>Ga0265327_10000703_pt1 | contig 53052 bp, 51 predicted proteins | sample 41621metaG_FD_202089 | JGI IMG/M metagenome (GOLD analysis project Ga0265327, IMG submission 202089) | Rhizosphere microbial communities from Carex aquatilis grown in University of Washington, Seatle, WA, United States - 4-16-21 metaG | ecosystem: Host-associated > Plants > Roots > Rhizosphere... | reverse complement strand
TTGCATACCGCAATTTGTCTCGCGCATATTTAAGCCGAGTGGTTTCAGTCCATACCATACTTGGGGCTCCGTCATTGCTCGCAACAAGACAGAATCACAAGTGACTGAAATCACTCAACCTATTTTTCGGTCAGCCTCTTAGAGGCTGACCGAAAAATGAATGCGGAATTTTCAATGCCTTGCGTCATTCCCGCGCAAGCGCGAATCCAGCCGGAGCCGCGTCAGCGGCGATATGAGTCAGCGGAACCACAGCTCGGATTCATGTGGTGCGCGGACGCAAGCGCTGGATTCCCGCTTGCGCGGGAATGACGGGGAGAGGGCATTGACAACAAAGGATTCATTTTGAGTCGGGCTTAGGCGAGGTTGCCCGACACCAACCCAATGGAGAAGAAGACGGGATGAAGTGGTTCTCGAACTTTCGTCCGCCCTTGATTCGATCGCTCCTCATGTGCTGCGCCGCCGTCATGCCGCTGGGCGGCGCGGCCGAAGGCGGAACTCCGTCACCGATCGTCTGGGGCGTGAACGGTCATCCGGTGGTCGCCTATCGGAGCCTGCCCGTCGAAGCGCAGCTCGATCTGGTGAAAGCGCTGGGGTTCAGATCCTACCGGGTCGATCTCTATGAAACGGCGCAGAAGGACGCGCTCGACGAGCTGGTCGAGCAAGGGCGCCGGCGTGGCGTGACGATCCTGCCGATCCTCATCCCCGATCCCATGAAGGCGTCCGACGAACGCGATGCCTACAATGCGGGATTTACGATCGCGCATGACTTCGCCATGCGCTTCAAGGGGCGGGTTCCGGCCTGGGAACTCGGCAACGAATACGACAACGCCGTCGGCATGAGCTCCGACGGCGCCGATCCCGCCCAGTTTCCTACTTCCCGGTATCTCAAGGCGCGGGGCGTCATCCGGGGCATGCTGGACGGTATCCGCGCCGCCGACCCGGCGGCGCTGCGCGCCGTCGACAATGCCGGCTGGTGCCATTACGGCTTCCTGCGCCGTCTCCGGGAGGATGGCGTCGAATGGGACATTACCGCGCAGCACTGGTATTCCGATCAGGGCGACATGGAAAACGCCGCCTGCGGCTGCGGCACCATCGCCTCGGCCATTCGGATGTGCCACACCAACATCTTCGAGATCCTGAAGGGCTTCGGAAAGCCGATCTGGATCACCGAGTTCAACGACAATTCCCCGCCCTCTCCGGAAAAGCCGCGCGTCGCCGCCGAGTGGCTCGTCCGGCAAATGGCGCGTTTTAACGCCGTCGCCGCCCGCTACGGCATCACCGCCGCCCATGTCTATGAGCTTCTGGACCAGCCGGAGCTCGAAGCCGCCGAAAGACACTACGGCGTCGCGCAACCGGATGGCGGCCCCAAGCCCGCGGGGGACGCGATCAAGGCGTTTTTGCGGGCTTTCTAGGAGGCGTTGAGATGGCACCGTCGACTTGGCGGGTCCGAGGTGGCCGGGTAAATCCTCGGGACGACGACGAAGCGCTTGCCGGAGGCTCCGTCCGGCAGCGCCCAGGCACTCCGGCCGATCGGGAGGAAACCGGCGCCGGCCATCGCAGCCCCGCAGCGAAGGAAATCGCGTCGCCGCGTCTTCAGCCTCCTCCTCCTCGGCGGGAAGGGACCGATCGATCGGGAGCCTGCCGCGGTCGGAGCAGCGGACACTGCCGATGACGGCAGCCACCGCCTGGCGGCCCTCCGCCGGTTCCCCGCGTGCCTCGGCCCAGACCGTGCGGACGGTCGGCGGCTCCCGGCACTTTGAAGCCGATGGATACGCAGCCCGAGCCCGCCAGCACTGAGCAAGTCGCGAACCCATCGGCACCCTGGCGGCGTCCCAGGGATCCGCGAGGGGTGGCCCTCAAAGATGGTCAGGTCATCGACATCCGGGTTCCGCGATTCGCCATCCGGCCCGAGAAGAAGCCGGCCCAGAACAGCGCCTACCGCACGCCCTATCTTGATCTGCTCGAGCGGGCGATCATCGAGTGGCAGATTCGGCAATTTCAGCCACACACTTGCGATATCTCAGGATTTTCCAGGAGGAGACGATCCCGAAAGATCGTCAGCTTCCAGGGAAATGGCGGAGGAGGCGGGATTCGAACCCGCGATACGATTCATCACCGTATACACACTTTCCAGGCGTGCGCCATCAACCGCTCGGCCACCCCTCCACGCTTGCTGCATCGCCCCGAAGGCGGCCACGCAAGGCGGCGGACATTAATGGGCTAGTCCTCCCGCTGTCAATCCGGATCGGCGATGCCGACCATTCGCGATAGCTCGTCACCCTCTCAGTGTTTCCGCCGCAAGATGGCGATCAGATCGGCACTATGGGCAGACGCGCCGCTTCGGTATCGAGGGCGAGGGCGAAGGCCCGCCGAAGCAGACCAGGGCAATCCGCAGGTCCTTTTCCCGCAAGCCGCAGCTATGGCCGGGCGTCGCCCCGATCCGGCGGGGCCAGCCTGGCTTCCAGCGGCTCCTTGCTCCCGGCGCTACAGAACAAGCCCTCGATCTTGGCGGCAAGCTCCTGCTGGCGGTAGGGCTTCGGAAAGATGTCGAATTCTTCGGCGCCGCTCTCGCTCGCCCAGATCTGGCCAGGGTAACCCGAGGGCAGCAGAACCTTGAGATCCTGCCGCAGGCGGCGGGCGGCGCGCGCCAATTCGATGCCGTTCATCCCGCCCGGAAGCACGGCATCCGACACCAGGAGATGCAGGCCGGCCCGCGGAATCCCGGCGCAGGGTCCATTGGCTTGCCGCCCACACGGTTTTCCCGTCCCGCAGCCTCTGGCGCAGGGTTCCCCGCCACTGCCCGTCGCGCAGCAAATCAGCATCGATCTCAGCGGGAGCCTTTGGAAAAATGGTCGAGAGGAGCCGATGCGCGACCTGTCCCGCGACTTCTCGCCGGGCCCAGCCATATAGCTGCTCGGCCCCCGTGCTCCAGAAGAGTATGCGCCCGTCCAGGCTGCGGATGATGGTTGGCGCGACGTCGAAGGCGGCACGGAAGTCCGCCTCGATATCCATCGCCGCTTTGCGCGCCCGGCCTCGGCGGAACCAAGTAAAAAGGGGATTCGGCATGTGAACAGCCCATTCTTTTCCTCCCCCTGTGTTCAAAAGTACCGTGATTTTCAAAACACGGCAAGGCGATTACTCGGCCATAGGCTTCCCAGGCGGTTCCCCTTAAACGCGGTTCGCGAGCAGGATCGGCAGGCCAAAACCAACGGATGATCCACTACCCTCTTCCATAGGAGCGCTTTCATATTGCGCCACTCTTCAAGCAGTGCATATATTTAACGCAAGTCCGCTCGCCTGGTGGACGGCATGTATCAACGACTGAGTTGGAAGGGGAGCATTTTGGGACGTTGTGGTTCTGTCCTTTTGCCGGCCCTCCTCTATCTTGCCGGAGCCTGTAGCGCGCTGGAGCCCGGGTCGGCCTGGGCCGCGATGGACGCAAAGCAGGTTCAGATCGTCGCCAAGGTCTTTTCCTTTCTGGAAAAAAAGCCCGCGGCCGGTGCCGGCATCGTCATCACCCCCAACTCGGCGGATTTGGCCGCGGCGAAATCCGTGCTGGCCGCGGACAAGATCATCGAGGGACCGGCAGCCAATGCCGGCGGGGCCTTCGCGATCTTCGTCACCTCCGCCGCCGATGCGAAGACGGCGAGCGGCGTCAATGCCGGCATCCTCACGATCAGCGACGATCTCGGCTGTGTTGAAGCCGGCGCCTGCATCCTGGCGATCAAGACCCAGCCCAAGGTGGCGATCTATGTCAGCCGCGCCGCCGCATCGAAAGCCGGCATCGAGTTCGACACCAGCTTCAAAATGCTCCTGACCGAGAAATAGGGGAAACCAAGGAATGCGCTTTCGGATTCTGGCGTGGGGCCCGGCCCTCTTGTCCCTTCTTTCGGCCGTTCCGCTTCAGGCTCAGACTGTAAATTACGGGGCGCTTGAAGAGCTTTTCGGCGAGCCGGTCACGACCTCGGCCACGGGTTCCGCGCAAAAGGTCACGGATGCGCCGGTCGAGATGGAGATCATCACCGCCGACGACATCCGCCGTTCGGGCGCCGACAATATTCCGGACATACTGCGCTTCGTAAGCGGTGTCGATGTCCACAGCTATGGCGCCACGGATGCCGATATCGGCATCCGTGGCTATAACAGCGCCAATACCTCGCGGGTTCTCGTGCTTCTCAATGGCCGTCAGGTCTATGTCGATTACTACAGCTACACGGCCTGGGCGACGGTGCCGGTGCAGCTTGAGGAAATCCGCCAGATCGAGGTGGTCAAAGGCCCGAATTCCGCGCTTTTCGGCTTCAATGCCGTCAGCGGCGTCATCAATATCGTCACCTTCGATCCGGTTCATGATTCGGTCAATGAGGCGACGTTCCGGGGCGGCACCCATAACGATCAGCAGGTATCCGCCGTCAGCACCGTCCATCTCGGCGACGATGCCGGCCTGCGCATCTCGGGCAGCGAGCACAGCCTGTCGGAGCCTGTTTCGACCGCTTCCATGCCGGCATCCCTCGGCCCCTATCCCAGCCATGCGACCAATCACAATGTCTATATGGACGGGCGCGCCAAGCTGGCGAATGGCATCGATGTCGCCACCGAGTTCGATGTCGGCGAAGCCCGGCAATTCGAACTCACCGTCGGCGGCTGGCCGGCCCCGACCAATTACGGCTACAACCGGGAGCGGCTCCAGATCGGTTCGGCGACGGATCTGGGCTACATCAATCTCAATGTGTACCGCAACTGGGTTCGCTACACCTTTTCCGACGGGTATGATTGCGCCTCCTGCACGCGGCTGGACGATGCCCTGTTCGTGACGCAGCTGACCGATCTCCTGAAGCCCGACGTGGATCATATCATCCGCCTCGGCCTCGAATACCGCAACGACCGCGCCGGCGAATCGATCTTCGGGTCCGAGAAGATCGGCTTCGATCTCTACGCCGCCAATGCCATGTGGAATTGGCAGATGAATCCGAAGATGGCTCTGACCAATTCGGTTCGGTTCGACTATATGATCACCCGCTTTTCCGGATTCGTCGATCCGGCGATCGCCTATACCGCACAGCAATATGACGGCGTCGTCTTCATGGAGCCGAGCTTCAATTCGGCCTTCGTCGACAAGCTGACCGATGTCGATACGCTACGGGTCTCGATCGCGCGGGGCGTGCAGATTCCCAACTACATGGATCTGTTCCCGCAGCCCAACGCGCCCGGTTTCCAGTATCCCTCGCTTCAGGGAACGCCGTTCGTCCGGCCCAGCGTCGTGATGAATTATGAGGTCGATTTCGACCACGATCTCCCGGACATCCTGTCCAAGGCCGGGATCGCCATTTTCCATCAGACCAACGACAATGTGCTGGCGACCTCCGGCGATGGCGGGGCGCCGGCGCTGGGGGCCGCCGGCAGCATCGCCTATGCGCGCAATGTCGGCAGCAGCAACGCCACCGGCGGCGAGCTGAACTTCAAGGGCGCGGATGAGGAGGGCTGGCGCTGGAAGGCGGGCTATGCGCTCACCTACATCACCGATCACCTCTCCGTCAATCTGGACCCGGCGAATCCCGACAGCTCGCTCGATCCGCGCCGGGGCACGCCCACGCATTCCATCATCTTCGGGCTTGGCCGCACATGGCGGGATTTCGAGGCCGATCTTTCGGGCCGCTGGCAGTCGAGCTTCGACGAGATCCGGGTGAACGGCCTCAGCAACGCGCCCCAGCCGGCGCCGCTGGTCCGCTATCACATCGGCAACTACGTCACGCTCAACGCGCGGCTTGGCTACAATCTGACGCAAAACCTGACGATGGCGGTGAGCGGCCAGCAGCTCAATGCCTCCAGCCTCATGCAAACCTCGGCACCACTGACCGAGCGGCGGATCCTCGGCAGCGTCAGCCTGCATTTTTAATTCCGGTGAAGGTGAACGAGATGAGCCATGCCGCCTCCACTTCCCGCCCCGGCTTCCGCCTGTCCGGCGTGCCGATCGGGGTCAAGCTCATGTTGGCGCCGGCGCTCGCCGTCGTCAGCCTGATCGGCCTGAGCGTCGTCACCGACCGCCTTCTCGCCGACATCACCGCGACCAGCCGCGAGATCGTCGATCATCGGCTTCAAACCTCGTCGGAGTTGCTGGGAACGGCGGGCGAACTCAACGCGGCGGTGATGGATCTCTATTACAGCCTCGCCTCCGCCAGTGGGGATGCCGCCGGCGCCATGGAGGTGATCACCAGCGCCGAGCGGCGCATGGGAGAGGTCAAGGACAGGCTGACCGCCGTCACCGGCAAGATCGACGATTCCGCCAGCCGCGCCACTCTGACCAAGGTGGCCGAGGAACTGACGCAATTCCAAAAACCCTTCGGCTTCGTCAAGGATATGCTGACCATCGATGCGGCGGGCGCCGTGTCCTTCGTCGAACCCCTGCACAAGAATATGGGCCGCATCCAGGATGAACTCGGCAATGCGGCGGCGAAAGAGCGGACCCTGGCGGCTGCCGAGGTGACGGAACTCGACCGCCGCACCAATGAAATGCGCACGCTGTTTCTGGTGGTGGACGGGATCGTCTGCTTCCTCATTCTCGCGGTTTCCGGCTTCACCATGCAGCTCGTCCGCGGGATGACGTCTTCGATATCGAGCATTTCCAAAGCGATGGGCATGCTCGCCGCCGGTGATCTTTCCATCGATGTCGAGAAACTCGCCCGGCGCGACGATCTCGGCACCATCGTCAGCGCCCTCGGCGTTTTCCGGGGCTCCCTCGAAGAAAGAAACCGGCTGCAGCGGGAGAGGGAAGATTCCAATCGCCGCGCGCATGACGAAAAAACCGCGGCGGCGCATGCCCTGGCGGAAGAACTCAATACCACCGTCAATGCCCTCGTGAGCCAGCTCGGCAGCGCGGTCGAGCGCCTCGGATCGAGCGCGCGATCGCTCGATCAGCAATGCCTGAACGGCCGGACCCAGTCGGAAACCGTGGCGGAGGCCATGAATCGCGCGGATGTGAATGTTCAGACCGTGGCCACCGCCACCGAAAAGCTGAGCCACTCCTTCGGCGAAGTGGGCCGGCATGTGGCGCATGCCAGCGAAGCCGTGCGGGGCGCCACGCTCCGGGTCAATGAATCCACCCGCCAGATCGGCGAGCTGGCCGAGGAAGCCGACCGTATCGGCGAGATCGTCCGCCTGATCAACGATATCGCCAGCCAGACCAATCTCCTGGCCCTGAACGCCACCATCGAGGCGGCGCGGGCCGGTGCCGCCGGAAAGGGCTTCGCCGTCGTCGCGAACGAGGTGAAGAGCCTCGCCAAACAGACCGGCGATGCCACGGGAGAGATCTCCGGACGTGTCACCGCGATCCAGGCCGCTTCCCGCGATACCGTGGCGGCGATCGACGGCATCCGGCTGGCGGTCGAGGAGATCTCGGGAATTTCCGCCGCCATTTCCTCCGCCGTCGAGGAGCAGCGGGAAGCAACCGGCGAAATCGCCCGGAATGTCATCGAAGCCTCCACGCAAACCCGCGCCGCCGCCGACAATGTTCAGGCTTTGCGCCGCGTCGTGGAAACCACGGGAGAAACCGGCGGCACCGTGCTCGACGCTTCCGACAGCCTCAAAACCGATACGGCGCGACTGCACGAAACCGTCACCGGCGTCATCGCCCGCCTGCGCGCGTAGAGCCCGCTGCCCGGCTACTTCCCGATCATCCGGCCGAGCGGACGGCCAGCGAAGATGTGCACGTGGAAATGCGGCACTTCCTGATGCGCGTCGGCGCCGTGATTGGCGAGGAGGCGGTAGCCCCGCTCCGTATGTCCCTGCTCCCGCGCGATGCGGCCCACGGCTTTGAAAAAGGCGGCGATTTCCGCGTCTGAAGCCTTGTCGGTGAAATCATCCATCGAGACGTATTCGCCCTTCGGAATCACCAGGATATGCACGGGCGCCTGCGGGTTGATGTCGTGAAAGGCGAGGACATGGTCGTCCTCGAAGACTTTCTTCGCCGGCAATTCGCCGCGCAGGATCCGGGCGAAGATGTTGGTGCGGTCGTAGCTCATCGTTTCCTCCGCTAATACCAAGGGCGGCTTACTTCGGGCGGGAATTCTTCTCGGCGATGCCGGAGACGCCCTCCCGCCGGGCCAGTTCCTCGAACACGTCCTCGGGTGCGATGCCGAGTGACGTCCACAGAACGACGAGATGATAGAGAAGATCGGCGCTTTCCTTGATGGTCTCGGTACGATCCCCGCACACGGCGGCGATCGCGGTTTCGACCGCCTCCTCGCCGACCTTCTGCGCGATCTTCTTCACCCCACGATCGAGGAGCTTCGCCGTATAGGAGGTTGCCGGATCGGCTCCGCGCCGCGCGAGGATTTGGGCATGGAGATGCGCCAGAACCGTCATAACCGCACCGCCACGCCATTGGCGGCAAGATGCGCCTTGGCCTCGCCGATGCGGAAGGTGCCGAAATGGAAGATCGAGGCGGCGAGCACCGCCGAGGCATGGCCTTCGGCGATGCCGGCGACGAGATGATCAAGCGTGCCGACCCCGCCCGAGGCGATCACCGGCACCGGCACCGCATCGGCGACGGCGCGGGTGAGGCCGATATCGAAGCCGGATTTGGTGCCGTCGCGGTCCATCGAGGTCAGCAGGATCTCGCCCGCCCCCAGTTCCGCCATGCGCCGCGCCCATTCGACCGCGTCGAGCCCGGTTTCCTTCCGTCCGCCATGGGTGAAGACCTCCCAGCGGCCCGGCGCCACGGCTTTGGCGTCGATGGCGACGACAACGCATTGGCTGCCGAATTTCTCCGCCGCCTCGCGCACGAATTCGGGGCGGCTGACGGCGGCGGTATTGATCGAGACCTTGTCCGCCCCGGCGAGGAGCAGGCGCCTGATATCCTCCACCACGCGCACGCCGCCGCCGACGGTGAGCGGCATGAAGCATTGCTCCGCCGTCCGCCCGACCACGTCGTAAAGCGTCGCCCGCTCCTCATGCGAGGCGGTGATATCGAGGAAGCACAGCTCGTCGGCGCCCTCGGCATCGTAGAACCGCGCCTGTGCCACCGGATCGCCGGCATCGACGAGATCGACGAAATTGACGCCCTTGACCACGCGCCCGTCCTTAACGTCGAGGCAGGGGATGAGCCGGTTCTTCAGCATCACGCGGCTCGCTTCAGCAGCGCCAGCGCCGCCTTGGGATCGAGCCGCCCGTCATAGAGCGCCTTGCCGCTGATCACCCCGGCGATGCCGCTTTGCTCCAGTGCCAGCAGGGCTTCGAGATCGGCGAGCGAGGCGACCCCGCCCGAAGCGATGACCGGCGTTTCAATCGCCGCCGCCAGCGCCGCCGTGGCCTCGGCATTGACGCCCTGAAGCGCGCCGTCGCGATCGATATCGGTATGAATGATCGCCGCCACCCCCGCATCTTCGAAGCGCCGCGCGAGGTCGAGCGCCGTCACTTCGGAGGTCTCGGCCCAGCCCTCCACCGCGACACGGCCATCCCTGGCATCGATGCCGACGCAGATGCGGCCCGGATGCGTCCGGCAAGCGCGCCGGACCAGATCGGGATCGCGCAGGGCCACCGTGCCGAGGATCACCCGCCGCACCCCGCGCCCGAGCCACGCATCGATCGCGGCTTCGTCACGGATGCCGCCGCCCAATTGCGCCGGCATCGAAACCGCCGCGAGGATCGCCTCGACCGCCGCCGCGTTCTCCGATCTTCCGCTGAAAGCGCCGTCGAGATCGACGAGATGCAGCCATTCGAACCCGGCCTCGGCAAAGGCCCGCGCCTGTGCCGCCGGATCGCGGTTATAGACGGTGGCCTGGTCCATTTCGCCGCGCAGCAGGCGCACGCATTCGCCACCCTTCAAATCGATGGCAGGATAGAGGATCATCGGTGCTCCTGTCCCGGCACGGGGCCGATGAGCTTGTAGTAATAATGGCCTGGAATGAAGCGCCCATCGACCCTGGCATAATAGGGATGCGTGCCCCAGCGGATGAAGCCCCGTCCTTCATAGAGGCGGATCGCGGCGGTCTGGGTGTCGCGCAGATCGGTGTTCAGAACCTCGATCTTCGCCTCGCGCGCCGAGGCCTCCACCGCCGCGACCAGCCGCCCGGCAACGCCAAAGCCGCGCGCCCAAGGGGCCACGAAGATGTTCATGAGCTGCGCGTTCGCCGCCTGGGCCTCGTTGTGGCGGGGGGCGCGGATGAGCTGCGCCGAGGCGACGATGCCGCCGTCGAGCCTGCCGACGAAGAGCCGCCGCTCCGGCACCAGGGCCACACCCTTCCAATAGCCTTCGAGCGCCTGCGGCGTCGGCGCCTTCAGCCAGCCGAAGCCGCCATCCTTCTCCATCGTCGCCTGGGTGGCGGCGCAGAGGTCGTGGAGATCGGTGCCGGCAAATTCCGTCAGCGACTCGATGGTGATAGTTCCGGTACGCGCTGCGTCGGTCATGGCCGCCAGTTCAGAAAATTGCGGATAAGACGGAGCCCCGTCGCCTGACTTTTCTCAGGATGGAACTGGGTTCCGAAAAGATTGTCCCGGCCGATCGCCGCCGCGATCGCGCCGCCATACTCGACCGTGGCGACGATGTCGGCGGGATCGGCGCAGGCGAAATGATAGGAATGGACGAAATAGGCATGCGCGCCGGCTTCGAGCCCTTCCAGAAGCGGATGCGGCCTCGCCTGCACCAATTCATTCCAGCCCATATGCGGGATCTTGAGGGCGGGATCGGCGGGCTTGATCGCCACCACTTCTCCCGGAATCCAGCCGAGCCCCGGAGTCGTCACGAATTCGAGACCGCGTGTCGCCATGAGCTGCATGCCGACGCAGATGCCAAGGAACGGCCGCCCGCGCCGCCGCACCGCCTCCTCCAGCGCTTCCGCCATGCCGGGGAGCCGCATCAGCCCCTGATGGCAATCGGCGAAGGCGCCGACCCCCGGCAGGACGATGCGATCGGCGGCGAGCACATCCTCGGCCCGTTCGGAGACCGTGATCGTCTCGCCCGTTCCCAACTCCGCCGCTGCGCGCTCGAACGCCTTGGCTGCCGAGCGGAGATTGCCGGAGCCGTAATCGATGATGACCGTTGCCATCTGGTTTAAAGACTCCCGCCCAGCGTTCCTTTGGTGGAAGGCACCGCATCGGCCATGCGCGGATCGAGCGCTATCGCCTGCCGGAGCGCCCGCGCCAGCCCCTTGAAGCAGGATTCGGCGATATGGTGATTGTTATCGCCATAGAGGTTCTCGACATGCAGGGTGATGCCCGCCGACTGCACGAAGGCCTTGAACCATTCCTGAAAAAGCTCGGTATCCATCAAGCCCAGCTTCGGCGCCGAGAAGCGCACCTTCCAGACGAGAAAGGGCCGGCCCGAAATGTCGAGCGCCACCCTGGTCAAGGTCTCGTCCATCGGCACCAGCGCATCGCCCCAGCGGTTGATGCCGCGCCGGTCGCCCAGCGCCTTCGCCACGGCCTCGCCGACGACATAGCCCGCATCCTCGGCGGTGTGGTGAAAATCGATATGGAGATCGCCCTCGGCCTTGAGCTTCAGATCGATGAGGCTGTGGCGCGAAAGCTGCTCCAGCATATGGTCGAGAAACCCGATGCCGGTCGAGACTTCATAGATCCCGGTGCCGTCGAGACCGACGGAGCCCTTGATCCTCGTCTCCTTGGTGTTGCGTTCGATGGTAGCCTGACGCAAGGAAAGTCCCCCCTCTTCCATCCGGCTGATTTCTACCGGCGGACCAGGATTTAAGATTTAGGTGCGGCGCGCCCTTGTAACAAGATCGCCGGACTTTCGCCAGCGGTGATCTTAGGTCTGCCAGGGCAATCGGGTGAAGGGTAAATCACAAATGCCGAAGCCACTCGGAAAGCCCTCCCCCTTGAAGGGGGAGGGTTGGGTGGGGGTGATTTCTCCGGAAGGGCGATGTTGCAAATGAGGAAACACCTAATGGGCTGCACCATCACCCCCACCCAAACCCTCCCCCATCAAGGGGGAGGGCTTAATTTCCGGTTCGTTCCTTCACCCGATTGCCCTGTTAGGTCTGCGCACCCGGCCATTCAGGGGTGCCGTCACGAAGCCTGGACCTTACGTTCTCACCTGTTCAAGCAGCGCCAGCAACCCCTTTAGAAGGTCCGTCGGCGATGGCGGGCAGCCTTGTATATGGAGATCGACCGGCACCACCTCCGAGACGCCGCCCACGACCGCATAGCTGCCGGCAAAACACCCCCCGTCCAAAGCACAGCCCCCGACGGCGACGACCCATTTGGGATCGGGGGTTGCCTCATAGGTCCGCTCCAAGGCCTCGCGCATGTTCCTGGTGACGGGCCCGGTCACCAGCAGCACATCGGCGTGGCGTGGCGAGGCGACGAAGCGGATGCCAAAACGCTCGATGTCGTAGAACGCATTGCCGAGTGCTTGCATCTCAAGCTCGCAGCCATTGCAGGAGCCGGCATCGACCGCGCGGATCGAAAGGCTTCGGCCCAGGCGCTTGCGGACGGCTCGATCAAGGGCGGCGGCGAGTTCATCGATCGCGGTATCGGACGGAGCCGGCGGCCGCTCGGTAAGCGGCGGCCGGATCAGGCCTTCGAAGAGGAAGTTTCGCATGACGGCCTGCTTTCAGAGATCGTGGCCTGAATAGGAACAGTTGAACGATTTATTGCAGAGCGGGAAGTCGCCGACGATATTGCCTTCGATCACCGCTTCCAGCAGCGGCCATTGGAACCAGGACGGGTCGCGCAGGTGACAGCGATCGATCGTGCCGTCCCCGGCGAGACGAAGCCAGACCAGCACATCGCCGCGGAAGCCTTCGACCAGCGCCATACCTTCCCGTGGTTCACCGGCTTCCGCGATGTCGCCACGCACCGGACCGTCCGGCAGTTCGTCCAGGATTTGCTTGACCAGCGACAAGCTCTGCTCGAATTCGCGAATGCGAATCCAGACGCGGGCATCGACGTCGCCCGCACTCAGCAGCGGCACATCGAAGCGGAGGCTGTCATAGGGCGGATAGCACAGCGTACGCCGCGCATCGAAACTTCGCCCCGAAGCCCGCCCGACATAACCGCCGGCGCCGTATTGGCGGGCGAGTTCGGGCTTGAGCACGCCCGTCCCGACGGTCCGGTCCTGCAGCGACGCAGTGTTGTCGTAAAGATCGATCAATCTCGGGAATTTCCGCCCGATCGTCTTTGTCAGAGCCCGGATGCCGGCAATGCCCTCGGGGTGGAGGTCGGTGGCCACGCCGCCCGGAACGATGCGGTCGCGCATCAGGCGATGGCCGAAAGCGGCCTCCCCCGCGCGCAGGACGCGCTCACGCAGCACGCCGCAATGGGCGTGCATAAGCGCAAAGCCGGCATCGTTGCAGATCGCGCCGATATCGCCGAGATGGTTGGCCATACGCTCCAATTCGGCCATGAGCGCGCGCAGCCAAACCGCGCGCGGCGGCACCCCGATCCGCAGGGCCGCTTCGGCGGCCCGTGAAAAAGCCAGGGCATAGGCAACCGTGCTATCGCCCGATACTCGGCCGGCGAGTTGTGCCGCCCGGTCGAGGCCGGCGCCGGTCATGAGCCCCTCGATACCCTTGTGCGTATAGCCGAGGCGTTCCTCAAGGCGGACCACGGTCTCGCCGTTCGCCGTAAAGCGGAAATGGCCCGGTTCGATGATGCCGGCATGCACCGGGCCGACCGCGATCTGATGCAGGCCCGGACCGTCGGCACGCAAAAAGGCATAGGGGGAGACTGGCGGAGCGGGTTGCCCGGATCCGAGAGGACGCAGGGTTCCCCAATGGCCGTGGTCGAGCCAAGGGCGCAGATCCGGCAGGTTCTCCGGTTCGAGCCCGAACAAATCGTGGATCGCGCGCTCCGGCCGGATCGCCGGCGGATGCCGCTGCCCAACCGATGGATACCGGCCTTCGGGACATTCCAGGCTGATGACGCCCATCTCCCGAGTCGACTCCGCGAGCAGCGCCATGTGGACGGTTCCCGTCTCGCCCCACAGGCCCAGCAGGGTCCAGTGGCCCTCGGCAAGCTGTCCGGCGGTGAAGCTCCAGACCGCCGGATCGACGATGGAGCGCACGCAAGGGCCATGGTGCGGAACCCGGCGGCCTTCCAGGAAGAGATCGATCAGCGCTGGCATGTCTGTTCCGCCTCCGCTCTATCCAAGAAGCTGCGCGACGTGCTGAAACCACGCGACCAGCGGTGGCGGCAGATAGATGCCGCCAATCAGCACGAGCGCGAAATGTGCGTACATCGGGACATAGGACGCCTGGGCGGGTGCCGTGCTGCCATGCGGCTCGCCGAAAGCCAGGCCGCCGAGCCGGAGCAGCAACGCGCCGAAGGCCACCAGGAGCCCGAAGACGAGCGGGATGGCAAGCAGGGGCTGCCTGGCGAAAGTGGAGCTCACGACCAGGAACTCGCTCATGAAGATCCCGAGCGGCGGCAGGCCGGCGATGGCGACGACGCCGATCACGAGGCCCCAGCCGAGCGCCGGATGGGTCTCGGTGAGGCCGCGTATCTGCGAGATTTTCTGGGTGCCTTTGATTTGGGCGATATGGCCGACGGCGTAGAAGATCGCCGACTTGGTCAGGCTATGCATCACCATGTGCAGCAGCCCGGCGAAATTGGCCAGCGCGCCGCCCATGCCGAAGGCGAAAACAATGATCCCCATATGCTCGATCGAGGAGTAGGCGAACATGCGTTTGATGTCGTGCCGGCGATAGAGCATGAAAGCGGCGAAGATGAGCGAGATGAGTCCCATCGTCACCATCAGCGATCCAGGGGCGATCGCTTGCGGACTGGCGACGAGCAGGATCTTGAAGCGCAGCACGGCATAAAGCGCCACATTCAGGAGCAAGCCCGACAGTACCGCCGAGATCGGCGTCGGACCCTCGGCGTGTGCGTCGGGCAGCCAGGCATGCAGGGGGACAAGGCCGACCTTGGTGCCATAACCCAGCAGCAGAAACACGAAGGCGACATTGAGAAGAGCCGGGTCGAAGGCGGCGGCGTGCTGGATCAGAAGTGTCCAGGCCATGGCGTCCTGGCCCTCGCCGACCACCGGCCGCGCCGCCATATAGACGAGGATGGTGCCGAAAAGCGCAAACGCGATGCCGACGCTTCCCAGAATGAAATATTTCCAGGCGGCCTCCAAGGCCTCATGGGTGCGGTAGATGCCGACCATGACCACGGTCGTCAAGGTCGCAAGCTCCACGGCGACCCACATCAGGCCGATATTGTTCGACACGAACGCGAGATTCATGCCGAACATCATGATCTGATACATGGCGTGGTAGAAACGAAGATAGGCCGGGGTCAGCCGCTCGGTTTCCAGCTCGTGAGCGATGTAGGTTGCGCTGAAAATGCTGGTGGTGAAGGCGACGAAGGTGTTCAGCACGATAAAGACGATGTTGAGATCGTCGATGAGCAGATATTGCCCCGGCTCCGGCCGGTCCGTGACGAGCAGCGACAATGCGGCCAGCATCGTTGCCAGGCTTGCGGCCACGTTCAGCCCCGCGGTCAGCCGGTAACCGGGCAGGAATGCCAGAATCGCCGCCGCGCCAACCGGTATCAGCAGTACGGCGGCCACCGCATCCGAGGCGAAGCCGGTCATCGGCGCTCTCCCCGGAAATCGTCGAGCGCACTGATATCCACCGTGTCGAAGCGTTCGCGGATACGAAACAGGAAAATGCCGATGACGATGAAGGCGATCAGAATTGAAAAGGCGACGCTGAACTCGACGACCAGCGGCATACCCTTGGCCCCCGTGGCGGCCAGGACCAGACCGTTCTCAAGCGACATGAAGCCGACGACCTGACTGACCGCGTTGCGGCGCGTCACCATCACCAGGAGGCCGAGCAGCACCACCGACAAAGCGAAAGCGAGATCCTCGCGCGCCAGCGGGTCGGCCCCCGCGGTCACCCGCAGCATCACGACCATCGAGAGCGCCACCAGCGCGATGCCGACGAGCATGGTTGGGCCAATGCTTACCGCTGTCTCGATGTCCCGATGGATCCCGAGCCGCTGGATGATGCGGTGAAGCGTCACCGGGATGACGATCACCTTGAAGACGAGGGCAATCGCCGCCGTCACGTAGAGATGCGGCGCGTCTTGGATGTAGGCCTGCCAGGCGACCGAAAGGGCGAGCACCAAAGCGTGAAGCGCGAAGATATTGAGCAGCGCGTAAAGGCGGTCCTGGTACAGCATCATGAAGCTGACCAGGACCAGGCCGCCGGCAAACAGATGGGCAACGTCGAAAAGGAGGCTGTGCATCAAAGGCTCCGCGACACGAACAGCAGGAGAGTGCCGAGCAGGCCGAGCATGAGCGCCGCCCCCAGGAATTGAGGCACGCGGAAGACTCTCATTTTGGCCGTTGCGGTCTCGAAAAGGGCGAGGAGAATGCCGCCGGCGGCGAGTTTGGCGATATAGGCGGCGGCGCCGGACGAATAGGCCGCTGGCCCGGAGCCGAAAACCGCCAATTTCCACGGCGCGAACACACAAGCGATCAGCGAAATGTAGAGCAGCAGCTTGAGCCAGGCCGCAAGTTCGATCATGGCGAGATGGCGGCCGGAGTATTCCAGGACCATGGCCTCATGCACCATCGTCAGCTCCAGATGGGTCGCCGGGTTGTCTACCGGCAAACGGGCGTTCTCGGCGAGCGCCACCATGACCAGCGCGATGAGCACCATCCCGAGGGAGACGCGCAGCCCGACGCCCGTGGAGGCCATGAAAGCGGCCACCGTGGAGAGCTGGGTCGAACCAGCGACCAGGGCGAGCGTAAAGATGACGAGCAGCATCGCTGGCTCCGCCAGCGTGGCGATCATCACCTCGCGGCTCGATCCAATGCCGCCGAAGCTCGTGCCGACATCCATGCCGGCCAGGGCCAGAAAGAAACGGGCGCTTCCCAGGAGGGCGATGATCGCGATGAGATCCGCCGTCCAGCTGAACATCAGGCCCGTCGCGAAGGTCGGGATGAGGGCGGCGGCGACCCAGGTGGTGGCAAAGATCAAATAGGGCGTCACGCGGAACAGCCACGAGGCATTTTCGGCCAGCACCACCTCCTTGCGAAGCAGCCGCAAGAAGTCGCGATAGGGCTGAAGCACGGACGGCCCTTGACGGCGCAACAGCCTCGCCTTGACCTTGCGCACGAAGCCGGTCAACAGCGGTGCCAGCAGAAGGACCAGCGCCATCTGCGCACCCTGGACGGCGATGCCGGAGATCAGGTCCATAGGACGAGCACCAGGAGCAAGGTCACGAGAGAGAGAAAGACAAGGCTGAGATACTGCCGGATGGTCAGCAACTGCAGGCGGTTGAGCCAGTCGGCGGCATAGCCGACGGCGCCGGCCACCGGCGCATAGAGCCCCTCCCAGACGAGGTCGCGCATCTCCACGGTCAGCCGGGCCGGACGGGTGTCCCCTGGCGGCGGCATCTTAACATGCTCACGGGCGCGGAATACGAGCGTGCCGAAAACGCGGCGAATCGGTTGCGCGAAGCTGCCGGCGGTGTACTGCATCGCCGGGCTCAGATCGGGGAACCCGCAGCCCCAGGCGGGCGCCCGGCGGCGCGCATGCGAGGCGAAACGGTGGATGATAAATGCCGCGAGCGATGCGGAAGCCGCTATGAACAGGAATACGAGCAGGCCGTTATAAGAGCTGCGGCTCTGGGCGATCGGCACGATCGACAGCCAAGGCACATCCATCTGCGCCGGCATCCGGTCCCCGAGCAGCGCCCGCGTCACCGGCGCCACGGCATCGATCACCGGACCGGGCAGAATGCCGGCAAGCAGGCAGAGTGCTACGAGGACGAACATTGCGGCAAGGGAATAGCGGTCGACTTCCCGCGCGCGCTCCGCCACCGGGCTCCGGGGCCGGCCGAGGAACGTCGTTCCGAAGGCCCTGACGAAGCAGGCGGCGACCAAAGCCGCCGACAGAGCCAGCAGGCCGCCGACCGCCGGCACCATGATCTTGAGACCCCATTGGGGCAAATCGGGACTCTGCAGGATCGCCTGGAAGACGAGCCACTCGGAAGCGAAGCCGTTCAAGGGTGGAAGCGCCGAGATCGCGACGCAACCCACGAGAAAGGAGAAGCTGGTGAAGGGCATCCGATGGATCAGTCCACCCAGCTTTTCCATGTCCCGCTCACCCGTCGCCGTCAGCACGGCGCCGGCGCCGAAGAACAGCAGGCTCTTGAATAACGCGTGGTTGAGAACGTGAAAGAGCGCCGCGGTCAGCGCCAGCGCCGCCGCCCACCCCATGGCGTTGGCCTTGAAAGCCAGTGCCAAGCCGAGACTGACGAAGATGATGCCGATATTCTCGATGGTGCTATAGGCGAGGAGGCGCTTGATGTCATTCTCCATCACCGCGTGCAGAATCCCCAAGACCACGGTGACGCCGCCAAGGAAAAGCACGACGACGCTGGACCACCATGCCGGCTCTCCGAGGAGATCGAAGACGACGCGGATGAAGCCATAGACGGCGACCTTGGTCATGACGCCGCTCATGAGTGCCGAGACATGGCTTGGTGCCGCCGGATGGGCGAGGGGCAGCCAGACATGCAGCGGCACGAGGCCGGCCTTCGATCCGGCGCCAAGAAGCATAAGGACGAGCACGAGACCGGCGACGAACGGCGTATGGTGGGCGTCGCGGATCGTCGCGAATCCATAGCCCCCGTCCGGGCCGGACAACAGGCCGAAGGCGAGCAGCAGGGCGAAGGTGCCGAAGCTCGCCATGACCAGATAGATGTAACCGGCCCGCGTGTTGTCGGGGTGGCGGTGATGCGCCATCACCAGCGCCCATGAGCTGAGCGACATGAATTCCCAGGAGAGCAGGAAAGTGAAGGCGTCGTCCGCCAGCACCACGAGATTCATGCCGGCGAGAAAAGCCGGGAAGAACGGCAGAATCCGGTGCGGCGCCGGCTCATGGCGGCCGTAGCCGAGGCCATAGAGACTTGCCGCCGCGCCGCCGAGATTGACGACGAGGAGGAAAAAGGCCGCAAGCGCATCCAAGCGGAAATGAGCGCCGAGCCACGGCAATCCAAGCGGCAGCGTCAGAACCGATATGGCGGACGCATCGCCCGCAAGCCTGCTCAGGACAATCGTGAAACCAAAGGCCGAGACCGCCAGGGCCGTACTGTAAATCAGGCGCGTCGCCACGGCCGAACGGCTCGTCGCCACCGCCAATCCGGCGGTTCCCAGGAGTGCGGCGACACACCACATAAGGAGAACCAGAGCCGGCATCACCTTTGCGCCTTCCGGTCGCGCGCCGCTTCTTCCGCCGAGCCGTCGCCGCGATAAGGCTTGAGCCCGTTCCTCGGCGCTTTCAGCCTGACGCCACGTCCACCGGCCTCGCTGACCGCGCCCTCGCCGATCAAATCGATCCCGGCCGCATCAAGCGCCGCGATCACCTTCACCAACGAGTCCACATTGCCTCGAATCATCGTTTCGCTCGCCTCCATGCGCTGGATGGTCGGCACAGACAGGCCCGATAGCTCCGCAAGCCTGCGCTGGTCGATGCCGAGAAGCGCTCTGGCGGACCGCAACTGCGCGGCAGTGATCACCGTCGTTCCCCATCCATTGTCACGGACAGCATATAATATGTCATACTTTTACACTATAGAACCATGTAAAAAAGTCAAGTGTTAATGTATGAAATATCAATCTCGATGGATCGCACAATAAATATTGGTTACAGATGGGCGATCCGCCGAAAAATGTGGGACATTCGGGTAGATTCAAAACGATGCAATAATATTACGGCACCCACCGCGATATGCCGTATTCGCCATTCGCAGCTAAGTCGCCGGGAAAATCGCGGAGGTGCCGGGTATTGCCGGCATCGCAAATCCCATTCCTCAGGCTTTGGCCGGAAATCTTCAGGGGCGAGGAATCGGCCACCTGCGACAGAAACCGTCCACGGATTTGAGCCGCGAGCAGGGGCAATATCAAATGCCTATCGACAGGCTGTGCGGGTTGGAGCGGATGGCATCGACGGCTCTGACGGTTACACGCCAAACCTGCAACATCGTGTACGGCGACTTTCCCCGGACGCATAGAATGTGCTCAGAATGATCCGCGTCGCAACGGCTCAAAGCAAAAACGGCCCCGAAAGGCCGTTCTTAAGTCTCTGATTTTCCTGCTGAATTTTGGAGCGGGCGATGGGATTCGAACCCACGACCCCAACCTTGGCAAGGTTGTGCTCTACCCCTGAGCTACGCCCGCGCTCCGTGGCCGGTTTCGGGGATCCTTGAGGGGCCCCGCCCGGCGAGGCGCGCATAATACATGGGCGCGGACGGTTTGCAAGTGTTGGGTTGAGGAAAATAATTGGTGGCCCTTTTTAGAGCGACGCCGATTGCGGAGGAGCGGCTTTGGCACTAGATCTGAGCGCAAACAGGATCGATCGCGATTATGGTCGATCGCGATTATGAAGGAGCCCAAGGGTATGGAGCCGCTCATCGGTGCCGCCGGCAAGTCCGGGGGGGCCAACCTCGTCAAGAACACCACCGCCGCTACCTTCATGGCCGATGTCATCGATGCCTCCCATGAGGCTGCGGTTATCGTCGATTTCTGGGCGCCCTGGTGCGAGCCCTGCAAGCAACTGGCGCCGCTGCTCGAAAAGGCGGTGCGCGAGACTAATGGGGCCGTGCGCCTGGTCAAGCTCAATATCGACGAATGCCCCGAGATCGCGCAGCAAATGCGCATCCAGTCGATCCCGGCGGTCTATGCCTTTCAGAATGGCCGTCCCGTCGATGGCTTTACCGGCGCCGTCCCGGACAGCCAGGTGAAAGCCTTCGTGAAGCGCCTTGCCGGAGCCGCCGGGCCCTCGCCGCTCGATGAGGCGCTCGCCACGGCCAAGGAGCTTCTGGCCCAGGCCGACCTCGCCGGAGCGCAGGGCCTCTATGCCCAGGTGCTTCAGCACGATCCCGAGAACCCCGAGGCCTTCGCCGGACTGGCGCGGGTGGCGCTGGCCGCGCTCGACCCGGAGGGCGCGCGGGAGGTGCTCGGCCAAGTGCCGATGGCGATCGCATCCCATGCCGCGATCACGGCGGTGCGCGCGGCGCTCGAACTCCTGGAGGAAGGCGCCAAGGCAGCCGACGGGGCCGAAGCGGCGCGCCGCCGGCTCGATGCCAACCCCAACGACCATGCCGCGCGTTTCGATCTCGCCGCCGCTTTCCTCGCCTCGGGGGCCGAGGAGGAGGGCGTCGACGAATTGCTGGAGATCATCCGCCGCGACCGCAAATGGAATGACGAGGCGGCGCGCAAGCAGCTCGTCAAATTCTTCGAGGCGAAGGGGCCGGCCGATCCGCTGACCCTGTCGGCGCGAAGACGCCTGTCCTCGCTGCTCTTCTCATAAGGGTTGCACTTTTTATAAGGGTAGCACGATGGCGGAAACCGGGTTCGAGCCGCGCTATGACGATCTGCCGGCAAGTCTGCCGATCTTTCCGCTTGCGGGCGCCATGCTGCTGCCGCGCGGGCTGTTGCCGCTCAACATCTTCGAACCGCGCTACCTGCATATGATCGAGGACGCGCTGGGCTCGGGGCGGATGATCGGAATGGTTCAGCCCCTGGCCGAATTGGCGGGAGACGCCGCCTTGGCACCGGTCGAGGAGGGAGTTCCGGTCTATCCGATCGGCTGTGCCGGGCGCATCAGCGCCTTCGGCGAGGCCGAGGGCGGGCGTTTTCTCATCACCCTGACCGGCGTGTCCCGCTTCCGCATCGCCGGGGAATTGCCGCCGGCCAGCCGAGGCTACCGCCGGATCGTCCCGGATTGGGCGCCGTTCCGGGCCGATCTCGACGCCGAGCCTCCGGTCGATATCGACCGGCCGCGGCTGACGGTGGCGACGCGGCGCTTCTTCGAGATGAACGGCATCGCCGCCGATTGGGAATCGATCGAGCGCACGCCGGACGGGAAGCTCGTCACCGCCCTCGCCATGATGTGCCCGTTCTCGCCTTGCGAGAAGCAGGCGCTGCTCGAAGCCGCTGACTCCGCCGAACGATGCCGTGTTATCATCGCGCTGATGGAAATGGCGGGTGTCGAAGACGGGAGAGCCGCGCGTCATTAAGACGCGCAAGACTCAAAGCGATGCGTCATTAAGATGCGCAAAGCTAAAGCGATGCGCCATTGGTTTAGAGAAGGATCGAGCGGAAATGCAGGACGAAGCGGCGGGAAAAACCGGGGAGCGGGCTGGCACGGAGGTCGATCCGCGGCTTCTTGAAATCCTCGTCTGCCCCTTGACGAAATCGCCCCTGCGCTATGACCGGGCGCGGCAGGAGCTGATCAGCGATCAGGCGGGCCTGGCCTATCCGATCCGCGACGGCATCCCGATCATGCTGACCGACGAGGCGCGCCCGCTGGCCGAGGGCGAAAAGGTGAGCGGTTGAGCCATTAATTCTGTTACCAGGTTCTGGGGGGAGCTGGGGCGATGGCGGACGCGGTCGAGGACGTCAAGAACTGGATGAACATGTTCCGCTGGATCGTCAAACTGATCCGCGACGAATACGGCATCGACGAAAGCCAGCTCACCCGCACCGCCGTGCTCGAAAGCGATCTCGGCCTTTCGGTCGAGCAGATCGAGCAGGTGGTCGATCAGGTCTCTCAATCCTTCGCCATCCGCTTTCCGGATGGAACGCTGGATGAGGTCATCCGGCTTGAGGAGCTATGTCTCCTCGCAAGCTGGCTCAAGGGGCTGTTCAAGCGCCCGCCCTTCATCGGCGATGATTTCGCCGCACGCTGCCGTGCCGCCAACCCGGCGGCGGTGGAGTAGTTCCTTACAGCTGCTCCCCCCGGGCGAGGCGGGGAAGGTTGCCCATCGTTCCCATCGCATGGCTCATGAAGACCCGCTTCAGGGGCGGGAGCTTGTTGACGAGGCCGAGGCCGACATCGCGGGCCAGCCGCAGCGGCGGGATGTCGTTGGAGAAGAGCCGGGTCAGGCCGTCGGTGATGGCGGCCAGCGTGACCGTGTCGAAACGCCGCCAGCGCTCATAGCGCGCCAGCAGATCGGCGGTGCCGATGTCGAGGCCGAGGCGGCGCTGATCGACGATCAGCTCGGCCAGGACGGAGATGTCGCGGACGCCGAGATTGAGCCCCTGCCCCGCGATCGGATGGACGACATGCGCGGTCTCGCTGATCAGCGCCAGACGCTCGGCGATATAGCGCTCCGCATGCATCAGCTTCAAAGGATAGGCCCAGACCGGGGTCACGATCTCGACATGGCCGAGGAAATCGCCGAAACGGCGCATCATCTCCGCGTGATAGGCGGCGGGTTCGAGCGCCATGAGATGCGGCACGAGCTCCGAGCGCTCCGACCAGACGATGGAGGAGCGGTCGCCGGTCAGCGGCAGGATGGCGAAGGGCCCCGACGGGAAGAAATGTTCGACCGCGATGCCAAGATGCGGCTTTTCGTGATGCACCACGAAAGTCATCGCCGTCTGGCCATAGGACCATTCGGCCGTGCGGATGCCGGCGGCTTTGCGCAGCATCGAATTGCGCCCGTCGGCGGCGACCGCGAGCGCCGCCTCGACCCGCCGGCCATCGCCCAGCAAAGCCGAAACGCGGTGCTTCGAACGGTCGAGTTCGACGACTTTCTCCGGCGCCAGATGCCGGAGGCTCGGCACCCCTTCGATCGCGCGCAGGAGCCCCATGCGCAGCGCCCGGTTCTCGAACACGTAGCCTAGCGGCTCGTCGCCGATATCGCGGTGGTCGTAATGCACGAAGAGCGGCGAATGATTGTCCGCGACCCGGATCTCGCGGATAGGTTCGGCCTCCGGGGCGACGAGATCCCAGACGCCGATGCCGGCGAGAACCTGCTGCGAGCCATAGGAGAGTGCCGTGGTGCGGCCATCGAAATGCGGATCAAGCGTGCGCTCCGGCACTTCCTGGTCCACCAGCACCGTGTCCACCCCGGCCCTGGCGCAGCCAAGGGCGAGGCTCAGGCCGGCAAGGCCGCCGCCGACGATCAGGAGTTCGGTCTTAAGGGGAGATGCGTTGCTCATGGTTGTCGCCTGTCCGCCGTCCCGGGGAATCATTAAGATATAAGCCATGCCACTTCATGGGCCGGCCTGTCCAGAGCCAGCGGATCGCGGCCCCGCCGATAACCGCGATCCGGACAAAAAGCCGCGGGTCTATTTTTTAGGCGTGCCGGTTACTATTTAGGCACGCCGATTGGCTGTGGTCAAGAATTCGGCGGAAACCGGCGCTGCGCCGGACTGGCATGATTCTTGTTAATTAAGCTGCCAAGCGGGTGGCGCTATCGCCGGCTGCTTTTTTGCGACGACTAGTCGCGCTTACCTCAATGAATAGGGTTCGGAGGCAATAAATGAGGTTCCCCAGAGTTCTATCAGCGCGTGGCGTGGCTTGGGCGGTGCGATATCTGCCGCTTATCGCGTTCGCGCTCTTCATCCCGCTGGCGGCGGCGATGGCGCAGGACGCGGCTCCCGCGAGCCCCCCGCCTCCGGTCTGTGCCGCCGGAGTAACCGACCCTTGCACGCCCAATAGCGGCGATACGGCCTGGATGCTCACTTCGGTGGCGCTGGTGCTGATGATGACGATCCCCGGTCTCGGCCTTTTCTATGGCGGCATGGTCCGCAAGAAGAACGTCTGCGACACGGTGATGACCAGCTTCGCCATCACCTGCCTTATCACGGTGTTGTGGGCGGCATTTACCTACAGCATGGCCTTCACGCCCGGCACGCCCTATATCGGCGGTTTGGAGCGGGCCTTCCTGCAAGGGATGGTGAGCGATATCGCCAAGGGGGTCGGGGTTCCGAACCCGCTGGCCGTGACCATCCCCGAGACGGTCTATTCGATGTTCCAGCTGACCTTCGCGATCATCACCCCGGCGCTTATCGCCGGCGCCTTCGCGGAGCGTATGAAGTTCTCGGCGATGCTGTGGTTCGTCGGGCTGTGGGCGATCTTCGTCTATACGCCGGTGGCCCATTGGGTCTGGGGTCCGGACGGCTTCATGAATTCGGGGAACACCGACGCCAAGCTCAAGATTCTCGACTTCGCCGGCGGCACGGTCGTGCACATCAATTCCGGTATCGCCGGCCTGCTCTGCGCCCTGTTCCTCGGCAAGCGCAAGGATATGGGTCCGCCCCACAACGTCGTGCTGACCTTCATCGGCGCCGGCCTCCTCTGGGTGGGCTGGTTCGGCTTCAACGCCGGTTCCGCCGGAACCGCCGGAATGCAAGCCGGCATGGCCATGATGGTCACGCAGATCGCCACGGCGGTCGCCGCTCTCGCCTGGATGTTCGCGGAATGGATGACGCGCGGTAAGCCGACGGTGCTCGGCGTCGCTTCCGGTGCCGTCGCCGGCCTCGTCGCCATCACCCCGGCTTCGGGCTTTGTCGGACCGGCCGGAGCCATGGCCATCGGTGCGGCGGCGGGCGTCATCTGCTTCGTCTCCACCACCTGGATCAAGAACCTGATCGGCTATGACGACGCGCTGGATGCCTTCGGCGTCCACGGTGTCGGCGGCATCACCGGCGCCGTCCTGACCGGCATCTTCGCCATCAACGAATATGGCGGAACCTCGGGCTGGATCGAAGGCAACCACCAGCAGGTCATCAACCAGCTGGAGGGCATCGGCATCGTCATCGGCTACGATGTGGTGGTGACGGCGATCATCCTGAAACTGGTCGATGTCCTGATCGGCTTGCGCGTCGATGTCGAAATCGAACGCGAGGGCCTCGACCTTGCCCTTCATGGCGAGGTGGTCCACTGAGGCTCGGTGCGGCCGCTTGAAGCCGCGGCCTATTGAACCCGTGACGAATTAGGGGGGGCGTATTGCCCCCCCTTTTTCTATGGTCAAACCAAAAGGGTGATGACAATTTAGGCATTTTTGACACAGCCGCCTTTCATAGGTGAATTGGCCGTGTCAAAATCGCAACACCGATGTAAATAACGCAAGAACCATGACCACATACTGGGCAGATTGCTTGCGTCTCGATGAATATAACGCTTTCATTTGGCCTCGTGCTTGCGCCATTCGATCACGGCTAAGGATTCCCCTGCGGCCTCCTGCCGATAAGGCATTTGAGGCCGCGGAATCAGTCGGAGAGGGAAGAAGATGAAAATGAAAAGAACCGAATCATGGGTCATGGGCGCCGCTTCCGCGGTCCTTCTGGGTGCCTCGCTGGTATCGCCGGCCTCGGCCGCCGATGCCCCGGCGGCGCCGGTCTCGTTCCTTGACAGCCTGAAATTCTCGGGCTGGGTCGAGGGCGGATACACCGTCAATCCGAGCAGCAATGTGAATTTCGGCTCGCTCATGACCGCGCCGGCCAACAAGCTCCTGCTGAACCAGGCCGTGATCGGCGTGGAAAAGGACATCGATCCCGCCGCCGAGGGCTTCGATTGGGGCTTCAAGATTCAAGGCATGTACGGCACGGATGCCCGCATCGTTCATACGCTCGGCATCTTCGACCGTTCGATCAACGACAGCCGTCAGGCCGATATCCTCGAAGCCGACATCTCGCTGCATCTGCCGGTGCTCACCGAGGGCGGCGTCGATCTCAAGATCGGCAACTACCCGACCCCGCTCGGTGCCGAAGTGATCGCCGCCGGCGGCAATCAGTTCTATTCGCACAGCTACATCTTCAATTTCGGCCTGCCCTTCAAGCATACGGGCGGCTATGCGACGATCCATCTGAACCCGACCGTGGATCTTTATGCCGGTGCCGATACCGGCACGAATACCAGCTTCGGCCATGGCGACAACAACGGTAACGGCGCGCTCTTGGCCGGTATCGGGCTGAACAACCTGCTCGACGGCGAGTTGACGGTGCTGGCGCTGACCCATATCGGGCCGGAAAATCCGAACACCGCCGCCTACACGGCCGCCCTCGGCCACGGCCAGGGCATCAATGCCAGCCACGATATGCGCTACTACAACGACATCGTGGTCACCTTCAAGCCGAACCAGAAATGGACCTATACGACGGAAATGAACTACGTCCAGGATGACGGCGTCCACGCCATCGCCTATGGCGTGTCGCAATACATCGTCTACGCCATCACCGACGAACTGTCCTTCGGAGTCCGCGGCGAAGTCTTCCGTGACAACGGCAATTTCTTCGTCGGCTATCCCACCGGAAATTTCGATCTCGTGGACTTCCAGCGCGGCGTTCTCGACCCGACGCTTCTGGCGGCGACGACCGCCACAACCTATGGCGAGTTCACCGCGGGCTTCAACTACAGGCCGGCCGGCCTGCCGGAACCCCTCGGCCTGACGGTTCGGCCGGAAGTCCGCGTCGATACCGGGATCAACGGGACGAAGCCCTTTAACATCAACGGCTCCAACCCCACGGGCGACAGCAACCAGGTCACCTTCGGCGTCGACGCCATCCTGGCGTTCTAGTTCAAAGCCGGCGCCATCCTGGCGTTCTAAGACAAGCTTAAGTCCGGGCGGGAAGCACCCCGCTACTTGCATTCAACACCCAGGGTAGACACGAGGTTTCGTGTTTATCCTGGGTGTTCTTGTTTTCGCCCCCCTCCTCCGTTATGATCGCCGCATGGTGAATTGGGCCGAAGGATTGAGAGGGCAGCCGCCGGGCGAGGATGTTTCATCCTATTTGCGGCGCCGGTTGTCCCAGGGCTTCGGCCTCCTCCTCTTTATCGCCGCGTTTTTGCTGGCCGTGCTCCAGGCGAGCTACGATCCCGCCGACCCGTCGCTCAACCATGCGGTCGATGGCCCGACCCATAACTGGCTCGGCCCGATCGGCGCCGCCCTCGCGGATGGCTTCTATCAAATCGCCGGAAGAGCCCCGTTGCTGCTGCCGCTGGTCTTCGCCGCCTGGTCCTCCCGGCTGCTGCTGGGCCGCAGGATCGTTCATCTCTGGCTTCGGCTTCTGCTCCTGCTCCCGGCTCTCCTGGGTGCTGCTGTCGTCCTGGCGGCGCTGAGGCGCGGCGATGCGGTGGGGCTGAAAATCGGGGCCGGCGGCTGGGCCGGCGGACGCATTCTCGCCTGGATCCATCGGCACGCGCCGCTCCTGGGAGATTTTCCCGTCGCCGCCGGGGGCGGCTTCGCCGTGGTGGTGCTGGCGCTTTATCTCTGCGGCCTGTCGCGGCGCGAATGGCAGGAGCTTGGCGAAACCGCCGGCAAGCTCGCCACCGCCTCGGGGAAGGGCCGGAACCGGTTCGCTGGCCTGGGTGCGTTCCTGGCCAAAGCCACCGCTTCGGCTTCCTCCCTGCGGTATTCCTTTAGGCGGATCTTCAAGCCGGGTGACCTTGACGAGACGCTTCGGCAAGAACCTGAACCCGCCTTCGGGCGCCAGGAGCCCCGATTCGGCGGCGCACCCGATTCGCCACGCCCGGCAGATCCGCGCCCGCCCGTATCCGAAGCCGCCGCCGAGTCCCGGAAGCCGGCAAGACGGAGCCCTCCCGCCGAGGTGGTGACGCAGCGCCCCACCCCGCCGCCCGTCGGCAAACGCGCGCCGGAACAGCGTCAGGCGTCCTTCGATCTCCATCAAGGGGCCGGCCCGGATCACTTCCTGCCGCCGGTCGATCTCCTGGCCGAGGCACCGCTCAGCCGTGGCCCCTCGATCAACGAGGAATCGCTGCAACAGAACGCACGGCTTCTGGAAAACGTGCTGGATGATTTCGGCGTCCGCGGCCAGATCGTGAAGGTGCGCCCCGGCCCGGTCGTCACCCTCTACGAGCTGGAGCCCGCCCCCGGCATCAAGGCGTCGCGGATCATCGGCCTCGCCGACGATATCGCGCGCTCGATGAGCGCGGTGTCGGTCCGCGTCGCCGTGGTGCCGGGACGCAACGTCATCGGCATCGAATTGCCCAATCGGCAGGCAGAGACGGTGTTCCTGCGCGAGCTTCTCGAATCCGAGGCCTATATGAAGGCGGCGGCCCGGCTGCCTTTGATCCTGGGCAAGGATATCGGCGGCGCCCCGGTGGTGGCTGATCTGGCGAAGATGCCGCATCTCCTGATCGCCGGCACCACCGGCTCCGGCAAATCGGTCGGGATCAATACCATGATCCTGTCCGTGCTCTATCGGATGACGCCCGACCAGTGCAAATTCATCATGGTCGATCCGAAGATGCTGGAGCTGTCGATCTATGACGGCATTCCGCATCTCCTGGCCCCGGTGGTGACCGATCCAAGGAAGGCCGTGGTGGCGCTGAAATGGGTCGTGCGCGAGATGGAGAACCGCTACCGCTCCATGTCGAAGCTCGGCGTCCGCAATATCGAGGGCTACAATGCGCGGCTCCTGGAGGCCAGCGCCAAGGGCGAGGAGCTGATGCGGCGGGTGCAGACCGGCTTCGACAGCGAGAGCGGCCAGCCGATCTTCGAGGAACAGCGACTGGAAACCGATCCGCTGCCGATGATCGTGGTCGTGGTCGACGAGATGGCCGATCTGATGCTGGTCGCCGGCAAGGATATCGAAGGCGCCATCCAGCGTCTGGCGCAGATGGCCCGCGCCGCCGGCATCCATATCATCATGGCGACGCAGCGGCCTTCGGTCGATGTCATCACCGGCACGATCAAAGCGAATTTCCCGACCCGGATCAGCTTCCAGGTCACCTCCAAGATCGACAGCCGCACCATCCTCGGCGAAGGCGGCGCGGAGCAGCTTCTGGGGCGTGGCGACATGCTCTATATGGCGGGAGGCGGGCGGATCACCCGCGTGCACGGCCCCTTCGTCGGCGATACCGAGGTCGAGGCCGTGGTGAGCTTCTTGAAAAGCCGGGGCGAACCCACCTATCTTGAGGAAGTCACCCGCGAGGAAGAGACTTCCTTCGAGGAAGAAGGCGGCAGCGGGGATAGCGGCCAAGGCGAAAGCGACGCCCTTTACGATAAGGCGGTGGCGCTGGTTTGCCGCGAGGGCAAGGCGTCCACAAGCTTCGTGCAGCGCCACCTTCAGATCGGCTACAACCGCGCCGCCCGCGTCATCGAGCGGATGGAACAGGAAGGCGTCGTCAGCCAAGCCAACCATGTGGGCAAGCGTGAAGTGCTGGCCCCCCGGGGGCAATGATTTCAGGCAGCAATTCTCAATTTTGGCGACGCCTGCGCCTGTCCTCGCTGCAAACGCATCCAGCATCCTTCGAGACGCGGCCAAGAGGGCCGCTCCTCAGGATGAGGTAGATCGTTGATGGCATTGAGAAAGTTCCTCATCCTGAGGAGGCCCCATCTAGGGCCGTCTCGAAGGACGCACTATCGTTGTCCGGCCCAGCGCCAGATGACGGGCGGAAATGAAAATTGCTGGATGTGCTGGCGGATCCAAAGGGTGTGCATATGACAATCGCCAAGGAATTGCGGAACCATCACCCCCACCCTTCCCTCCCCCATCAAGGGGGAGGGTTATCAAGGGTTCCTCCCCCATCAAGGGGGGGGGCTTTATTACTGCTGGTGGCGCTGGTTCTCGCACCGGTCTTTCCGGCTTTCGCGGCACCGCCGGTGCCGGCACCGCTGGAAGCGCGGGACCGGGCCGATATCGGGCGCGTGCAGGCCTATCTGAACGACATCAAAACGATCTCGGCGCGGTTCCAGCAATTCTCCCAGGATGGCGAGCCCGCCGCCGGCCAGCTTTCCATGCAGCGTCCGGGCAAGATGCGGTTCGAATACGACCCGCCGAGCCCGATCCTCCTGATCGCCACCGGTAAGGTCGTCATCTATGTCGACAACAGCCTGAAGCACGTCACCTATCTGCCTACCGATTCGACCCCGGCCTGGTTCCTGCTGCGCGACCGGATCACGCTCGACGGCGACGTCACCGTGACCAAATTCGAACGCGGCAACGAGGTGCTGCGGGTCACCGTGACCGAGACCGAACATCCCGACAGCGGCGCCTTGACCCTGACTTTCGGCGACCACCCGCTTGAGCTGCGGCAATGGGTGGTGCTGGACCAGCAAGGCCGGAACACCACCGTCGTGCTCAGCGACCGGCATGCCAATGTCCCGATCGACCCGAAGATCTTCATGTTCGTCGATCCCTGGCCCCGGAACGAGTAGGCGAAACAACTTGGACCGGGCGCACAAGGGCAATCACGGTAATGTGATTTGCGGCACCTCGCCCGGCGTTAACCTTGTCTCCACCTGGGTTTGGGCCGAGAGGTTGGAAAAGCCGAGGAGAACAGCCGGTGTTATGCATAAAATACATTGATGCCATGCAGAATCAGCCGTTCTATTCGGCCCGTTAATTTACCACGTATAGGGCCTCGAAGCGGTAGGTGGCTTGCCACTTACCTCCCGGAATGGTCCCCCTGCCAGACCGGGCCGCCTATATGGCGCTTCCAGCGCCCGGTCAATCCCCCCTGACCGGGCGCTTTATTTTGTGGCCCCCTATTTTTGAAGGAAAAGCACTTTGCCGCTGACGATCGCCACCTGGAACATCAATTCCGTCCGCCTGCGTATCGACCACGTCAAGCGGTTGGTCGAGGAAGCGGCACCCGATATCCTCTGCCTCCAGGAAACCAAGACTCCCGATGAGCACTTCCCGCGCGAGGCGGTGGAGGCGCTGGGTTATCGCCACATGCTGATCCACGGGATGAAGGGCTATAACGGGGTGGCGGTGCTATCGCGCCTGCCGCTCGGCGGCGACGGCACGCGGAGCTGGTGCGAGCGCCGCGATTGCCGGCACGGCCATATCGAGCTTCACCCTGCCGAATTTCCGGGCGGCCTTGAGCTTCATAATCTCTATGTGCCGGCGGGAGGCGACATCCCGGACCCGGAGGAAAACCCGAAATTCGCGCACAAGCTGCGCTTCCTGGATGAGTTGACCGCCTGGTTCGAGACGGAGCGCGACGCCGAACGCCCGATGGTCCTGGTCGGCGATCTCAATATCGCCCCCCTGGAAACCGACGTGTGGTCGCATAAGCAGCTTCTTACCGTGGTCAGCCACACCCCGATCGAGGTCGAGCGCCTCGCCCGGTTGCAGGCGAGTGCCGGTTTCATCGATGCGGTGCGGCATTTCATTCCGCCGAGCGAGCGGCTCTATAGCTGGTGGAGCTATCGCGCGCAGGACTGGGCCGAATCCAACCGGGGCCGGCGGCTCGATCATATCTGGGTGACGCCGCCCCTCCGCGAGCGCCTCGCCGGGGTGGAGGTGCTGCGCCATATCCGTGGCTGGGAGAAGGCATCGGACCACGTTCCCGTGGTCCTCCACCTGAATTAGACCACGTTCCCGTGGTCCTCCACCTGAATTAGACCACGTTCCCGTGGTCCTGCACCTGAATTAAGCCAGGGCTTTAACGGGGAACGCTTTCCGGAGCGGGCCGGGGGCCTGCCGGAATGGTCGAAATCGCCGTCAGAGGGTGTTCCTTGATCGTGCAGGACACCAGCATGCGCAGCTTCGCCATATCCTGGATAATGACGGTCTGGCGCTGGAGCACGAGCACGCCGTTCTCACGCAGGCGCCGCAGCACCCGGTTGACGTGGACGATGGTCATGCCGAGATGATCGCCGATCTGTTGCTGCGTCAGCGGCAGGATGAAGCTCGGGCGCTTCACCAGCCCGCGCTGACACAGGCGCTCATAAAGCTCCAGGATCAGGGCCGCGATCTTCTCCTCGGCGAGAAGGCGGCCGACATCGACGAGACGGTTGTCGATCCGCCGGCGCTCCGCCCCCATCAGCGCCACCAGCTGGAGCGCCACCACCGGATCGGCGACGAGCTTCTCAAAGGCCGGGATGTCGAGGCCGCCGAAGCTGACATCGGTCAAGGCAATGATCCCATCCGTCGGCTTGGTGCCGAGGAATGCGTCGATGCCGACAAGATCGCCCGGCAAATAGATGTCGATGATCTGCCGCCTGCCGTCGGGAAGCAGGCGGTAGCGATGCGCCCAGCCGCTGAACAGAAAGAAGACCGAGCGGTTCTGCCGGTCGGGCACGACGAGTTCGCCATGCGCCTGCAGGGTTCGCTGCTGGTTGCGGAAAGCGCGCACAAGGTCGCAATTCCCATCAAGAAGGGAATCACCAATGCCGTCCCCCCTCTGCTGAAGCAGAGTCTGCACGACGTCACGGCTGGTTTCAGCTTCAGCGCTCAAGGCCATGCCCCTCACCTACTAAACAGTGTGTTATCAGAAACTTCAACAAGACCGGACGATACCGCGCCGGAACGCATGACGTAGGTTTCATTACAAGCCTATACGTATTGGACGCTGGTTTCCATTCCCCAAAAGTATTGGTTTTCTCCGCGATGGAGATAGTTCGGTCCCTAACCTATGCCACGCCACCTATCTCACATGGCCTATGCCGGCCTACCTATACTACTTTTGCACGAAAACGCTGGTTCGATGATATTGGTTCCAGAGGGATCATGGATTACTGTGTAGGGAGTCGGTGAAACAGGAGCGGGCCATTTTCTACGATATTGGAGACGCTTTGGAACAATTCCAGGCGGAAACGAGGGATTTTTGGGTGTTTGCCTACGGTTCGCTGATGTGGGAACCGGGATTCCCGCATCTTGCCGTCCGCCCCGCCCTGCTGCGCGGCTGGCACCGGCGGTTCTGCGTCTATTCCTTGACCTATCGCGGCACGCCGGAGCAGCCGGGGCTGGTGCTGGGCCTCGACCGGGGCGGAGCCTGCCGGGGGCTTGCCTTCCAGGTGCCGCGTGCCGAAACCGCCCCGGTCCTGGAATATCTTTGGGAACGGGAGATGACCGGCATCTACGAAATGCGGACCGTCCCCGTCGAGCTTCCTTCCGAAAAGGTGCTTGCCTGCGCCTTTACCGTGCGGCGGCCGCATCCGGAATATGCCGGGAGACTCGCGCTCGACGAGGCCGCGCACCATATTCTTCACGGCGAGGGCACCCGTGGGCGCTGCCGTGACTATCTTGAAAACACGGTCCGGCATCTCGAAGCCCTCGACCTTGCGGACCGAACCCTGCATCTTCTGGCGCGGAGGGTGCGGGAACTTAGTGAAGGCGCTTGAATCAGGACCATGCTCAGACGGCTTTTGAGACGGCTGCCCCGGACGGGAAACGGGGTGCGCATTTATGCGGTAGGCGACATCCATGGCCGGGACGATCTCCTGGCCCGGCTGCACGTGGCCATGGGCGAAGATGCCGCGGCACATCCCACCGAGGCCAAGCGCATCGTCTATCTCGGCGATATGATCGATCGCGGCCAGGATTCGCGCGCCGTCGTCGACCGGTTGCTGGAGAGCCCGATTCCAGGGGCGGAGCGGATCGTTCTCATGGGCAATCATGAGGAATGCCTGCTGAGCTTCCTCAACGATATCGCGATCGGCCCGGCCTGGTTCGCGTTCGGCGGCATCGCCACGCTGCAAAGCTATGGCGTCGAGCCGCCCGGTTCGATGGCGGCGGCGGATCTGGTCCGGGTCCAAAGGCAGCTGCGGGCGGCTCTGCCCGAGCGGCATTATGCCTTTTTCCGGCAGCTCCGCTTGACCCATGAGGAGGGCGATTACCTCTTCGTTCACGCCGGCATCCGGCCCGGCATCCCGCTCACCGCCCAATCTCCCGAGGATCTTCTTTGGATTCGCGAGCCGTTCCTCGGATCGGAGGCGGATTTCGGCAAGATCGTCGTGCATGGGCATACCATCGCCGCCGATCCCGTCATCCGGCCCAACCGCATCGGCATCGATACCGGGGCCTTCCGGACTGGAAAGCTCACCTGCCTCGTCCTGTCCGGAAAAACCCGGCATTTTCTTCAGGCGCATGAAAAACAGTAAGTTTATGTTATTTGTCGGGTATTGACTTGTCCGCGCCTGTAATATTTATTCCCCTGCCTATCGGGAAATGAGGAGTGCTAGGGTCCGATGGCCAAGGAAAGATCGCCGACGGCGCCATTCGTCATTACCGCCAACCGCCTGGACGACGGCCGCGCTGTCTGGTTCGGGGCGGGGGCACATTGGTCCGAAAAAATCGCCGAAGCGCAAATCCTCCGTGGAGAGGGCCTCGATCAGGCGCTCGCTTTGGCCCAGCAGGCGGAAAAACGGCAAGAGATCGTCGGCGCCTATGCCGTCGATATCGCCGAAAGCCCCGCGGGTTTCGAGCCGGTGCGGCGCAAGGAACAGATCCGGGCGCATGGCCCCAGCATTCTATAATTAGCGAAAGAGGATGGTCATGGACGGCATCGAGGCGTTGCCTTCCCGCGCCGGGATCTATCATTACGATGAATATGACCGCGAATTCGTTCACGGCCGGGTCGAGCAGTTCCGGGGCCAAGTCGCGCGCCGCCTCACGGGCGAGCTGAGCGAGGAGGAGTTCCGGCCCCTGCGCCTGATGAACGGGCTCTATCTCCAGGTCCACGCCTATATGCTGCGCGTCGCCATTCCCTATGGCGTGCTGTCCTCGGCGCAACTGCGGCAGTTGGCCCATATCGCCCGCATCTTCGACCGGGGCTATGGGCATTTCACGACGCGCCAGAACATCCAGTACAATTGGCCGGCGCTGAAGACGGCGCCGGACATCCTGGCGGCGCTGGCCGCCGTCGACATGCATGCGATCCAGACCAGCGGCAATTGCATCCGCAACGTCACCACCGACGAATATGTCGGCGCCAGCCCCGACGAGGTCGCCGATCCCCGCGTCTATGCCGAGATTCTGCGGCAATGGTCGACGCTGCATCCGGAATTCAGCTTCCTGCCGCGCAAGTTCAAGATCGCGATCACCGGGGCCACGCATGACCGCGCGGCGGTGAAGATCCACGACATCGGCATCATCGTCAAAAAGAACGAAGCGGGCGAGATCGGTTTCGAGATCCTGGCCGGCGGTGGGCTCGGGCGCACACCGCTCATCGCGGTGACGGTCCGCGAATGGCTGCCGGAAGCCGATCTCCTCGGCTATATGGAAGCGATCCTGCGCGTCTATAACGCCCAGGCCGAACGCGCCAACATCTATCGCGCCCGCATCAAGATCCTGGTGCAGAGCCTCGGACGGGAGCGCTTCATCGCGGCGGTGGAGCAGGAATTCGCCGCCATCCCCAAGGATAAGTTCCGGCTCGACCCGGCGGTCGTGGCCGGCATCCAGGCGCGCTTCCCACAGCCCGCCTTCCTGACGCTGCCCGATAATCCGCCGGGCCTTGCCGCCCAGAAGCTGGAAAATCCGGACTTCGCCGCCTGGGTCGACCGCAACACCCACCGGCACAAGGTCAAGGGCTACGTCTCCGCCGTCATCTCGCTGAAGCCGCCGGGCGGGGTTCCGGGCGATGCCACCGATGCACAGATGGAAGCCGTGGCCGAGCTTGCCGACCGCCATTCCTTCGGCGAGATCCGGGTCACCCATATCCAGAACCTGGTCCTGGCTCATATCCGCCAGGATGAACTCTTCACGCTGTGGCAGGGGTTGAAGGCGCAGGGTCTGGCGACGCCCAATAACGGCCTCGTCACCGACATCATCGCCTGCCCCGGCCTCGATTACTGCGCGCTCGCCAATGCCCGCTCGATCCCGGTGGCGCAACGCATCGCCGAACGCTTCAAGAGCCTGGAGCGGCAGCATGAGATCGGTGAGATCTTCATCAATATCTCAGGCTGCATCAATGCCTGCGGCCATCATCATGTCGGCCATATCGGCATTCTGGGCGTCGACAAGAAGGGCACTGAATTCTATCAGATAACGCTCGGCGGTTCGGCCACGAACGATGCCGTGGTCGGCGACCTGACCGGCCCGGCTTTCGGCTATGACGAGATCGCCGGCGCCATCGAAACCATCATCACCGTCTATCTGGGCCTGCGTCAGCCGGGGGAACGTTTCATCGAGACGTATCGCCGCGTCGGCCTCGCCCCCTTCAAAGAGGCTCTTTATGCCGCTGCTTGAGAACGGGCACATCAAAGCCGATTCCTGGGTCCGGGCCGGGGACGCGGATACCTTGCCGGAATCGGCGCCGGCGATCCTGTCGCTTGCGCGCCTGCGCCGGGATTGGGACAGCCTTTCCGCCCGCAACGCGCCTTTGGGCGTGCTGCTGCCTTCGGACACCAAGCCCGAGGATGTGGCTCCTTATCTCGGGCGGCTGGCGCTGGTCGCGATCGAATTCCCAAAATTCCGCGACGGGCGCGGCTTCACCATCGCCCGCACCCTGCGTGAGCGCCTCGGCTACCAGGGCGAAATCCGGGCGGTCGGGCATTTCATTCCAGACCAGTACGTGTTCCTGCTGCGCACCGGCTTCACCACCGCCGAAATCCCGGAAGGCGCCAACCCCGCCCACTGGGCCGAAGCACTGACCGAATTCAAGACCGCCTATCAGCCCGCCATCACCGACGACCAGCCCTTCTCCGGCCTGCACCGGCATATGGCCGTTGCTCCGAAGACGGGCGGCTGAAGGATCAAGCCTGGAAATCCAGGGGATGGATCTTCCTCGGTCCAGGGTCTGGCGGCCCTGAATCCGGCGTCCCGAAATCGGAGTGCCCTGAATTTCGGGTGAGATCGGCTTTCCGCCCCGAGACGAGGCGCAGCCGCACGAATTGATCGCCCCATTTTCCGTCGTCGGTGGCAACCCCCATGCCGGCGAGGCGCAGGACGGTTCCGGAATCCGAGAGCCTCGGTACGGTCAGCACCACCTTGCCGCTGATGGTGGGGATGGTGATGCGGGTGCCTCGCGCCGCCTCGATCGGGGAAACCGGGATCACGACCCAGATATCCAGCCCCATCCGCCGAAAAAATGAATGCGCCGCCACATGCAGGACGATCCGTGCCGATGTCCCCGGTGCAACCAGGATCTGGCCGTCGCGGGCGCCGCGGGGAATGGTGATTTCGATGCTTTCTCGGGGGCCGAGCCAGATCCGCCGCTTCGTCCCATGGATCGCCTCCAGGAACTCGACATTCACCGACAGCGTCTGATCCCCGGCCTTTTTCCGCGCAACCCCGAAGAGTTCGCTGAAGGCATTTCCCTCATCGCGGCTTCTCTCGTGTTGGCGACGCTCATATTGGGGGCGCTCTTGGCGTGGCGGCTCCCGGTGGGAATGGGGCGTCTGTGCCGGGCGGTGGCTGCGCACAGCGGCGGATAGGATTCCATAGGCGGCGTTGATCGCCTTGAACCGCGCCTCTCCATCCGGATTGACGTCGGGATGAAACCGCTTGGCGAGCGCTATGTAGGCCCGCCGGATTTCCTCGGGCCCAGCGCCGCGCCCGATCCCCAGGACGATATGAGGGTCTCTCTCTGCCATTCGATCCCCCGTTGAGTTACGAGCGGACGAACGGCATCTTTGGTTTTTCGTTCCGGCGTTAAAGTCCTTAGCGCTTCAACCGCAAAGCCGGCTTTTCCACGAAATGCCAGGACAGAAGACCAAGCCCGGCGGTCAAAGGCAGCGACAGAAGGAAAAGCGGCAGCCAGCCGATACCGCCGGTTGCCGCCATCACCCCCTGCTCGACCGGCCAGCCATAGATATAGAGGCCGTAGGAAAGGTCGCCGTAGCGCGCGGCCCGGAGCGCCGGCAAGCGGCGGTGCAGCGCCAGATAGAGCGTCAGATAGCCGCCGAAAAGCGGGAAGAGCAGGATGAAGAGATGAAGCTTCACGCTCACCACCAGCCCCGCCGCCGCGAGCAAGGCCACCCGGCCATCGAAGACACGGGTTTCCCGTAATTTATAGAGCAGCATGCCCATGGCAAAGAAGCCGAGCAGCCAGCCGGCACTGGCAATGAGGTAGTCGTATTGCGCGGTGTCGAACCAGATACAGGCAAGCCCCACGCTGAGGAGCCCGAGGATCACCTCCACCCGCAGGAGCCGGCAGATCCCAAGCCCCCAGACCAGGAGATACATCAGCATCTCGCAAGGGAGGCTCCAAAGCGGGCCGTTGACGATATGCCCGATCTCGTAGCCGCTGAAATTCACCCCCGGCAAGCCGTTATGGGTGGCATCCATGGCAAGGTTCCAGGCGACGAATTCGAACACGCCCCGATCGCCGAAATAGGCCCCGGGCGGCAGGGAGGTAGCCCAGGCCCCAAGGACGAAGGCGCAGAGCAGCAAACAGACGCCAAGCCCCGGATAGATCCGCAAGCCCCGCTTCACCAGAAAGCGCCGGCCTGAATTCGTGGCCTCGAAGCTTTGGGTAATCAGAAAGCCGCTGATGATGAAAAAGACGAAGACGCCCACGACACCGAGAACGCATTGCCCGCCGCTTGCCGCATAAAGCGGCTCATTATCCTGCCGCCCCTCGCCGAGCAGGAAGGCATGCGAGAAGATGACCGAAACCGCAGCCACGAGACGCAAGGCATCGAAATTATTCTCCCGCGTCCCGGACAAATTTTTCGACAAGCACTTTGCTCCATGACGATTCCGGGCTTCACCAGCGGGTAGGCTTTTGCATAACTTGAAACCGTCCGCGAACAAGATTATATATTTATATAATATCTCAGCGGGAGCCCCCTATGCACACGACAAATCTTCGCAAGGTGGGCGGTTCGGTCATGTTGGCGGTGCCGCCTGCTATTCTCGATCTATTGCATCTGCAAGCAGGCTCGACGGTTGGCATTGCCGTCGAGGACGGGCGTCTGGTGGTTGATCCGAAGTTACGGCCGCATTATAGCTTGGACGAGTTGCTGGCCCAATGCGACGCCTCCGCCGAGGTGAGCGCCGAGGATCGGGAATGGCTCGATGCCGAGCCTGTTGGCGGCGAGTTGCTGTAATGGAGCGAGGTGATATCTACCTCGTATCGCTTGATCCGACTTCCGGCCATGAGCAGCGCGGCATGCGTCCGGTTCTCATCGTGTCGCCGTCTGCTTTCAATCGTTTGACGAAAACCCCAATCGTATTGCCGATTACTACCGGCGGCAATTTCGCCCGCACCGCCGGCTTCGCGGTATCGCTCGCCGGCACGGGGACACAAACGACTGGCATTGTGCGGTGCGATCAACCCCGTGCCCTCGACCTTGGCTCTCGTCACGCCCGCAGGCTGGAAACCGTACCGGCATCGGTCATCGATGAAGTCCTGGCTAAGCTTGCTCCACTCTTCGAGTGAACGAACGGGCTACCCCGCCCGCCCGACCGCCCGGTCGAATTCCTCCATGAGCGCCTTGGTGACGGCGCCGGGGGTGAAGCGGTATTCAGCGATTTCGCGGACCGGGGTGATCTCGGCGGCGGTGCCGGTGAGGAAGACTTCCTGTGCCTTGGCCAGTTCCTCCGGCTGAATCGCGCGTTCCACGACCTTGATCCCGCGCGCCTGGGCGAAGCCGATCACCGTGCGGCGGGTAATGCCGTCGAGGAAGCAATCGGGGGTGGGGGTGTGAAGCTCGCCATCGATGACGAGGAAGACATTGGCGCCGGTCGCCTCGGCCACCTGCCCGCGCCAGTCGAGCATCAGCGCGTCCTCATAGCCCTCGGCTTCCGCCGCGTGCTTCGACATGGTGCAGATCATATAGAGCCCCGCCGCCTTCGCCCGGGTCGGCGCCGTGTTGGGGGCGGGCCTCGCCCATTTCGAGATCTGCATGCGGATGCCCCGGAGCCGCGCCTCCGCCGTGAAATAGGACGGCCATTGCCAGCAGGCGATCGCCACATGGATCCGGGTGGCCTGGGCCGAAATGCCCATCTGCTCCGGCCCGCGCCAAGCAACCGGGCGCACATAGCCATCGGCGATGCCGTTCGCCGCCAGGGTCTGATAGGTCGCCTCCTCCAGCGCCTCGACGGTCAGCGGCACTTCGAAACCGAGGATGCGGCCTGATTCCAGAAGACGCTCGCTATGCTCCGTCAGCTTGAAGATCTTGCCGCCATAGACCCGCTCCCCCTCGAAGACGGCGCTCGCATAGTGGAGCGCGTGGGTCAGGACGTGGATCTTGGCCTCGCGCCAGGGCGTCAGTGCGCCGTCGAGCCAGATGACACCGTCGCGGTCGTCGAAGGGAATGATGGACATGTAAGGTTTCCTTGCCTATCTCTTCGTAAGAGGAAACATGGGAGAGAGCTCGTTTGCAACCGTTCTGCTCCTATCATCCGGCCCGAGATATGTCAATATGACTGACGTAAAAGCAGCGGCGAATCCCCTGTTTCTTCGTGAAGAGGAGCTCCGTCAGGGGATCGAACTCCTATTCTACGCCTATCGCGATTTCACCACCGAGCCCGACGTCATCCTGGCCCGTCACGGCTTCGGGCGGGCGCATCACCGCGTCATCTATTTCGTCGGCCGCCGGCCCGGAATGACGGTATCCGAACTTCTCGGCGTTCTCAAGATCACCAAGCAGAGCTTGAACCGGGTGCTGAGCCAGCTCGTGAAGCAGGATTTCGTCATCCAGCGCCCAGGCGATCACGACCGCCGGCAACGGCTGCTGGAGCTTACCGAAAAAGGCGTGGAGCTGGAGCGCCAGCTCTCGGAAAGTCAGCGCGGACGCTTCGCCCAGGCCTATCGCGAGGCCGGCGCCCAGGCCGTGGAGGGATATCGCAAGGTCATGCTCGGCCTGATCGGCAGCGACACCGACCGCGCCCGTTTCGAGCGCCCCGCCGGGATCGTCAGGCGGCGATGAGCGAGGGGGCGATGACCGGACCAACAATGACTGGGCCAATAATGACGGGAGCCGAACCGCATCTCCTCGTCGTCGATGACGATGCGCGGATCCGCGAATTGCTGCGGCAATATCTGACCGGAGCCGGTTTCCGCGTGAGCACGGCGGGCGACGCGGCGGAAGCGCGGGCGCGGCTCGCCAATCTGGAATTCGACCTCGTCGTGCTCGACGTGATGATGCCGGGGGAAAGCGGGCTCGAATTCACCCGCGATTTGAAGAGCAAGAACGAGAGGACCGTCCCGATCCTGCTCCTGACCGCGATGGACGCGCCCTCCGACCGCGTCAACGGGCTGGAGCACGGCGCCGATGATTATCTCGCCAAACCCTTCGAGCCGCGCGAGCTGGTGCTGCGTATCCGCAACATCCTTCAGCGTATCCCGGCCCCGGCGCCGTCGCGGGAGTGCCGCTTTGGACCCTTCCGCTTCGATTTCGCGCGGGGGGAGCTGTTCCGGGGCGATGAGCCCGTGCATCTGACCACGGTGGAGGCAAGGCTGCTGCTCGCTTTGGTGCAATCGCCGGGCGAGGTCATGTCCCGCGAGGCGCTGGCCGAGGCGGCGGAGTTCAGCGGCAATGAGCGCACGGTCGATGTGCAGATGACGCGGCTGCGGCGCAAGATCGAACCCGACGCCAAATTCCCCCGCTATCTCCAGACCGTGCGCGGCACCGGCTATGTCTTCAAACCCGACTAAGGCCGAAAGGCCGATAAACCCAAAAGTCACGATCGAAGAGCCGTTAACCCCGCATACGGACGCGCGCCGCGCGAGCTGGATCAAGCGGGCGCTGCCACGCAGCCTGTTCGGGCGCTCGCTCCTGATCATCGTCATGCCGCTTATCCTGCTTCAGCTGATCTCGGCCTGGATCTTCTATGAGCGGCACTGGGAGACGGTGGCGCGGCGGCTCTCCGCCGGGGTGGCGGGGGAGATCGCGACCATGATCGACACCATCACGCTGCTTCCCGCCAAAGCCGATCCGGCCCCGTTCTTCCGGGCGGCCTCCCTCCATACGGATATCGATTTCCTGTTCCTGCCGCACCGCAAGCTCGGCGCCGAGGCACCGTTGCCGGTCATGAGCATCGTCGCCGTCCCGCTGTTCCAGGCGGCCAAGGATCAGATCGGGCGGCCGTTCCGGATCGATCTCGACCATGATCCGCATCGGGTGCTGATCGCGGTCGAACTGGAGCGCGGCGTGCTCCAGGCCGATGTCCCGCTGGCGCGGCTCTATAGCTCCACCACCTATATCTTCGTGCTGTGGATGGCGGGATCGTCGATCGTGCTCTTCGCCATCGCCACCGTGTTCATGCGCAATCAGGTGCGCTCCCTACGCCGGCTGGCGACGGCGGCGGAAAACTTCGGCAAGGGCATGGCCGTGCCGAATTTCAGGCTCGAAGGTGCGACCGAGATCCGGAAGGCGGGCGCGGCCTTCCTGGTCATGCATGACCGCATCCGCCGCCAGATCGGGCAGCGCACCGAGATGCTGGCCGGCGTCTCCCACGATTTGCGCACGCCGCTTACCCGGATGAAACTCGCCCTTGCCATGCTCGGCGACGGGCCGGCGGTCGACGAGTTGCAATCCGACGTCACCGAGATGCAGCGGATGATCGAGGGCTATCTCGATTTCGTGCGCGGCGAGGGCGGCGAGGCCACGGCCGCGGCGGATCTTGCCGCACTCCTCGACCAGATCGGCGCCGAGTTCAGGCGGCATGAGCTCGGTATCCGCCTCACCCTGGTGCTCCCGGCGAGGCTGATGGCGCTCATTCGCCCCAACGCCATCAAGCGATGCGTCACCAACCTTGTCGCCAATGCCTGCCGCTACGGGAAAACGGTCCGCCTCACCTTGCTGGAGAACGAGGCCGGGATCGACATCCTGGTCGATGATGACGGACCCGGCATCCCCCTGGAAAGCCGCGACACCGTCTTCCGCCCCTTCTTCCGCCTCGACCCGTCACGCAATGCCGAGACCGGCGGCGTCGGCCTCGGCCTCGCCATCGCCCGTGACGTGGCGCACGCCCATGGCGGACACCTGACCCTGGAAGATTCCCCGCTCGGCGGCCTGCGGGCGAGGCTGCATCTGCCGCATTGAGGGGCTGAGCTGGTGTCCGGCCCTATTCGGCTGCCACCGTATAGGGAATGACGGAACACGTGCCCCGCTCGAGGTCTATGCCGACCTCCTTGGCGGCGAGTTCCGGGCGAATGCTCAAGCCGTCACGCACCAGACGGACCAGTCCCCTTTTGGCAAGATCCTGGAGAGCCCGCGAGACGTTCGGCTGCGAGCGCCCACTGAGTTGCGCAAGGCGGGAGACGCTCTCTGGACGCTCCGATGCAATGAGTTGCATGAGGACCAGATTCGACTCGGTCAAAACGCCCAATACGCTGACAATCTGGTTCGCTTCGGGTCGAGTCGGCGCCGGCGGCACCTTCCGCTCGCCGCTGGCAACGGCGCGCATCTCGTCACGCAAATCATGCAGGCTCCGCATCGTCATCCTCCATTCCGACAGCAATCGGGTGAAAGCCGAATAGCCCTCGATCCGAGGCCATATGGCGCCGGATGGCGCTTGTCATCGTTGCGCCCTTGAACACGGATCGCACGGATATCCACGGATTACACGGATGTATAGCAATGTATCGTATAATTCCATCTTGATCCGTGGATATCCGTGTAATCCGTGTTCCCATGGCTCGTTCGCCGGAGATGGTATCCCTTCACCCGATTGCCCTGGCCCCTTCTTGGGCGAGCCCCCGAATCGGCTGCCCTAATGGATCAACTCGCCTTCCATGGCGGGCTGCGGCAATTCCAGGCGGCGGTCGAAATCGACCACGCCTTCCGGGCGCGGGCCGGTCATCAGGATCATCGCATCCGGGAGCGCATCGCGCAGGATGCCGAGCAGCTCCACCGTCGCCCGCACGTTCAAGGCCTCGGTCGCGTGGTCGAGCAGGATGAGATGCGGGCGCTGCAACAGCAATTTGGCGAACGCCAGACGCTGGCGGTCGGCGTCGCCCAGCACCCGGTGCCAGGGCTCGTTCGCGTCCAGGCGGTCGTCGAGGGCAAAGAGCCCGACCTGGCACAGCGCCGCCGAGATCGCTTCGTCTGAATGGCTTCCGGGCTTCACCAGAAGGTCGCGCAGCGGCAATTCCGGCAGCCAGGGCCGCCGCACCAGGATCGCCGGATAGCGCCCGGAGGGAAGCTGGATGCAGCCTTCGCCCCAGCGCCACACCCCGGCAATAGCCCGGCAGAGAAGCGAGGTCGCATGCGGATCGCCAGTGAGCACGATGCCCTCGCCGGGGGCCACGCGGGCGCTGATCGCGGCACTGACCGCCGTGCCGTCGGGATCGCGCAGCACCACATTGTCGAGCACCAGATCCGGTCCCGGTGCCGGCGCGCAGAGGAGCAGCGGCCGCTGCGGCCCGTCGAGCGCCATGATCGCCGATTGCAGGGCCAGTATCCGCTCCGCCGAGGCGCTCCATTCCGCGATCCGCGGCGCATTGTCGACCGGCCAGGACAGGGCCGCCGTGGCTTGCTGAAAGGCCTGCGCCGTCTGCATGAGCCCGCCCAGCGAGATCGCGCCCATCAGGTAGCGAGGCGTCGTCACCAGGATCGGCAGGATAGGCGCCAGCGTTCCATAGCCCGCCGAAAACAGCGTGAGATGCCGGAGGCTCGACGTCTGTTTCGCCCAGATATGGCCGATGGCGGCAAAGAAGGTGGCGAGGCTCTTGCGCTCCTGCTTCTCGGTATGGGTGAGCGCCAGGGCCTCGGCGTTTTCGCGCGCATGCACCAGGGCGAAGCGGAAATCCGCCTCCCGTCCCTGCCGCGAATCGGTGGCGCGCACCAATGGCCGCCCCAGCCCATAGGCGGCGGCGGCGCCGCTGCTCGCATAGATCAGGGCGATCACGACCATGTGGCCCGGAAGCTCTACCGGCCCCCAGCCCCAGGGCAGGTTCACCGTCATCACGCCGGAAAGTCCCCAGAGAATCGACAGGAACGTCCCCAGCATCAGCACGCAATAAAACATCGAATTCGCCAATTCCACCGCCGCCTCGGTGGCGATGCGGATGTCCTCCGCGATACGGCCGTCGGGATTGGTGTGATCGCCGGGCATCAGCGAGAGCGCGTAATGCCGCCCCTTCGTCATCCAATCGGCCAGCAGCCGCTCCGTCACCCAGGAGCGCCAGCCGAATTGCATCCGCCGCTTCACTTCCAGATGGGTGGCGTTGACGGCCATCGTCGCCACCACCAGGAAGGCGAAGATCACGACCTGCTCCATGAAGCCTTCGCCCGAATGCTGGCCCAGCGCGTTGAAGAGATCGGCATTCCAGATATTGAGCCGCACCGCCAGCCCGACCTGGACGAAGACCAGGAGAATGAGCATCACGAGTTGCGCCCGCGCGGCGCCCGATCCCTTACCCCGCCAGTACCCGCCGGTCAGCGTCAGGATTGCCCGGGCAAAACCCAACACCGTCCGGGGCGAAGTCGCCGGAGCGCCCTCGGCCTTGAGGAAGCGGCGCGGAAACGGGGGCTCAAACATTCTCAGCCGTGGTCGTCTTCCAACTGAATGAGGCCGGCGAACCAGTCGGCGGAAGCCTTCCTGGTCCGGCGTAGCGTCTTGTAATCGACATGAATGAGTCCGAAGCGGAATGCATAGCCGGACCCCCACTCGAAATTGTCGAGCAGCGACCAGACGAAATAGCCCCGGACATCGGCGCCGTCGGCGATCGCTTCGCGCATCGCCCCGATATAGGCGCCGATGAAGCGGATGCGGTGCTGGTCATCGAGCTTTCCCTCGGAATCGAGTTCCTCATCCGCGCCGGCACCGTTCTCGGTGACGTAGATCGGCAGGCGGTAGCGGGAATGAAGATCGCGGAGCACCTGCCCGAAAGCCTGCGGGTCGATTTCCCAGCCGATCCTGGTCCGTTCGGCTTCGGCCGGCGGATCGGCCCAGGCGAAGCCGAATGCGCCTTCCGCGTCGCCACGGGCATAGATCGGAGAATAATGGTTCAACCCGAACCAATCGGCCTTGCGGCAAATCCGGGCAAGGTCGCCCGCCTGCATATGCGGCTCGACCAGATCGGCGAGTTCGGGCGGATAGTGGCCCCGGATCTGCGGGTCGGGGAAGGCCCGGTTCCAAAGCGCGTCGAGCATCGAGGCTCCAGCGGCATCGGCCTTTTCCGGGGAGGCCGGGCGGACCGGCTGGACATTATGCACGCAGCCGATCTTGGCGTCCGTCACGAGGCCGCGCAGCACATCGACCGCCGTCCCATGCGCCAGATTGACGTGATGGACCGCCCGGATGCAGGCGCTCCGGTCGGGCAGTCCGGGCGGGTGCCAGCCCAGCGCATAGCCGAACAGTGTGAACACGCCGGGTTCGTTGAAGGTGGCGAAGCGCTTGACCCGGTCGCCGTAACGCTGCGCCACCAATGCCGCGTAATCGCCGAACCAGGCGGCGATATCGCGATTGGTCCAGCCGCCCAGATCCTGGAGCGCCTGCGGCAAATCCCAGTGGTAAAGACAGAGCCAGGGCTCGATCTCCGCCTCCAGCAGCCCGTCGATCAGCCGATCGTAGAAATCGAGCCCCTTCTCGTTCGGGGCGCCGCGTCCGCGCGGCAACACGCGCGGCCAGGAGACCGAGAACCGGTAGGCCTTGATCCCGATCCCGCGCATCAAAGCGATGTCTTCGACATAGCGGTAATAATGGTCGCAGGCGACATCGCCTATGTCGTCATGGGCGACGCGGCCGCGCTGCCGGCACCAGCCATCCCAGATCGAGAGCCCCTTGCCGTCCGCCGTAGCGCCCCCCTCGATCTGATAGGAGGAGGTCGACGCCCCCCAGAGGAAGCCCTTGGGCCGGAGATCCTTCACGGAATCAGCGTGGTCGATCGGCATGGCGTCCCTTTCCGATATCAGCCGGCGTCACCGGTGGAAGAAAACTAGGCAATTATCGGGACGATGTCATCAAAGAGCGCATTCCGGCGGCAACCGATACCGAAGAACGCGCCCAGTCCTGAGCACGCTCAGCCGCCGGCGAGGCGGTCGGCCACCTCTTTCGTCCATAGCCGGCCATCATAGCCGATAGGCGAAACGCTGTTCCGATAGGCGAGGTTCATCTGATACCGCTCCTGGTAGTTTTCGACCGTCAGAAGCTCCCTGGCCTCGTGATCCTCGGTGATGGCGATGTCGTGATAGATCCCGAGATTGGTCAGAGTGGGCTCGGGCAACTGGCCGGCGCAATACTCGGCCCACATCTCCTGGTACAGATTTTCGAGGCTCCGCACCATCAGCGCGGTATCGAACAGCACCGCCGTATCGCGCCCGCCGGCCAGTCTGGCGCGATAGGCTTCGCGCTTCGCTTTGTCGAGGCCGAGTTCCACCGCGCGGGCGACATAGGCTTCCGGCGTGGCACAGATCAAATCCTCGATCCCGGCGGAGCGCACGAGGCTGCCGCAGACGCGGGAAGCGAAGCTCCGCCCCGGCAAGGTAATTACCGGCACGCCCATCCACAACGCATCGGAGGCCGTGGTATGCGCGCCATAGGGCGAGGTATCGAGGAACAGATCGGCCAGCGGATAGCGCGCCAAATGGTCCTGGTTGCGCACCATTTCGGCATAGATGATCCGCTCTCCCGCGATGCCCTGCCGCACCGCTATCTGCCGCAGCCGCTCATTCGCCTCGCCATTGCCCTTCAGGAGCCACAGCACGCTGTTCGGCACCCTGGACAGGATTTCGATCCAGCGCTGATAGGTGAAGTTCGTGATCTTATGCGTGCCGTTGAAGCAGCTATAGATCACGGCATCCTCGGGCAGCCCCATATCTTGGCGCGAGAATTTCCGGTCGCTGACCAGGCGTTTCCGGTCGTTTGCCTGATAGCAGGGCAGGCGCTTGACCTTCTCCGCGTAATAGATCTCGCTGCTCTCGGGGATGATGTAATCATCGGCGATGATGTAATTGTGGTAGGCCGATCCCATGCTTCCGGGAAAGCCCAGCCAGTTGACGATAACCGGCGCGGGCTTCAGCGAAAACAGCTTTGTTCTGGCAAATTTCGTGTAGCCATTGACATCGACCAGGATATCGATGCCGTCATCGATGATCTGGCGGGCGGCTACCTTGTCGGTCATGGCACTGATATCGACCCAATGATCGATCGAGCCTTTTATTCTTGCCGTGATATCGTCCGCAATCGCCGGACCACAGTAATAGGCAAAGACCTCGACCTTGGCGCGGTCGTGCAATTCGAACATCCCGGCGGTCAGGAAGCCGATGGCGTGCTGGCGGAGATCGGAGGAGACATAGCCGATGCGCAGGCGCTTCGGCTCGGACTCCGGCAGTGCCGGCGGCGCCCAGTGGCCGACGGCATGAAATCCCGGTTCCAGGCCGACATCCCGCTTGTTGTATTGGTGGGAGACCGCCAGATGGAACATCGGATCGTCGGTATAGGCCGCGACCGAAAGCGGCGAGATGTAGCGCAGGAGATCGGCCTTGCCGATCCCGGAATAGGGCACGATCACCGGCGAGCGGCACTGCTTCTGCCAGATATTGATGAGATGCTGGATGACGTCGCTCTGGTCTTTATTGATTTCAAGGCAGCGGGCCAGCGCGTTCTCGGCGCTGACGTCATTGATCTGCTCAAGCACCCGCCCAAGCTGCTTCAGGGCGTTGCCTTTGTGGCTGATCGTATCGGGCGTGACTCCGGGCAGCTTATTGACGACCCCCAGCCATTGGTTGACGGCCTGATCGACCACGCCAAGCCCCTCATACACGGAGCCGAGATTGATGTGAGCCGGGAAGAAATCAGGATTGATCCGGACGGCTTCGATATAGGCATCCCGCGCCCCCGCGAGATCGGCATTCGCCGACAGGGAGACCGCATAATTGAAGTAAACCGCGAACAGAAGCGGATTTTCAGCGTTGTGGGATATCCAAACCCGGTACAGTTCCGCCACAAGCTGCCGTTCACCGACGCTCTTTATTTGCTCCGCGACCGATAGCAATTCCATCACGCTGAGGTCTTGACCGATCGCTTTTTTCACGGCGTTCGCAAACAAAGTAGCAACCATTATGGCCGGCTCCCAATAAACTCAAGGTTCACGCGGTTTTTCGCGGGGCGATATTGCCAAGCCCCCGCGCAAGGAACAAGAACTAACTTTTGATATGATTCGCCCGTCCCGGCCCGCCTCTTGGCGGCCGGGGACTCCGGAAAGCGGGGCCTTGTTTCCGGGATTCGCTCAAATGATTGAGCGCCTCCGCGCAATCCGGAGGCGCTCTATCCGCGATAAGGCTAATTTTGCGGGACGATGATCAACCGTTCGACCGGCTTGCCGTCGATGAAATGCGATTGGATGATTTCGTCGATATCCTCGGTGGTCTGGGGGCGGTACCAGATTCCTTGCGGATAGACCACCATCAGTGGGCCGGCCCGGCAGAAGCCGAGGCAGCCGGTGGCCGCCATCGCCACCTCCGGCAGTCCCTTCGATTCGAGCCGGGCGCCGAGATGCTCCCAAAGCGGCTTGGCGCCGGCGGCGGCACAGCTCCCGCGCGGATGCCCGGGCGGGCGCTGCTGGAAACAGGCGAAGATGTGATATTTGTACACCATCGGCAGGTCGAGCGAGGTTTCTTCGGACATGATGACTCCCTGATGTCGGACCAACGGACCTTCAATTTCCGTGCCGACACCGCCATCCCCCCGGAAACCAACGAGGAAACCAACGCCTTATGGCACCCTCGCCGCCTACCGGCATTGTCGAGAACCCGACATTATTTCGATTTATTGGTACAACCCTGGGTGTCCGTGTGCGAACGCGGACAGGTTTCGAGATCGGCTTTCTTCTCCGGAGAGGCCCCTTCCGGGGGTTCATCCAGGCCGATCCAGGCGCGGACCTGTTCCGGATCGAAGCCCGCCACCTGCTTTCCGTCCGCTTCCATCAGCGGGCGGCGGATCAGGATCGGCTCGGCGAGCATCAAGGCGATGGCCGCCTCCGCACCGAAGGCTTCGGGATCGATCTCACCATATTTGACTTTCGGGGCGGCGCGGTTGAACCACTCGGCGACGGGCCGGCCGCCGAAGAAAGGCCGGAGCTTCGCCTCGGTCCATGCCTCGCTCAAAAGATCGCGCGCGACGACTTCGTGGCCGGCCGCCTCAAGCATCCGCTTCTGCCGGCTGTTATTGGCGCAGCCCGGCTTTTCATAGAAGACAATTCTCGTCATCGAAACTTCTCCCGCTGTCTTACCCTACCTGAAATCCCTGTCTTTTCAGGCGGATGATCGCGAGATCGAGCGCCGACAGGAAAGCGGAGCGGTCACGGGCCGAAAAGGGCTTGGGGCCCTTGGTCTGCTCGCCCGCCGAGCGCAGCTCCTCCATGAGGTTGCGGGTTGCAAGCGCCATTCCAATCGAGGATTCGGTGAAGGCCCGTCCATTGGGCGCGATCGCCTCCGCCCCCGCCTTCACGCAGCGATCGGCGAGCGGAATATCATTGGTGACGACGATATCGCCGCCGCTCACATGCAAGGCGATCCAGTCATCGGCGGCGTTCATGCCGTCGCCGACGATCACCCGCGCGATCCGCTCGTCGCGCGGGATGGCGATGACACTATTGGCGACGACATGGACCTTCAGCCCATAGCGCTCGGCCACGCGATAGATCTCCGCCTTTACCGGACAGGCGTCGGCATCGATATAGATCGCGATGGCTTTTGTTGAATTGTCCATGAGGGGGCAAGGATGAGGAGCGGGCACGGATAAGCGGGCGGAGACCACCGGTCCCCGCCCGTTCCCGCTGCCTATTCCTGCTCCTGGAATTTTCCGCCGGGCTTCGGTTTCCCGTATTTCTTGGCCGGCGGCTTTGCCGCTCCGCCCCCGGCCAGTCTCTCGATTTTGATATTCTCGCCGTCCATCTGCTGGACGTTGAGCGCGAATTGGTCGGCGGATTCCTTCGCCACTTCGAATTTTGTTTCGCGTTCGAAGATGCGGATGGCGCCGATCTGGTCCCGCCCGATCTGGCCACGGCGGCAGAGCATGGGCAGGAGCCAACGCGGATCCGCCCGGTTCTTATGGCCGATATCAAGCCGGAACCAGACCTGTTCGCCCGGAGGACCACCCTGGGAGCCGCGTCTTCCGCCATCTTTCTCACGCGGATGGGCATTGCGGTAGTCGGGGGCGGCACGAGGCTCCCGGCCCGGCCCCGGATCGGCGACATCCTCGGCCGCGGGCAGGCGCGAGCGGTACAGCCGCACCAGCGCCGCCGCGATGTCCTCGGGCGAGCGGCTTTCGAGCAGCGTGCGCCCCATGGCGAGATCGTCCTCGCCGCGCTCTTCGGTCAGGAGCGGATCCTGCAACAGCCGCTCCTCGTCGAGGCGGCGGATTTGCTCGGCATTGGGCGGCCCGGACCATTGCGCCTCAACCCCGGCGACGGAGAGCAGCTGCTCGGCCCGGCGGCGGCGCGAGGACGGGACCAGCAATACGCTCACCCCCTTGCGCCCGGCACGCCCGGTGCGGCCGCTGCGATGCTGAAGGATCTCGGCGTCATGCGGGAGATCGGCATGGATCACCAGCCCGAGATTGGGCAGATCGATGCCGCGCGCCGCCACATCGGTGGCGACGCAGACCCTGGCACGCCCATCGCGGAGGGCTTGCAGCGCCTGATTGCGTTCGTTCTGGCTCAGCTCCCCGGACAGGGTGACGGCGGTGAAGCCGCGCTCGAACAGAACCGCCTGGAGATGCCGCACCGTGTCGCGGGTATTGCAGAAGACGAGCGCGCAGGGCGCCTCGACGAAGCGCAGCACATTGACGACCGCATGCTCGATCTCATGCGCCGCGACCCGGAGGGCGCGGTATTCGATATCGGCATGGCCGCCCTCGCCGCCCGTCACTTCGAGGCGGAGCGCGTTGTTTTGATACCGCCGGGCCAGCGCCACGATCCCCTTGGGCAGGGTCGCCGAGAACAGCAGCGTCTGCCGCTCCCGCGGGGTGGTTTCGAGAATGAACTCGATATCCTCGCGGAAGCCCAGATCGAGCATTTCATCGGCTTCGTCGAGCACCACCGCCTTGAGCTTCGACACATTGAGGGCGCCGCGCTCCATATGATCGCGGAGCCGCCCCGGCGTTCCCACCACGATATGCGTGCCAAAGCTCAAGAGCCGCCGCTCCCGCCCCGGATCCATGCCGCCGACGCAAGACATCACGCGCGCATTGGCATGTTGATAGAGCCATGTGAGTTCCTGGGTGACCTGAAGCGCCAGTTCGCGCGTCGGCGCCACGACCAGCGCCAGCGGCTCCGCCGCCGGCCCCATCGTCTCCGCCTCGCCCATCAGGGTGGCGCCGATGGCCAGCCCATAGGCGACGGTCTTGCCGGACCCGGTCTGCGCCGAGACCAGAAGATCCCGCCCGCCGGCGTCGGGGTTCAGTACCGCATTCTGTACCGGCGTCAGATCCGTATAGGCACGCTCCGCCAGCGCACGCGCCAGCGGGGAACTCAGAGGAAGAATTGTCACGTGTCGATTAGCCTTGTGTTGCGGGAGAAACGAGCCCGATGGGGGGATTACCCCGCTTTTTAAGTCAAATGGGCTCGCGCGTATTCCAAATGGGAACGGCAACCTTACCGGAGCCGTCTAAGCCCCAACGCTCCGCCCCCTGGAAAACTGGCGCACCCGACAAGATTCGAACTTGTGACCTCTGCCTTCGGAGGGCAGCGCTCTATCCAGCTGAGCTACGGGTGCACTGGCAGCGCCTGCGGAGCCGGAGCCCCACAGCGCAAAGGATCG
>Ga0265327_10000702_pt1 | contig 53097 bp, 48 predicted proteins | sample 41621metaG_FD_202089 | JGI IMG/M metagenome (GOLD analysis project Ga0265327, IMG submission 202089) | Rhizosphere microbial communities from Carex aquatilis grown in University of Washington, Seatle, WA, United States - 4-16-21 metaG | ecosystem: Host-associated > Plants > Roots > Rhizosphere... | reverse complement strand
CCGCGCCCGCAAGGATGAGGTCCGCGAGCACGTCCAGGCGCTCATCGCCCGGGCCGGGGACAGCCGCGGCCGCGAGGCCCTGGAGCGCCGGCTGCACCAGCGCCTCGACCGGGAGGACGACCGCGACACGGCGCTGTTCACCCCCGACACGCCCCTGGGTCCGGCCATCGGCCGGCTCTGCTATGAGCTGGGGGTCCGGCCCGACTGGGAGGCCTGCGACGGCGAGCCCTGGGCGCCGGCGGCGTTCGACGCCTACCAGGCCCTGGCCCGGGAGCGGCCCGTGGTGGTGGAAATCCTCAAATTCGCCCCGGATGAGAACGGCGATCCCCAGCCCCCCACTGAGGTCATCTTCGGGCCGCGCAGGCCCAGCGGATAGAGATCAGCGGTCGCGGTCGTCGCTGCGGCCGAAATATTATTGAACCACGAAGACCACGAAGACCACGAAGGAGCCGCGCTGACCTTGGGCGTGAGGGCGGTCGTTCGAGGTCTTGTCGACGGTCGCGTCGCGACCGTCCGAATCGTCGGGGCTCGAGCCTCTCAGGACGGCCCGGATCGGCTCGGCCCCTTCGTGGTCTTCGTGGTCTTCGTGGTTGATATTCTTCGCGGCGCCCGCCGGTCCGCCCCGCCTCCGTCGGCCCGCCACGGGGCCACGGTGCGCGCGCCCTACCCCGCCCGGTACCAGTCGATGCCGTCCCCGTCCCGCTCCCGCACCGCCTGCCCCCGGGCGATCAGGCAGTTCAGATGCGCCAGGCTCTCCCCCGTGGCCAGGCCCAAAAGGTACTGGTCGATCTTGCGGCGGAACAGGACGTGGAACACGTCCACCACCCGCTTCGGTTCGGCCAGCAGCTTTTCCAGCCGCGCCAGGCCGCGCTCGTGGCCGCTGATCAGGTGGTCGATGCGGGCGTGCAGGCCGTGGAACGGGTCGTTGTGGGCCGGCAGGACCAGCACGTCGTCCGGCACCTGGGTCTTGATGCGGGCCAGCGAGGTGAGCCAGTCGGTGAGCGGGTCGCCGGCCGGCTCGGTGGGGAAGACCGAGACATTGGAGGAGATTTTGGGCAGCACCTGGTCACCGCTGATCAGGATCTTCAGCTCGGGGCACCACAGGCAGGCGTGCTCCGGGGAATGACCATTGCCCACCACCACGCGCCACTGGCGGCCGCCGATGGTGAGCTCATCCCCGTCGGTGAGGCGGTGGAAGCTGTCCGGCAGGGCGTGCAGGCCGCGGCCGAAGCCGCCGAACCGGGCGCGGTAGTTCTCCAGGGCCTCCTCGTCCCAGCCGGCGGCCTTGTAGAAGTCCAGCGCATCCTGCGGCGCCTCGCGGCCGGTGTCGGCGGCGAGCGAGCGGCACATGAGGAATTCCAGGCGGCTGATCCACAGGCGGCAATCGAACTTGCGGGTGATCCAGCCGGCCATGCCGATATGGTCGGGGTGCATGTGGGTGACGAACACCCGCTTCACCGGCTTGGCCTGCAGCGGGCCGGCGAAGGCCTTGCGCCAGGCCTGCTGGGTCTCAGACCCGCCCATGCCGGTGTCGACGATCACCCAGCCGTCGTCCTCCTCGATGGCCCAGACATTGATGAAGGCCAGCGCCCCGCCCAGCGGCATGCGCAGCCACTTGACCCCGGGGGCCACGTCCACCGCCTCGCCGGTCTTCGGCCCCTGTTCGAAGGGGTAGACCAGCCTGGGCCTTGGATGCTCCGGTATGGCGTCCTCGATCCCGTCGCGCATCAATCTCATCCCCTTGAACTGCGAGCCTATTGTCCGACGGCGCCGCCGCGGGAGCAAACCCCCAATGGGAGATCAATGTTCGGTTCAGCCGTGGTTCACGCCGAACTTGCCCATGTGCCGCGGTAGGGCTTATGTCGGCCCCAAAGGAACACCACCAGGAGAGACCAGGACCATGAGGGCTATAGGATTAGGGCTGGCCGCCGCGCTGACCCTCGCCGCCGTTGCGACGGGCGTGATGTCGGCGCCGAAGAGCCCGGCGCAGACGGTCACCGCCGAACAGCGCAAGCAGGGCATGGCCGACGCGCCGGCCGTGGCGCAGGCCGCCGGCATCGACTGCAAGGTCACCGACGCGCGGTTCGTGGCCAAGTCGCCGCCGGACCCCAAGACCAAGGTGGTCACCAGCTATTACGAGATCGACTGCGACCAGGGCGAGGGCTTCATCCTCTCCGCCCCCGTGGGCGCCAAGCCCACCGCCTTCACCTGCGTGGAAGCCAATTTCCCGCCGGACGGCAAGCCCGCGGGCCTGACCTGCGTGCTGCCCGGCAACGCCGATCCCAAGGCCGACCTGATGCCCCTGCTGGCCAAGGGCGGGGTCACCACCTGCACGCCGGAATCCACCCGCGGCATCGGCCAGAGCGCCACCAACACCTTCATCGAAGTCGCCTGCACCGGCGGCGGCGGCTATATCCTGCAGGCCGGCGCGCCGGCGGTGGCGTCCCAGCCGGTGACGGCCAATGACTGCCTGCTGTTCGACCAGGGCAATGGCAACATCAAGTGCACCCTGCATGACGCGGCCTCGCGCCTGGCCATCGTCGACAGCTATATCAAGACCGCCAACAACGGCTGCGCCGTGAAGGACCGCCGCTATGTGGGCCTGGCCCAGAGCGGGTCGAGCTTCTTCGAAGCCGCCTGCCAGGACGGCAAGGGCTACATGCTGCAGGTGGACAAGGGCGCCCTGGCCAAGGCCATCCCCTGCGAGAAGGCCGCCGCGATCATGGGCGGCTGCGAGCTGGTGAACGCCAAGGAAGCCGAGACCGCCCAGGCCGGCCTCTACACCAAGCTGGCCAAGAGCGCGGGCTTCAACTGCGACGTCTCCAAGTACGCCCCCTTCCCCTCCCCGGAAGGCAAGGACGTGGTGGAGATGGCCTGCAACAACCGTCCCGACGGCGGCGTGGGCGTGTTCGGCGGCCCCAAGGACACCCCGGTGGTCTATGACTGCGCCCGGGCCCCGATCGTCGGCTATCGCTGCAGCTTCACCAAGCCGGTCTATGACGCGGTGACGGCGGACCTGAAGAAGATGGGCAAGAGCGACTGCGTGGTCTCCGAGACCCGGGTCATCGGCAAGACCGCCAAGGGCAACACCCTGGTGGAGACCGCCTGCTCCGACGGCCTGAAGGGCTGGGAGCTGGAATATGACGGCGCCCTCAACCCGGTGTCCGTCACCGGCTGCGCCTTCACCAAGGACTGCAAGCTGAAGGGCAACGTCTGATCGCCCCGATCGACTGACACGAACGAGGCCCGCGGAGCGATCCGCGGGCCTTTTTCTGCCTTCAGAAATCCGTCTTGCCGAAGCGCGGCACGCCCTGGTTCACGCCGGGCGGATCGAGGGTGGTGAGGTCGAGCTCCAGCGGCTCGCCGATCCAGTGGCCGAGGCTGGTGTGGTCGGCCAGGTCGTCATCGGTGAGCGGGTGCACCAGGGCCCGCAGGCCCGAGCCCTCGATCATCGGCAGCAGGGCGGCTAGCTCCCGCTGCAGGAAGTGGATCTCGTACTGGGAGATGGGGTGCGGCCCGGCCTTGCCGTCCCGCAGCTGGCCGACGAACAGCACCCGCGGCGGCGCGGCCGGACCGGTCATCTGCAGGAACCGCTGGCGCAGGGCCTCGGCCCGGTCCCGCTGGCCGGGTTCGTAATAGATGTGCGCGTGATAGGGCGCGTCGGCCTTGTCCATGGGCGCGGTGTCCTCGACGCCGGGCCTCAGTGCGCCGGCGCCCGGGTATAGCGCACCACCGCCTTCTGCAGCACCTGGCCGCCATAGATCACCCCCTGGCGATCCACCCAGATCCCCTCGGCCCCGGAGGTGGCGCCGGCGTCCGGATTGGGCTCGGTGTCGGGGATATAGGCCTCGACCTTGCCCGTCCGGGCGCTGCCGATGCGGATGCCCCGCTTCCAGCCCGGATGATGGCCATAGCCCTCCGGCTCGCGGGACTCCGAGTCGGCCACATAGAGCGTGTCGTCGCGGCCGATGAACACCCCGCTGGGCCGGCCGAACTGCGGCCAGACCTCCAGCAGCTTGCCCTCCTGGTCGAAGATCTGCAGCCGGTTGTTCCAGCGGTCGCCGACGAACAGCCGGCCCCGGGAATCCAGCGCCATGGTGTGGGGCACGTCCATCTGGCCGGGGGCGGCGCCATGCTCGCCCCACTGCTTGAGGAACTTGCCCGTGGCGTCGAACTTGACGATGCGGGCCGCGCCCTTGCCCGGGGTGTGGCCGTCGGCGACGAAGATGGTCCCGTCGGGCGTGGTCAGCACCGCATTGGGCTCCACGAAGGTGTCCGGCCCCTCCTTGGACACCCCGGCCTTGCCCAGGGTCCGCAGCAGCTTGCCCGAGGCGTCGAACTCGAACACCTGGGCGCCCTTGCCGCCTTCGGAATGGCCATCGGTGACCCAGACATGGTCGTGGGCGTCGATGAACAGGCCATGGGGGAACAGCAGCATCCCGGCCCCGAACGCCTTGATGAACTGGCCCTGGGCGTCGAACTCCAGGATCGGATCCAGCGCGCTGCCGGCGCAGTTATTGGCCCCGCAGCGCTCGGCGACCCAGATGTGGCCGCGGCTGTCCACGGCCACCGCGCTGGTGGAGCCCATGGTCCGCCCGGCCGGCATCTTCAGGAAGCCGGTCTCGGTGCGATAGGGATTGGGGGCGCCCTGGGGATCGGGGACGGTCTCCGCCGCGGCGCTGGCGAACAGGTTGGCGGACCGGGCCGCCTGGGGCTTGAAGGCCTCGAAGCTGATGCCGGCCAGCACCTCGCTGCGCCGGTCCAGCTCCGCGCCCCCGGCCGGGAAGCCGTTGAACTTCAGCACATAGGCGACGATGTCGGCATAGGTGTCGCGGCTGAGGGAGGCCGGCTTGTCCAGGGGCATGGTCTTGCGGGACCGGTCGAACAGGTCCCCCAGGGTGAGCCCGTTCCAGATCGACAGGAATTCGGGCCCGGTAAGGGGCTTGGCCTCCCCCAGGCCCGCCAGCGAGGCGCCATGGCACTTGCTGCAGTTCTGAGCGTAGGCGGACGCCCCGCGTTCGGCCTGGGCCTCGGTATAGACCCCGTCCCAGACGGAGCGGGGGGTGTCCTGGGCCTGGGGCTCGGCGGCGGCCAGGGCCGCGGCCCCGGCGGCCACGGCGCCCATCACGGCGATCATGTGCTTCATGGTCGGCCTAGTTGTCCGAGGACGGCAGGGCGTAGGCGATATATTCGCCCGAATAGACCCCGCCGCTCACCGCCACCACCAGGTACTGCTTGCCGCCCAGGCTGTAGGTCATGGGCGAGCCCGACTGCGGGGCCGGCATCCAGACCGCCCCCACCTCCTTGCCATTGGCCTTGTCATAGGCCCGCAGCATGGCGCCGCGCGGATGGTCCTTGGTGGTGGTCACCGCCCCGTCGCCGGCGATCACCAGGGACTTGGTGACCAGGGTGCCGATCTGATAGCTCGACTGGCCGGTGCGGGGGATGTTGAGCCCCTTCAGCGCCGGGTTGTTGCGGATGAAGTCCGGGGTCTCGCCGGCCGGGATCTGCCAGGCGATGTCGCCGGTATCCAGGTTGATGGCGCTGATGGTGGAATAGGGCGGCTTCAGCAGGGGCAGGCCATCGACGGTCAGCCGATTGCCGCCGCCTCCGCCGCCGGGCGGTGGGGTCTTGGGCGGCGGCGGCGCGTCGGCGCCGACCCCGTCCCCCGGGCCCTTGATCATGGTCACCGGCTGGCCGGCCACCCCGATCACCCAGGTGAGGTCGCTCATGCCCTCCGGCGCCGGCTGCAGGCCATAGGCCCCGACGCAGGAATTGCAGGCATAGATATAGGCCATGTGGGTTTCGGGATCGAAGGAGCCGCCCGGCCAGTTGGTGCCGCCCTGGGCCGAATAGGACAGGGTGCCCAGCGGCCCCGGCAGCTTGCTCACCACCGGCGGGGTATAGACCGGGCCGAGCTTGAAGTTCTTCACCAGCTCCAGCGCCTTGGTGCGCAGCTCCGGGGTGAAGTCGATCAGGTCGTCGACCCCAACCCCGTTGCGGGCGTAGGCCGCAGGCTTGCTGGGGATCGGCTGGGTGGGGGCATACCATTCCCCCGGCACGTCGCCCTTGGCGACCTTGGTCTCCGGCATGGGCCAGACCGGCTTGCCGGTGACCCGGTCGAACACATAGAGGAAGCCCTGTTTGCTGGGCAGGGCCACGGCCTTGATGGGCTTGCCCTGGACGTTGATGTCCATCAGCAGGGGCGCCGAGGAATTGTCGTAGTCCCAGATCTCGTGGTGGATCACCTGGAAGTGCCACTTGCGCACGCCGGTGGTGAGATCCACGGCCACCAGGCTGTTGCCGAACAGGCCATTGCCGTGCCGGTGTCCGCCATAGAAGTCGCTGGTGGGGGATTCCACCGCCAGATAGACGGTGTTCAGCGCCTCATCCACGGTCATCTGGGTCCAGACGGCGGTGTTGCCCGTGTTCTCCGCCGAGCCGTCCAGCCAGGTTTCGTAGCCGAACTCGCCCTTCTTCGGGATGGTGTGGAAGGTCCACAGCCGCTTGCCCGTGCGCACGTCATAGGCGCGCACATAGCCCTTGGTGTTGGCTTTGCGGGCGGGGGTGAAGCCCTCGCGGAAGGCGGCCCCGACGACGATGGTGTTGCCGGATACGATGGGCGCCGAGTGCAGCCCCGCCTCGCCGTTCACCAGATCGGGCCAGATCTCCTGGTCCCAGTCGGCCTTCAGGTCCACCACGCCGCCGGTCCCGAACGCCGGGTCGGGCTGGCCGGTGACGGCGTCCAGCGCGATCAGCCGGTAGCCCTGGGTCACATAGAGCACCCGCTTCTTCACGCCGTCGGTCCAGTAGGACAGACCACGCCCCGACAGCTGCCGCGGCGAGGCGGCGGCCCGGGCGCCCTCCCGCTCCGAATGCACCCACATCAGCTCGCCGGTGGCGGCGTCCAGGGCCACCACGCCGCGCCTCGAGCCCGCCGTCGCGTAGAGCACGCCCCCCACCTCCAGCGGCGTGCCCTCCAGCTTGAACTCCGGGCGGTTGCCGATGTTGTCGGTCTTGAACCGCCAGGCCACCTCAAGCTGGCTGAAATTCTTGGCGTTGATCTGGTCGAGCGGCCGGTAGCGGCTGCCCATGGTGTCAGCCGTGTAGCTGGGCCAGTCCACGTCCTTCGACGCGGCCGGCGCCGGGGTCTGGGCCAGGGCGGCGGTGGAGCCCAGGAGGGCGATGGCGAGGAGGCTCGAAGCGAGCCGGGTCCGGTTAACAGTCATCTGGCGTGTCTCTCCCCCGGGCCCTTGCTCAGGCCATGTCCTTGATCTGGTCCAGGCCGCGCTTGATCGTCGCCATCTGCGCGGCGGTCAGTTCCGGCTGCGGCGCGCGCGGATACCACTGCGGGACGCCCATCTGCAGGCTGAGGCCGTACTTCATCCCGGCATAGCCGTAGATGGCGCGGTCCGTCACCAGCTTCTCCGCGGCGCGTAGCTTCTCCAGCGGCGCACGGTAGTCCGCCTTGGCGCGGTAGGCGGCGAACACCTTGGCGCACATGGCGGTGTACACGTTGCCGTCCGCCAGGATCGCCCCCATGCCGTGGTCCAGAGCGTGTTCCAGATTGTTCTGCGTGCCCGTGCGCATGTTGAGCTCTGGGAAGGCCTCGACGAAGGCCGCATAACCCGTGGCGTTGCCGCTGGAATCCTTGATCCCCGCCAGGTTGGGATAGTGCGCCAGGTTGCGCAGCAGCTCGATGGAGATCGGCGCCTCGCTGGTGCCCGGGATATGGTAGAGGTTGATCGGGATCCGCACCTGGTCGAACAGCGCCGAATAATAGCGGGTCAGGCCGTCGGTGGGCGGGTCGTTGTAGTAGAAGGGCGGGATCACCAGCAGGCCGTCGGCGCCGTGGTCCTGGGCGTGCTTCGCCAGTTCCAGGGTCTCCGGGAAGTTGGGCGTGCCGGGGCCGATGATGATGTTCAGCCCGAGCTTGTCCTTCAGCGCCACCTCGGCGATCTGCTTGCGCTCGGCCACGGAGAAGGCCGGGAACTCGCCGCTGGTGCCCAGCACCACCACCCCGTCGGCGCCGCAGTGCTTGAACCAGGCCAGGATGTCGCGGAACGCCCCCGGCTCGAACGCGCCGTTCTTGTCGCAAGGCGTGACGCTGGCGGTCCAGAACAGGGTCTTGACCGGACTGCCGAGATTGTGCGCCGCCAGGGCCGGCCCCGCCGCCCCCATTGTCGCGGCGGTCGCCGCCGCCGCGCCCATCAGCCCAAGCGCGTCTCTACGGGTCGTTTCCATGGATCCTCCCAGGGATCTTATCTTTTTTGATCGCGATCTACGGTCCGCCATGGCGCCGCTTCGCGCAACCCACAGTCTTGCCGATTGGCGCGGCGTGGCAATCGAAATCGACGGGCGGGGGTCGTGTGGGGTGAAGGGCGCCTCACCAAGGCACGGTTCGACCGTTGCGATCGAGGTAGCGCAGGCCGGCCTCGCCCTGCTGGGCGATTAGGACATCGACGATCTGTGGCATCGCTTCGTCCGCGCTGAACGGCGCATTCGAGCCGCCCATTTCTGTGCGGATCCAACCGGGCGCCATCAGGACCAGCGCCCGCCCTTCGCCCGCGTGCCGGCCCGCATAGCTCGACATGGCCTGGTTCAGGCCTGCCTTGCTGGCGCGGTAGACGTCATTAGTTCCATTGAGGTTGTTGGCGATGCTGCCTTGGCCGGAGGACATCACGCCGATCACGCCGCCCGGCCGCGCCAGGACGCCAAACCCTTCCACGGCGCGCATCACCCCCAGGACATTGGTGACCATGACCTGGACAAAGTCTTCCGTCGAAACATCGGCCATCGTGTCTCCAGGGGCAGGGTTGGCGACGCCTCCGTTGATGAAGACGATGTCGAACTGACGGCCGGAGAGGCGATCCCGCACGGCCAGGATCTGGTCTTGGTCGGTCAAGTCGAGCGTCTCGATCTCGACGATGTCTGGGCGTCTGGCGACGAGACTGTGCAGCGGCGTTCCCGGGGTTCGAACGGTGCCGAGCACGCGCCATCCCCTTTCCGCGAATTCGGCGGCCATCGCATAGCCCAAGCCGCGCGACGCGCCGACGATGAGGATGGAGCGGTCAGGCAGGGCCGAGGTCGGGCTAGTCATGGCTTGATCTCTCAATTCAAAGCATTCTGGGCTGGGCAGGTCGGCAGGCCTGCCCGCTAATCTCCGTTCGGACGGATGACCGTAAGCTGGCGTGGCCCGGCATTGGCCGCCGCGTAGGCGACGGCGGCGTTCGCCTCGTCCAGCGGGAACTCAGCCAGGTCGAACTGGCCAAGATCGATCAGGCCCGAGCGGACCATTTGCACCATACGCGGCACGGCTTCGGGCGGGTACATCCACACGCCCCGCATGGTGATCTCGCCGTGCATGAGCCAGTTGTAGTCGAGGCCCAGTTCGGCGCGGACTCCACCCATCAGCATGATGCGCCCGCCATCACGCACCGCCATCAGGTTGGCGTGCACCTGGCCCAACGAGGCCTCGCGCGGCAGGAAATCCAGCACCATGTCTATGGGCCCGCCGGCGACCCCTTGAATCGCCGCCCGGTCCGCCGCTTCGTCGCCGGTCATCGGCACGGGCTTCACGCGGGCGCCGAACCGGGCCGCGAGGTCATCCAGGGTCCGCGCGTTGCGCCCCGTCGCCACCACCTGGCCAGCGCCCATGGCCAGAGCCACCGCCACGCCTGCGCCGCCGAAGCCTCCGGTCGCGCCGCTGACCAGCAAGGTCTCGCCTGCCTTCAGATCGCCGGCCCACAACCCGCCGTAGGGCACAAGCAGACGGCTCAAGCCGCACCATCGCCCAGCGTCCTTCGGGTCGATGTCGCCGATCCTTGTGACGTTCTCGGTCGGGACCATCATCTGCTCGGCGTAGGAGCCGTTGCGGTAGAGAAGGTGCAGCGGCAGCGCCGCGTCGGTGCGGTAGGTCCAGCCCTGCAGGATCTGGTCGGACGCCTCGTCCCGCGCCCGGATCGTCGGCTCGCAGAACACCCAGTCGCCGGGCTTCAGCCGCGTCGCATCGGGGCCCACCGATCGCACCCGGCCAATGCCGCCTGGCCCCGGAACCGCCGGCAATTCCAGTCGGTAGTTGCGGGAGCCGTTGAAGACGTCGGCGGCATAGCCGGTCACGCCCGCGGCGGCGACATCGATCACCACCGAACCCGCGGCGGGTGTCGGGTCGGGCAGGGTCTCGATCTTCAGCGCCTCCCCAAAGGCGTTCAGGACAGCGGCTTTCATGGGAGGTCTCCGGCGGCGAAGACCCACCTTAGAGCCTGTTTCCGTCGCGCGTGAGGCCTGGTATTATCATGGGATTGACGCACCCACCCTGGAGGCCGCGTGACCGATCCCAAACGGCGAGAACTCGGCGACTTCCTGCGCGCGCGCCGGAGCCGCCTCAGCCCCGAGGCCGTGGGCCTGCCGCGCCGGCGCCAGCGGCGCACCCCAGGCCTGCGCCGCGAGGAGGTGGCCGAACTCGCAGGCATCGGAGTCGACTGGTACATCCGCCTCGAGCAGGGCCGTCCGGTGACGCCTTCGCTCAGCACCGTCGATGCCCTCGCGCGCGCGCTTCGGCTGACCGAGATGGAGCATCAGCATCTGCGGGCCCTGGCCGGCGGCGGCGGACCGAAACCTTTCCAGCCCGAGACGGCGCCGCCCGCCCTGCTGCAGATCCTGCATAGCCTGACGCAGCCGGCCTATGTCACCGGGCGCCGCCGCGACCTGGTGGCGTGGAACGCCGCGGCCGCCGACATCCTCGGGTTCGACGACCTGCCGGACGATGACCGCAACCTGCTGATCTCGATGCTGACCAATCCGCGTAGTCGCCAGCTGTTCGGCGCCGGCTGGGCGGCGGAAAGCGAGCGCATGGTCGCCGCCTTCCGCGCCACCCATGACCTCTCGGCCGGCGACCCGGCCTTCGTCGACCTGCTGCGGCGGTTGCGCGACGGATGCCCGGAATTCGAAGCCTGGTGGGAACGCCACGACGTCCGCCGCGGCGGGGCCGGCCGGAAGGTCCTGCACCACCCGACAAGGGGGGTCATCGCCTTCGACCACGCGAGCTTTCAGTTCAACGACGACCCCGGCCTGAAGCTGGTGATCTACACGCCGGCCCCTGATTGACGGGGCGTGGCGATGAAAATCGACGGGATGGGGAGGTGGAGGAGGGCGAGGCTGCACGCCCGTAAGCGGACTCTCCTAACCGCTCCAAGGGGTGGGAAGGGGACATTCATGCCAACCGACGAACCGGCCCGCATGTGCCATCTCGTGATACTCGTGACCGCCGCCATGCTGCTGGCATCGCCCGTCGGAGCGGCGGCCAACAAGCCTCTGCCCGAATGGGTGACACAGCTGATTGCCGGTCAGCCGCCCCGAAGCAGAACGGTCGTCGAGGAGGCGACCTATATGGGCAAGCGCGTTTTCGAGGTCTTGCCCGGTGACCGTGCGCCCGACAGCGGCAATGAGCATGTCCTCCGCTCCGAGGACGGTCGCGTCATCTGCGAATTCGGCGGATTTGCGGGCCAAGTGGCGAGCGGGTCCTGTGACATGGACAAGATCATGTTCGTCCGGACCCTCTATCCCGACGGATTGCGCTAGTTCGACGACGGAGGCGGATTACCCAATGTCCCCTTCGTCGGTCGTCTGGGCCGGGATTTCGCGGCAGCGACCGGCTCCGACGGATTTTGCGACCGCAACGACCCTTGGCACTCCTTGGGCCTCCGGGGTGGCGGTGTGAGCAACGAGGCGGTCGCCCGCGACTTCGACCCAATCAGCACGATGGCTCCAGCCCTTCTCCTCGCGCACGGAGTAGAAGGAGACGACGCCGGGATTTTGGCTCAGACACCGCCCAATGAACACGCGCGACCAACTCATGAGCTTGCCTCGGATTGCCGAGTAGTTGCGGCTGGGATAGCCGACGGCCCACCCATCCTTTGAGAAGTTTTTCGGCCAAGCGCGCGGGTTCCCGACGTAAACCGACCGAGCGGTGGCGTCGCATTCGGTGCACTCAACACCGTCCACCACGAGGTAGGGTGTCGCCCCACCAGTCGGCAGCACCCCGATCACTGCGGGATTGAAGAGGCGGGGTGTGAAAGCGAAGCCGTTGGCGAACCTGATGGTCGCAATTTGTTCCTGACCCGCCTTGGCATGCGTCGTGGAGACGACGCGCCAGGCATCGCCCTGAGCGGGCGTCTTTGGCGCGCCTAGGACCGCACCGCCGTGTACAGCCGCCGCCAACGCGAACACTGTGGCCGTGCCGTATGCTTTGAGACGCGTGGGAATGAAGGTCATGAAGTCAGTCTGGCGGACCAAGGTTGAACCTCCGCTAAGGGTCGTGAACTGCCGGGAGCGCCAGGCCGCAAAACGGCCCTTCGCGCCGCCGGGCTGCTCACGACCAGCAACCGGACGTTCCCAAGGACCGGGAGGGGTGGATCTCAGACATCCCTCGGCGGCTTCATAGCCGACGCACCAAGCGAAGCCGCGCTGTGGCGAAGCACCCACAACCATGACATGATCGCGGCTGACCGAGGCTCGGAGGAGGTTTGTGCAGCGCAACTGGACCAAGATCGCTTTCGCACTCCTGATCATGTTGCTCGCCGGAACAGTAGCAAGTTGCGACAGGGAAACGACCCTGAGCGGGAAGCCAAAGCTCGCTTGTGACCAGTCCAAGTTCGACAACGCAAGCAGGCTTCACGCCCGAGCGTCAGCATCATTCGCCAGTAGAGATTATGGGGAAGCCAACAGGCTCGGAAAGCTGGGCTTGTCGCAGATCGGCACGGACTATGACCCATATGTTGAGGCGCTCGACGATACTGGGATGCACGTAAGCCTCGCGAATACTGCAGAACGTGAGGGACATATCGACTTCGCGGCGAGTGGTCGCCTAAGAATTCTTGAAAGCCGCCTCACGATGTATGCGAGCACGCATCAGTGCCACGATCAAAATCGAACTCCAAAGCCTGCGTAACCGCTGAAAACGGCTGATTATAGGGTCTTTTCAACCTCTTGTCCGTGGCCGACGTGTCCGACGTCACAAACGGTTTTGGCCTATAGCCGAGGCTGACACTTGCGGTCGGAAAGCTGACGCTGCGAACGTCTCCTCCGGGTCGCGAGCCGCCGCCGACCTCTGCGCCGAAACTCGCCGTTGACGGGGCCTCAGCCTTCCTGTCCGTCGGCGGGCATTCGGATCGGGCGAGTTGGGGGGAGCGGACGGCACGATCAAAACCGCCGACTAGCCCTTGCCTCAATACCCTGGGGCCGCATTTTCAAATGGCAGGGCCGGAGCTTAAGGTCGGTTGGGGAACTTCAAGATGGACTATGAATCGGCCCTTGAGGCGCTGCTCACAGGTCACGGGTTCCGCCGGTTCCTGATGTCTCGGACCGAAGTTGGACACCTGAAGCTGGTCGGGCGCCTCGACGACCGGCCAATCGACCTCGTGCTCGACACCGGGGCGTCCAAGACCATCGTTGAACTGACCTATTGTCGTTCCGAAGGCATTGCCGTGACCGACACTGGGCAGCCTGGGCATGGCGGCAACGTCTACACGCTGGGCGACGTCCGGTTGTCCCTCGAAGGCTTGCCAGTCCGGACCGACGGCATATTCGCCGTTGATATGAGCAGCACCAACCAAAGCCTGGCGATGAAGGGGTTTGACCCCATCCGCGCTGTCATCGGGCAGGATGTCCTGCGCCATCACCAGGCGGTGATCGACTATGCGACCCTGGCGCTGTTCCTCAAGGAAGAGCCCGCCCCGTAGGGCGAACCAGGCGCGGCGACTACCTCCCCCGCGAAGCGGCGGGAGGTAGAGCCATTCGCGGCGGCGCAACGCCCGCCAGCGGCGCGGCGTCAGGGAATGACCCGCCACGTCTCTGGCCCCCGCGCCCCGACGGGCCCATAGAAGACGCGGCGCGCCGGCCAGGCGCAATGAAAGACCCTGATTTGATCACGCAATATGGATGGTCCGATCTGCTGCAGCGGGGCTTCGCGCCGCACGCGCGGGCGGGCCATGTGCCGGCGCGGGTCGTCGTCCAGCATCGTGACAGCTATCTGGTGGCTGCCGATGAGGGTGAGCTGCGGGCCAGGGCGTCGGGGCGGCTGCAGCACGCGGCCGGCGAGGCGGACTATCCGGCGGTGGGCGACTGGGTGGCGCTGTCGCTGAACCCGGCGGAAGGCGCCGCCACGATCGAGGCCATCCTGCCGCGCCGCACGGCCTTTGTCCGCCGGGCGGCTGACAGCGCACGCAAGCCGCAGGTGCTCGCCGCCAATATCGATGTCGCCTTCATCGTCAGCTCGTTGAACGCCGACCTCAATCCGCGGCGGATCGAGCGCCTGCTGGCCGCCGCGTGGCAGAGCGGGGCCCGGCCGGTGGTGGTGCTGACCAAGGCCGACCTCTGCCCGGATCCCCAAGACCAGGCCGCCATGATCGCCGACCTGGCGGTCGGCTGCCCGGTGCTGGTGGTCTCCGCACGGCAGGGCCTCGGCCTCGACGCCCTGCTGGCCCAGGTGGCGCCGGGAGAGACCTGCGTGCTGATCGGCTCGTCCGGGGTCGGTAAGTCCACCCTGGTGAACGCCTTCCTCAACGAGGACCGGATGGCCACCCAGACGATCCGCGAGACCGGCGACCAGGGCCGCCACACCACCAGCCACCGCGAGCTGGTCCTGCTGCCTGGCGGCGGGCTGCTGCTCGACACCCCCGGCATCCGGGAGGTGGGCCTGGTGGACGCCGACGAGGGGGTGAGCGTGGTGTTCGACGACATCGAACGCCTGGCGGAGGGCTGCCGGTTCAACAACTGCGGTCACGCCAGCGAACCGGGCTGCGCCGTGCGCGCCGCCTTGGAGAGCGGCGCGCTCGATCCGGCGCGCTGGGCGCATTTCCAGAAGCTCGGGCTCGAGCTGGCGGCGGCGGACGGCAAGGCCGACCGGGCGGCGAAGGCGATGGAGCGTCGCCGCCTCGCCGGGCTGTCCAAGACCTACCGGGCCACGAAGCGGGACGCGCGGGGCGGCGGCGACTGATCCTGGGACCGGACTCGGCTTGCGTCCGCTTTGCCGCGGGCGGAAAGGTATTTGCAGAATATGGCCGGCTTCCGCAGGCGAACAGGCTAGGTGGGGGATCCGGACCCAGGAAGGACCACCCATGCCCGCCTATACCATCGTCACCACCAGCGCGACCCAGGGCGCCGATGCGGCCGAGGTGAACACCCTGACGGACGAATTCGTCAATGACAGCGAAGCCCTGGGCTATTCGCGCCGCATGGCCGAGGAGCTGCTCGGTCTCGCATCGCAACTGCAGCTGGACTTCGATTTCAGCACCATCGGGCTCTATGAGGGCGACCTGCTGGATGAAGACCTCGACCCGGCGCATCCCGCCTTTATCGGCGTGTGGGTGCTGGATGAGGAGGGCGCCGCCTTCGTCCTGGCCGATGACTTCCGGCAGAGCGAAGCTGAGGCGGAGCTCTCCTAGTCCCTGGGCGCGAACCCGGGGAAGGCCCGGGTTTGAGATCGAGGCCGGTGCGCGCCCGCAAATTCGGCGTCCCCTGCAACGCCGACGCCCGCAGCCGGGGACCCAGCCACGGGCGCACCACCTGGTGGGCGAGGGTTCAGTTGGGCGCCTGGCCCGCAGCCATGGCGGCCGTCTCGATCAGCTTCGCGACAGCCTCAGGCCGGGAGACGTAGACGGCGTGGCTGCCAGGAACCTCGACCACCGTGGCCTTGGCGCGACCGGCCATGGCGCGCTGGGCCGGCGGCGGGATCATGTGGTCATTCTGGGCCACCAGGTACCAGCTGGGCTTCACCTTCCAGGCCGGGGCCGTCACCGCACCCGCCAGGGCCGCGACACCCCACGGCACCTGGGAGTCGGCCATCAGGGCGGCGTCCTCCGGCTTGACGTCGGCCGCGAAGGCGGCGGCGAACTTCGCCTTGTCGAGGAACAGGTAGCCATCCTGCGGCGGCAGGATCGGGGGAACCGGCGCGCCCGGCGCCGGGTTGGCGATCAGGGACGAGACCGACTCGCCGGCGTCCGGCGCGAAGGCGGCCACATAGACCAGCCCCTTCACCTTGGGATCGACGCCCGCCTCACTGATCACCACGCCGCCATAGGAATGGCCGACGAGGATCGCCGGGCCGTCCTGGGCGGCCAGGGCGCGGCGGGTGACCGCCACGTCGTCGGCCAGCGAGGTGGTGGGGTTCTGGACGATGGTGACCTTGTAGCCGTCGGCGGTCAGGATCTTGTGGACGCCGGCCCATCCGGAGCCGTCGACGAAGCCGCCGTGGACCAGGACGACATTCTTGACGGCGCCGGCGGGGGCGGCCTGGGCGGTGAGGGCGCCGGCGGCGAGCGCGAGGCCGGCGACGGGGGCGAGGAGGTTGCGGAGCTTGGTCATCGGACGTTTCCTTTGTTTGATGCGATAATGATTATCGCGATAAGTCATGGATAGCCAACCGCCCCGACCCTTGTCAATCGGAAATTTATCGCGATATGTATTTTCGCAAGAAGGACACTGCGAGAGCGCACATGACCACCCCCGCCACGATCCCCCTGGAAGGCCAGCTGTGCTTCACCCTTTATGGGACGAGCCTGGCGATCAACCGGACCTACAAGCCCCTGCTCGATGAGCTCGGCCTGACCTATCCGCAGTATCTCGTGCTGAGCGCGCTCTGGGAGAACGATAACCAGACCATTGGGGCGATCGCCGAGCGGCTGGATCTTGAGCCCAGCACCATCACCCCGCTGGTGAAGCGGCTCGAGCAGGCGGGGCTGGTCACCCGCCTGCGCAATCCGGCCGACGAGCGACAGGTGCAGGTGCGGCCCACGGCGGCCGGCGCGGAGCTCCAGGCGCGGGCCGGCTGCCTGACCCAGGCCCTGCTCGAGCACTCCGGCCTGACGGTGGCCGAGATCATCGACCTGAATGCGCGGGTGCAGCGCCTGCGCGACGCGCTGGTCAAGCAGCTCTGAGCCTCGGCGTTTCAGCAGCCGTCGGACTTCGGCCGGCGGCGCGAAGCCGCCCCTACCCCGCCGACATGTTCAGCTCGGCCACGAAGTCATAGGCATCGCCGCGGTAATAGGACTGGGTGAATTCCACAGCCCGGCCGTCGCGCAGGAAGCTGCGGCGTTCGATCAGCAGGCCGGGGGAGCCGTCCGGCACCCCCAGCAGGGTGGCCTTCTCGGCGGCGAACAGCACCGCCCTCAGGCGCTGCAGGGCCCGGGCCGGGCGATAGGACTGGCGATCCAGGGCCTCATAGAGCGACTCCTCAACCTCGGATTCCGAGGGCAGGCAGAAGCCGGGCACAGTGGAATATTCCAGCGCCATGGGCGCGCCGTCGGCATAGCGGATGCGGTTGAAGCGATAGACCGGCGCCCCCGGGCTGAGCCCCAGGATCAGGGACTCCTCCGGGGTCACCTGGCCCGACCCCCGGCTCAGCCACACGCTTTCCGGCTTGCGGCCCCGGGAGATCATGTCCTCCGAGAACGAGGACAGGGTCGAGAAGCTCTTCTCCACCCGGGCGGCGACAAAGGTGCCCGCGCCCTGCCGGCGCACCAGCAGCCCCTCGGCCACCAGGGCCTCCAGCGCCTTGCGCACCGTGATGCGCGAGACCCCCAGGTCCTCGGCCAGGTCGCGCTCCGGCGGCAGAGCCTCGTCGGGCGCCAGCCGGTTGTCGCCGATGGCGTCGCGCAACGCGCGCCTCAGCTGCTGATAGAGCGGCGCCCGGTCCTGCTCATCCAGCCGGCCGATGACTTGCGAGAACGACACCAAGGCTCAGGCCCTTTCTGATGGGAGACCGCCCCAGCCTCTGTACGGGAGGCGAAGCGTTCGCGCCACAACCTACAACCATTTGCACACCAATATTCGATTGGTATCCAATTGGCGCTAATTTGGGCTTGCGCATTACGCCGGTTTAATGACAGCTTCGCACCGTTCGGGCCGGTCAGCCGCCTCCGGCCGCCCACATGGGCGCAATTGGTATCTAAGAGGACTTATTGGCTGGATCGCCGGTCTTGGCGCTCCGACAGGGGGAGATAGAAGCCATGGATGTTCGTAAACGTATCCTCGTCAGTTCCGTCAGCACCGTCGCCTTCCTGCTCGCCGCAGCGCCCGCGCTGGCGGCCGAAGCCGCCAGGACCGAAGCCACGGTCAGCGAAGTGGTGGTCACCGGCATCCGGGAATCCTTGCAACGGGCGATCGAGATCAAGCGCGACGCCGTCAACCAGGTGGACGCCATCTCCGCCGACGACATCGGCAAGCTGCCGGACAAGAACGTCGCCGACGCCCTGCAGCGGGTGCCAGGGGTCAACACCTCCTCGGCCGCCAGCGGCGAAGGCGGGTTCGACGAGAACGACCGGGTCTCGATCCGCGGCACCTCGCCCAGCCTGACCAATGTGACCATCGACGGCCACGGGGTCTCCACCGGCGACTGGTTCATCCTTGACCAGTTCCAGACCGTGGGCCGCAGCACCAGCTTCGCCCTGCTGCCCTCGGAGATCGTCTCCTCGACCCTGGTCTACAAGACCCAGGACGCCTCGCAGATGGAAGGCGGCGTCGCCGGCTCCATCGACATCATCACCCGCAGCCCGCTGGATTTCAAAAAGCCCCTCACCTTCCAGGGCTCGGTCCAGGGCGCCTATAACAGCCTCACCAAGTCCACCAAGCCGCAGATTTCGGGCCTGGCGGCCTGGAACAGCGCCGACGGCACCTTCGGCGCCCTGATCCAGGGCTTCTCGGAAGACCGCAGCGTCCGCCGCTATGGCCAGGAGACCCTGGGCTACACCCAGATCACCGCGGCCATGCCCATCGGCGCCGCCCACCCGGCCACGATCGGGATCTGGGCCCCGACCCTGATCGGCTCGTCGCTGTTCGAGCAGGAGAAGAAGCGCAAGGGCGGTGATTTCGCCCTGCAGTACCGGCCCAATGACGACACCGAGCTGAAGCTCACCGGCTTCTATTCCAAGCTCAACGCCACCAATCACAACGACAACTACATGTACTGGGGCTCCAACGAGCTCAACAACAACCTGCCCGCCAGCTACACGGTCACCGGCCGCACCCTGACCTCGGCCGTCTGGCCGGTGAACGGACCCGGCGGGACCCCGGTCAACGGCCTGGTGGTGGACAACATCATCCGCCCCGACGCCAGCGGCGAGAGCTACTACATCAATCTCGACGGCAAGTTCCGGCTCACCGACAAGCTGACCATCAAGGGCCAGATCGGCTACACCGAAGGCACCGGCGACACCCCCACCGAACCGGCCTTCGAGGTCGATGGCGGCGCCGGCATCGCCTACAGCCCCTCCGGCAACGGCTGGACCGTCACGCCGGCGACCCAGAACCCGCAGAGCGCCTCGGGCCTGGCCAATGACTGGGCCTGGAACGAGACCTTCACCTCCAAGGACAAGGAGACCTACGGCAAGATCGACGGCCTCTATGAGGCGGGCGACGGCGTGTTCAAGCAGGTCGCCTTCGGCGCGCGCATCGCCGACCACACCCGCGACGTCACCGGCTGGGACCGCGGCTGCTCCCTGGGCGCCAACGGGGCCTGCTGGACGTCGCCGGCCATGCCGTTCTCGGCCACCAACCCCACCTCGTATCCGGGCGGCTACAACGCCAGCGCGCTCGGCATTCCCGGCCTGCTGGTGCCGATCGCCGGCGATCCCAACACCATTGTCGGCATCCTGAACAACATCAAGGACGGGGTGCACGGCCCGATCTCCTCGATCAAGACCGCGCAGAACTACTACTGGCCCGGCGCCTTCCGGGTTAAGGAGACCGACCTCTCCGGCTACGTCATGGCCAAGGTCGGCGGCGACGGCTGGCGGGGCAATTTCGGGGTGCGGGTGGTGGACACCCAGGAGAGCGCCTTCGTCAATGTGTCCGATCCGGCCGGCAACCATCCCGGCGTGATCACCAGCTCGGCCTACGGTCCCTATTATGTGGCCGACGTGAAGCACGACTATCTGGACATCCTGCCCAGCGTGAACTTCACCTTCGACGTGAAGGACAACCTGTTCCTGCGGGTGTCGGCGGCGGAGACCATGTCCCGGCCCGACTTCAGTGCGCTCGGCGGCACCGTGTCGCTGCAGGACACCACCCTCACCGGCAACGGCGGCAACCCGAACCTGAAGCCCATCAAGGCGGCGGTCTATGACGCGGCGCTGGAATGGTACTACGCCCCCACCTCGGTGGCGGCGGTCAGCCTGTTCTATGACGACCTGTCGTCCTACGTGTCCTTCGGCACTTCCAGCGGCACCTATTTCAGCCAGTTCTGGAACTCCAATAAGGTCTACACGATCTCCTCGCCGGTGAATGTCAGCGGCTGGGTGCGCGGCGTCGAACTGCAGGTCCAGCAGCCGCTGGCCGACGGCTTCGGCTTCCAGACCAACGCCACATACGCCGAGTCCCAGGACTATAACGGCGCGCCTCTGGTGGGCACCTCGAAGCTGACCTTCAACGCGGTGGGCTATTACGAGAACGAGTTCATGAGCGCTCGCCTCGCCTACACATACCGGTCCCACTTCTTCGTCGGCCTCGACCGCAGCGCCGCCGAGAACCAGGACAATTACGGCACCCTCGACGCCTCGGTGAACTTCACGGTCACGCCGAACATCTCGATCTCGGTGGACGCGCTCAACCTCACGGACGAGCTCCTGAAGTACTACGCCCTCGACAAGACCCAGCCGCGGGCCGTCTACCAGAACGGCCAGCAGTTCTATGTCGGGATCCGCGCCAAGTTCTGATCCCAGGCCGCGGGTTCCGCCCCCAATCGGGGCCCGCGGCCAACCTTCCCCGATGGAGAGGCCTACGCGGAGCAGTCCACCTGCTCCGCGTTTTTTTGCCTGGCTCTTACGGCTTGGACAGCGGGTCCGGCTTCATGGTGGCCAGGTCGACGGGAATGGAGACATGCTCCTGGACGATGAACCACTTGCCCTTGATCTTGCGGTAGACGTCGCTCACCCGCACCACCAGCTGGGTCTTGGATCCGTCCGCCGCCGTGAAGTGGCCGTCCTCGATATTGTGCCCATAGGCGACATCGCCCACGACCGTGATGTTGAGATCGGCGATCTCATTGGTCAGCGGCCCCGGGAAGGCGGCGAACAGGTCTTCAAAGTCCTTCTTGTAGTCCGCCCAGCCCACATGCTGGCGGGGCGGCGTGACGTCGAACACGAACAGGCCCTCATGGGCGTAATGGGACATGACCCGCTTGGAGTCCTTGGCGACGAAGCCGGCCATCAGGTCCTTTTCCAGGGCCTGGATCTGGGCGCGGTCGCTCGGGCCGGCGGCCTTGGCTGCAGGCGCCGCGGGCGCTGTCTCCGCGAGCGCCGCGCCGGTCATGACCAGCGACACCGCGATTGTTCCGACGAGTATGTTCAGCTGACGCATCAGGCTCCCCCTGCTTCTGCCCTATTGGCATGGCGCCAAGTTTTGGCACGCAGAACGCCGTTATCAACAGCAGATTATCGACACCGGCGGCGCGCGACCTGCCCCTGACCGCCGCGAAGATGACGCAGGCTCAGTGCGGGCTCGCCACCATGTCTTTCTTCAAGGTCAGGGCCGCCAGGAAATAGAAGGCCGCGGCGGGGATGAACACCAGGGTCACCGCCACCAGGGACTGGCGTAGCCCCTCGCCATAGGCCGCCCGGCAGACCAGCTGCTGGGCCTGGGGCAGGGGCGACAGGTCATGGGCCCGGCAGGCGGCGTTGGTGAGCATCCCGCCCATGCCGTGGGCGGCGATCTGCGCGTGCATGAAGGTGTCGGAGAGCAGCCCCACCACCTGCGGCCCGATCCCGTTGCCGATCAGGGCCACCAGCACCAGCATGATGGCGATGGCCGAGGCCCGGGAGCGCGCCGTCACCACCCCCTGGCCGATGGTGTACTGGGCGCCGAGATAGGCATAGTGGCACATCGACCCCAGCCCCCAGGCGATCAGGGCCGGCCAGTGGCCCTCGACATGCGTCTGCCCGTCGGCCGCGGTCACCAGGCTGGCATGGTCCATCTGGTAGAAGCCGGTGATATAGAGCGGGATGGCCAGCAGGAGGCCGATGCCGGGGATCACCGCCACCGCAGCATGATGGCGCGCCGACAGCCGCTCCGTCAGCCAGCCGCCGAGGAAGGTGCCGAGCGCAGCGACCAGCGACAGGGGCACGCCGAAGGTGAGGGCGAACTCGCCCGGGCCGATCCCGGCGATCCGCTGAGCCATGGGCGCCTGGAACCCCGCCAGGCCGTAGCCCACCAGGGCCACCAGCGCCGCGCCCATGGACATGGTCCAGAAGGTGGGCTTGGCGGCGAGCTGGCGCAGGGTTTCCGGGAGGCTGGCCTTTTCCGGTTTCGGGGTCCCGGGCGGATCGGAGAACCCCCGCGGCGGCTCCTTGATGGTCAGGAACAGCAAGAGGGCGATGGCCAGGCCGGGCGCGCCGAGGGCGATGAAGGCGAAGCGCCAGCCGATCATCCCGGTCCAGCCCAGCTGGGCGGGCAGGCCTCCGAGCCCCAGTGGGCCGAGGACGGCGAGCACGGCCTGATTGCTCAGGCCGCCGAGCGGTCCCCCCAGACCGTTGGCGAAGGCGCCGCCGATGGTGACGCCCATGCCGAACACACCCAGGGCGGCGGCCCGGCTGCGCGGCTTGAAATAGTCGCCGATCAGCGAATTGGAGGGCGGGGTCCCCCCGGCCTCGCCGATCGCCACCCCGACCCGGCAGAACAGCAGGAACAGGAAGCTCGGCGCGAGCCCGCACAGGGCGGTCATCAAGGACCAGATGGCGATGCACAGGGCGATGATCGCGACCCGGTTGAAACGGTCCGCCGCCATGGCGATCGGCACGCCCATGAAGGCGTAGAACAGAGCGAAGGGCGGCCCGTTGAGGAAGCCGTACTGGGTGTCCGACAGGTGGAACTGGTCGATGATCTTCTGGGACACCACCCCCAGCAGGCTGCGGTCGATGAAGTTAAGCGTATAGACCGTGGTGACGATGACCAGGACATAGAGCCGGTAGGCGGGGACGCCGTAGCTCTGTCCCCCGGCCGGGACCTCGACCGCCGGAACTGCGACTGTGGCCATGGTGTCCTCCAGCGATCGCTGCCGGATGGCGCCGCCAGTCTGAGAGGGGAGCCTAGCCGCCGGCCCACCGATGGCAAGGCTGCAGCCCTTCAGGCGACGGGCCGCCCTAGTCCCGCGAGTACCCGAACCCGGCCACCCAGGGCGCCAGGACAGGCAGGACCGGGGCCAGCTCCGCCTCATAGGCCCGCCAGCGGCCGATCCCGCTGGCATTGAGCCCGGCCCGCACCTGGCCGGCGCTGGGGGTGCGCACGCTGCGGCGCCGCGCCGTGGCCGCCACGTCCAGCATGTCCGGGGTCACCTTGAGGCCGAGGAAGGCCCCGATCTCTCCCAGGCCGCCGGCGAAGTCCGCCACCAGGGCCTCGTGGCGCACCTCCAGAACCGGGACCGGCAGCAGACCGCGGCAGGTCCGCGCCAGGGCCATGGCGGCGTCGTAGCAGGCCGCCGTGGTCTCCAGGGTCGTGAACTCATAGGTCATGGCGTTCATCTGGAAGGCGTTGCGGAAGCAGCTCAGCACCACGTCGCGGGGGTCGCGCAGGGCGAACAGCACCCGCGCCCTGGGAAACAGCCTGGAGATCAGCGGCAGCCACAGGGTTCCGGCCGGCGCCTTGTCCAGGAACAGCCGCCCCGGCGCCTCGATCCCATGGGCGGCCACCGTGCGCCAATAGTGCGCCCGCCAGGTCCGGGCCTCGGCCTCGGTGAGCCGGGCGAGCCGCTCCAGCCCCGCCGCCGAGTTCAGGAACCGGTCCTGGGCCTCGGCCAGGGTCGGCGCCTCCTCCAGGGCCGCGACCTTTGGATGACCGGCCAGGGCCTGTTCCAGGAGGGTGGTGCCCGAGCGGGGGAAGCCCAGCAGGAACACGTGGCCGTCCGCCTCGCCCTCGACGGGCGCCTCCGGAGGCGCCGTGCGCCAGGGCTCGGGATCAGCGGCCGCCAGTCCGGCGTCCAGCCGGCGCAGCCTCGCCGTCTCCCCTTCCCGCCCGGCGGCTCGTTCCGAATAGAGCCGGCGGAGCAGACCCTTGCCTTCGGTCACCGCTGCGAAGGCCTCGGCGGCCCGCCCCAGGCCGTCCAGGGCCTCCCCCGCCAGCAACAGGGCGTCGGCCCGCTGTTCGGCGCCCAGGCGACCGTCGGCGAGGACCGGGGCGATCCGGGCGCCCGCCACGGCGAAGTCCCGCCGCCCCAGGGCGATCCGCGCCCCCAGCCAGTGCAGGGCGGCGACATCGGTCCCGGCGGCCACCAAGGGCGCGACCCAGGCCTCGGCGTCATCCCAGGCCCCGGCCTCGACCGCCAGCAGGGCCAGGCCGAACCGGGCGTCATAGGAGCCGGGATCCGCCGCAAGGGCCTGGCGCAGCAGCAGATCGGCCTCCTCCACGCGGCTCAGGCTGCGCAGCACATTGGCCTTGCCGCACAGGAGGACCGGATCGGAGGGCGCGATCGAGAGCGCCCGGGTCCAGGCGTCCAGGGCCGCCTCCGGCCGGCGTGCGGCGAACAGGGCGCCCGCCAGCGCGGCCCAGGGCGCCGGGTCTCCCGGCGTGCGCGCCGCCCGGGTCGCGAGCGCGGCGATGGCCTCGTCAAACCGGCCGGCCTGCAACAGGCCGCCGATCCGCTCGGCCTCGGGGTCGCCGGGGGCGGGTGGCAAATCTGGCTCCTCGTTATCGGCCGGGCTCATTCCGCGAGTCGGAACCCTCGACCGTCGCCCCAGTGGTGGCGCCATATTTGATCGCGCGCAAAGCCGGCCCCGACCACACGGCCCATCCTGGCCTCGACGCCTGAGACGGCGAACCATGAGGTGAGATATGACCCAAGCCCCGGAAACCTGGATCGTGGTGGCCGACACCGCTGGCGCGCGGGTGTTCGAAGAGCGCCGCCGGCTTGGCCCGCTGACCGAGCGAACCGACCTTGGACTGGTGTCGCAGGAGGATCGCCATCTGGGCTCCCAGCAGGGCACGGTGACAGACCGGTTCGGCTATGGTCGCCATGGATCGGGCGAGAACGATCCGGCCGTCAAGGCCGAGCACCGCTTCCTGGGGGACTTGGCCAAACGGATCGACGAGGCGGCGGTGTCGGGCGCCTTCGAGCATCTGGTGCTGATGGCCCCGCCGACCGCCCTGGGTGTCCTGCGCAGCCACCTGAAGCCGGCCACGGCGCGCCGGATCGAGGCCTGCGATCCCCATGAACGCCATACCGAGACCGCCGAGGAATTGCGTCATCGGCTGAGCGCGCTGCGGGCCGCCCTTTGACGAGCCCATTGGGCCGCCTGGCCTGGGCGGCCGCCATACTGGCGCTGTCGGGAACCACCGCCTCGGCGGCGGATCCGCCCGCTCTCACGCCCGCCGACCGTCAGGCCGTGCTTGGCGTTCTGAGCGCCGAGGCGACCGCCGGGAGCCAGGACGATTCCGCGTTGCTGGCTGCGGTCCGGCGCCGCGCCGCCACGGAGCTTGGCCTGCGCCTTATCCCGATCCAGGTGGATTCCCTGTGGTCGTTCGCGCCACCGCCGCATCAGCTGGATGCTGAGATCCGCGCGGCGCTCGATCAGGGGCGCCTCGCCGCCTGGCTGCAGAGCCTGACGCCCACCGCGCCGCGCTATCGCGCCCTTGCGGCGGCGCGCCAGGCCTATGCCGGGGTCGTCGCGGCCGGCGGCTGGGGCCTGCTTCCCGACGGTCCGGCCCGACGCATGGGGGATGTGGGCCCCGACGTTGCGGCGCTGCGCGTCCGCCTGGCGGTCGAGGATGGCCCAGCCGCCGACACCGCGACGCCGGAGGTTTTCGACCTATTCCTGCGCCAGTCCCTGATGGCGTTCCAGGCCCGGCACGGCCTGGCGTCCGACGGGCGGCTCACCGCGGAAACCCGGGCCGAGCTCAATGTCCCAGCCGACCAGCGGCTGGCCCAGATCGACGCCAATCTCGAACGCTGGCGCTGGTTGCCGCCCCTGCCGGCCGACCGGATCGAGGTGGATATCGCCGGCCAGTCGGCGACGCTTTATCGCCAGGACAGTCCCCAGCTCACCATGCGGATCATCGTCGGCGACCTGAAGCACAAGAGCCCGATGTTCGCCTCCCGCCTGGAGGCGGTGGTGTTCAACCCGCCCTGGAACGTGCCGGCCACCATCGCCGCCCAGGAGATCCTGCCCAAGGAACACGCCCATCCCGGCTATCTGGCGGCCAACGACTTCCAGTTCGTCGACGGCGCCCTGCAGCAGAAGCCGGGCCCGAAGAACGCCCTGGGCCGGCTGAAGTTCGACTTTCCGAGCCCCTACGGGGTCTATCTGCACGACACCCCAAGCCATGCCGCCTTCGCCCGCGCCAACCGGGCCCTGAGTCATGGCTGCATCCGCCTGGAAAAGCCCCGCGACCTCGCCGCCGCCGTTCTGCCTGCGGGCGCCTGGCCCACCGCCGCCATCGACGCCGCCATCGCGACCGGGGTCACCCAGCGGGTCGCCGTCGCCCGGCAGCTGCCCATCTATGTGCTCTACTGGACGGCCGTGGCGGCGCCGGACGGCGGGCTGGAATTCCGCCGGGACCGCTACGGATGGGACGATGAGCTGACCCGCGCCCTGGCCGATCTGGTCCCGGTTCCTGTGGCCGAAGGTCCCCGCCCTGCGACGGAATGCGCCGCCGCGAAGGCGCCCCAGCCGGTGTTATAGAACGTGTTACCCAAAGGAGGGGCCGCATGAGCATCCATCGCCGCAAGCTGTTGGGCTATGCCATGGGCGCAGCCGGGATCGGCGCCTTCGGGAGCCGCGCAGACGCCACCGCCATCGGCCCGGCCCGCGCCATCGCCCTCACCAATCTGCATACCGGCGAGTCCCTCAAGGCCACCTATTGGGAGGGCGGCGCCTATGTGCCCGACGCGCTGGACGCCCTGAACCATGTGCTGCGCGACCACCGGACCGGCGAGGTCCACACCATGGCCCCGCAACTGTTCGACCTGGTGACCGCCCTGCGCGCACGGCTGGAGACCGACACGGTGGTGCAGGTGATATCCGGCTACCGCTCCCCGCTCACCAACGCCGCCCTCCACGCCCACAGCGAAGGCGTCGCCTCCCACAGCCTGCACATGCAGGGCGAGGCCATCGACCTGCGCATCGCCGGCGTCGAGCTTGACCACATCCGCGATGCCGCCCTGTCCCTGCAGCGGGGCGGGGTGGGCTATTATCCGGCGTCGCAGTTCGTGCATGTGGACGTCGGTCGCGTCCGCCGCTGGTGATGCGCGCTCAGGGCGCCGGGCAGGCCAGCGCCATGCTCAGCCCCTTCAGGAACCCCCGTCGCGCGGCGGCCGCCAGCACCGCCCGGGCCCGGATCCGCTCCTGGGCGCCGGCGCCGCTCATCCAGCGCACCACACCGCGATAGGGGATCAGGCCCAGCAGGGCTGAGCCCGCGGCGCTTTCCATCTGCTGACCCCGGTCCTCGGGAACTTCCTTGAGATCCACGTCCGGTCCCAGGATCTGGTCCAGCTCGCCAATCTCCCGGGCCAACTGTGGGCAGTCCAGGGGATCGGGCCGGACATAGGGAGTCGCGGAAAAGGCCTTCAGCCGGTCGGAAATGTCGGGGCCGGGAAGGCCCAGCCCGGTCTCAGCCCGGTCCGCCAGACTGGGCCCCTGCGGCCCGGGCGCGACGGGCGCCTTGGCGGCAGGAACCTTGGCGACGGGGACCTTGGCGGTGGTGGCGCAGGCGCCCAGCAGCAGGGCTGCCGCCAGCACCAGAACGGCGTGGCGCGCCCGGCGAGAGCGCAGATGGGTCGGGGTGAGGGCGACCGGGACCACGGGCAAGCCTCCTTGTGACGCTCACGGATCAAGCCGCTGAGTCGGCCCAGACGCCTTGATCAAGATCAGCGGCCGAGCTCTGGCGGACGAATTCCGCGCCAGTCGGCGAACCGCGGCCCCGCGCCCGCGTTGACTCTGGATCGACCCGGCGGCGCCGCACGGCGCATCCCCGGGGGAGGAACCGCCATGGCCACACAGTCTGCAAGCGAAGGCCCGGACCTGAAGGCCACGATCCTCGAGATCCTGGCGGCGAACCGGACCATGTCGGTGGCCACGATCCGGCCCGACGGCTGGCCGCAGGTGACGATCGTCGGGTTCGTCCATGACGACCTGACCCTCTATTTCGCCGTCGCCCGGGACAGTCAGAAACTCGCCAATATCGGCCATGACCCGCGCATCTCCATCGCGATCGGCGCCCATCGGCCCGACGGTGGCGACATCCGCGGTCTGTCCATGGCGGCCCTGGCCTCCGAGATCACCGCCGCCCCTGAGGTCGCCCGCCTGAACGCCCTGATCGCCCATCGCTATCCCGAGCAGGCGGTGTTCGCCCCCCGCGGGGTCTCGATCGCCGTGATGCGGGCCAGCCCGGAAATCATCTCGGTGGTGGATCCCGTCGCGGGCCTCACACACCCCGCCCTGCTGCAGGTGGGTCATGAAACCAGCCTGCGCCCCTATATCCCGGTCGAGGGCCCGCCGCCCCCCGATGTTCGGACCTGGACCCACGGCTGACCGGTCACGGGATCAGCACCGCGGCGCCAGTAAAGGCCCCCGTGCGCAGATCGCTCAGGGCTTGGTTGGCCTCCGCCAGGGGATAGGTCGTCACCTGGGGCCGCACCCCGGCCGCCGCCGCACGCGGCAGATAATCCAGGGCGTCCTGTCGGGTCAGGTTCGCCACCGAGACCAGCCGCCGCTCCTCCCACAACAGGGCGTAGGGCATGGCCGGCAGGTCGCTCATATGGATCCCGCCGCACACCACCACCCCGCCCTTGCGCACGGCCCGCAGGGCCTGGGGGACCAGGGCGCCCACGGGGGCGAAGATGATCGCGGCGTCCAGGGCCACAGGGGCCGGCTCCGACGAGCCGCCCGCCCAGGCGCACCCCAGTTCGCGCGCCAGGCCCTGGGCCGCGGCGTCGCCGTCCCGGGTGAAGGCGTGGACCTCCTGGCCCTCATGGATCGCCAGCTGGGCCAGCAGGTGGGCCGCCGCCCCGAACCCATACAGGCCAAGCCGCCGCACCGGGCGGCCCTCGCAGGTCTTGCGCCAGGCCCGGAACCCGATCAGCCCGGCGCAGAGCAAGGGCGCGGCCTCGGCGTCGGAATAGCTGGCCGGCAGGGGAAAGGCGTAGTGGGCGTCGGCCACCACCTGGTCGGCATAGCCCCCGTCCCGGGTCCAGCCGGTGAATTCGGAACGGTCGCAGAGGTTCTCCTCCCCGGCCCGGCAATAGGCGCAGGTCCCGCAGGTGCGCCCCAGCCAAGGGACCCCCAACCGGTCTCCCAGAGCCACCCCGGTCACATCCGCCCCCAGGGCCTCCACCACGCCGACGATCTCGTGACCCGGGATGATCGGGCTCAGCCGCGGCGCCAGCTCGCCGTCCACCACGTGCAGGTCGGTGCGGCAGACCCCGCAGGCGCAGACCCGAAGCCGGATCTCCCCCGGCCCTGGAACGGGATCAGGGCGGGTCTCCGGCCTGAGAGGCGTCCCCGGCGCGGCCAGGCTCATGGCGAACATCAAGGCTCTCCGGGCTTCATGTCATGGCGTCCGGGCCGTTTCCCAGGCCAGCCAGAGCGCGATGGCGCCCAGGCCGGAGGCGAAGGCGGGGTTCAACCAGCGGCGCCCGCGACCCGCCGTCCAGCTGGAAATCGTCGGCCGCGCCCCAGCCGCGGCAAGCACCACGGCGGTGTGAACCAGCAGGCTCGCCGCGATGTGGATCGCCCCCAGGCTCAGCACCTGCGCCACGGGGTCGCCGCGCCGCGGATTGGTGAAGCCCGGCAGCAGGGCCACGTAGAACACCGCCACCTTGGGATTGAGCAGGTTGGCCAGCAGGCCCCGCGCGAACAGCCGCCAAGGGTTTGGCGTCGCCTGGCCCTGACCGCGCACAGGTCCCCCTTCCCCACGCCAGGTCTCGAGGGCCAGCCAGGCCAGATAGGCGACACCGGCCCATCTCAGGGCGCCATACAGCCAGCGCAGGCGCAGGACCACCTCGGCCAGGCCGGCCACAGAGGCCAGCAGGTAGAGCATGAGGGCGAGCGTGATACCGCCGATGGTGGCGAGGCCGGCGCCCCGGCCCCAGTGGCTCGCCACCAAGGTCAGGTAGCCCATGTTCGGGCCAGGGGTCAGTTCGATCAGGGCGACCGCCAGCAGGAATCCCGGCAGCAGGTTCAGGTCCGGCGTGGCGGCCTCCCGGGTCCAGGGCGGATTTCAGCTCCACTCCGCGGGCGAACAGGGGTGGCCGGCATGAAGGATGAACACCATCGGCGCGCCGGCGTTGCGAAGGGCCGGACGCTCCGCACCCGGCCTCTAACCGGCCTTGCGATGTCGAGCCGCGATGACGACGCCCACCAGGGCCGCGGCGGCGCTGGCGATGGCCGCCGCGGTGGCGATGGGATGCTGCTTCACCTCCGCCTGGGCCGCCTTGGCCAGGTCGGCAGTGTGGGCCTTGGCCTCGGCGGTGAGCGCCTGGGCGGCCCGGGTGAGAGCCGCCGCCGCCTTGGCCAGGGTCTCTTCAGCGTCTTCGCCCACGGCTTCCGAGGCGCGTTTCAGGTCGCGCATCACGTCGTCGAGGGCATCTTCGATATCGCGAGCGAAGGTTTTGGTGAGGGAGGCGGGCATGACAGTCTCCTGGTTTGACGTGGTCTGGCCTGCATCACGACACCTCCCGGACAGGGTCGGCTTTGAGGCGGATCAATCCCGAACCGGTTGCCAAAAGCTCGGTTGATGAGGGGAAGCGTCCAGGGATCGACTACGATCGACTATCGCCTCGCACAGCCATCGCGGGGGGACGCGTTGGAGGGGGCTGCGGGTCGCGGCGTCGGTCGCGAGACGGTCCCTGGACGGCGCGATCCTGGCAGGCTCACGGGCCCCCGACATGATCGAGATCAATTTGATCGGGCGAGGCCTGTGATTTCGCGCAAAGTTTCTCTCCGGCCCTGGTCGTAGTCTTGAAGTTGGAGGCGCTCCCCATGAAACACGCCGTGATCCTCGCCCACCCGAACCCCGCCAGCTTCAACGGCCGGGTGGCGCAAGCCTATGCCGAGGCCCTGGGCGCCTGCGGCGAGACGGTGCTGGTACGCGACCTCTACGCCCTGGGGTTCGATCCTCTCCTCAAGGCGCGCGAAATTCCCGGCGCCACCGATTTCGGACCCGGCCCCGATGTGGCGGCCGAGCGGGCCCTGCTGGCCGATGTGCAGGCCTTCGCCTTCGTCTATCCCCTCTGGTTCAACGCCCCGCCCGCCATTCTCAAGGGCTATGTGGACCGGGTGTTCAGCCTGGGCTTCGGCTTTGGCGCCACCTTCGGAGGCACGGAGCCGGCGCTCGCCGGACGCCAGCTGATCAGCATCACCTCCTCCGGCGCGCCTGACGCCTGGGTGGCCCAGACCGATGTGGTGGCGAGCCTGCGCCGGATCTTCGATGATCATCTCGGCGCGGTCACCGGCCTGGCGGTGGTGGACCACCTGCATTTCGGCGGCATCGTTCCCCACATCACCGCCGAGTCCGTCGATGACATGCTGGAGGAGGTCCGCACCGCGGCCCGGCGGCGCTACGGCCCGCCAGGGTAGAGTTCGACCTCCGCAAGACTACTTAGGGGGAGCTCCCGAATTTCCCGCATCCGGCTAGGGGCCTAGTCATGGGTCACCGAACAGGAGCCCTCCCGATGATCCAGTCGCAAGCCTTCGCCGCCCCCGCCCACCTCGCCCTGGACGCCGGCGCCGATGACGTCATGGCCCGCATGGGCCTGCGGATGACCTTCGCCAAGGACGAGGAGATCTACGGCCAGGACGAGGACGCCGACCTGATCTATCGCGTCGTCTCCGGCGCCGTGCGCACCTCGCGCCTGATGAGCGACGGCCGGCGCCAGATCGGCGACTTCTACTATCCCGGCGAGATGTTCGGCCTCGAGGCCGTCAAGCAGCACCGGTTCTCCGCCGAAGCCCTCTGCGACTGCGTGATCCTGGTGCTCAAGGCCTCGGCCCTGCGGGTCGCCGCCGGCGAGACCGCCTATGACCGCATGGTCCAGGTCGCCACCAACAGCGAGCTCGACCGCACCCAGGACCACCTGCTGCTGCTGGGCCGCAAGTCCGCCAGCGAGCGGGTGGCCAGCTTCCTCATCGGCCTGGCCGATCGTCGCCGCAGCGACGCCGTCACCCTGCCCATGGGCCGCCAGGACATGGCCGATTATCTGGGGCTGACCATTGAGACGGTTTCGCGCATGCTGACCCAGCTGCAGGCCGCCCTGGTGGTAGAGTTCGCCGGCGCGCGTCAGTTCCGCATCGCCAACCGCGCCGCCCTGGCCCGCATGGCCGACTAGGCCGACCTTCGATCTCCGGGAGCCTCCGATGAGCTACAAGACCATCCTCGTCCATGCCGAGTCCAATCCCGAGGCCGCGCCGCGCCTCGAGGTGGCCGGCGCCGTCGCCCGTCGCTTCGACGCCCGGCTGGTGGGCCTGGGAGCCGAGTGGCTCGACTGGATCGGGGTCAGCGACCCCTATGGCATGATGGCCGCCGACTGGATGACGGTCATGCGCGACCAGATGGAGCTCGATCTCAAGGCCGCCCAGGCCCTGTTCGAATCCCATGCCGGCTCGGCTCCGCATCAATGGCTGCGGGTGCTGGATCCCCCCGCCCAGGCCATGGCCCGGCTGTCCCGCTCCGCTGACCTGATCGTCACCGGCGGTTCCCCGCTCAGCGACCGCGACCAGCCCCGCACCGCCGATCCCGTGGAGCTGATCCTGCTCAGCGGCCGCCCCGTCCTGGTGGCGCCGCCCAAGGGCGGTGAGCTCAAGGCCAGTAAGATCGTGGTGGCCTGGAAAGACACCCGTGAGGCCCGCCGCGCCGTGGCGGACGCCATGCCCTTCCTGGAACTGGCGGAAGAGGTGGTGGTGCTGGAGGCCTGCGCCGCCGAGGAGTTCGGCGACGCCGAATACCGCACCGCCGATCTGGTGGAGCACCTGCAACGCCATGGGGTGAAGGCCCGGGCGATGGTGAAATCCGTGACCCCCGAGCGGGTGGCCGTGGAGCTGAACATCGAGGCCCAGGCCATCGGCGCCGACCTCATCGTCTGCGGCGCCTACGGCCACAACCGGGTCACCGAATGGGTGCTGGGGGGCGTCACCCACGACCTGCTCCACTATCCCGAAACCTTTGTCCTGCTGAGCCACTAGGGGCCATAGTCGGGCGATCCACCAGAGCCCGGAGCCCTCATGAGCCGCCTGCGCGATCACTCCGAGAGCCATCTCATCGCCCGGATCGGCTGGCTGCGCGCCGCCGTCCTCGGCGCCAATGACGGCATCGTCTCCACCGCCAGCCTGGTCGTCGGGGTCGCCGCGTCGGGCGCCGGCCATGGCGCGATCCTGGTGGCGGGCGGCGCGGGCCTGGTGGCCGGCGCCATGTCCATGGCCGCCGGGGAATATGTGTCGGTGAGCTCCCAGGCCGACACCGAGGCCGCCGATCTCGCGCGGGAACGCGCCGAGCTGGCCGGCGACCCTGAGTCCGAACACACCGAACTGGCCGGCATCTATGTCAAACGCGGCCTGAGCGCGGACCTCGCCCGGCAGGTGGCTACGGAGCTCATGGCCCATGACGCCCTGGGGGCTCACGCCCGCGACGAACTGGGCATCTCCGAACACACCACCGCCCGGCCGATCCAGGCCGCGCTCACCTCAGCCGCCACCTTCACCGTGGGCGCGGCCGCCCCCCTGCTCACCGCCATGCTGGTTCCCGCCTCCAGCCTGGTGATCGTGGTCTCCGCGGCCTCCCTGCTGTTCCTGGCGGTCCTGGGCGCCCTGGGGGCGCGGGCCGGCGGCGCGGGTGTATGGAAGGCCACGTTCAGGGTCACCTTCTGGGGCGCCCTGGCCATGGCCGTGACCGCCGGCATCGGCGCGGCCCTGGGCACGGCGGTTTAGGTTTCTCGTGATGCGTCAGGCCGCCGCGCAACCCGCCTGGGCGAGCTCCGTCAGCAGCGCCGAACCATTGGCCAGCCGGGAGGCGGTCAGGAACTCCAGATCGGAGCTCCCGGTCCCCTGCGAGGCGCCATTGTCGGAGGTCTCGGAGAGCCAGATGCTCTCCAGGGCGGCATAGCCCCGGGCCTTGCTGGCCTGGTCATTGAGGCCGTAGCGCTTGCCCCGGACCTCGAACCACAGTTCGTTCCCATGGGTGCAGCCCACCGACCCTGCGGTCACCGACAGCGGCCAGCTGCGCCCCTGGGCTTCGAAGCTGGCCTTGGAGACCTGGGTCGAGGTCTGCGGCTTGGCGGTGGCGGAACAACCGGCGACAAACACCCCCAGAGCCAGGGCGCAGCCAATGCGGCACAGCATCAACATGGCGAAACTCACGCGACGAACAGTTGAACCCAGAACCGGGGGTTCATACTCACGGAGTGTGAACGATTTTCATCCGCGACCGTTCCCGGGCGCGCCGTACAGGTTGAGGCTCCCGCAGCCCCTATGACCTGCCTCCTCCGCTTGACGGCGATCAAGGCGCGGCGCCGTCTGCCGCGGTCCAGGAGAGCCCATGACCACCCGCAATCTCGACGCCCTGTTCTCGCCCCGCGCCATCGCCCTGGTGGGGGCGAGCAATGTGGAAGGCTCCGTTGGCGAGGTGGTGGCCCGCAACCTGTTGGGAGCCGGGTTCGCCGGGCCGATCCTGCCGGTCAATCCGCACGAGTCCGCGATCCGTTCATCCCTGGCCTATGCCCGTGTCTCCGACCTGCCGGTGGTCCCCGACCTCGCGGTCATCGCCACCCCGCCGGCCACTGTGCCGGGGCTGATCGCCGAGCTGGCGGCCAAGGGCTGCCGCGCCGCCGTGGTGATCACCGCCGGCCTCGACTCGGTCCAGCGCCAGGCCATGCTGGACGCCGCGCGCCCCAGCCTGCTGCGCATCGTCGGCCCCAATTGCCTGGGCTTCATCTCCCCGGCCCGGGGGATCAACGCCAGCTTCGCCCATCTGACCCCGGCGCCTGGCGGCCTGGCCCTGGTGGCCCAGTCGGGCGCCATCGCCCTGGCGGCCCTCGACTGGGCGCAGGCGCGACAGATCGGCTTCTCCCACGTGGTCACCATCGGCGACGCCGCGGATGTGGACTTCGGCGACCTGCTGGACCACCTGGCCCTGGACACCGCCACCACCGCCATCCTGCTCTATGTGGAGAGCATCCGAGACGCGCGGAAGTTCATGACCGCCGGCCGCATCGCCGCCCGCGCCAAGCCGGTGGTGGTGATCAAGGCCGGACGCAGCGCCGCCGGGTCCAAAGCCGCCTTCTCCCATACCGGCGCCCTGGCCGGCGCCGACGCGGTCTATGACGCCGCCTTCCGGCGGGCCGGCATGCTGCGGGTGGGCGAACTGCGGGAACTGTTCGACGCCGTCGAAACCCTCAGCGCCGGGCTGAAGGTCACCGGCGACCGGCTGGCCATCCTCACCAATGGCGGCGGAGCCGGCGTCATGGCCGCCGACGCCCTGGAGGCCCGGGGCGGCCGGCTGGCGAACCTGTCGCCACAGACCCTGGCGGCCATCGACGCCGCGGCGCCGGCCAACTGGTCCCACGGCGATCCGGTGGACATCATCGGCGACGCCCGGCCCGCCCTCTACGCCACCGCCCTGGAGGCCCTGCTGCAAGATCCGGGCGCCGACGCCATCCTGGTGATGAACTGCCCCACCGCCGTCACCGACAGCACCGAGGCCGCCCTGGCGGTGATCGCCACCCGCGACGCCCACGGGGCCGGCGCCCCCATCCTCAGCTGCTGGCTGGGGGAGACCGCGGTGGCTGAGGGACGCCGGCGGCTGGCGGCCGCGAAGATCCCCGCCCACGAGACCCCGGACGAGGCGGTGCGCGCCTTCATGCACCTGGTGGACTACGGCCGGAACCAGGAGCTCCTGCTCCGCACCCCGTCCCTGCCGCCCACCCCGGCCGACCCGGTCGCCGCCCGGGCCATCGTGCAGCGCGCCCTGGCCGCCGGGGCCGACACCCTGGGCGACGCCGACGCCCGCGCGGTGCTCCGGGCCTATGGCGTCCCGGTGGTGGAGAGCCGCGCCGCCGACACCGCCGAGGCCGCCGCCGCGGTCGCCGCGGAGCTGGGGGGCGCCGTGGCGCTGAAGATCCGCTCCCCGGACATCAGCCACAAGACCGACCTGGGCGGGGTGGCCCTGGGCCTTGCGCCCGAGGCGGTCGCCGCCGCCGCCCGGGCCATGCTGGCCCAGGTGGCCGCCAAGGCGCCCAAGGCCCGGCTGGCGGGCTTCGAGGTGGAGCAGATGGTCGAGAGGCCCGGCGCCCAGGAGCTGCTGGCCGGCATCGTCCGCGACCCCACTTTCGGCCCTGTGGTGCTGTTCGGCCATGGCGGCGTCGCCACCGAGGTGATCGCCGACCGGACCCTCGGCCTCACCCCCCTGGACGACGTGCTGGCCCGGGACATGATCGCCCGCACCCGGGTCTCGAAACTGCTGGCCGGCTATCGCGGCCGCCCGCCTGCCGACCTCGACGCCCTCTGCGAGGTGCTGGTGCGCCTCTCCCGCCTGGCCACCGACATCCCCGAGATCCAGGAGCTGGACATCAATCCCCTGGTGGCCGACGCCACCGGCGTGATCGCCCTGGACGCCCGGATCCGCATCGGCGAGCCCCCGGCCACGGCGCCGACCTCGGCCATACGGCCCTATCCGGACGATCTGGTCTCGACCCGCCAGCTGGGCGCCGAGATCCTCACCGTCCGGCCCATCCGCCCGCAGGACGCCCCCGGCCTGGTGGCCATGGTGGACGCCAGCACGCCGGAGGATGTGCGCCTGCGCTTCGGGATCGGACTGAAGCGCCTGCCCGATCTCTGGGCGGCCCGGCTGTCCCAGATCGACTATGACCGGGAAATGGCCCTGGTGGCGGAGCGGGCCGACGGCGCCCTGGTGAGCGTCGCCCGCCTGGCCGCCGACCCGGAAGGCGCGGCCGGGGAGTTCGCCCTGATGGTGCGCAGCGACGCCCAGGACCACGGCCTCGGCCGCATGATGCTGGCCGCCCTGCTGGACCACGCCCGGGCCCGGGGCCTCACCCGGGTCTGGGGCGACGTCGCCGCCGACAATCCCCGCATGCTCGCCATGGCCCACGAGTTCGGCTTCACCCGCGAGACCTGCCCGGACCAGACGCGGGTGCGTGTGGTGAAGGCGTTCGCCAGCGCAGGCTGAGGTCGGCGGTCACGGGTCGCCGCTCCGGAGCGCCCGCGGCGACGGAGCTCAGGGTGACTTGCTCGCCATCGGGATGAAGCTGTCGAAGAAGCGCACGGAGCGCTCGATATTCGCAATGCTCAGCCGCTCGTTGACCCCGTGCACGGTCTCCATATCGCTCGCCGTCACCACGATCGGCTGAAATCGGTAGGTCTGAGCCGCCGCCGCCTGAAAGAACCGGGAGTCCGTGGCCCCGAACACCAGGAGCGGGGTCACGGCCACATCGCCGAAGACCTTCCTGGCCTGGTCGGCGATCAGCGCGTAACCCGGCGAATGTGTCGAGGAGACGGGCGAGGCCGGCGTCGGCGGGCTGGCCCAGGCGGCCTCAAGCCCGGGTATTGACGATATCCGCGCCCGCACCTTCGCCATCACGGCGTCGGGCCGGTCCCGGGGGTGGAAGCGCAGGTTGAATGTCGCCGTGGCCAGGTCAGGGGACACGTTCTCCGCGGCGGATCCCGCGAGCATGGTGGGCGCAATGGTCGTGCCGATGAGCGCATCCGTCGCCGCTTCGCGTTCCAGGCCCGCCCGGACCAGCGGCTCGGTGAGCCAGAGATTGCGGATGGCCAGGCTTGTCACCGCCGGCAGCTCGGGGGCCAGCGCCTCCAGGGTCTGGCGCGTCAGGCCATCGACCCGGCGCGGCATCCGCACGCTTCTCACCGCGATGACGCCCCTGGCCAGGCGTTCGATCGCCGGGTGCAGGGCGGGCACGGACGAGTGGCCTCCGCGTTCTCGGGCGGATAGCACCAGGGTCCCGTAGCCTTTCTCGGCGACGCCGATGAAGGCGTCGCGGCGCCCGGTCAGCTCGAACCGGTCCAAGGCCCCGGGCCCCTCGTCGAGCGCCATCTCGGCGTGGACCTTGCGGGCCTCCAGCAGCCGGGCGATGCGCAGGGCGCCGCTGCCGGCCGTTTCCTCGTCATTGTCGAAGACCAGGTAGATCGTGCGTTCTGGTGTGAATCCCCGGCGGGCCAGATCCTCGACCGACTCCATGATCGCCACCAGCTGGCTCTTCATGTCGATGGCGCCGCGTCCCCAGACATAGCCCTCGGCGATCTCCCCTCCGAAGGGCGGGTGGCGCCACTGACGGCGCGAGCTCTCCGCGATGGGAACGACGTCCTGATGGGCGATGAAGATCAGGGGGGCCGAGGTGGGCCTGGAACCTGTCCAGGTGAAGAGCAAGGCCCCACCCGGCGACACCTCGCGGTTCAACCTCCGCGCCGCATTGGGATAGGCCTGGGCCAGGAAGTCCCGGAAGGCCACGAACGGGGCCTCGGATCCAGGCCTGCCGGGATCGTAGCTGACGGTGGGTATCTGGATCGCCTGGCTCAGATGCTGGGTCGCCGCTGCAAGCCGCGCTGAGCCGATGGTCTGGCCCCATGCGGCGCCGGCCGGGGTCAGGCCAGTTACGGCGATCACCGTCGCGACCGCCAGCGGCCTCCAGGTCTGCCCCCGCCGGTTCAATCGTCCGGCGCCTGCAGCATCCGGCGGAAATCCTTGGAGCGCACGAAGGCCGGATTGAACTGGAACCACAACATCATGAGAATGAAGATCGCCGGGATGGCCACCGCCAGGTCGAAACGCCACTCACCCACCTGGCTGATGAAGTCGGCGCCGTGGAACAGGGCCAGGGTCCCGATGCCCAGCAGCGACAGGACGCAGAACAGGCCCAGCACGGTCAGCGCCACCCGGCGAAACTGGATCAGCAGGCCGCCCGCAACGCAGGCGTAGCCGATGATCAAGGCGGCGCCCAAGACGAAGTCGTTCATGTACTTGGCGTAGTCCGTAGGACACTGCCCGATGTGTCCACAGTTGTAGAGAAGCTTGGTGGAAATCGTCAGCATACGGAACGGCACCCACCACATCAGGCTGAGGAAGGCGAGGGTCAGATAGAGGTAGCCTTCCTCGGAGGGTCTCTTGAGTTCGGTGTCATCGGTGGGTCGGCGCAGTCGGACCGCGACAAAGAATATCGCCATGCTGACGCCAGTCGCGCCGAACAATATCAGGATGAAGAACGAAATCGCGTAGGCCCAGAACGTCTTGGAATAGGGCACGTGGTTTCGCGGCATGTCGGCTGACCGCATGGCGCTCATGAACAGCGGCTGGAGACGGTCTCGCTCGGCCTGAAGTTCAGCTGTCGGAAGAGATTTTTCCGTCAGGAAGAACATGACGTTCGGCCAGCACTTGTTCTCGAGCCAGAAGGGGCTCTCTTCCTTCCGCTTGTATTCGGCCTTGAGCGTCCCTTCGTGGTCATAGGCCACCAGGCCAGCGAGCTCCGGATTGCTGTAGCCTGCGGGATGACCACACGCGTCCGCCGACGCCGTGGGCGGAAAGGCCGGCATGATCGTCCAGGGCGACTGGTCGGCGCTGTACACCTCCAGGAGCATGGCGATGATCGTCACCAGGATTCCGGCCGCGTACGGGATCGCATACTGCAGCCGGTAGAGCGTATCCTTGGCGTTGATCAGGGCCGAGGTGATCACCCGGAACGGCACGTAATAGGCCATCATGGCGAAGGGGAGGAAGATGGCCGGCCAGATGAAGAACCCGGCCCATGTCGCCGCCATGTGTCCCCAGGCCCCGCGGTATTCCAGGAGGCCGGTGACGTTTGGAACGATCGCGCACAGGATCCAGGCGATCACCGAGAAGATCAGATAGCCCCGCTTCCAGCCGGGCCCGAAGATGCGTCCCGCCAGCACCTTCTCCACCGCCGGCCTCAAGGCCGCGGCCAGCTCATGCGGGGACATCTCAGACTTCACCGCGAGCGCATCGGCGAAATGCAGTTCCGCCAGATCCTCGGGCAAGGCGTCGACATTGGGCATCGCCGCGCCATCCACCAGGATGGGAAGGATCTCCTTCTCCGAGGTGATCGCCAGTCTCAGTTCGGCCGCGGCGTCGTCCGGCCGTCGCTTCGTCCGTCGGTCGTCCAGCTCCCTCAGCCAGTCCTGACCCACGAGAACGATGAACAGGTCACAGCGCTGGATCTCGCGGGCGATGCGGCTGTCATAGGCCTGACCGGCCCCGCGAAGGGCCTTGATGTCGAGGAAAACCTCGGTGAAGCCGTTCTGCGCCAAGGCCGCCTGGAGCGCTTCGAAGAAGGGCGCCTTCTCAGGCGCGCCCAGGACATAGCTGTCGTGTCGCCGGTAGGAGATGAACGCGGATAGCTTTTCCATGCCCCCCCCGGATCCGCTGCGTCTCGGACGATCCCTTAATGTTGCTGCAAGGCGCGCGACGACCAGTCTTCAATCGTCAGCGTCGGGGTCGGCAGCTTCGCCGTCAATAGCTTCACTACACCTGTGGCTGATAATTTTGGCGACAGACAATTGGAAGGTGCGGGCAGCCTGCCGCTCCCCCAGCCATCTTCGGCGATGCCCAGACGGCGGTCGAGCGCCAGGCAGGCGTCATAGATCTTCCGGGCGTGCTCGGGGCTCAAGCCCAGGGTTCCGGTCAATGGCGCGCGGCAAGGCTCCAGGCCCGACCGGGCGATCAGGGTGCGGACTTCGAGATTGAAGGTCTTCACGAATGAGGCTTCCGCCGGAGACAGCCTGCCGGCGTCCCTGACCTTCAGGCTGAAATTGGGGTCGTGGAAGCTGTAGTTCATATAGACGTTGCAGTCCTCGACCCGGGTGGCGCGGAAATACAGCATCGGCGCGCCGGCGGGACTGTGCGGCTCCGCCGCCAGCGCAGCCCGTGGGGCCGTGGCGGCGATTACGCCTAGGGCGAGCATGGCCAGGGACGCGACCCACGCGGTCCCTCGTGGCCCGTGGCCGCTGGCGAGATATGGACGTCGCTGAGGCCGGCCCATCGCCATCATCCGGGCGCGTGCGGCAGGTCGATGACGATCACCCGCCAGTCAACGACCTCCTGCGCCATGGCGTCCGCGAGGCTCCGCGCCAGGTCGCCGACCTCCGCCAGCTTCAAGCTCGGCCCATGTCCCCCGAGGCGCATTCGCAGGGCCTCGATCTGGGACTTGAAGCGGCCATGAGACCCCGCCATCGACCGACATCGCTTCGCCATCCGCGCAAACTCCCCCTGATTGTCCACATTGGCGATGGACGCCGAAAGCGCCGGCAGGGCCGTGGCGGCCAGCAGGGTCAGGCTCACCAGCAGGCCGAAGCCCTCCGGCCAGAAGGGCTCCGCCAGCGACCGCGCCACCAGCAGGCTGAGATGCACGACGACCGCCCCGATGGTGAGGATCACCAGCCAGAAGTTGGTCTGATGCAGGCGTTCATGGATGCGTTCGGAGCGCAGTTCCGATGTCTGATGGTGCTGGATCTGCCCCATGTTCGCATCGCCAACGATCGCGGCCAGTTGGTCGAGGCGCTCCCTGACATAGTCCGGGGTCGCCGCGACGCCGGGCGATGCGACGGCGCGCGAGATGGCCCGCAGATACCAGTGCATCCAGGTCTGGGTGGGCTCTCCGTATACGGCGAGGTGGGCGGGCACACGCGGCGAGGTCCGGATCCCGCCAAGCGGGACGAGAAAGCTCAGGTGGCGAAGCCACTCGGCGAGGAGCCGATATTCCAGCCATCTCTGGTGCCAGCGCCGCTGACGTTCGAGCGCCAGCACGCCCAGCAGCCACAGCAGCATCAGGCCCTCGGCGGCCACGAATGACAGGTTGGCCAGGTTGGCCAGGGTCTCAGCAGGCCCTTTGACGTCCTCAATCCGCAGCGCCGCCGGCAAGACGGCGAGAAACACCGCCATCGCAGCGAGCGTGGAGGTCACGATGAAGGCGCTGCGGTGGGCGTCGGCATAGAGGTCGGCGCGCCGGTCGGCCCAGGCGAAATGACTACGCACTTCGCCGTTGATGTACGAGGTGGCGGGCGACGGGGCGGGCGCCTGCAAAGGGCGTCCCTGTTCGATGTCCTCGAGGGTGGGCCAGCTGGGCGCGCATTCCTCGACGAAATCCCTGACCCGCAAGGGCGGCAGCTTCCAGTCGCCGTCGGCCACGCCATTGCGGAACAGCCGCCACGCCACCGCCAGGTTCAGGAGCGGCTTGCGCTCCGAGAAATAGTCCTGGGCCAGTTGCGCCGGGGTCGGTTCCGGCTTGCGGTGAGCCGGATGGGGGCCGCCCTCCGGCGAGGATTCGCCCAGTCGTTCCGCCCGGCTCGGCAGCGACAGCTCGTTGAGCACGATCTTTTCGATGGCCGCCGCAAGCGCCGCATCCGTCAAGGGCTCGCAGCCCCTCGGCCCCGACGGGCCTCCGAGGTCGGACTTGTGATGCAGCAGGCGACAGCCGAACGGGGCCTTCGTGTCGATCCAGATGACCGGAAGCCTCGCCGCCAGGGCGTCGTCCAGGGTCTCGAGTGTGCCGCCGCCGCCCTGAGGCGGCCCGCCGTCCCAGACCATCACCAGCAGATCGGACTGGTTCACGACGAGGCGGCCGGCGTCGCCATAGGCCGCCGCTTCGTTCGTTCGGTCCCCGTCCAGTTCGAAGACGCTGAGACCGCCCCCGGCCTTGGCCCGGGTGAGCAGGTCCTGGAAGCCGACGGGCCCGGTTTGCCCCCGGAGCGTGGCGAACCTCACACCGCGGCGGGCCGGAAAGTCCTTCTCATATTCCTGGCGTGCGAACGGCAGCGGACACCACAGGCCATACCCCGCCTCGATGGCGCTGGACGCAAACATGCGATCCGCGCCTTCGGCCAGTGGCGATACGGCGCGCAAGGTCGGCGGACGTCCGTCGTAGAAGCTGCGCCCCTGCTCGCTCCCGGCGAACCGCCTCACCGCAGCGCTGACTTCCGCGACAACAGTATTGAGCCGGCGCTGAAGGCTATCCAGGTCATCGCGCGACTGTGGCAGCCGATTGGGTCGATGCCCGGTCACGCCGACGCGGAAAGCCAGCCGAGGCTTCGGAGGATTCCGTAGAACTGCAGCCATCTGTCGTTCCGAAATCCTTGATCGAATATTCCAAAATAGCTTCGACAAATTCGGCGACCCGCCCGTACAGCTGGATTCAGCGCCATTCACGATCGCACTTTAGGGTTGATCTCGAAATCGTCAAAACAATCGGGCGGCTGAACTTGCCGGCAGGTTACGCACGCCCTGCCCGACCGCTACAGTTCCACCGGCATGTCCAGCATTCGCGACGTTTCCCGATTCGCCGGCGTATCGGTCGCCACCGTGTCGCGCGCCCTGCGCAATCCGGAGAAGGTGGCTGAGACCACTCGCGCCCGGGTGCTGGAGGCGGCGCGGGCGGTGGACTACCGGCCCAATATGATGGCGCGGAATTTCCGCAGTCGGCAGGCCTTCGCCATCGTGGTGCTGGCGCCGGACATCGCCAATCCGTTCTTCGCCCGGGTGGTGCGCGGCATCGAGCAGGTGGCCCAGAAGGGCGGCTATGCGGTGCTGCTGGGGGACACCCAGGGCTCGCCGGAACGCGAGGCGGAATATCTCAACCTGGTGCGCTCGCGCCAGGCGGACGGGGTGATCCAGCTGGCCGCCCATATCGACCCGGAGGCGCTGGCCCGGCTGTGGAGCGACGGGGCCCCGCCGGCCATCGTCAACGCCTGCGAATGCGCCGACACCGCCTTCTGCCCCAGGATCCGCATCGACAACGCCGCGGCGGCCCGGGCCATGACCGAGCATCTGATCGGCCTCGGTCATCGACGCATCGGCGTGGTCACCGGCCCGCCCGCCAGCCCGCTGACCCGCGACCGCCTGGCCGGCCATCGCTCGGCCCTTGAGGCCGCGGGCCTGGCCTATGATCCCGCCCTGACCCGGATCGGCGACTTCTCCCTGCAGTCCGGGCTGCAGGCCGTGGGCGGGTTCCTGGCCGGCGCCCCCAGGCCCACGGCGATCTTCTGCTTCAATGACGAGATGGCCATGGGCGCCCTGCGGGGCCTGCGGGTGGCCGGCCTGTGCGCTCCGGTCGACATGTCGGTGGCCGGGTTCGACGATATCGACTTCGCCCGCTTCACCGACCCGCCGCTCACCACCATCGCCCAGCCCATGGAGGAGCTGGGGCGGGCCGCCATGGGCCGGCTGCTGGAGATCCTGAACGGCGGCCCGGCCACCGCCGAGACCCTGGTCCTGCCCACCGCCCTGGTGGTGCGGGAGTCCACCGCCCCGCCCGCTTGACCTTCCCGCCGCCCGGCGCCACGCTCCCGATGTAATCGGTTACATGCGAGGGAGCGCGCGTGGTCCGCACAACTTCATCCGTCGCCCAAACCTGCCCGCGGGGCGCCTCATGAGCGCCGTCCGACCCGGCCGGCTGTTCCTCGGCAGCTGCACCGCCATCACCGCCCTGGCCTTCAGCTTCGCCGCCCTCTCGGGGGTGATGTTCCAGCTGAAGTCCGAGTTCCTGCTGGACAACGCCCAGGTGGGCCTGATCGGCGGGGCAGGACTGTGGGGCATGGCCATTTCCCAGGTGTCCTTCTCCTCGGTCTGCGACCTGGTGGGCATGCGCAACCTGCTGCGGTCGGCCCTGGCGGGCCATGTCCTGGGCGTCCTGATGTTCGTCTTCGCCACCGGCTTCCAGACCCTGTTCGCCGGCGCCCTGGTGCTGGCCATCGCCAACGGAGTGATCGAGGCGGTCTGCAATCCGCTCACCGCCGCCCTTTATCCCGACCGCAAGGCCGGCATGCTCAATCGCATGCACCTGTGGTTCCCAGGGGGGATCGTGCTGGGGGGCCTGGTGATCTGGGGCCTGGACCTGGTCCATGCCGACTGGCGGGCCAAGATGCTGATCGTCCTGGTCCCGGCGCTGGCCTATGGCCTGATCTTCCTGCGTGAGCAGTTCCCGCCCACCGAGGCCCAGGCCGCCGGCCACCGGGTCTCCGACGCCTTCAGGGCTGTCGCCACCACCCCGTTGCTCTGGCTGTTCCTGGCCCTGATGGCGGTGACCATGAGCCTGGAGCTGGGCCCCAATCGCTGGATCCCGGCGGTGCTGCAGGCCGGCGGCATGTCCGGCATCCTGGTGCTGGTGCTGGTGAACGGGGTGATGGCCGCCATGCGCGCCAACGCCCACGCCATCCTGGCCCGCTTCTCACCGCCTGTGGTGCTGATGTGCTCCACCGGGGTGGTGGGCCTTGGGCTGCTGTGGCTGAGCTACGCGCCTGACCCCATCCAGACCGTGGCCGCGGCCCTGGTGTTCGCCGTGGGTATCGCCATCGTCTGGCCGACCATGATGGGCTTCGTCGCCGAGCGGGCGCCCCGGACGGGCGCCCTGGGCCTCGGCCTGATGGCCGCCGCCGGCTCCCTCGCCGTGGGGGTGGTCACCACCCCGCTGCTGGGGGAGATCGCCGACAACCACCTCACGGAGACCCTGTCGCCGCCCGCCGTGATAAGACTGGCCAAGGACACCCTGGCCCAGTCGGTCGTCCTGCCCGTTCCGCTGAGGATCGCCGCCCAGACCGTCGCCGCCGCCCCCAATGGCCTGCCCACCCCCGCCACCGGCGACTTCCTGCGCCGCGACGCCGCGGGCGAGGCCGGCCCGGCCATGGCGGCCCGCGCCCAGCCCCTGCTGGATGGGGCGGAGAACAAGGCCGGCCTGCTGTCCTTCCGCTACCTGGTCCCCTTCGCCGCCCTGGTGTGCCTGATCTTCGCCGCCGTGGTGCTGGGCGACCGTCGGGCCGGGGGATACCAGGCCCAGGTGGACAAGGCGCGCCTGGCGCCCGGAGCCTTGCATGAGTGACGCCCCGCCGCCCCTGCGCATCGGCTTCGTGGGCTCGGGCTTCATCGCCCGCTTCCACCTGAAGAGCTTCGAGGCCGTCCGCCACGCCGCCATCACCGGGGTGTTCAGCACGACCCCCGGTCGCCGCAAGGCGTTCGCCGAGGCGGTGAACGCGGCCGAACTGGGCCCCTGCCAGGCCCATGAGACGCTCGACAGCCTGATCACCGCGCCCGACATCGACGCCCTGTGGATCCTGGCCCCCAACGACACCCGGCTGGAGGTGATGCGGGCTCTGTCCGCCGCGGTGAAGGCCGGCCGGTCACAAGTGCGTGCGGTGGCCTGCGAGAAGCCCCTGGGCCGCACCCTGGCCGAAGCCAAGGAGGTGCTGGCGCTCGCCGAGGCGGCCGGCCTCGCCCACGGCTATCTGGAGAACCAGGTGTTCTCCTCCGCCGTCGAACGGGGCAAGGAGATCATCTGGCGGCGCGCCGTCCCCGCCTCCGGCCGCCCCTATCTGGCCCGCGCGGCCGAGGAGCATTCCGGCCCGCACGAGCCCTGGTTCTGGCGCGGCGACCGCCAGGGCGGCGGGGTGATGAGCGACATGATGTGCCACTCGGTGGAGGTCGGGCGCTTCCTGCTCACCGAACCCGGCGCCCCCCGCGGCAGCCTGAAGGTCACCGGCGTCCAGGGCTCCGTGGGCCATCTGAAGTGGACGCAAGGTCGCTATGCCGCGAACCTGCAGCGGGACTTCGGCGCCGAGGTGCAGATGCTGCGCCGCCCGGTGGAGGATTTCGCCCGCGCCACCATCACCCTGGAAGCCGAGGACGGCCGCGAGCTGATCGTCGAGGCCAGCACGTCCTGGGCCTATGTGGGCCCGGGCCTGCGCATCGACCTGGCCCTGCTGGGGCCGGAATACGCCATGGAGTTCTCCTCCCTGAACCCGAGCCTGAAGGTCTTCCTGTCCCGGGCGATTTCGGGGGGCCAGGGGGAGGACCTGGTGGAGAAACAGAACGCCGAGCAGGGCCAGATGCCGATCGTCGAGGACGAGGCTGGGACCTATGGCTACACCCAGGAGAACCGCCACATGGTGGACTGCTTCCGCCATGGCCGCACGCCCATCGAGACCTTCCATGACGGGGTCGAGGTCGTGCGCATGGTGATGGGCCTCTACAAGTCCGCGGAGCTGGGCCGGGTGGTCCGCTTCCCGGACGACGACCTCGACACCTATGTCCCCGTCCCGGCCCGGTGATCCGGAAAAGGAGCCCCCATGGCGAACGACCAATATGACGTGGTGATCGTCGGCTCCGGCGCCGGCGGCGGGATGAGCGCCTACGCCCTCACCAAGGCGGGGCTGAAGGTGCTGATGCTGGAGGCGGGGCGCAATTACGACCCCCTCACCGAGACCCCGATGTTCAACACCCCGGACCAGGCGCCCCTGCGGGGAACCGGCACGCCGGACAAGCCCTTCGGGTTTTATGACGCCACGGTGGACGGCGGCTGGGAGGTGCCCAACGAGCCCTATACCGTGGCCGAGGGCTCCGAGCCCTTCATCTGGTGGCGGCCCCGGATGCTGGGGGGGCGCACCAATCACTGGGGTCGTATCTCGCTACGGTTCGGGCCCTATGACTTCAAGCCCAAGAGCCGCGACGGCCTGGGCCATGACTGGCCCATCACCTATGACGACCTGGCCCCGTGGTACGACAAGGTGGAGCGGCTGATCGGGGTCACCGGCCGCGCCCAGGGGCTGGAGAACACCCCGGATTCGCCGGAGGGGTGCCTGTTGCCCCCGCCCCCGCCGCGGGCCTTCGAATACTTCGTAACTCACGGCTTCGAGGCCATGGGTATCCCGGTGGCGGCCATGCATGGCGCCGTGCTGACCCAGCCGCTCAATGGCCGCGCGGCCTGCGTCTTCGCCACCCCCTGCGGCCGGGGCTGCTCGATCCGCGCCAATTTCCAGTCCACCACCGTGCTGCTGCCCCCGGCGATGGACACCGGCAACCTGACGATCCGCGCCAACGCCCTGGTCTACCAGGTGGACCTGGACAAGGCGGGCAAGGCCAAGGGCGTCAGCTTCGTCGACCGGGTCACCGGCGAGCATCACTCGGTGACCGCCCGCGCCGTGGTGCTGGCCGCCGGCTCCGGCGAGACCGCGCGCATTCTGCTGAACTCCAAGAGCGCCCTGTTCCCCGATGGCCTGGGCAACACCCACGGCATGGTGGGGCGCTACCTGATGGATACGGTGGGCGCCAATGTGGTGGGCCAGTTCCCGGCCCTGGAGGGCCTGCCCCCCACCAATGACGACGGCATGGGGATGGAGCACATCTATGTGCCCTGGTGGAACTACCAGAGGCAGAACCGCAAGGAGATGAGCTTCCCCCGCGGCTATCACATCGAGATGGGCGGCGGCCGCGGCATGCCCTCGGTGGGCATGGGCCGTATGCTCGACGGCGCGTCCTTAAGCACCGGCGACGCCCTGCGTGACCAGGCCCGGCGGATCTATGGCAGCTTCATCAGCTTCGACGGCCGGGGCGAGATGATCCCTAATGACGACTGCTATTGCGAGCTTGACCCAAGCGTGAAGGACAAGTGGGGCATCCCGGTCCTGCGCTTCCACTGGAAATGGAGCGAGCACGAGACCCGCCAGGCCGCCCACATGGTGGAGACCTTCATGGCGGTGATCGACAAGCTGGGGGGCAAGACCGTCCTCGGCGCCGAGAAGGATGGCAGGAAGGCGATCTCCAAGGGCGGCGAAATGATCCACGAGGTGGGTACGGTGCGCATGGGCGCCTCGGCGGAGGACTCGGTGGTCAATGAATTCGGCCAGAGCTGGGCGGTGAAGAACCTGTTCGTCACCGATGGGGCGGTGATGGTCTCCAGCCCCGACAAGAACCCCACCCTCTCGATCCTGGCCCTGAGCTGGCGCTCCAGCGACCACCTGGCCCAGCTGGCGCGGAAAGGTGACCTGTGACCGACACGCCCAAACCCTATGTCTCCAATATCGACCGCCGCACCACCCTGGCCTGGCTAGGCGCCACCGGGGCCGCAGCCACCACCAGCGCCTTCGCTCGCAAGGCCCGGGCGGCGACTCCGTCGGGCAAGGGCTACGGCACCGATCCGGTGCTGACCAAGCCCGCGCCGGCGCCCTGGCCCCGCACCTTGACGAAGGCCCAGCTGCAGACCGCGGCGCTGATCTGCGACTTCATCCTGCCCGCCTCGGCCACCGCGCCGTCCGCCAGCGCCGTGGGCATCCCGGACTTCATCGACGAGTGGGTGAGCGCCCCCTATCCGGAACAGGTCGCCGACCGGCCCGTGATCCTGTCGGGCCTGGCCTGGGTGGAGGACGAAGCGGCCAGGCGCTACGGGGTCGACCTGACGCACGCCTCCGCGGCGAACCGCACGGATCTCCTGAACAGCCTCACCACCTGGCCGCAGATCCCGGCGATGCGGGCGCCCTTCACCTTCTTCCGGCGGTTCCGGACCCTGACCATCGGCGCCTATTACACCACCCGGCCGGGGTTCAAGGACATCGGCTATATCGGCAATGTGGCGCGGGTCTCCGATCCTGGCCCCTCTCCCGAGGTGAAGGCTCACCTGGATCGGGAACTGAAGAAACTCGGCCTTTGAGGACTGCCAACATGAAGACGCTCGCACTCGGCCTCTGCCTCGCGGTCCTGGCCGCAGCCCCCGCCGCCCAGGCCGCGGAGCCGCTCAACACCCTGTCGGCCACTGAGAAAGCCCAGGGCTGGAAGCTGCTGTTCGACGGCAAGACCACGGCGGGCTGGCGGGACTTCAAGGCCGCCGCGGCGGACCCGGGCTGGAAGGTGAAGGACGGGATCCTGTTCGTGGAACCCAATGTCGCCCGGGACCTGATCACCACCGAGAAATATGCCGACTTCGAGCTCACCTTCGACTGGCGGATCGGCAAGCTGGGCAATAGCGGGGTGTTCTACCACGTGATCGAGGAGGGCCAGCACGCCTACGAGACCGGGCCGGAATACCAGCTGCTGGACAATCACCGCTCCGAGCCGCCCCTGGAACAGGCCGCCGGCCTGTTCGGCCTCTATGCGCCCGCCAAGGATGTCACCAAGCCGGTGGGCGAATTCAACCACGGCCGGCTGATCGCCAGGCACGGCCACGTGGAACACTGGCTGAACGGGGTGAAGGTGACCGAGTACGAGATCGGATCGGCGGACTTCAAGGCCAAGGTGGCCGGGACCAAGTTCCACGCCTGGCCGCTGTTCGCCACCGGGGCCACCGGTTATATCGGCCTGCAGAACCACGGCGATGACGTGGCCTTCACCAACATCAAGATCAAGGTGCTGCCTTAGGCTCCAAGGCGTAGCGCCGGCGCTGCGGGACGCGACGTCTGGATGGGGGACGCCAGAGCCGGCGTCCGCTCCGGGCGCCTCGCACGGCCGTCCTCATCGCGCCACATGTTTGCCTATCCAGGCCGAGATGGTGTCGAGGGCGATCGGGGCGACCGTCTCTTCGATGTCCGCATACTCGCCCACGGCGCCCGTCTTCGCGGTCTGGAAGAGGTGATTCAGGCCCGGCAGTTCGACGATGGTGGTGTCGGGATTGCCCCTGGTCGCCGCGCGGATCGCCGGCAGGTTCTGCTGGGGCGGCACCTGTCCGTCCTTCGAGCCGTTCAAAGCCAGGATCGGACATTTCACCTTCGCCAGGGTCGGGGCCGGGTCGTAGTCCACCAGGTTGCGCATCCATCCCGAGCTCAGCTGCGCCGCCAGGCTCATGGCCGGGCCGCGCGCGCGGATCGCGGCGCTCCCTTCGGCCTCGATCACCTTCAGCGCCCGCGCCCTGGCGTCGGCCTCGTCCTTGGCCCCGCGCATGGCGGCGATGACATGGTCGATCAGCGCCTGGGTCGTGCGGATCTCGTCGGGGCTCAACCCCATGGCCGGCGCGAGGGCGGCGCGCTGAGCGCGCAGCACCTCCGACAGCGGCACGCCGGGGCCAGCCATCAGCACGATGAAGGCGAGTTTCCGATCCCTGGCGGCGACCTTCGGCGCCACCAGCCCGCCCTCGCTGTGACCGATCAGGCCGATGCGCGCCGGATCGATATCGGGGCGCCTTCGCAGGAAGGCGACGTTGGCGGCGGCGTCGACGGCGAAATCATCGTCGGTCGCCGTGGCGAAATCGCCGGTGGACTGGGCGAAACCGCGATCATCCACACGCAGCACGGCGATGCCGTCGCGGGTGAGCCGGTCGGCGATCACCGCGAACGGCTTGTGGCCCAGGATGGTCTCGTCGCGGTCCTGGGCGCCCGAGCCGGTGATCATCACCGCGGCCGGGAACGGTCCCTTGCCCGGCGGCAGGGTCAGCGTACCCGCGAGCTTCACACCGGGAGCGCTCTGCACCACCACCTGCTCGGTGCGATAGGGGAACGGCGGTTGCGGGGTTTGCGGCCGCTTGGGGCCGGAGGTCGCCACCGGCCTCGAAGTGAAGGTCAGCGGCCCCTTGTAGGTCACACCCGTCCAGGTCCCGTCGATCGCGCGGCCATCGGCCGACAGCGTCCCGTCATAGCGCGAGCCGTTGATGGCGAAGGACACCTTCTGGCCGTCGCGCTTCAGGGTGCGGAGCGGAAGGTCAAAGGCGCCCTGGTCCGGGGAGTCCAGGCTCACCACCGTCCCGCGGGTGTCGGTTCTGACGTGCACGATCAGGCGGATCGTGGCGCCTCCAGGCTGGATCGCTCCCGCCCAGTCGCCGTCCAGGCCCGCGATCACCGGCAGCGGATCAGGCTTGCCGGCCGTCAGCACCAGGGGCAGGGCCGCGCCCTGCCGCCATTCGCCGACCCAGGCCTTGCGTCCCTCGTCCCAGCGGCCGGAATAGCTGGCGTGGATGGCGTCGATCGAGAAGCTCAGCACGCCCCCCTCCACCGTCACTCCGCCCACCGGGATGGGGGCTGAGGTCTGGTCGGGACTTTGCATGACGCCCTCATAGCCGCCGCCGGGCTTGGGCTTGACGGTAAGGCCGATCCGCAGCTCGACGCCGGAGGGAATGCTGATCGCGCCGTGCCAGTCGCCCGCCACCTCCTGGGCCCCTGCCACGCCGGGGCCGCTGATCGCCGCCAGCGCCAGCCCTGCCGCGAGCACTGCGCTCGGTCCGATGATCCTGTGCATTCCCGTGTCTCCCATCAGGATGGTCGCGTGGCCGTGCAGGGGCCCGGATCGCGAAGACTTTGAGCCGAATTTCGATCCTCTGCGGACATAGCCGCCCGCGAGGCTCGCGCGCCGCGCCCGAACTAGACGGCTTTCGCCCTGGTCAGCACCGTCAGGCAGTAGCCAAGCGTGACGGCCAGGCCCGCCAGGACGGCGCCGGTCCCAACAGACATCGCCACCGGAATTGGGGCGAACACCCACAGTCCGGCATAGGCAAGCCCACTCAGCACCATGGACCAGGCTGCGACCCGCTGGGCCTGGCGGGCGCAGGCGGGCGCGCGGACCTGGACCATGGCCTTGGGCATTCCGTTGCCGTACCAGACCATCCAGAGGCCGATAGAGCAGGTGACCAGGCGCCTGACCGTGTCCGGGTCGATATAGCCCAGCTTGCGGGCGAACTGCGCGCCGAACGCCAGGGCGATCATGCCGGCGCCCCAGGCGAGGCTTCCGATCAGTTCCTTTTTCATCGTGCAGTCTCCTCCTTGGGCTCCGGCGCCTCCGCGCCCAGGCCGAATGAATCGATGAAGCCCAGCAGCGCCTCTTCGAGCACCGAGAGCTTCAGGTGATAGATGACGGACTTGCCGGCCTTCTCGGCGTGCACAAGATCGGCCTCCTTCAGCACCGCGAAGTGCGCCGACATGGTCGGCTTGGAGACGTCGAACTGGTCGCTGAGCGCGCCCGCGCTCATCGGCCCCGTACGCAGCAACTGCAGCACGCGGCGGCGGGTGGGATCTGAAAGGGCCTTGAACACCTGGCTCATGATGTGATGATTAGCTAATCATCGAATTGAGTCAAGCGACGATCCCACATCGCCCCGGCCGACGGCTTCCGTCAGGTCATGGCTGTTCAGGCCGCAGGCTTGGGATAGGCTCCTCCCCGCAGGCGGGCTGAACACCGCCAGGGGAGAAAACGATGGCGGGATTGTGCGAAGGCCGGGTGGCGATCGTCACCGGCGGCGGGCGGGGCATCGGGCGGGAATATTGCCTGATGCTGGCGGCCGAGGGCGCCAAGGTGGTGGTGAACGACCTGGGGGCGGCGGCGGACGGCACGGGGGCGGACCTGTCGCCCGCGGCCCAGGTGGTCGCCGAGATCCAGGCCTTGGGCGGTGAGGCGGTGGTGAACGGCGCCGACGTC
>Ga0265327_10000701_pt1 | contig 53104 bp, 36 predicted proteins | sample 41621metaG_FD_202089 | JGI IMG/M metagenome (GOLD analysis project Ga0265327, IMG submission 202089) | Rhizosphere microbial communities from Carex aquatilis grown in University of Washington, Seatle, WA, United States - 4-16-21 metaG | ecosystem: Host-associated > Plants > Roots > Rhizosphere... | reverse complement strand
GCACATTGGACACTCCTTAACTCGAAACCAACGGTAGGAAAATCGGAGCGGCATAAGTCGAGAGACTTACGTGCCGTTCTAACAGAATCTCAGGTTGTGATACCTGGGTTTACTTACTAATTTTTTTATAGAGAGCAGAAATTTTAAATAGTGTAATAAAAGCTTTCTCGTATATATAGCAGTCGATAAGGAGCCTGTTCATACCTGTTATGACAGGCTTCTTTTTTTAATGAATAATATTTTCTGGTTACAAATTCTTTTGCAATTTGGAGTTACTTAAAATGCAAAACATTTTCTCTGCTCCCTCTCCTCCTCTGCGTGCCATTTCCCAATTGTCAAGCCGCAAATGGCAGCCTTGTAAATGTTCATTCCAACTCCAATGTTTTTTTATATTCCCGTGGACTTGTCTTTTTTACGATTTTAAAAAAACGGTTAAAGTTGGATACATTATTAAAACCACAGTCGTAAGCGATTTGTGTAATAGAAGCCATATCGTTGTTTAATAATTTGCAGGCATGGCCAATGCGTATTTCATTAATAAATTGAACAAGCGATTTTTGTGTACGCGATTTGAAGAATCTGCAAAAGGCCTGCGGATTCATTGCAGCAACGCTGGCCACTTGGGCAAGAGAAATTTCTTTGGTAAAATTTCTCATTAAAAATTCATACACATCATTCATTCGTCCATTTTCGGCAAACTGCAAATTGTTGGTATAGCTGCTGCTTGCCAGCAATTCATATTCTTTAGTAACACTAAGTGCCTGTATAATTTTTAGTAAAGTAATGATGTGCTGTATACCCGTTTCTTTTTGTGCCTCCAGTAATAAATGAATCAGCTTTGTTTTGCTTTTGCCATGGATCAACATTCCCCTTTGCGCTTTTTTAAAAAGCTGTTCTAATTTTTGCGTTGCCCCAAATTCGGCGGAATATGCTAAAAATTTTTGTGGCGATATAAATAAGGAAAGTGAAATGGAATGCGATGCTTTTTTAGCAGCTGTTTTTTTATTGGTATTGTACCACACATGCGGCACATTAGAACCAATAAATACCAGCTCATTTTCATCAAAATGTGCAACTGAATCTCCAACCACCCTTTTACCCGAACCTTTTATAATGTAAGCCAATTGACATTCTTCATGATAATGAAATTCGCTGGAAAAGTGGGGGCTGTTGATTTCCCTCATAAAAAAAATGCGTTCAGGTGCAATGATAGCGGCTGAAGGTTTCATGCTCATAATTTCAATATAAACTTACACTGTTTAAGGAAGGCGGACAAAAAATAATAGTTTAATTGCCTAAAATGCTTAGATTATAAATAATACTTGCTAAAATAGTATTAAAAACTATCAAACCATCATTTAAATATATGCCCCATTGCGGTTATTTTTATTACTGATTGCTCTATTGTATAATTGATATCAATATGATATGCTTTCTTCATTTTTAAATAAAAACTATGCAACTGCTTAAAAGAATAAGTTATGGTGCCCTTCTTTTTTTAATACAGGCTCATTCAGTATGCGCTCAAAAGGCTGTTGTCTTTTCTGCAATAAAAGGCACGGTAAGCAAGCCCGATACATTGTCACTTGTAGCAACTGTAAAGAAGGTGGCTTTTGTTTCTGGAGATAGTGCAGCTTTTAAGATACAATTGTTGAAAAATGGGAAACTAATTATTGTATTTGCACCTGCCACTAATTTCATTGGTATTGCAAGAGCAACATTGAAAACAATTAATTCGGGCAAAGCTATAACCATCGACTGTACAGGCTTAAGCACCAAGGGGCTGGAAGGCGAGAATGAAGCACCTTTGGCAACTATTGCTGATGCACTGGGTTACCAGGTAAATATTGGCTGGCCGGGATTAGCCAATAATAGTTTGCCTCAATTGCAAGGCGATGAAATTGCCGCATCGCTTTTTCATAAAGCAGGAAAAGGAAAAGTAGAAATCATTCCGGTAGCAAGATATTCACCCGATTTTGAATTGCCTTTTGGTTATTACACGGATGTAAATGCTATGCCCGAGATACACCAGGTTGGTGTATTGGCAAAAGCAGGAGCATTTCCCGAGCATCAAACTTTATTTCCTGCTATGGCATCCGGAGGCAATTCTTTTGACCCCGGAACAAAATCTTTTGGCTTTTTTGCAACAGGTCCTAGCCATACCGCCTATTCGGAAGATGTATGGAATATGTTATTGTTTCCTGCCAATGCAGTACATGCGACAAGAATTTATCCTTTAAAAGATAAGACAGGGAAATCAACACCTAATAATTATTTGCTTTGTTTTGAAGAAGCAAAAAATGGCGACTTCAACGATTATGTTTTTCTTATAAAAAATATAGTACCGGATACAAAAGATCTTTTTGTAAAATTATTCAATGGAAAAAACTTTGACGGTTGGCATACATTTTTAAAAGACATTGGCATCAACAAAGACCCTGATAATAATTTCACTATTGAAGACGGTGTAATACATGTGCTGGGCAAAGACCTTGGTTATGCAATGACACAAACTGCATTTAGCAATTATCATTTTAAAGTAGATTTTAAATGGGGCGAAAGAAGATGGGGCAGCCGCACAAAAGAAAAACGTGATGCCGGTGTATGCTATAATATTCCTGTAAATGAACCAGATTCTATTTGGCCACAATCAATAGAATGCCAGGTGCAGGAAGGTGATGTGGGAGATTTTTGGTTATTGGGTTTTAGTACCATAAAAGTAAACGGTGTACAAAATATTCCTGCCAATCATACCAGGATGATAAAACAAAAAGATGGCGAAAAGCCAACTGGCGAATGGAATACGCTGGAAATTATTTCTTATAGTGGCAAGTGTGTGCAAATTGTAAATGGCATAGTGGTGAATGTGGGTGATGAAGCCAGTGTTAAAAATGGCAGGATATTGTTGCAGTCGGAATTTGCAGAAGTGTATTACAAAAATGTACTCTTAAGAAAATTATAATTATGAAGTGTAAAATAATTATTGTTATTGTTTTATCATGTTGTTTGCATACAAATGCACAACAAAAGCAAGGCGATCCTGCACTAACAGAAATATGGTCGCCGGTACCAAAAGTAATTACACCTGGAAAAACTATTATTACTGATGCTCCATCGGATGCTATTATTTTATTTGCAGGAATGAAAGATAGTGTGAACTGGATCAACAAAGATGGCAAGCCTTTTAACTGGATTGCAAAAGATAGCGGACTTACTGTGGTTCCATATTCAGGCGATTTAAAAACTAAACAAAATTTTGGCGATTGTCAATTACACATTGAATGGCGCACGCCTTCCGAAGTAAAAGGTGACGGGCAAGGGCGTGGCAACAGCGGTGTGTTTTTAATGAGCCGATACGAATTGCAGGTATTGGATTCTTATAACAATATTACTTACAGCAATGGGCAGGCAGGCAGCATTTACAAACAGCATATGCCAATGGTAAATGTTTGCCGTAAGCCGGGGGAGTGGCAGGCGTATGATATTATTTTTACAGCGCCACAATTTTATGCAGACAGTTCATTAAAATCTGCAGCGAGGATGACGGTTTTTCAAAATGGAGTATTGATCCAAAACAATGTGGAACTTTGGGGCGCCATGCAATTTATCGGCGTACCTAAATATGAAAAACATGCTGCAAAAGAACCTTTGTTATTGCAAGATCATCATAACCCAGTTAGCTTTCGCAATATCTGGATAAGAGAATTATGATTATTTATTGGTTAACTGGTTAATTGACAAAAGCCATGCAAATATTGGACGACGAACTACTAAACAAATTAACAAGTTAACCATATAACCAAAACAGGATGCAACAGGACGCATTGCTAACTGTGATCGTTTAGATTTATCTTTTTTCTGAAAAGCTTGTTTAACGATTACATGCAATGAAATATCTGCTACAGATTATCTTTACTTATATTTTCTTTTCCGGCGTTATCATACTTCGAAAACGGTTTCGTTTTTATAATTGTTTAAACATGATGAGGGGAAGCAAAAGGAATGTAAATTGGAGGTATTTATCAGGATTGCAACAACTTCCTAAAACATTAAAGCTATTATCATGTCTATCTCCAGGAGAAAAATTTTAAAAGGCCTTGCGCTGAGTATTCCGGCATTACAATTAAATCCTGCAATTGCATTTGGTAATGCAATTGCTTCGTCTGCAAAAGCAAAAAATAATTTTATTGATGCCGGGCCATTTAGCGCAACCCGGGAATCACTTAGGAAATACGAAATACCCGAGTGGTACCGTGATGCAAAATTTGGTATTTGGGCACATTGGGGGCCGCAGTCTGCCATTGAAGCTGGCGATTGGTATGCACGTAACATGTACATACAAGGGCAAAGGCAATATAAATATCATGCAGAAAAATATGGCCATCCATCAAAATTTGGATATAAGGATACCATACCGGCTTGGAAAGCAGAAAAATTTGATGCTGATTTTTTATTGGGCTTATATAAAAAAGCAGGTGCCAAATATTTTATGAGCATGGGGGTGCATCATGATAATTTTGATTTGTGGGATTCTAAACATAATAAATGGAATGCGGTAAACATGGGCCCTAAAAAAGATATTGTGGGGCTGTTTGCCAAAGCGGCAAAAAAACATGATCTAAAATTTGGTATCAGTGACCATTTGTGGATCAGTTATAAATGGTTCAGCACCAGTAAAGGAAGCGATAAGGATGGCCCTTTTGCAGGTACACCTTACGATGGCGCAGACCCGAAAAATTTTGATCTGTACGGAAAGTGCGAAGAAGTATTCAATAAAAAATTGGATTGGAATGAAAACTGGATTCCTGAAGCCTGGAAAAAACATTGGTTCCAAAGGATGAAAGACCTGGTAGACAAATACGAACCAGATTTATTGTATTGTGATGGGCACATGCCTTTTGAAGAACATGGCCTTGCGTTGCTGGCACATTTGTACAATCAGAATGCTGCAAAGCATGGAGGCAAAACGCAAGCCGTGTATACCAGCAAACGTCCTGAAGATACAGAGGAGAAAACAGGTATTTGTGTATATGATGTAGAACGTGGCGTAGTGGATAGCATTTGGCCAAGGCCGTGGCAAACCGATACTTGTATTGGCGATTGGCATTATAACAGAGACCGTATAGGCAAATATAAAACTGCTAAAACAGTTGTTGATTTGTTGGTAGATATTGTAAGCCGCAACGGTAATTTAATGTTGAACATTCCTTTGCCTGCAAGTGGAATGCCTGATAATGATGAATTGAATGTATTGGATGGCATTACAAAATGGATGGCCATTAACAGCGAAGGTATCTATGGTACACGCCCATGGAAAATATTTGGCGCGGGGCCACAATCCGCCATCAGCAAAGGGGATAAGGGGGCAGTGTTTGATAATCTTCAGTTCAATGAAAGGAACAGGAAAGACTTTAGTTATGAAGATGTGCGGTTTACAACAAGAGATAAAACCTTGTATTGCTTTTTTATGGGCTGGCCAACTGGTAATCAAATTGTAATAAAGCCTTTGGCAAATAACAGCGAACAAAAAACAGGCAATATTGAAAATATAGAATTGCTGGGTTATGGAAAAGTAGATTTTACAAGAGATGCAGAAGGATTGAAAGTAACCTTGCCTGCACAAAAACCTTGTGAACATGCATTTGCTTTAAAAATCAATGGTAATGATTTGGTATAAAAAATGATGAATCGAATTCATTTTTTAAAATAGAAAATACGATGAAACGCTATTTAGTTACAGGGATTTTTTTTGCAGCAGTTATTGCTGCAAATGCACAGATAGGAAAACGTTTTCCTTCGGAGCGTAAAATTGTTACGGATCCAGTAACAGGTACCAAGCTTGTCTTTTTAACAAGTACACAAAATGGCGATGCAAAAATTTATCAAACGCATAACCAGTGGACATCAGACGGGCAATGGCTGATATTTAGAAGCAACCGTGTTAAGGGCGAAGCCATGGCGGTGAATGAAGCCACAGGAGATATTGTGCAGGTAACAGAAGGCGGCTACACAGGCATGCTGAATGTGGCCCGTAAATCGATGAAATTGTATTTTATGCGGAATGAAAAATCAGATACTATTCCAACAACACCCGGGGATACAGCCCGCCGTTTTGTACAAAGGTCAGTGCAAATTGTAGAAGTAGATTTGGCAAAATTATTTGCAGATAGCAAGGCTGGTACATTAAAAAAGGAAAGTGCTTATCAGCGTGTTTGTGGTACCACACCAAAAGAAATTGGAGCAGGTGGCGATATGGCCCTTGATGGTGCAGAAGACTGGGCTTACTTTCGGGTAGGAACAACCGAAGCAGCAAAGCATTTACCTGCAGGAACAAAATTGGAAAAGGCCTTTGGCCCACGCAATATGGGTGCAGGCCCTTCGGGCATAGCAGGCATGAATGTTTTTACCGGAGAAATAAAATATGTGGTCTCAGTTCCTTTTCAAATTGGCCATATACAAACCAATCCTTGGGTACCCGGCGAAATTGTTTTTTGCTGGGAAACAGGCGGCAAATCTCCCCAACGTACCTGGACGGTTATGGCAGATGGCACTGGCTTGCGCCCTTTATATCCCGAATCGGAATATGAATGGGTGACACACGAAGCAGTGATAAGCAAAGATGAAGTGGCTATTGCTATTATGGGGCATAGAAAAATTCCCGGTACAGATAAGAATGTAGAAGCAGGCACAGCTGTTAGTGGTGCAAACCCAGGGCAGGAAGCTGCATGGGGACCATCAGGCACAAGAGAAAAGCCAACGGGCTTGGGCATTGTAAATTTGCGTACAAGAGAAATGACAATTGTTGGCCAAACGGCTTCGGGTAGTGGCTTATGGCATGTAAGCGGTTCGCCGGATGGCAGATGGGCAGTAGGGGATGATTTTACAAGAAATATTTATTTGATAGACAGGCACACAAGAGAAATGATATTATTATCTGCAGGCCATAAAGCTACCTCTGCAGATCATCCGCATCCCACCATGAGCCCGGATGGCACAAAGATTGAAATAGAATCTGCCATGTTATCAGCGGATAATCGTTCTATGAATATCTGCATTATTCCTGTACCAGAAGAATGGTTGAAGCGAACTTATAAATAAACCAATGAGAAAAATATTTTTATCTGTCATAACACTTTTTTTTGCCAACATCACTTTTGCACAAAAAAATATTGTGCCCAAGCCATTGTACGATGATACTGTTTATCACGGTGCAGCCGACCCTATAATTATTTATAACAAACACAAAAAGAAATGGTGGATGTTGTACACCAATCGCAGGGCATCCAATATTGATTCTACTGTGCAATGGGTACATGGCACAAGGATAGGCATTGCAGAAAGCAAGGATGGCAGAACATGGAAATATGTTGATACGGCAAACATTAATTATCGGCCTGATAGAGGCTATACATTTTGGGCGCCAGATATAACCGAACAAAATGGCATCTACCATATGTACCTCACTTATGTGCCGGGAACCTTTAAAGACTGGAATCATCCAAGAGTAATCGTCCATTGCACCAGTAAAGATTTGAAGGACTGGAAATATGAATCCACTTTAAAGTTAACAAACGAGAAAGTAATTGACGCCTGTATTTACAAAATCAGTGATAGCTCGTGGCGCTTATGGTATAACAATGAAAAAGATGGCAAAAGTATTTATTACGCCGATAGCAAAGATTTATACAATTGGGTAGATAAAGGTAAAGCCATTGCTGCAAGGGGAGAAGGGCCGAAAGTATTTGCGTGGCAAAATAAATATTTCATCATCATTGATGCATGGAAGGGTATGGAAATCTATTCTTCTGATGATTTGCTAAACTGGAAAAAACAAACCAACCGCATTTTGGAAAACCCCGGCAAAGGGTTGGATGACCAGGCCATTGGCGGCCATTGCGATGTGGTAGTAAATAATAACAGGGCATTTATTTTTTATTTTACCCATCCCGGACGAAGAAAGGATAAGCCTGCAGCAAAGGGTAGTTTTGAGGAAAAAAGAAGCGTGATACAATTGGGCGAATTAAAATATGTTAATGGGGAAATTGTTTGTGACAGAGATGAGCAAGTAAACATTAAATTGCAGGTAAATAAAAAATAAACATGTCTTATTCTGCAAACGAAAACCGGTATACCGAAATGCAATACCGCCGCTGTGGTAAAAGCGGTATTCAGTTGTCAGCGCTTTCATTGGGCCTGTGGCACAACTTTGGCGACGATGATTTTGAAGCTAATTATAGAAAAACATTACATGCTGCATTCGATAGCGGCATCACCCATTTTGATTTAGCTAACAATTACGGTCCACCACCCGGCAGCGCCGAAATTAATTTTGGTAAAATATTACATGAAGATTTTTTATCGCATCGTGATGAAATGATTATCAGTACCAAAGCCGGCTACTATATGTGGCCCGGCCCTTATGGCGAATGGGGATCCAAAAAATATTTGGTGAGCAGCCTCGATCAAAGTTTAAAAAGAATGCGTTTGGATTATGTTGATATTTTTTATCATCATCGTCCCGACCCAGATACGCCATTGGAAGAAACAATGGCTGCGTTGGATTTGATTGTTCGCCAGGGTAAAGCATTATATGTGGGCATCTCCAATTATAAAAGTGAGGATGCTGCAAAAGCATTTGCTATTTTAAAATCATTAGGTACTCCATGTTTAATTCACCAGCCCAAATATTCTATGTTTGAAAGATGGGTGGAGGATGATAAATTATTGGATGTGCTGGAAAAGAATGGTGTTGGCTGTATTCCATTTTCTCCTTTGGCACAAGGCTTGTTGACCAACCGTTACCTAAATGGTATTCCTGAAGGTTCAAGGGCAACCAAAGGTGTATTTCTTAAACAAGAGCAATTAACTGAAACAGTTTTAAATAAAATAAAAGCATTGAATGCTATTGCAGTTGAGCGTAATCAAACCTTGGCACAAATGGCATTGGCTTGGTTGTTAAAAGATAATCGTGTTACATCGGTATTAATTGGTGCCAGCAGTTCGGCGCAATTGTTGGATTCGGTAGCGTGTTTAAAAAATTTAGAATTTAATAAGGAGGAGTTGGAGAAGATTGAAGGGGTGTTGAAATCCTAATTATCGAGTTTTCTTCAATAGATCACACATAAATAGCAGTTCATCTCTTTTCAATACTCAGTAAGGGTAAGTGTATTTACTTTTATTAAAAAGTAATAAAATGAATATAACTTATCCTCACATCATCGAAAATTGTATTGGCGAAAAATTAATATTCCACAAAGTGGAGCAGGAGATAGATGGCGAAAAAGTGATTGTAGAAAATTATGTTGCACCTGGTAGCGGGCCTACAATGCATACCCACTGGCTACAGGATGAGTCATTAACAGTAATGGCAGGAAAAATAGGCTATCAAATTTTAGGTGCCCCAGAACAATTTGCAATTGAAGGAGAAACAATATTGTTCAGGCGAGGTATCCCACATAAATTTTGGAATGCGGGAAAAGACGTCTTGCATTGCAAAGGTTGGATAAAGCCTGGCAATACCATTGTTTTCTTTCTTAGTGCATTATTTGCTGCTCAGAATAAATCAGGCAAAGGGCAACCGGAAATATTTGATGGCGCTTATCTTATCAAACGTTATGCATCGGAATATGATTTGCCGGAGATACCTAAATTTGTGAAGAAAACAATTATTCCTGCAACATATTATGTTGGACAACTTTTAGGAAAGTATAAGCATTTTAAAAACGCACCAATGCCTATACAAACTACAGCACCTATTATCAATCTCATTTGATTTTGACTTCGGTACAGCGCAAGACAATTATTGATATAGAATAGATATCTTCACAAGGCCGTTAACTATTGCTATATGAAAAAACTTGGAACAATAATTTCTTTCCTAATCTTTCTAGCTACAAGTGCATTTGCAGTTAGCTCAAATGATTTCAATCTTATCCTTTCTCCTGGTACACTCTGCGAAACTTCAGCAGCTATACTATGGGATAAGCAGTACGGAGAAAGCGATGTTTTGTATGAAATTTACCTAAATGGAAAAACCTATGCTTACACAGGTAAAACTAATGCCGTGATAACGAACTTAGAACCTAACACAACTTATAGAGTGTCGGTTCGTTTGAAGCATAAACATTCATCAGCAGCTTGGTATATATTGACATTTAAAACTCCTGCCAAAGGAAAAATTTACAACATTTTAGATTACGGCGCCAAAGATGATACACTGACAAAAAATACAACAGCCATACAAAAAGCAATAGATGCCTGTTCTGCTGGCGGAACCGTTTATATTCCAAAGGGCACGTTTGTATCTGGCGCATTGTATTTAAAAAGTAATATGACTCTATATATTGCAAAAGGCGGAATACTTAAAGGCACTGTTGCTGTTGAGGATTATTTGCCTATGATATTAAACCGTTTTGAAGGATGGGAATTGAAAACCTATGCCAGCTTGCTAAATGCTGGTACTCTGAATCGAGATGGGAGCTACAATGTAAAGAATCTTCGTATAACCGGCGAGGGTACTATATTAGGCGGTGGAAAAAAATTAGGCAATGCTATGATTGCCGCCAACGGATTGAGAAGCCGTGGTAGGTTGATTTGTTTAATGAACTGCCAGTATGTTGATATTGCTAATCTAACCGTGACAGAACCACCAAGCTGGACAATTCATTATATCTATAGCAATAATATTAGTTGTCACAACTTAAACATCATTACCTACAATATTGCCAACGGTGATGGTATCGATCCTGATTCTTCAACTGATTCTTATATTTTCAATTGCACATTCGATACAGGTGATGATTGTATTGCCATTAAATCAGGCAAAAACCCTGAAGGTTTTTTTGTGGCAAAGCCAACTAAAAATGTAAGGGTTACTAATTGTGATTTTGTACGTGGCCACGGTATTTCTATTGGCAGCGAAATGAGCGGCGGAGTAAGCGATATATTGGTACAGGATTGCAAAGCAGGTGCATTAATAAATGGTATGCAGATAAAAGGCACTAAAGAAAGAGGCGGTTATGTAAAAAATATAACGGTTACTGATTGTCAGTTGATGCAGATCACTGTTTTTTCTGCACTCAGTTATAATAACGATGGAGAAGCGGCTCCAGAGCCGCCAACTTTTGAAAACTTTGTATTTAAAAATATTGATCTCTCCAATGCTTCACTTAAAAAACCAGTTATCAATATCAATGGATTTACAGATACTGCACACAAACTGAAGAACGTCAGCTTTTCAAATATCATTGTTCCGGAGAATGCAAAAGTGATTATCAACGATGCGGAAAAAGTAGTATTTACTGACGTAAAATCCGTAAGTGGAGCTAAACCTGAATACACTGTAACAACAAGTGCCAATATTGTTTATTAAGAGCCTAAACGCTGTCAGGCTGAGCTTGTCGAAGCCGGGTTGAGAAATGAGAAGAGCAGTATTATAAAAGAGCCCACTATTTGATACGCTAGAATTCTTAAAATTATTATGTGTTTTGCTCGAATAGTTTTTCGCAGGATGCGGCAGGACAGCCTAACAATGGTATAAGCCTAATTTACAATTTCATTAAACGATTGAATGGTGCTAAAACATCTTACATTGCTGTTTTGTTGCAGCTGGGTTATTGCTTATAACAGTTTTGCTCAACCTGATAAAAACAGTTTATCAATAACTTCAGCACCAAGTGCTAATTCCTTTCCTTTATTCAGTAATAAAGAAATGCCTGCATTTTATTATGATACTACTGACGCCAAAGTAGTACAAATAGCTGCAAAGGCATTTGTCAATGATATTTTCCTTCTTTCTGATAAAAAAATTAAATTAAACAATAGCAATAAAATCACGGATGATTACGACATTATTGTCGGTACAATCGGACAATCAAAAATTATTGACGAACTGATAAAAAATAAGTTGGTAGACGTATCAACTATTAAAGGCCAATGGGAACGTTTCACTATTCAAGTTATTAAAAATAGTGACAATACTAAAGGTGCCAAACTCCCCTTTAGGGGCTGGGGGGCATTGGTAATTGCAGGTAGCGATAGAAGAGGAACCGCATTTGGTATTTTTCATTTGTCGAGAACAATGGGCGTTTCTCCTTTAGTTTGGTGGGCAGATGTGATGCCTGAAAAAAAAGAACAATTATTTATATCAGGAAATTATAATTCGCCAGCGCCGTCAGTAAAATATCGTGGTATATTCATTAATGACGAAGATTGGGGTATGCAACCCTGGGCCGCAAAAAATATGGATACGGATATAAAAGATATTGGCCCCAAGACTTATGCAAAGGTTTTTGAATTATTGCTTCGCTTAAAGGCAAATTACATTTGGCCAGCCATGCATTCCTGCACCAAAGCATTTTATTATTATAAAGACAACCCAAAAGTCGCGGATGATTATGGCATTGTTGTTGGCGGTAGCCATTGCGAACCGATGTTGCGTAACAATGTTTGCGAATGGGCGGAAACTTATGAAGAAGAATATGGTAAAAAGCCAGGGGAATGGCGCTATGATGTAAACAAAGATGAAATATATAGATATTGGGATGATAGAATTAAACAAGCTGTGAATTACGAATCTGTTTTTACCGTTGGCATGCGTGGCGTACATGATGGTAGTATGCCCGGGCCTAAAGACCCAAATGAAAAAGTTAAACTGTTAGAGAAAGTTATTACTGACCAACGGGAAATCTTGCAAAAAAATTTCAAAAAATCACCGGAAGCATTGCCGCAAATATTTGTGCCTTACAAAGAAGTGTTGAGTTTGTATCAACGAGGTATGAAGTTACCCGATGATGTAACCATTATTTGGCCAGATGATAACTACGGCTATATAAGACAGTTACCCAATACCGAAGAACAAAAGAGAAGGGGCGGCAATGGTGTATATTATCATTTATCTTATTGGGGAAGCCCAGCCGATTATTTATGGTTGAGTTCAACCTCGCCTGCATTGATTGGTTATGAAATGAAGAAGGCTTTTGATTACGGCGCTAAAAAATTATGGGTATTTAATGTGGGAGATATAAAGCCTGCCGAAATGGAGATTCAGTTTGCAATGGACATGTCTTATGATATCAATACTTACAATGCAAAAGATCCCGGTGCATATATACGCAATTGGGCCACTGAAACCTTTGGGAAAGAAAATGCGGAACAAGTGAGTAAAATAAAAAAAATGTATTATCAATTGGCAGCATCTGGCAAGCCAGAACATTTGAACATGCTGACATTTACAGATAAGCAAATGGCCGACCGCATGGAAGTTTATGACAGAATAGGCGAAATTTCTGATAGCATACAAAATAAAATTACCAAAAGGCTATCCGATGCATTCTACGAATTAATGGGATATCCAGTAAGTTCAGCACGCTATATGAACCTTAAAGTATTTGAAGATAAGCTGGCAAGTATTTCTTTTGGTGGAGAAGAAAGATCGATTGCTAATTTCCAGGCAGAGCTTGCTAAAGTATCCTACGAGTACATTCAAAAACTTACTGAATTATATAACAAGCAAGTTAGCGGTAAATGGAACGGCATGATGAGCTGGCATCCGAGAGACCAAAAAATATTTAATGCACCAGTGGTATTCGACAGCCTTAAAATAAAAACAGATTCTGCTTTAATAAAAAAGGAAATCAAAGAAGCTCAACGAATAAGAATTATTACCGCCAAAGAATTGTTTGATAATAGAAGCACAATCAACTGCTTCTTGTTACCGGAATTAGGAATTAGCGGCGCAGCACTTACACCCAATTCATCAACGGGTGCCATAAGTTATAAGATACAATTGTCATCTGGCAAATACATCGTAATTTTAAAATGCTTACCGACATTTTCGATGGAAAAAGAAAAACAACTGAATTATACCATCGCCATAAATAATGAAACTCCACAAACAGTAAATGTAAATGCAGAAGCGGAATCTGCTGTATGGAAAGAAAATGTTTTACGTGGCTTCTCTCAAGGTTCAACACAACATATAGTTGCTAAAGATGGAACATCAACAATCAATATTGAATTGAAAAATAAAAATTTAGTCATCAGCCAAATTGAAATTTATAAAAACTAATCATGAAAAATATTATTGGCATTTTTTTATTGTTCTATATAAGTACAAATGTAAATGCACAGCAAAAACAAATTCAATATCTCTCCGGCACAGATAGTAAACACACGGTGCAATGGGATTTTATGTGTACAGGTGGCCGCAACAGTAATGTATGGACAACTATACAAATGCCCAGTTGTTGGGAGCAGCAAGGTTTTGGTAATTATAATTATGGAAGAGATTATAAAACCAATGGAAAGAATTTTAGGTTTTATGATGAAAAGGGAATGTATAAATATACTTTTAAAGTGTCGCCTACATGGAAAGATAAAAATATAAATATTGTTTTTGATGGTAGCATGACTGATACTGAAGTAAAGATAAATGGCAAGCTTGCAGGCACAGTTCATCAAGGTGCTTTCTATCGTTTTAAATATGATATATCTTCTTTATTGTTTTATGATAAATCAAATACATTGGAAGTAAATGTAAGCAAGATGAGTGCCGATGCCAGTGTAAACAATGCGGAGCGCTTGGCAGATTACTGGATATTTGGCGGCATCTTTCGTCCTGTGTTTTTAGAAGCAGTGCCCAAGCAATCAATAGATTATGTTGGTATTGATGCAAAAGCTGATGGTAAATTCGCTATGAAAGTTGTGGTGAAAGGATTGAAACAAAATGCAACCATCTCTGCAATTATTATGGGTGCAGATGGCAAGCCAACTTTGGCGCAAACAAAAGTTACGCCTGCTGATAGTTTTGTGATTGTGAAAACTGATGTACCTAATGTAAAGGCATGGACTTCGGAAACCCCCAATCTTTACATAGCAAACATTACGTTGCAAGATGCTGCCGGTAAAAAATTATATGCACTTACTGAAAAATTCGGATTTCGTACCATTGAAATCCGCCACGGCATGGGCGTGTACATTAATGGTACGCAAGTAAAATTTAAGGGCACCAACCGCCATTGCTTTTGGCCAGAAACAGCAAGAACATTAAGTGAACAACAACAATTGCAAGATGCATTATTATTGAAAGAAATGAACATGAATGCAGTGCGTTGTTCGCATTATCCACCCGATGAATATTTTTTAAAAGTTTGCGATAGCTTGGGTATTTATGTATTAGATGAATTATCGGGCTGGCAAAAAGCATATTCTACTAAAGCTGGACAACCATTGGTAAAAGAAATGGTGTTGAGAGATTTAAATCATCCTTCGATAATTTTTTGGGATAATGGAAATGAAGGCGGCACCAATAAAGAACTGGATGACGATTTTGTAAAATGGGATTTTCAGCAACGCCCTGTTATTCATCCGCATCATCGGCCAGGCAATGATTTTAATGGTATTGATTGTAACCATTATGAAGATTATTACAGCACACAAAAAATCTTGAACGACTCTTTAATATACATGCCTACCGAATTTTTACATTCGCAGGATGATGGCGGTGCCGGGGCAGCCATGGATGATTTTTGGAATTTGCATTGGAAATCGCAACGCTCTGCTGGCGGATTTATTTGGGCCATGATTGATGAATCTGTTGTGCGAACTGATATGAATAATGTATTAGATGCAAACGGATTGAATGCAAACGACGGCATACTCGGCCCACATCGAGAAAAGGAAGGGAGTTTTTATGCATTGCGTGAAATATTTTCTCCCATAAAATTAAAAATGCCGGTGCAGTTGCCTGCAGATTTTAACGGGCAGATTGAATTGGATAACCGCTTTCATTTTACCAATGCTAACCAATGCAGTTTTTATTGGGCGCTCGTAAATTACAGCAAACCGTTTGATAGGTTTGATGGCTACATTGTACAACAAAAAGGAACTATCGTTGCACCAAATGTTGCACCCACAAAATTGGGAACCTTGCAATTAAACCTTCCTGCTGATTATAAAAATTACGATGCGCTGGTAATTGTTGTTAAAGATAATTTTGGCAAAGAATTGTATAAATGGACAAGCAAAATAAAAGGCAATGAATCAATTGTAAATAATTTTGTTAGTAATAAAGATGCTGCGACCTCTGTAAAAGAAACTGATACCATTTACACGATCACAGGTGGTGATGTGAGTATAACACTTGATAAAAAATCTGGCAATTTAATCACTACAAAAAATACAAGCAACGATTATGTATTGTCTTTCAATAATGGCCCTGTATTGGTAAAAGGCAACGCAGCTGTGTTGTCAAGCAAAACTTATAAAGATGGCAATGAACAAGTAGTAGAATTTACCTACACTGGAAATATGAAATATACCAAATGGAAAATAAATGCCAGCGGCTGGGTGAGTTTAGAGTACGAATACAATATTGAAGGCGATCAACCTTTTGCAGGCATTACATTTAACTATCCTGAAAATTATATTTTATATAATCGCTGGTTGGGCAAGGGGCCAAGCCGCCAATGGAAAAACAGGCTGCAGGGCACGCCGGTAAATGTTTGGGAAAATTTATATAATGATACCAAAACAGGTTATGCTCCCAATATTTATCCCGAGTTTAAAGGGTATTATGGCGAAATAAACTGGATGGAATTAAGCACGGTAGAAGGAAAGTTTTATATTGCCAGCAAAGACAGTGGTTTGTTTGTGAGGTTGTTTGATTTTTATGCATTGAGTGGTCCAAAGCCGCATCCTGAATTGCCAACAGGTAATATTTCTTTTTTAGATTGCATTCCGCCAATAGGAAGTAAACTGGCAACAGGATTAAATACCAACACAAAAATGCTGGGCCCTCAAAGTGAATTGAATCATTTAAGCGGCGATAAAAAACGGACTTTGTATTTTTATTTTGGCATGCCTAAAACAAGTGATAGCAAAGAAACTTATAGCAGGCCTGCAGTGGATAATGTGTTTTAGTACTTCGAAGTTGCACCTCGGGCCTGTATTCAGTACTTCAAATTTTTAATTCGAATCAACACTAAAAAAATGAATAAACTGTATTGTAAAAAAATATTTTTCTATATAGTATTGCAATGCAGTATTTTTTTATCTTATTCCCAAAGTATTGAAAATATTAAAACCATTTTTGTAGATAGCAGTGGCTGGGCAAACAATTCCATCAACACAGTAATATTTCGAAAAAATTCTTTGTGTACTTATAAGAATACACAGTACATTTCTTTTTATAATAGAGATGCTTTTATTGTTTTAGGCAAAAGGCAATTAGGAGAAACAACATGGCAATTAAAAATAACGAACCTTAAAGCAAATGCCAATGATGCACATAATTGTATAAGCATGATGGTTGATGGCGATGGTTATTTGCATATAGCATGGAACCATCATGGCAATAAATTACATTATTGTGAAAGTATTACAGCCGGTTCTTTGCAAATGACAGAAGAATTATCCATGACTGGCATTGCAGAAACCAATGTTACTTACCCTGAGTTTCATTACCTGCCTAATGGTAATTTGATTTTTTTGTACCGTGATGGGCAATCTGGAGAAGGCAATTTGGTGATCAATAGTTATGATATCAAATCAAAAACCTGGAAACAGCTGCACCGTAATTTAATTGATGGCGAAAAGCAACGCAATGCATATTGGCAAGCTTGTGTAGATGCAAAAGGCACGATTCATATTTCCTGGGTATGGCGAGAGACAAGTGATGTTGCCAGCAATCACGATTTGTGTTACGCAAAATCTGATGATGGCGGCATTACGTGGAAAAAATCTAGCAACGAAAAATACACATTGCCAATAAATGCTGCTACAGCAGAATACATTTGTGCAATTCCACAAAAAAGCGAATTGATCAATCAAGCCAGTATGTACGCCGATGAAGCAGGCAATCCTTTTATTGCAACATATTGGAGAGATAAAGGCGATACCATTCCGCAATATCATATTTTATACAGAAAAAATAAAAAATGGCAAATTGAGAATACGGGCTTTAGAAAAACGGCATTTAGTTTAAGTGGCGGCGGAACAAAACGTATCCCTATTTCCCGTCCGCAAATAATGGTTTTTAACAATGGTGCAGTAGCATTAATTTTTAGAGATGAAGAAAGAGGCAGTAAAGTTTCGTTAGCGGTAAATAAAAATATTGCCACTAACAACTGGCGTATAAAAGATATTACTGACACCTCTGTCGGTTCATGGGAGCCTACTTACGATACCGAGTTGTGGAAACAAAAAAAACAATTGCATTTATTTGTGCAATATACTGAGCAAAAAGATGGAGAAGGTAAAGCTAATATTTTACCACAGCCAGTTAAGGTATTTGAGGTGAAGTTTAAAAACTGACTGACTGAAGAGTTATAAAAATTATTTTATACAGCAAAGGAAAATGATAAAAAGATTAATTTTGTGTTTATGTAGTGTGATTTTTTACACTAAAAGTATTGCCCAAAATAATCCAATATATATGTTTGGCTATTTTAATAACAATGGTAAGGATGGATTGCATTTAGCATACAGCAATGATGGCTACAACTGGAAAGCATTAAACAATGACAGTGCTATTTTAAAACCAACTGTTGCAAAAGATAAATTGATGAGGGATCCTTGCATCATCAAAGGCGCAGACGGTTTATTTCACATGGTATGGACAGTAAGCTGGAATGATAAAGGTATTGGCTATGCAAGTAGCAAAGACCTGATACATTGGAGCGAACAACAATTTATTCCCGTAATGCAACAGGAAGATAGCGCAAGAAATTGCTGGGCACCGGAAATAACTTACGATAAAAAAACAAAGCAGTACATGATTTATTGGGCAACCACTATTGCAGGAAAATATAAAATGGATACTGTTGTTGAAAGCGGTTACAACCATCGTTTGTATTATGTAACCACCAAAGATTTCAACACCTTTAGCAAAACAAAATTATTATATGATAAAGGCTTTAATGTAATTGATGCCACCATTGTGCCTGATGGAAAACAATACATCATGTTTTTAAAAGATGAAACAAGGATACCGCCACAGAAAAATATAAAGATTGCTTATAGTAAAAATTTAGCCAGCGGCTATTCCAATCCATCATTTCCTATTACCGGAAATTATTGGGCAGAAGGGCCAACCACTTTAAAAATCGGCAATACCTGGATTGTTTATTTTGATAAATACCGTGATCATAAATATGGCGCTGTACAATCAACTGATTTAAAAAACTGGATTGATGTATCGGATAAAATTAGTTTGCCAAAGGGGATAAGGCATGGGAGTATTTTTGTAGTGAGTGGGGGGGAGTTTGAAAAACTAAAAAGTAATTTGTAACGATGTGAATTTTTCAGACGAGCTCTGAAGTTCCTCACTCAATCTCCTTCACTTTGCTAATTCCAAAACTAATTCCCAACCCTAAAAACGCAATCGTCATAAAAGAATATTGCAAGCCTGCCATTTGAGCAATATAACCAATCAATGGCGGCCCCATTAAGAATCCTAAAAAACCAATACTGCTTACCGTAGCAATAGCAATGCCTTTAGAAACTTTTAAATCAGCTTTGCCCACAGTACTGTATAATAAAGGAATGATGGTGCTAACCCCAAAACCTACAATTAAAAAACCAATAGTTGCACTAACTAAGTAAGGTAATATAACGGCAAACATCATCCCACTGAAAATTAATACTCCGCTTATTTGTACCATTTTTTTTCTGCTGAATTTTTCTGCCAGCTTATCGCCGGTAAAACGGCCGGTTGCCATTGCAATCATAAATGTAGCATAGCCAAATGAAACCAATGAAGCAGGTGCTTTCACCACTTCTTTAAAATAGACGCCACTCCAGTCGAACATACAGCCTTCGCAGCTAAGACAGCAAAAACCAATGATTCCCAGCTTTAACAGCAACCCATGCGGAAAACGAATGGTTTTGAATGACGATGCAGTTTTATTAGTAACGGTGTGCAGTAAAAACTTTACAAAATACAATTCCATCAATATTACAAAACCAGCAATGATCCAAAAATGAATGTAAGGAATTACATTTAGTTTCATCATCAGCAAACCAACCAGTGCGCCAGTAAAACCAGATGTGCTCCAAACGCCGTGAAAAGAGGACATAACCGAACGGCCATACAATGCTTCAGCATTTATGCCTTGCGTATTTACAGAGATATTGCAAAGATTTCCGCAAACGCCAAATACAAATAGGCATATTGCCAAATGCCATGGTTTTGTAACCAACCCAATATTGGTGAGTGCAATCGCATAACATAAAGCAGCAATTCGCAAAACAGCTTTGCTACCAAATCTTGTAACAGCCCTGCCGCTAAAAGGCATGGTAACCAATTGTCCAATGGGAAGGCCTAATAAAATACTGCCCAATCCGGCTTCATTTAAATGCAATGCTGTTTTTATATCCGGTATGCGGCTTGCCCAGCTGGCAAAACAAATGCCCTGGCAAAAAAAGAATGCCGATACTGCAATGCGAACCTGCAATTTTGAATAAGGCGATGATATAGTTGTGGAAGTACTCAATGGTTAAAGTGTTACAAAGATAATTAATAAGACTTGCCAACCTTTAATGGTTGGCAAGTTCATTTGTGATATCAGTAAAATAAAATGGGTTTTTCTGTTGCTAAACAGAAAACCCAAAATTGTACCCTTTAATTATTAACCTTAAAAATTCACTACAAAATCTTTCATGTCTCTTCTGACCTTTGGCGCTTTGGCTAAAAAATCATTGGCTTCATCACGGTAGCCCAAAACCATTAAGGCAACAGATTTAAGTCCTAATTCTTTTAAGCCCAATATTTCATCAAATGCCGCTGGGTTAAAACCTTCCATTGGTGTAGCATCAACTTGTTCATTGGCTGCAGCAATCAATGCTGTGCCTAATGCAATGTAGGCTTGCTTTGCAGCCCATTGAAAATTGGTTTCATCAGCTCTGGTTACATAATTGTTGAGCAAAGTGTTTTTAAAAACTTCCAAACTTTCAGCAGGTATTTTCTTTACAGCAATTTGCAGGTTGATAAAATCTTCAACATGCTGTGCAGTTAAACTTTCGTAAGCTGCAAAAACCAACAGGTGAGAAGCTTCAGTAATTTGTGGTTGGTTGAATGCAGCAGGTTGTAACAATTTTTTTGTTGCTTCATCTTTAACCACAATAATTTTATATGGTTGCAAACCGGCAGAAGAGGCCGATAAACGAGCTGCTTCTAAAATTGCATTTACTTTTTCTTCAGGTACTTCTTTGCCTGTCATTCTTTTTACGGCATAGCGCCAGTTTAAATTTTCTATAAGTTCCATTGTCTATTTTTTTTAATTTTTTAAAAGATGATTAACCAATTACTGGCGTAAGTTGTGTTTGATGTTGTTTATGCAAATAAATATTTGACACAACCAAGATGACCAGGAATATGACAGGCATCAATACATTTTTTGTAGGGTCGCCACTTACGATGTGTGCAATGGTTGCAGAAATAAAAGTGATGCCTAATCCTGCATAAGCCCATTCCTTAATTCTCTTCGAAATTTGCGGAATAATTAAAACAAAGGCAGCTATTAATTTCGCCGTCCCCAATTCTATCCTGAAATAATCCGGAAAGCCAAGGTGTTTAAAACCTGCAGCAACTTCCGTATTTGAAAAGTAGCTATAAGCGCTAAAAAGCATCATAAAGCTGATGATGCCAGTTGATGTCCAGTAAATTATCTTGTTCGTTTTCATGTGTTTATTTTTTGTAATAAAGTATTTTTGTTTCGTAGTGCAAACTTATGTACATTTACTATACTTTAGATAGTACTATACTTTAAGATAGCACTATCATGGAAGATAGTGTTTAAACATTGAAATTATGCCCATAACGAAAAACAGGCCCGAGGCGGAGCACAAACAATGCATGAATATGCTGTTGCCGGTAAGAGATGCCTTGGATTTTTTAAGCGGTAAATGGAAGCTGCCCATCATCATTTCCTTATCTTTCGGCAATAAAAGGTTTAAGGAATTATCTGCCGATATACATGGTATTACTGATAAGATGCTGTCTAAGGAACTGCGTGACCTGGAACAGAACCAATTGGTAAAGCGCACCGTTTACGATAGCGTTCCGGTAAGGGTAGAATATTCCTTAACCGATTACGGCAGTTCATTAGATAAAGTGATTGTTGAATTGCGCTCATGGGGGATGCAGCACCGCAAAAGGATAATGAAGAAATAAGGCAAATAGGAATGCCCAATTTTAGGATAGTTTGATTATCAGCGAAAATCTTAATTATCATAAATATCTGTGTTCAATAATAGATGCCGTAGGCAGCTTTCCTGTCAGGATGCAACAGGATACCACCTCAGCCTTTATACCGTACTTTACAAGCTTAACCATTGTTTGCATGACATATAAATTGATTGTATCAAAACCGGTATTGTTTTTTGCCGTATTAATTTCTCTTAGCGCAACAGCACAAAACCCTAATATGGATTGGGTAAAAAAAGTAGGCGCCAAATCTTTCCCAACAACAAAAAAAATATTTAGTGTAAATGACTATGGCGCTGTAAGCGACACCAACACCATCAATACAAAAGCCATTCAAAAAGCCATTGACGATTGCGCAGCAAAAGGTGGCGGCATTGTTACATTTAAACCCGGCACTTATGTAAGCGGCAGCATCTTTGTAAAATCAAATGTGGTATTGCAGATTGATAAAGGCGTTTTGATTTTAGGCTCACAAAATTTTAATGATTATCCCGATATAAATACAAGAATTGCAGGTATAGAAATGATTTGGCCTGCGGCGCTTATAAATTTAATTGATGTAAAAAATGCAGCCATAACAGGAAAAGGCATTGTAAATGCAAGAGGCAAATTTTGTTGGGATAAATATTGGGCCATGCGCAAAGAGTATGATGCCAAAGGCCTGCGCTGGATTGTGGATTACGATGTAAAACGAGTAAGGACGGTATTGGTGCAAAATTCAGAAGACGTAACTGTAAAAGAACTCACTTTTAAAAACGCTGGTTTTTGGACGGTGCAGTTATTATACAGCAAGCAGGTAACCGTTGAAGGGGTCATTATAAAAAACAATGAAGATGGCAGCGGTCCAAGCACCGATGGTATCGATATCGACTCTTCCACCTGGGTATTGATTCAAAATTGCGATATTGATTGCAACGATGATAATTTTTGTTTAAAAGCAGGAAGAGATTGGGATGGTTTACGGGTGAATAAACCAACTGCTTATGTTGTCATTAGAAAAAGCGTGGCAAGAAGGGGTGCAGGTCTGGTAACATTTGGCAGCGAAACTTCAGGCGGTATCAACCATATCTTAGCTACTGATTTGTATGCCAGACATACAGATAACGGGCTTAGGGTAAAATCAGCGTTTAACCGTGGTGGTGTGGTAGAAGATATATACTTTCAAAACTCTATTTTGGATTCTATACGCACTGTTTTTCAATTTAATTTAAACTGGTATCCGGCATACAGTTATTCAGAATTACCCAAGGGATATGTGTATGATTCTATTCCTGAACATTGGAAAAAGATGTTGCATAAAGTGACGCCGCCCGAAAAAGGCATTCCATCTGCCAAAAATTTTTACATCAATAATATTACGGCCAATCATGCGCAAACTGTTTTTGATGCTGTAGGTTACCAGCAATCAACGCTCAACAATTTTGTGTTCACGAATAGCACTGTTTCGGCGGCGGTCTTAGGCACCATGGAATATATACAAGACTGGAAGTACAATAATTTTAATTTGAGTATTGATAAAGCAGCCCCGCCAGTAAAAGTAAATGGCATAGAAAACCAGGAACGGTTAAAATGATGAAGTTAAGGCAAATTAAAATTTGCATTAAGCTTTTGAGCCGAACAAAAAAGCTATGTAGAACTTCATTGACGTCGCACTCTTATACAACATAACTTTATTGAGCTTTTATCTAAGCGTATGTATTGAAAATCAAAAATATTAGCCTTTGCAGGTGTTCAGCATTAAAAAAAATTAATGTAATAGTTGAAAAAAATAGCTATAGTTTTGAAATCAGGAAAACACTGCGTATAATTTTATCTTTCAATAGAATATATTTGCGGTATTAATTTTTGCTTGCTTCATTAAATTTTAACCAACACTAATATGTCATTACCAGCCCAATCAACACCACTTGCAACCAATAATGGCAAGGCCAATTATTTGTTACCTTTTATTTTGGTGACCAGCCTTTTCTTTTTTTGGGGCTTTGTACATAATCTTGATCCAGTATTAATGCCGCATCTTAAAAAAACTTTTCGGCTTAATTATGTAGAAACATCGTTGGTGGATTTTTCAGTTTTTATTGCATATTTCGCTATGGCTTTGCCTGCTGGTTTTGTAATGCGTAAATATGGTTTTAAAGCAGGTATTATTTTAGGGCTTTGCTTATTTGCGTTAGGCTGCTTTTTATTTTTACCTGCTGCCAATACCAATAAATATGGTTTTTTTCTTGGCGCATTATTTATTGTAGCAAGCGGCCTTACTTTTTTAGAAACTGCCGCCAATCCTTATGCAACCATATTAGGTGACCCAGCTACATCAACGCAGCGATTAAATTTTGCACAATCATTCAATGGTTTGGCGGTGGTACTTGCACCAATTATTGGCGGCTCTTTAATTTTATCTGGTACAGAATATACAAAAGAACAAATGGATGCCATGCCTGTTAATGATTTGGCTATTTATCTCCAGTCTGAGGCCGACCGTGTAAAAACCCCTTATCTTATTTTAGGTGTCATCATTTTAATTATAGCGGCTATTTTCTTTTTTACAAAATTGCCCGATAGTAAAGATGATAGTGAAGCAGGAAGCGGTTTTGGAAAAATATTGAAATTTTTGCATTTACGCGGTGCTGTTATTGCTCAATTTTTTTATGTAGGCGCACAAGTATGTGTAGCCAGCTATTTTATAAACGTGGTAAGAAGGGCTGTGGGCATGGATGAAGTAACTGCTAAAAATTATCTAGGCTTTGGTTATGGAATTGCATTTGTTGCAGGCCGGTTTGTAGGAACTTTCCTGATGAAATATTTTACGCCACAGCGTTTGCTGGCAGTGTACGGCTTTATTAATATCATTTTATCCGTAGTTGTTATTTTTTCTCATGGTATGGTAGTAGTTTATGCACTAATTGCCATCGCATTTTTTATGTCCATCATGTTTCCTACAATATTTGCTTTGGGTATTAAAAATTTAAATTCTACCGATACAAAAATGGGTTCAAGCCTTATTATAATGGCTATTGTAGGAGGAGCAGTTCTGCCATTGTTGCTTGGCAGAATAGCGGATGTTACCAATAATATTCAATACGGTTATATAGTGCCCCTAATTTGTTTTGCAGTAGTGGCATGGTATGGTTTAAGCGGCTACAAAGTAAAAAACACAACCAACTAATTTTAATATGAAAAGATATTGCCTCGCATTAGATTTAGTAGACGATCCTGCCTTGATTGCAGAATACGAAAACTGGCATAAAAAAGAAAATTGCTGGCCAGAAATCAGGAAAAGCATCCGTGATAGTGGCATTGCACAAATGGAAATTTATCGTACGGGAAACAGGCTGTTCATGGTGATGGATACCTACGAAAACTTTAACTTTGCCGTAAAAGCGGCGGCAGATGCCTTAGACCCTAAAGTGCAGGAATGGGAACAACTAATGTGGAAATACCAGTTGAGTTTACCCTGGGCAAAAGAAGGCGAAAAATGGATTTTGATGGACTGCATTTTTGAAACGGTTTAAATTATTGTATACATGTTTTCTTTAGAAAGTAAAACGGCTGTAGTTACGGGCGGTGGAAGCGGAATTGGAAAAGCTATTGCAACAACATTCGCAAAACAAGGCGCTATTGTTCACGTCATTGAATTAAATGAAGCCAATGCAGCACAAGCAGTAACTGAAATTGAAGCTGTTGGCGGAAAAGCGGTTGCTCATAGTTGTGATGTAAGCAATCAACAAAAAGTTAAGGAAATTTTCACTGCTATTGGTGCTATTGACATTTTAGTGAATTGCGCCGGTATTGCACATGTTGGCAAAGCAGATACCACTTCGGAAGAAGATTTTACCAAAGTATTTAATGTAAATGTAAAAGGTACTTACAATTGCCTGCACGAAATATTGCCTGTATTTAAGAATGCAAGCGGCGGCGTCATTTTAAATGTAGCTTCTATTGCAGCATGGGTAGGCATACCAGACCGCTTTGCATACAGCATGAGCAAAGGCGCTGTATTTGCAATGACGCTGAGTGTGGCAAAAGATTATCTGCATGATAATATTCGTTGCAATTCTATTTCGCCTGCAAGAGTGCATACGCCTTTTGTTGATGGGTTCATTGCTAAAAATTATGCAGGTAGAGAAGAAGAAATATTTGACAAATTATCCAAGAGCCAACCAATTGGAAGGATGGGAACGGTGGAAGAAGTGGCGGCACTGGCATTGTATCTTTGCAGTGATGAAGCTGGTTTTGTTACGGGCAATGATTACCCTATTGATGGAGGGTTCATTAAATTGAATAACTAAATGATGAATAATTAATAATATATAATAATGAAACTAATTAGATTTGGAGAATTTGGAAAAGAGAAACCCGGTGTACACATTGACGGTATTAACTATGATGTAAGCGGTTTTATCAATGATTATGATGAAAGTTTTTTTGCCAATAGCGGATTATCGCATTTGGCCTGGATGCTGATGCAGCATAAAGATATGTTGCGCAAAGTACCGGATGGAACAAGATTAGGCAGCCCGGTTGCCCGTCCTTCTAAAATTGTTTGTATAGGATTGAATTATGCCAAACATGCTAAAGAAACAAATGCGCCAATTCCAAAGGAGCCCATCATTTTTTTTAAATCAACAACATCTTTTGCTGGGCCAAACGATACTATAACCATTCCAAAGAATTCTGTAAAAACAGATTGGGAAGTGGAACTGGCATTTGTAATGGAGAAAAAAGCCAGCTATGTAACCGTGGAAGAAGCTATGGATTATGTGGCAGGATATGCCTTGCATAACGATGTGAGCGAAAGGGAATTTCAATTGGAACGTGGCGGTACCTGGGATAAAGGAAAGGGGTGCGACACTTTTGCGCCTGTTGGCCCATGGTTGGTTACAAAAGATGAAATTACCGATCCCCATAGTTTGCGTTTATGGCTAAAGGTGAATGATAAAATGATGCAGGACAGCAATACCGATGATTTGATATTTAATATTCCTTTTTTGGTTTCTTATATCAGCCAGTTTATGACTTTGCTGCCAGGTGATATAGTATCAACAGGAACACCAGCGGGTGTTGGTTTAGGCTTTAATCCTCCCATTTATTTAAAAGAAGGTGATACCATTGAATTGGGGATTGACGGTTTGGGAACAAGTAAACAAACTTGTGTAGAGTATGCAAAAAATTGATAGCCATCAACACTTTTGGCGGTACGATGCGGTAAAGCATAGTTGGATAGACGATGATATGGCAGTAATAAGAAAAGATTTTCTGCCTTCGGATTTGCAACCTGTGTTACAACAAAATAATATTGATGGCTGTATCGCTGTACAGGCCGAGCAAACAGAAAGTGAAACGGATTTTTTATTGTCTTTACAAAAGGAAAATGACTTCATAAAAGGAGTTGTTGGTTGGGTTGATTTGAGGGTGGAAAATATTAAAGAACTTTTAGCGTATTATAAACAATTCAAAGCTATTAAAGGATTCAGGCATGTGCTGCAGGGAGAAGAGCCTGAATTTATGCTGCAACCTGATTTCTTGAATGGGATTAAAGCACTGAAAGCATTAGATTTTACATATGATATACTCATCTTTCCAAAGCATTTGCCTGCGGCTATTGAATTAGTAAAGCAGTTTCCTGATCAAAAATTTGTAATTGACCATATTGCAAAGCCATACATAAAAGCAGGCTTGATTGATGAATGGAAAGAAGATATGCGGGCAATTGCACAATATAAAAATGTGCATTGCAAAATAAGCGGCATGGTTACAGAAGCTGATTTTAAACTTTGGAAGAAAACTGATTTTACTCCTTATTTGGATTCCGTAATTGAATCATTTGGGACAAGCAGGATTATGTTTGGCAGCGATTGGCCGGTTTGTTTGGTCGCCGCATCTTATACCAACATGATGGATATTGTTAAGGAATATTTTTCTTCCTTTTCAATTGATGAACAGGCTAATTTTTTTGGAAATAACGCAAGTGGGTTTTATAATTTATAACGTTCTGGTCGGTGAGACACCGACCACGGAAGAAGAACAGCGAAGAGAACAAACTATGAACCATGAACTATGAGCCATTAACCATTAACCAATTAACATAGTGAAAACACTTATCTGCACTACGCCACATCAATTTGATTATGCTGATACAGCTCAACCTGTTGCCGGTGCCGGAGAAACATTGCTCAAAATAAGGCGTATAGGCATTTGCGGTACCGATCTGCATGCATTTGAAGGCACACAACCATTTTTTAGTTATCCAAGAATTTTGGGGCATGAACTGGCTGCCAAAATTGTAACTACAGATGCTGTAGGTTTTGCTGTGGGTGAAGCAGTAACTTTCATACCATATTATTATTGCGGTGAGTGTATTGCCTGCCGTATGGGTAAACAAAATTGCTGTGCCAATATAAAAGTTTGCGGCGTACATGTTGATGGAGGTATGAGAGAATACCTTACCGTTCCATCTTATTCATTGGTGCATGGCGAAGGATTAAGTTTTGATGAACTGGCATTGGTAGAACCGCTGGCTATAGGGGCACATGGTGTTAAAAGGGCAGGAGTGGAACATGGTGAATTTGTATTAGTTATCGGTGCCGGTCCTATCGGTTTGGGTACCATGGAATTTGCCAAGATTGCAGGTGGCAAAGTAATAGCAATGGATATCAATGATAATCGTTTGAATTTTTGTAAGGAAAATTTAAAAGTAGATTTTACGGTTAACCCTGCTACTGAAGATGCCATGGAAAAATTAAAAGCAATCACCAACGGCGATATGCCAACAGTTGTAATTGATTGTACAGGAAGTTTAAAAGCTATCAACAATGCGTTTCAATATTTGGGCCATGGTGGAAGATATGTTTTGATTGGTTTACAAAAAGGAGATATCAGTTTTAATCATCCAGAATTTCATAAAAGAGAAAGTACGCTAATGAGTAGCCGAAATGCTACCCGCGCAGATTTTGAACACGTTGTTGCTTCAATGAAAAATGGACTGGTAAATCCTGCTACTTATATCACACACCGTGTAAAATTTGATGCCGTAAAAGATAATTTTGAAAGTTGGCTCAACCCTGCAACAGGAGTAATAAAAGCAATGGTAGAAATGGAATAGTCTTATTTTAAATGTTTACCAACGCATCAATTTTTTCAAATAGCTAGTAAGTTCAGCTGCAATTAATTGATGTTCTTCTAAACTCGGATGATAATCGCAGCCACCATTATACGACCGTGGGAAAAAATAATAACTTACTTTTTTATCTTTTTCATTTTTAAAATAATCAATCACAGCAAGGATCTGCATTTTTAAAACTGCTTTTAATTTTTCATCCGCCATTGGGCTGGTAAGTAATACCAACTGTGCTTTTGGATAATAACCTCTTAATCGATTTATAAAATCGATGTACGCTTTACAAAAAGTTGCAGAATCCTGTATGCCATCATTTTGGCCTAAGCAAACAGTAACTACGTCGGGCTGGTATTTTTTAAAATCCCATGGTATCGAGTCGCCACGCATTTCAATTTTATCAAATACAGGAGGCATTGTAATATCCAGGTTGCAGCAACTGTGTATCAACCCAATGCCCGAAACTGAACTTAAATGCCATTGGGCATTTAAAGCTCTTGCAGTGACCGGACCGTAAGCCATATACGCATTATGCTGATCTTGCCATACACCTTTGCCACAGGGGATATCACTCATATCGCTGCTTGCACCGCAGGTAATAGAGTTACCAATAAATTCAATTTTGTGTTTAGGTCTTGGTAATGGCTTTAATAAATAATCGCAATACACGCCGCCAAATTCTATATAGCCAATATTTGATTCGGTGTTTTTACAAATGGTAAGTTGGTGAAAACCTGCTCCACAATTCGAGAGGGTGATATAATTGGTTTTGCCTTTTGTTTGTATTCTTTTCTTGTCCCCATCAACAACTATTTCAAGGTAGTTGTGATTTTTACCCCATAGTTCCTGGTCTTTTATTAATGCGGTAATTGAAGTGCCTCTAAACTGCATACTGATATAAACACCAGGCGACCACATTCTTGGTAATTCTGTATTGCTGAAATCAATTCTTCCGGTGTATTGAATTGATGGGTGATCTGCAACAAAAAAGTTTTTATCATCTTTATTTATGCTGTCTATTTTTACTTCAAAAGATTGGGCAAAACTTTGCAAAAAGCAAATAATAAAAAAAACTGTTGTTAAAAATGATTTACGTATGTTCTTCATTGAGCATTGAATATTGAGGGTTGAATATTGAATATTTTCTTTGTTGCTTAAATAAATGACCGTATCCCTTCTGCATTATACTCCTGGCGAAATTCTTTTGGTGTACAATCTTTTTTCTTTCTAAAAATTCTGTTGAAGTTGGATATATTATTGAAGCCGCATTTAAAGGCAATTTCATTAATGCCGTGTGTGCTATCTATCAACATTCTTGACGCATTGCCTAAACGAATTTCATTCAATGTATCAATGAAAGTCTTGCCTGTCCTGGTTTTAAAGAATCTGCTGAAAGCTACTTCACTCATTGATACTACGGCAGCGGCTTCTGCAAGCGTTATATTTCTGTCGAAGTTTAAATTTAAATACTGCATTATTTTTTCTACCCTGCGGCTATTATAAGTAATGGTTTCAGCATTTTTAAAAGAAATATCCGAAAGGGTTTTCATATTTCGAGAAGAAGAAAGATCATGCAATATGGAGATGAGTTCCAGCACAGAATCGAAGCCATGTTTTTTGGTAAGATTTAGTAGTCTTGGCTTAAGCATGGCAATAGTTTCTTTTGGAAATAAAATGCCACGCAATGATTTTTCAAACATGGTTCTTATCAGTTTCATCTGGTTGCGTTGTAAAAATTTTTCATCAAACAGGTCGCGGTGAAACTGAATTGTGATCTCTGTAAATTCCTTGCTTTTACATTTATGGTTAAACCAGCCGTGTTGCAGGTTGGGGCCAATGAGCACCAGTTCAAGATCATCAATTTCATCTATATGGTCGCCAACTACACGTTTTACGCCTTTAGCGTTATCAATAAAATTGAGTTCAAATTCCTCGTGGCAATGCAATGGAAAATTAAATTCCGACTTTACTCTGTAGAACATGGTAAAGCAATCGCTTGGGGTAAGGGGGGTGATTTCTCTTAAAAGTTTAGATGTCATTGTAGCAAAGCGTTCGGTTAAAAAGATATGGTCTTTGATTTGCGGTGGCGGCTTTTTCACCATAAAAGTATAAAAAAGAAAATTAGCTGGTCAAAATAATATCAGTTTTAGTTTCGCACAGAAAGTAAGGATACTAAGTAAAATCAACAGTTTTAAGAAGTTTCATGTGTTTTTGTATCAAAAAAGTGGCAAAAAAATACAGTATTAAGATAAGATAGTATAACGTTATTATTGCGTAAAAAGATAATTTTACTTTTACGAATTGCTATATGAGTTGCCCGATCTTGTTTAAAGGTCATCTCCACATATAACATAGTTGCCTATCACTTTGTTTTTTAGAAGAGTAACGCTATTTAATTTTTTAAAACCAAACAATTGCTCAGTATGAAAAAAATCAAGATCCCCCGGACGATGAAATCATTAATTTGGTTCATTGCCGCAGTCTTTCTTTTCCTTCCACAAATTTTTGCACAAAAACCGGGCACACATGCCATTAAAGGTACCATAACCTCGTCTGTTTCAAGAACGGCTTTAAGTGGTGCTACCATTAATGTAAAAGGCAGTAAGCTCAATATTGTGTCTGGCAATAATGGCGAGTATACAATTCTTGCCGCGCCTGGAGATATACTGGTAGTCACTTATGTGGGATTTAAAATGAAAGAAGTAAAAGTTGCTGCCGGGGTTACCACAATCAATGTTGAATTGACAGAAGACCTGAGTAGTAAATTACAGGATGTGATTGTGGTTGGTTATGGTAAAATGAAAAAATCTGATCTGAGTAGTGCGGTGGTTACAGTTTCCAGCGCTGATATTGATAAAACAGTAAACGTAACATTAGACGAAGCTTTACAAGGCAAAGCGCCAAATGTTTATGTATCTCAAACAAGCGGCCAACCCGGTGCAGGCGCTTCCGTAATTATACGTGGTGTAAGTACCGTAACAGGTAACTATCAGCCATTGTATGTAATTGATGGTGTGCAGATAAGGCCTGGTGCTCCAACTGGCGGTGCATATAACAATCCATCCAGCTTTGGTAATGAATTAGCGGGTATTAACCCGGAGGATATTGACAACATCAGTGTGTTGCAGGGCCCTGCTGCCACTTCTATTTATGGGCAGGCAGGCTCTAACGGTGTATTGGTGATCACTACCAAACATGGTAAAAATGGCCCAACAAAAGTTTCTATAAGTTCATTATATACTATACAGGATAAACCAAAAGAAAGGCCTGTAATGAATCTGCATGATTATGCAATTTACATTGGCCGGTTGCAACAGCTGGGCCTTGTAGGTGTTGAACCAGCAGAGCTTCAGGATCCCAGCCTTTTAGGTGAAGGAACCAACTGGCAAAATGCTTTGTTTAGCCGTACTGCATTAAAGAAACAAGCAATGTCGCTAAGTGGTGGTACAGATAAGTCATCATTTTATTTTTCAGGTGATTACCTAACCCAGGATGGTATTGCAATAGGATCTGGTTTCAAAAGAGGTTCTGTTAGAATCAACTTAGACAACCAGGCAACAAAATGGTTGAAGTTTGGTGTTAACCTTAGTGCTTTTACCACTAAAGAAAAGGTGAATACCACAAACAATAATATCATCAACATTGCCATTACACAAAACCCCACCATACCGGTAAAAAATGCTGATGGATCATGGGGCGGGCCATTACCTGCACAAGCACAATATACCCAAACCAATCCGGTAGCATTGGCTTCTGTAAATAACAATTACAATACTTCGTTTGGTACATTAGGTTCTTTGTATGTAGATATCAACCCTATAAAAGCGTTGACATGGCATACAGAGGTAAACGGCAATTATACCTTTAATCAAAATTTTACATTTAATCCATCTTATACAATTGGCGCTTTTGTAAATCCAAATACTCAGGGTAGCCGTGCCAGTGGTAACAATTACTGGATGTCTTTGCAAACAAGAGTACAATACGAATATAAATACAGGAAACATTGGGCAATGGCAATGGTTGGGCATGAAGGTGCACAATACGCTTACCAGGGATTGAGTGGATCGGGACAAAACTATTCTACCAATTCGGTACAGGAATTGAGCGTTGCGGCTCCTTTAACACAACAAACTTCAAGCTATCGAGGCAGTGGTTCTAATGAATCTTACTTTGGCAGGTTTAATTATGTTTATGATAATAAATATATCGCCCAATTTTCAATTAGGCGTGATGCTAACTCCAACTTCTTAAATGATAATTTATGGGGTAATTTCCCTGCAGCATCTGTTGCCTGGAAAATATCTGATGAAAACTTCATGAAGAATATCAAATTCATAAACGATTTAAAATTACGTGCCGAATATGGAATTACCGGTAACGTAGGTAATAGTGGCGGTGCGGTTTATTCCAATCTATACTCTGCACCAACTCCATGGGGCGGTGGATTTTTGCCGGGCAACTTCCCTAATCCTAATCTTAGATGGGAGCAGGATAAAGCAACTAACATTGGGTTAGATCTTCACATGTTTAACAACAGGGTAGAAGTAATTGCTGATGCTTATAAAAAAGATATTTCTAACCTTATCATGATTGCATCTAATTCAGGTGTATATGGCGGTAATATCAGTGGTGGATACGGCGGGCTTATTACATGGCCTGTACAAAATGTAGGCGGTATGCAAAACAGAGGCTTTGGTGTTACCATTAATACGGTTAATATTTCCAGGAAAGATTTTCAATGGAGAACAGGAGTTAATTTTTCAATGGATAGAAACAAGGTTACCAGTTTAGTAGCTCCATTGATTACTCAATATTATTCTACTACCAATAATAGCCAGGCTCAGTTTATTACACAGGTTGGCCAACCGCTTGGTATGTACACTGGTTATATAGCTGAAGGTATCTTCCAAAATTATAAAGACATCTCTTCACATGCCATACAAACTTCAAATGGTGTATTAACTATCGATCCTACACAAGGTTCGTGGGTAGGGGATGTTAAGTTTAAAGACATTAGTGGCCCTAACGGAAAACCTGATGGGATCATCGACAACTATGATCGTACCATCATTGGTAACCCATGGCCTAAGTTTACTTACAATTTCAACAGTAATTTCAGTTACAAAGGCTTCGACTTAAACTTCTTTTTTACTGGTGTTTATGGAAATAGTCTTTTAAACCTAACCCGTTATCAAAATGAAATGCCATTGGGTACAGGCCCTTACAGCAATCACTATAAGGTAGCTGCTGATTTTGCAGTACCAAGTAGTTTAAATGCAGCGGATGCACTTACTGTAACACTTAAAAATCCCGGAACGACAATTTATCGTGCTGCGCCTACAGATGCTAACGGTAATGTAAGGTTAACTCAATGGGATGTAGAAGATGGCTCTTATCTTAAATTAAAAAATGTGCGTTTGAGTTACAGGGTACCTGCTAAATATGTTTCTAAAGCAAAAATATTCAGAGGTATAATGGCAACGGTACAAGTGCAAAATGCGTTTACCATTACCAAATACAAAGGGTTTGATCCTGAAGTGGGCATGTATAATTATAAAGGTGTAACAAACATTGTTGGTATGGACGAAGGCCGTTATCCATCAACAAGGTCATATTCATTCAGCCTTGCTTTAGATTTTTGATAAACAATTACAATACCTTATTAATAAAAAATTGCCGAATATGAAAAATAAAATAAAAGTTATAACAGCCATTGTTTTTCTGGCTATGTTTATGACAGCTTGTAAAAAGGAATTCTTAAACCGTCCACCTCTTTCATCTCCAACATCCGGAACGTTTTATGCCAACGATGCAGATGTATTATCGGGTACTGGTCCACTTTATGTGGCTTCGTGGGGTCCTTATAATGGATCATCACTGCAAGCTATTGGCGATGTATTGGGGGGTAACAGTTTATCAGATAATTACAATGGCCGTGCAGCTTACGTAAATTTTGCGGTACAGGCAACTGACCCTAGTGGTAGCCTTCAATCTGGCTTCAATGCCTTTTGGTCGGTGATAGCCAATGCCAATGTGGTAGCTTACAACATTCAAAATGCAGCGCCTGGCGCAAGTGCATCAGGTAAAGCATCCGGCTTGGCCGAATGTCGTTTTATGAGAGCTGCGGCTTATTATTACCTGGCATTGAATTGGGGAGCGGTACCGATTGTTTATGACAACATTACTCAATTAAAAGATCCTGGTGTACAAAAAAATAATTTGGCCGATGTGTGGAAGTTGATCATCATGGATCTTACCTGGGCAAAAAACAATTTGGCTGCTTTGCCATTGCAACCTGGCCGCATTACAAAATGGAGTGCTGAGGGTATGCTTGCCCGTGCTTACCTGGTTCGTTCAGGTTTAGGACAAACCGGAGGCAACCGTAACCAGGCTGATTTAGATAGTGCAAAATATTATGCCAGTGATGTATGTAATAATAGCGGCTTGACTTTATACCCTAATTTTTACGATCTTTTTACCAGCAAAGTTTTTAGCGGCACCAACACTCCTCAGGAATGTTTGTTTGGCTTGCTGTGGGTACCAAGTGGTACATGGTTTGTACAGAATCATATGCAAGCTAACCTGGCTTATGATTCAAAAATTACACAAACCGGTGATGGCTGGGGAGGTTCATTTGGCGCATCTGCAAGTTTGTTGGCCTATTTCACAGACCCCGCTAATAAAGCTGATTCTGTACGCAGAAGAGCAACGATATTTATGCCTAATGATAATTACCCGGATATTAATGTTGCAGCAGGTGGTTGGCATGTAGATACAGCTTTGTTTAATAGTGCAAAAATATATACTCCCGGCCAGGCACCTCAAGCACCGGGTGGTTACGATCATGCGTACGTGAAAAAATATGTAATTGGCTCGCCTGCAGATAATGGCGGGTTGGGAGGCCAGCAAAATGAAAATATGAGCACGTACATGATGCGCCTTTCGGAAGTGTATTTGGTATATGCTGATGCACTTTTAGGCAATAGCGCTTCAACTTCAAACCCCGAAGCATTGAAATTTTTTAATGCTGTAAGAACAAGAGCTGGTGTTGCACCAAAAGCTTCCATCACTTATGCAGATATCTTCCAGGAAAAGAAAATTGAGTTTGCATACGAAGGTCATTCATGGTACGATTGGAAACAATGGTATTATTTCAATCCTACTGCAGCTATACAATATTTCAGTACACAAAACAGGGGGAACTATAATATTTCCTATAACAATGGCAATCCATTTGTTACTTACTTTGGTTCTGATAATCATACAACAGGTGTGGTAAATTATGCAATCACACCACAAACAGTTGATCTTCCTTTTCCAGAAGCGGAATTGGCAGTAACACCTTCGTTGGCTACGGCTCCTGTTGCATTTGATTTTAGCAAAGTAAAATATTAAGGTTTTAAATTTAAAAAATTAAGATATGAAAAATAAAATATTGCTCTTATTAAGTTTACTGGCGATCTGTTTGATTCAGTATAGCTGTAAAAAGAATAATTCAAGTGGGCCTCCTGTTATTAATCAAGTACGTTCGGTAGATCCTAGTAAAAAAGATAGCTTTTTTGTACGGGCAGTACCAGGTAGTTTAATAGTTATACAAGGGAGCGGTTTTAGTGGGCTGCAAGCAGTGCTCTTTAACGATACTTCTGCGTACTTTAATCCTGCATATTGTACTGATAATAATATTATCATCAATATTCCTGCCAGCGCTCAAACAGCCGCATCTAATCCGAAAGTGCCTAATGTTATAAAAGTGATTACAGATCATGGTATAGCTATATACACATTCACTTTGTATTTATATGCGCCTACCATTACTTCTATTGCTTTTGATAATAGTGGAACGTTAGTGTATATTAATGGAACAAATTTTCAAGGTATACAAAAAGTAAGGTTCCCTTTACCAGGAGGATTGCCAGATACAGCGCTGTCTTATACTGTAAATAAAACATTTACACAAATAACTGCGGTTATCCCTCCGGGTAGTGCATTAAAAGATTCTCTTCGAGTGTATGCTACTTTTGGAACAGCTGCATTTTCTTATCCTCCTCCAATGACTATTTCTTCAGTTTCAAATGAAAATGGTGCAGGTGGAACAACAATTACAGTAAACGGCACCAACTTTATCGGTATCAGCAAAGTGATATTCCCCGGTGGTTTGTTGGGGACCAACATAACACCAATTAGTGTAACTCAGTTTTCTGTAAAAGTACCTAATGGTATTTCTACAGTTGATTCATTGAGAGTGCAGGGAGGTTTGGGAACTGCAGTATCTCCACAACTTTTTGATTCTTATATCACACACGTTTCACCAGGCTACCTTTGTAATTTTGATGATCAATGGGGAGCCGATAACCAGGGATTTGTGGGTTGGACTGGAGGTTATGCTGATGCTCCAACAACAGCAAGTACTTATCCGGGCGGAAACGGCGGAACTGCTGTATTGTTGCAGGCAAGCCCAATGTCGGCAAATGCAGGTCCTACTTCACAAGGCAATGCAGGCTTATTGCAATTAAATGATTTTCCATGGGTTGCTAATACCAATACTTCAATAAATGGATATTCTATGAAATTTGAAGTATATGTAAAAACACCATGGAGCAAAGGGCAGATATGGATTTCTTTAGGAGATTGGTACGGATGGAGCAGTTATACTGCACGCTTTATTCCTTACACGGCTACATCTGCGTTTCAGCCTACAGGTTGGGTTACTGTTACCATACCACTTACACAGTTTATAAAAGGTAATGAATTCTGGCAAACTGCATGGAACCCGGCTGGTGCGCCTGCTACCAAGTTCTCCGATTATCCAACAACTGGCGTAGGTTTCTTAATAGCAAACGATGTAGCTTCGGCAGTGCCGGCAAATAGTATTAATATAGCCATAGATAATGTACGTATTGTAAAAGGACAGTAATAGTTAAAAAGAAAAGTATGAGATGTGATTTTAGATTCGTAACCTTATCGGCTGTAATTATTTTAATAGCAATAAGCTCGTGCAAGAAAGGTAGTAATGCAGGTAGCGGTAGTGGTGGTAGCGGCGGCAGTGGCGGCGGTGGTGGTACGCCTCCGGTTGTAATTGATTCTACCTATAATCCGGTAGATCCAACTGTTGCGCCAACCATTGGCTTTTTTCTAAGTGGCAATGGCTGGTTGTCAAGAACATTTGTTGCACCCGATACTGTATCTGGTACACAAACAACACTTGCAGCCACTGATAGTTTATCTGTTAACTTGAATAATGTTATCACTAAAGTACCGAGGTATGTATTTGGTAACAATTCAAATTTATGGATGGGGCAAATTGTTACCCAAGCTTCTTTAATGCAATACCTTAAAGATCTTTCGCCAAATATTATACGGGCCCCGGCGGGTAGTGCAAGTGATATCTATTTTTGGAATGGTACCGATGCTAACCCAAAACCTGCTGATGCGCCAGCCAACCTACTGAATGCTTCGGGAGTTGCTTCACCTATTGGTGCATGGTATGGCGGTAATGCTGCTTCATGGACTTTTTCTTTGGCTAATTATTACAGCATGTTATCGCAGACAAACAGTACCGGTATAATTACAGTTAACTATGGCTATGCCAGGTATGGTACCAGTACTAACCCTGTAGCAGCAGCTGCTCACCTGGCGGCAGATTGGGTACGTTACGATAACGGGCGTACGAAGTTTTGGGAAATTGGGAATGAAAATTTTGGTAGCTGGGAAGCTGGCTATAATATAGACCAAACTCAAAATAAAGACGGCCAGCCAAAATTCCTTACCGGCGCTTTATATGGCACACACTTTAAGGTCTTTTGCGATTCTATGAGAGCAGCAGCCACTCAAATTGGTAAAACCATTTACATTGGTGCAGTAATATATCAAACAGCTCCGCAAAGTTATGATGTACCTACTACTCAAACATGGAATATAGGCGTACTGCAAAATGCAGGTGCAACTGCAGATTATTTTATTGTGCATGATTATTTTACAGCCTATAATACAAATTCTTCTGTGAATGATATTCTTGGTACAAGCAAAACTGTGCCAACAGCTGATATGGCTTATGTAAAAGGCCAGATGTCAGCAGCAGGTGTGGCTATCAAGCCAATTGCATTTACCGAATGGAATATACAGGCAACGGGATCTAAACAAATGGTTTCCTATATAGCAGGCGTACACGCTGCAAAAACCATTGGTTCCATAATCAAAAATCAATTTGGCCAGGCAAGCCGTTGGGACCTGGCGAACGGATGGAACAATGGAGACGATATGGGTTTATTTAATGCAGGAGATGAACCGGGTGCTCCAGCATGGAACCCCCGCCCTGCATACTTTTACCTGTACTATTTTCAAAAATTCTTTGGAGACAGAATGGTGTCTGATTCACTTAAGGCCATTAACGGAGACCTGACCACTTATTCTTCTACGTTTTCATCTGGCCAGCCAGGAACTGTAATTGTAAACTCAGGTGCAATCAATCACGTTTTGGCAATCGATTACCAGCATTTTCCTGCGGGCAGCAGGTATTATTGGTATGTGCTTACCGGGGGTACAGATAATGGTAATTTTTCAGGACAGGTTTATGTTAATGGAACCGGGCCATCTACAGCAACAGGTGGGCCTGCAAATTATGCTACGCTAAAATCATATACGGCTCCACTAAAAGGTACATTAAAAGTTGTTGTTCCAGCTTTGAGTGTAGTGTACCTGGTAGCAGAAAAAAAATAGATTTTTTAAAATTATAAAACGTGAAAAAATAACACAGCATAATAAAGTAGCAGTGTCTGTTTTTTCACGTTTCGTTTTCACGTTAATTACCCTTATTCGGTTGCTTGTAAAAAACAGCTTGTGAAAAAATATATTATACCTGTAATATTATTGGTGTTTACTGCATCATCCTGCGTATCAAAAAATGAGAAGGTAACCGGCTTGCATTTTACTATGCTACCTGCATCACACACTGGTGTTGATTTTACAAATACTATTACTGAAGATGATACACTGAATATGTTTGTAAATGAATATACTTACATGGGAAGTGGTGTAGGAGTTGGCGATTTTAATAACGACGGTTTACCCGATATCTTCTTTGCCGGTAACCAGGTAACAAGTAAACTCTATGTAAATAAAGGCGGTATGGAGTTTGATGATATCACACAAAAGGCTGGTGTATCTACAAATAGCTGGTGTACTGGTGTAAGTATAATTGATATCAATAATGATGGATGGGCCGATATCTATGTTTCTGTTTCGGGTAAGGTGCCAGGTGAGAAGCGGAGGAATATGCTCTTTATCAATCAGCATAATTTAACTTTTAGAGACGAGGCAACAGAATATGGCCTTGCAGACACTTCCTATTCTACCCAGGCTGTTTTTTTTGATTATGATAAAGATGGCAGAATGGATATGTATCTGTTGAATCATACTTTAAATGATAATCGTCCTAATGATATCCGTGATCCAAAGGTTGACAGCAATGCAATAGCAGGCGATAAACTGTATCATAATGAAGGTACACATGCAGGCCTGAATCATCCCGTATTTAAAGATGTATCTAAGCAGGCTGGTATTATTGAAGATGGTAATGGCCTGGGGGTAGTCGTTAGCGATATGAATGGTGATGGATACCCTGATATTTATGTGGCAAATGATTATATAAAAAATGATTTACTATGGCTGAATAATAAAAATGGCACGTTCAGTAATTGTATTGCTTCAGCAATTAGGCACCAGAGTTATTCCAGCATGGGTACCGATGCAGCAGATATCAATAACGACAGGCTGCCAGATGTAATGACCCTTGATATGCAGCCCGAAACTAATGAACGTAAAAAAATGATGTATTCTTTCTTAAGCGATCAGCGGCATCAACTGGAAGTACTGAAAGGATATCAACCTCAATATATTCACAATATGCTACAGTTGAACAATGGCGTACGCTCCATGAACAACCGCAACGAACCTTTCTTTAGTGAGATTGGCCAAATGGCGGGCATATCAGAAACCGATTGGAGCTGGAGCGTATTGATTGCCGATTTGGATAATGACGGATGGAAGGATGTGCATATTACCAATGGTTTGGGAAGAGATCCTACCAACATTGATTTTTTACAGTATCGTCGCGATGCTGCACAACAAACAGGCTTATACGAAAATAATGTGGTGCAACAAAGATTGCTGAGAGAACACCTGGATTCATTAGGAAGTGTATCACTTAAAAATTATTTATATCGCAACAAAGGCGACCTGACTTTTGAAGATGTTTCTGTAAAAGCAGGTATTAATGAAAAATCAATATCTAATGGTGCTGTGTATGTTGATTTGGATAATGATGGCGACCTTGACATTATTACCAATAATGTAAATAGCAAAGCGTTTATCATGGAGAATGATATGGCTACTGAAAATGGAAAAAAGAATCATTACCTTACACTAAAATTAAACGGCGATAGCTTGAACAAAGATGGCATAGGGACTATTGCTTTTGCTTACAGTAAAGGGCTTGCACAAATGTTGGAGCAATACCCGGTAAGAGGATATTTATCAACTGTGGATAATCGTCTTCATTTTGGTTTTGGGAATAGCAGTGCAGATTCTTTAAAAATAATTTGGCCAGATGGGAAGATGCAATTGATACCACATCCTGCGATGGATACCATCTTGCAAATAAATTACAAAGATGCCCGCAATGGAATTACAGATACGCAAGCAACACCAACCAGTTTCTTTACAGATATAACCCAACAGGCAAAAACAGATTTTTTGCATAAAGAAACTTTCTTTTTTGATTATTCATTTCAGACATTGCTCTCTCAAAAGTTTTCGCAGGAAGGGCCGTTCATTAGCCAGGGCGACATGAATGGCGATGGTCTGCAGGATTTTTTTATTGGAGGTGCATTCAGGCAATCTGGTAAAGTGTTTTTGCAACAGCATGATGGAACTTTTATGGGTAAAGATCTTGTGACAGGTGTGAAGAATGAAGAAGATATGCAGAGTGTTTTGTTTGATGCCGATGGAGATGGAGATTTGGATTTGTTAATTGCAAGCGGCAGCAGTGAATTTGAAGTAACATCATCTTTTTACCGGCCACGTTTATATATTAATGATGGTAAAGGAGATTTTCATTTAGATGATGCCGCTATTTCTCCACTTATACGCACGGCTGCCAAAACTATTGTTGCTGCAGATTTTGATGGCGATGGCGATCTGGATATTTTTATTGGCGGAAGAATTACTTTAGGCACCTATCCACAAGCACCTCGAAGTTATATTTTAAGAAATGATCACGGAAAATTTACTGATGTAACAACAGCTGTATGCCCGGCATTGGAAAATCCCGGCCTTATAAATGCTGCTGCATGGGTAGATATTGATAATGATAAAAAACCTGATCTTATCATAGCCGGAGACTGGATGCCCATTCGTATTTTTAAAAATAATGGTAGCGCATTAACAGAGATTACCGATCAAAGTGGCTTTAAAGATATGGCTGGTTTTTGGCGTGGCCTCAGCATTGCGGATGTTGATGGCGATGGTGATTTAGATATTATTGCTGGTAATCTCGGATTAAATAATCCTTTTCACATCACTCCACAGCAACCAGCCGAACTGGTAGCAAAAGATTTTGATGGTAACGGCGCCGTAGAGCCGATATTCTGTTATTATATAAAAGATAACGATGGCAAATACATTCAATCTGTTGGTATATCAAGAGACGAATGGGCAATGCAAATGCCTTCAATAAAAAAACGGTACGACATCAATTCGCCTTTTGCAAAAGCATCGATGAATGAAATTATTACAAAAGACATGATGGCTGGTGCACAAGTGTTGCAATGCAATGAAGTAAGAAGTGGGTATTTTGAAAATGACGGCAAGGGTAAATTTGTTTTTCATCCTTTTTCCAATATTGCTCAAACTGCTCCTATTAACACCATTGTTTGTACTGATGTAAATGGAGATGGTAATATAGATATCATAGCTGGCGGCAATGAATACCAGACAACAGCGATGCTGGGTTGTTTTGATGCATCGTATGGATTGCTGTTAACAGGCAATGGCAAGGGCGTTTTCAATGCAGTTGCGCCGGTATCGAGTGGTCTTATTTTAAATGGAGATATCCGGGATATGAAATTGATAACTGTTAACAATAAAAAACTGTTACTGGCAGCAGTAAATGATGGCGCAATGAAAGCATTTGAGATAAAGAAAAAATAATGTCAAGTTGATGCAGCCAGGGTGGGCTTATTAAAGACATTTCAACTGAAAAGGCAAAAAAGTGAAAGTGTAGGATTAAAATAATACCAATATTGAAAAGCCATGTAACCCAATGTAATCAAAGTATTGTGGGTGATTTAATCTCTTTTAAATGTAAAGTAGAGCTAAAAAAATACGCTACAAAGATAAAATAGTATCTCGAAAGCAGGGGGTTAAAAATTAACTTTGGAGTTGGCGAATTTGCTATATTGATGAATCAATTTAAGTGTGTCTTTTCGCACCTTTTTTACCATCATCTTGATAGTATTTTCTACAAAATTGTATTGGATTTTATCTGCAAAAAATTCAATACAGATTGACAATATTTGCAGAAGCAACAGAACCCTTAATAACAATATTTACTGAATTAGATTTTTTTTCAGCAGTTAGTTTTATGTTATAAATGTCGTTCTGAACATAAATTTTTATTCTTGTTCTCGAACGGCATTTTTTATTGAAAAATGGTTCCAAAAAAAATAAATGAATGTCTAAAACAACCTGTATATATTTTTTAGTTTTTGCTATTCTTACCAACAATGCAAATGCACAGGATGTATTTGTAAAGCAACAATCAAATGGTTTTACTGTAAATAATAAACCCTATCATTTTATTGGTGCCAATATGTGGTATGCCAACTTGTTAGGAATGGCCAATGAGAAAGGCGGCAACAGAAAAAGATTATTGGAAGAACTTGATTTTTTAAAAAGTCAGGGCGTTGATAATATCAGGGTTTTAGTAGGTGCACAAGGCCAGGATAAAATAGTTAATGCAATAAATCCTGTTCATCCTGCCATGCAGCTTGCAACCGGCCAATACAATAACGATGTATTAGATGGTATGGATTTTTTATTGCAACAGTTGCAAAAAAGAAATATGTATGGTGTTTTCTTTTTAAGTAACAACTGGGAGTGGAGTGGTGGTTTTTTGCAGTATTTAAACTGGCATAAAAAAATAGACGATAGTACGCTTGCAAGAAAATATACCTGGGATGAAAACAGGGATTTAACGAGCCAATTTTATGGTTGCACCGAATGCATGGAAGATTATTGGAGTTTTGTGAGCATTGTGTTGAGCCATACAAACAAACTAACAGGTAAAAAATATACCAGTGAACCTGGTATCATGGCATGGGAAGTAGCCAACGAGCCCAGGCCAATGCGACCTTATGCAATTGGTGGATATAAAAAGTTTTTACAAAAAACAACTGCGCTGATAAAAAAGATGGACCCCAACCATTTACTCACTTTAGGTGTGGAAGGTTATATGGGTACGGAAAACATAGGGATATTTGAAGAGATTCATAAAGATAAAAATGTAGATTATGCCACCATTCACATTTGGCCTAAAAACTGGAGCTGGTATAAAGACAGTTCTTTTAAAAAAGATTTTTCCGGCGTAGTACAAAAAACTACTGCCTATATAAAAGTACACGAAGCTGTAATGACTAAAATAAAAAAGCCACTTGTGGTTGAGGAATTTGGTTTGCCAAGAGATAATTTTTCTTTTTCAGTATCATCAACAGTAAATTATCGAGACAAATATTACCAATCGATAATGCAGTATTTGCTTAAAAGCAAAAAAGAAAATTCGCCTGTAGCTGGGATAAATTTCTGGGCATTGGCAGGCTTTGCCAAACCTGCAAAAAATGAAACGCCATTTTGGAAAGAGGGCGATGATTTGCTGGGTGATCCGCCAATGGAAGAGCAAGGATTGAACGCTGTATTTGCTTCGGACAGCAGCACCTGGAAATTAATCAGAAAATATGAAGGGCTTTTAAAAAAATAAATAATGAAAAAGATGCTTCGAAAGAATATTTATATTGATAAGTTGTGTAATCTGCGTCATTAAAAACAACTTATAAAAAAGCCTTCATGAAATTACAATTTTTAGATATCGCCATCATATTCACTTATCTCTTTGGTATGTTGATGCTGGGATGGTTCATGCGTAAAAAAGCCCGGTTAAGCAAAGAGAATTATTTGATGGGAGGGAAAAAGTTACCCTGGTATTTATTGGGACTAAGTGATGCTTCGGACATGTTTGATATAAGCGGCACAATGTGGATGGTGGCTTTATGCTTTGTGTACGGCGTAAAAAGTTTGTGGATACCTTGGTTATGGCCGGTGTTTAACCAGGTGTTCAACATGATGTATTTATCAAAATGGTTAAGGCGCAGCAATGCTACTACCGGTGCAGAGTGGCTGGGTACAAGGTTTGGCTTAACAGGTAAGGGTGTGCAGGGGTCACACACAGTGGTTGTTGCTTTTGCATTGATTGGCTGTTTAGGTTTTTTGGCGTACGGCTTTGTTGGCCTTGGAAAATTTATTGAAATTTTTGTGCCATGGGATGTTGTAAAAGGATATGTGCCATTTGATGTAGCACCGCAATACGTTGCCCATTTTTATGGTATCATATTTACATTATTTGCAGTTTTCTATTCGGTATTGGGTGGTATGCACAGCATTGTAATTGGAGATGTAATTAAATATGCGATAATGACGGTAGGTTGTATTGCAATTGCTGTAATAGCTATGCAGAACTTACATGGCAAAACGTTGAATGTACCTCACGGTTGGGATAACCCGCTTTTTGGATCGCATTTAAATTTAGACTGGAAGGGCATTGTGGATGATGCGATGAAAAAAATTGCAGGAGATGGCTATGGCATGTTCGGTATATTTTTTATGATGATGTTGTTTAAAGGTGTATTTGCATCATTAGCTGGCCCTGCACCTAATTACGATATGCAAAAAATATTAAGTACAAGATCGCCAAAAGATGCTTCTAAAATGACAGGCTTTGTTTCGTTGATATTGTTGCCAGTTCGCTATTCGATGATCATTGGGCTCACAGTTTTAGGTTTGCTGTATTATAACCAGCTTAATTTAAATGATGGCAGTGGCGGCGTTGATTTTGAAAAAGTATTGCCTGCTACTATCAACCAATTTTTGCCCATAGGAATTTTAGGCCTGGTGTTAACGGGTTTGTTCGGCGCTTTTGTCGGCACTTTTTCAGGAACGCTTAATGCAGCGCAAGCTTACTTTGTAAACGATGTGTATTTAAAATATATCAACCCATCTGCCAGTAATAAAAAAATAATTTCTGCCAATTATTTGTCAGGGATAATAATTGTGATAGTAGGAATTTTTATTGGCTTTATGGCAAAAGATGTAAACAGCATTTTGCAATGGATTGTATCTGGTTTGTATGGTGGTTATATTGCAGCCAATGTTTTTAAATGGTATTGGTGGCGTTTTAATGCACATGGATTTTTCTGGGGCATGTTTACTGGTGTTGTAGGTGCATTGGTGTTTTCAAAATTCTTTTCCGGCATTGAATTCTTGTATTATTTCCCGGTTTTATTCCTGATATCCATTGCAGGTTGTTTAATTGGAACTTATACTGCGCCGCCAACAGATAGAGATGTACTGAAGAGATTTTACAGCACTGTAAAACCATGGGGCTTTTGGCAACCCATTCATGAATTGGTTGTTGCAGATGACCCTTCATTTAATGCCAATAAAAGATTTAAGCTGGATATGTTTAATGTGATGCTGGGCATTATAGCACAATGCTGTTTAACCATATTACCGATGTATGTAGTGTTATGGATGAAATTGCCTTTGCTGATTACTGTAATCATACTCACAATAATTATTGTGATACTTAAAAGGACGTGGTGGAATAAGTTGGAAGATTAGTAAACGTTATAATAAAATATTTCTTGATTAAAATATAATTTTATGAAAGAGTTTGAAAGTAAAATCAATCATTTACAAACCAGTTATCAAAACCTGGTCTGTAAAACAAATATAAAAAGCGAAACCAGTAACGGGGTGTTTTTTCGTTATCAAAACCCTATACTAACTGCAAGGCATGTTCCATTAATTTGGCGGTATGATTTAAACCCGGCCACCAATCCTTATTTGATGGAACGGTTTGGTATCAATGCGGTATTCAATTCTGGAGCTATAAAATTTAATGGCAAGTTTGTTTTAGTACCAAGAGTAGAAGGAGCAGACAGAAAATCTTTTTTTGCGGTGGCCGAAAGCGATAATGGTATTGATAATTTTAAATTTTGGGATAAGCCGCTTATAATACCAGAAACAGATGTGCCCGATACCAATATTTATGATATGCGTTTGGTGCAGCATGAAGACGGATGGATATACGGTTTGTTTTGTACGGAGAGAAGAGATGAAAAAGCACCAGCTGGTGATCAGTCAGCAGCTATTGCACAATGCGGTATTGTACGTACAAAAGATTTGATGAACTGGGAGCGCCTGAAAGATTTAAAAACACCTTCTCCACAACAAAGAAATGTGGTGTTGCATCCTGAATTAGTTGATGGGAAATATGCTTTTTATACAAGGCCGCAAGATGGTTTTATTGAAGCAGGTACTGGAGGAGGAATTGGTTTTGGCTTGAGCAACAGTATGGAAGAAGCTGTCATTGAAAAGGAAACTGTAATTGCACCAAAGGCATATCATACAGTATACGAAGCTAAAAATGGACAAGGGCCAGCACCAATTAAAACGGCAAAAGGCTGGTTGCATTTAGCGCACGGTGTAAGAAATACGGCTGCTGGTTTACGTTATGTATTGTATATGTTTATGACAGACCTGAATGATCTTACCAAAATCATTTATCAACCTGGTGGTTATTTTTTGGCCCCGGAAGATAATGAAAGAGTAGGTGATGTATCTAACGTAGTATTTTGTAATGGGTGGATAGCCGATAAGGATGATTTGTATATTTATTATGCTTCTTCCGATACCAGGATGCATGTGGCCACTTCATCCATAGAAAGATTACTGGATTATGTGATCAATACACCACAGGATGAATTTAATTCTTATGCTTCATCGGCAGCAGTTACAAAAATTGCAGAAAATAATATGGAGTATCTTGAAAAATTGCAACAAAAAAAACTGCAGCCACATTTATAAAAATGAAAACTATCTTAGATGACTATAAAACAGCTATGCAAATAGAACTGGAAGCAATTCTTTCTTTTTGGATAGAGCATACTGTTGATGAAATAAATGGAGGGTTTATTGGACGGATCGATTATAACAACAAAATAATTGACCATGCTCCCAAAGGTGCTGTACTAAACGCAAGGATACTCTGGTCGTTTTCAGCAACTTATAATTTAACGGGCAATACTGCTTATCTCAATTTTGCACAAAGGGCTTTCGATTATATCTGCACTTATTTTATTGATAAGGAATATAAAGGTGTTTATTGGTCTGTTGATCATCAGGGTAATCCTTTAGACACGAAAAAACAAATTTATGCACTTGCATTTATCATTTATGCTTTCAGTGAATTTTATAAAGCTACAAAAGAACCCGATGCTATTATAGAAGCCATCGATTTATACGACGTAATTAATAAATACAGCTACGATGCAATCAACGGCGGCTATACCGAAGCGTTTACAAAAGAATGGAATACCATTGATGATTTACGGCTGAGTAATAAAGATGCCAATGAAAAAAAATCGATGAATACGCATTTGCATTTATTGGAAGCTTTTACTGCGCTCTATAAAATATGGCCTTACCAGGCTGTAAAGGAAAAGATAGCAGAACTAGCGCAGTATTTTTTTAAACATATTATTGATCCTGTTACCAATCATCAATATTTATTTTTCGACGAAAAATGGCAACCAAAATCTACCACAATATCTTATGGGCATGACATAGAAACTGCATGGCTGCTACAGGAAGCTGCTGAAGTAGTTGGAGACATTGAACTTATTAAAAAGGCAAAAACAATTGCAGTTCGCATGTCGGATGCAGTAAAAACCGGTTTAGATGATGACGGTGGCTTATGGTACGAATATGAACCTTCAGTACAACATTTAATAAAAGAAAAACATTCCTGGCCACAAGCCGAAGCAATGGTAGGTTATTTTAATGCCTGGCAGAATACGGCAGATAAAACTTATCTCGATAGTTCTATTGCATCATGGCAATTTGTGCAAAAGCATATTCATGATAAAAAAAATAAAGAATGGCTTTGGGGAGTGAATGAAAAATATGAACCCATGCTGGAAGATAAAGTAGGTTTATGGAAATGCCCATATCATAACAGCCGTGCCTGTATCGAAATAATAAAAAGGATTAATCATTTAGAAAAATTATAATTATGAAATATAATAGATTGCTTAGCGTAATAGCAGGTTGTGTGTTTTTATTTTCGGCACAAGCGCAAGTGAATAATACAGATGCTAAAATTAATCAGTTGCTCAAGCAAATGACATTGGAAGATAAGATAGGGCAAATGACGCAGGTAACATTAGCGGTAATTGCAAAAGGCGGCTGGGCAAATACCGATGGAGAATTAGATCCGGCTTTATTGAAAACTGCTATCCAAAAATACCACGTTGGGTCTATGCTGAATACAACGGCACATGCTTTGGAGGTAGATACTTGGCGTAAAATCATAAAAGAAATTCAGGATGAAGCAAGAAATACAAGTTTAAAAATTCCAATATTATATGGTTTGGATGGTATACATGGACAAACTTATACACTGAATTCAACTTTGTTTCCCCAGAACATAGCGATGGCGGCTACACGAAATCCGTTATTGGTGAAAGCTGCTGCAAAAATTACCGCTAAAGAATTAAGGGCATCTGGTGTACGCTGGAACTTTGCGCCGGTACTTGATTTGGGCAGGCAACCACTCTGGTCACGCTTTCCCGAAACTTATGGCGAAGATGTTTACATTGGTAAAACAATGGGTGCTGCTGCAATAAAAGGTTATGAAGAAGATGGGCTTACTAATATAACAGCAGTGGCAAGCTGCATGAAACATTATTTGGGTTATTCTGCATCAAGAACAGGAAAAGACCGAACGCCGATCTATATGCCAGAAATAGAAATGAGAGAATATTATTTGCCACAATTTAGAGCAGCGGTTAAGGCAGGTTCTTCTTCTATAATGATAAACTCAAGTGACATCAACGGTACACCTGTACACGCCAGCAAATATTTATTGACCGATGTGTTGAGGAAAGAATTGGGCTTTGAAGGATTGATTGTTACTGACTGGGAAGATATTATTCGCTTGCATACTATTCATAAAGTGGCAGCAACACCAAGAGAAGCAGTAGTGATGGCGATTAACGCAGGGATTGATATGAGCATGGTGCCTGGTGATTATTCTTTTTTCAATTTATTGAAAGAAGCAGTAGAAAAGAAAGAAGTATCCATGAGCCGTATTGATGATGCGGTGAGGAGAATTTTAAAATTGAAATTTAAAGTGGGCTTGTTTGACAATGCTTATGCAGAAGAAAATGCAAGAGCCAATTTTGGTAAACCAGAATATCAAACTGTTGCTTTAGATGCTGCACATGAGGCGGTAACATTGGTAAAGAATAACAATAATATTTTACCATTGGCAATGAATAAAAAAGTATTGGTGATGGGGCCTACAGCACAAAGTATTGCTGCATTAAATGGTAGCTGGAGTTATACCTGGCAGGGCGATAAAGATGAATGGTATCCTAAAGACAGTAAAACAATTACAGATGCCATCACAGATAAAATTGGTGCAGCAAATGTAATTGCCATTGGAGGCAAAGGTTTTACCAACAAAGCGAATTACGATATTGAAAAATTAAATAGCAATGCTGCCAATGCAGATGTAATTGTTTTATGCCTCGGTGAAAATGCTTATGCAGAAAGCCCTGGCAACATAAGAGATTTGGCATTGCCCGAAGATCAGGTGGCTTTAGCCAAAGCCGCTTTTGCAACTGGCAAAAAAGTTGTGTTGCTTTTAGTAGAAGGCAGGCCAAGGTTTATTACCAATATAGAACCGGGTTTTGAAGCCATTGTTTTACCATTTTGGAGTGGTAGAAAAACTGCAGAAGCAACAGCTGATGTGTTATTTGGGGATTACAATCCGAATGGCAGAATGCCTTTCAGTTATCCAAAAAGCATGGGCGAAATAATAATGTATGATTATAAATCTACCGAAGAAAAAAGGGAAATATTCAATGCCGATGTATTGTGGAATGGTTATGATCCTTTATTTGCTTTTGGAGCAGGGTTAAGTTATACCAGTTTTGCCTATAGTAATTTGCAATTGAGTACAGCTTCTTTAAAAGGGGACCAGAAATTAACAGTTTCAATTACTGTTACCAATACTGGCAAAGTAGATGGTAAACATACTGTAGAATTGTATAGCCACGATTTATATGCCAGTATTTCTCCCAACAATAAAAGATTGAGGGCTTTTGATAAGATCAGTTTGAAAGCCGGTGAAAGCAAAGTAGCGAAGTTTACTATTGATAAAAATGATTTGGCTTTTGTAAATGCACAATTAAAAACGGTTACCGAACCTGGGGATTTTGAAATAATGATTGGAGATCAAAAAGCAAAATTTGTCTGGAGTAATTAATTTTTTGAAACTTGTCTATAATGAAAAAACCTTTTTTAAGCTTTCTTGCCGTTGGGGTTGCTGCAATAGCATTTGCCCAACAAATATCTTTTGAAAAAACAGCAAAGGGCGTAATTGTTTATCCTGCTGATAAAAATATAAAAGCAGTTGAGCTAACTGTAAAGGGTGATAACATTATAAAAGTACTCTCTTGTCCCAATAGGACAATCAAACCAGATACTAGTTTTATGATTGTACCATCCAGTACAAAAAGCAATTTTATAATTAACAACGATGTTAAAACAGTAGGTGTAATTACAAATACGATAAAAGCAGTTGTAGAAAAATCAACGGGCTTGGTAAGTTTTTTTACAAAAGATGGTAAGTTAATTACAAAAGAATCAGCCAAATCTTTAGAGCCTGTACAACTGGAGCAATATGCATCTAATAAAATCATGCAACAGTTTTCATCTCCTGTTGATGAAGCATTGTATGGCTTGGGGCAGCACCAGGAAGGGTTGATGAATTATAAAAACAGCAATCTTGTATTATACCAAAATAATACAGAAGTATTCATTCCTTATTTAGTGTCCAATAAAAATTATGGTATTCTCTGGGATAATTATTCTATTACCAACTTTGGCGATGGCAGAATATTTAAGGATATCAACTACTTAAAACTGTTTGATAAAAACGGGAAGGAGGGCGGGTTGTCTGCCACTTATTTTTCTAAAAAAGAAGCGGCAAAAATTTATACAGAAAGAAATGAAGCTGTAATTGACTATGGCGATTTGGATATGATTAAAAACTTACCAAACGAATTTAAAGTAGATGATGGTAAAACAATTTGGGAAGGCACCGTATTACCACAATCAACAGGTGATTATACTTTTAAAATTTGGAGCGGCGGTTATTTTAAATTTTGGGTAGATGGAAAATTATTGACGGATAGGTGGAGGCAATGCTGGAACCCTTTTACGGCTTATGTTCCCGTACCTTTGGTAAAAGATAAAAAAGCAACCATAAAAATAGAATGGATACCTGATGGCGGCGAATCTTTTATGAGCATCAAAGTGATGGAGCCAATATCTGAACAACAAAAAAAGATTTACCAATTTCAATCGGAAGCAGGCGATAATATCAA
>Ga0265327_10000700_pt1 | contig 53289 bp, 38 predicted proteins | sample 41621metaG_FD_202089 | JGI IMG/M metagenome (GOLD analysis project Ga0265327, IMG submission 202089) | Rhizosphere microbial communities from Carex aquatilis grown in University of Washington, Seatle, WA, United States - 4-16-21 metaG | ecosystem: Host-associated > Plants > Roots > Rhizosphere... | reverse complement strand
CGGTTCGCGGACCTTCCTCTTCTCCACTGACTCCTTCGTTTCCATGGTAACACTCCTTGTTCATTTGGAGTGTTACCCACTTTAGCCGCTTTGGTGTGTCTATGATCTGGTAGTTAGCACAGTCAGTTCGCCCTGGTCGGCCAAGAGGGAGAGATCCGTTCCGTTCGCCTTCCAACCGGTCAGGGTTTGCGGCGTAAGCTTTATGCGCTGCTCGGCGGCAGAAAGGCCGGCGGCTAAGAGAGGAGCCAGCACGAGGATAAACGTGATTCTTTTCATTTGTGATTACCCTTGCGGGGTCCCTCCCGTGAAAAGGTTGCCGTGCCGGCTCGCGAGCATCGCCCTCTGCTCCTTAAACACCTTGTTACCGGGCTGAAGCGCGATGGCTTGTTCGATGTCGGTCTTCGCCTGGGCGGCGTTGTTGAGGTAGTCGGCGCGAATCAAGGCCAGCTGCTGGAGGTACTGGGCTTTGTTCCATGCATCCGCGTCCGGAGTCTTCTGGACGACGGCCGCAAGAGAGGCTTCGGCAGCGCGGAAGAATTTTTCGGCTTCGGCGGGCTGGGTCGCGGCCACGAGGCGCTGCCCCACGTCGATTGCGGCAAATCCAAAATCAACGTCGGGGTCCGCCTGAAGGCCCATCGGAGAGGTCAGACCCTTGAGCCGGGCGAGTGCCGCGTCAGCGTCTTCGCTCCCGGTGACGATTCCCGCCGCCATGGCGCTTCGGACCTTTAGTGCCGCGAGGAGCGAGGTGACATCGAGTGAGGCCGTCGGCGTTTGGGTGGCGCTTGTCGTCGGGGCGGCGGTGTCGACCGTCGCGGTCTGCGCCCAAATCGGCGCCACGAAACCGAGCAGGCACACGAAAGTGCCCGCGCATAGCGGTGTTTTCATTACAGGGGGACCTCGGGCAAATCAACGGTGGCCCCCGTGGATCTGGCCTCTACTGAAGTTTGTCGTGGAACTTCGAAGTGACCGCTACGTCCCCAGCCCGCAGCTTTGCAAAATAAATCTGCGCGGCGAAAAAAGGCCGAAAAATATCTCGCGGTCAAGTATACTCATTCGCCGTTACATGAATTTTGCGGGTGACCGCATTATTGTAGGGCCTCGTCTTACAGCGCGCTCGCGAAGGATGGTCGTGGCTGAAGCGATGGAGCGACCCGCCAAGGCACGCGTCATGAAATCGAGAAGCGTGGCAGCGCGCACACGTGTCAGCCATTTCCAGATAAGTGATCAGCCTCAGCTGCCGTTCCCAGCCTCAACGGGTTTTGGCTGATGCCAGCCAACGGCCCGCGGGACAACGCGGCGTGCCTTCACGCCAGTCGTGATGATCGACTCGGCCGGGTTGGCTTTGGTGGGGCCGCCTCAGGCTCCGGCGCGAACCTGCGCCAGTTGACACGCCTGCTTAGGCGACAGGCGCCATGTCGCACTTGCGAAAGCTGCTTCCGTTGCGGCCCGCCGCAAGGGGTAGGGTGTTCCTCATCAAAGCAACGAGGCTTCGTTGCATAAGTGCTGGGCCGACCAGTCGGGATTTCGACCATGCTTATACCAAAACCACAGTTGAACCTACGCAACGCCCGGGAATATTTCCGGGAGCATCTGGCAGCGGGCAAATACTATTCAGCCGACCAGAAAGTAACCGGTGAATGGTTCGGCCAAGGTGCCGAAAAGCTGGGCCTCAAAGGAAACGTCCATGAAGCTGATTTCCTTCGTTTGTGCGAGGGATTGCATCCGGGTACTGGCGACAGATTGACCCAGAGGAAGAACGACCGTCGCCAAACCGACGACGGCAAAATTGTAGCCAATCGCCGGGTATTTTATGACTTTACGATCAGTCCGCCCAAATCGGTTTCAATCGTAGCTCTCATGCGGGATGATCGCATTTTGGACCTGCACAACCGGGCGGTCCGGCAGGCCATGCTTGAACTGGAAAGATTCGCAGAGACGCGGGTCAGAAAATCCGGCCAGAACGTGAATCGTGCCACGGGGAACCTCCTGGGTTCGTTCTTCCGGCATGAGACCAGCCGGGAATTGGACCCCCACCTCCACACTCATTGCGTTATCTTCAACGCGACCTTTGATGCCACGGAAGGTCGTTGGAAGGCGCTACAGGTCGAAACCATGTACCGCGCCCAAAAGTTCGTGGAGAACCACTACTTTCATGAACTCGCCAAGGGTCTGCGCGGCCTCGGCTACCAGGTCGAAAACCAGTCCCGGGCTTTTCGGATCAAGGGCGTTCCGGAGAGTCTAACCAGCCGGTTCTCCAAGCGCCATGCCCAGATCGACCAAAAGACCGAGGAAAGGATCAAGCGCGATGGCTGGCAGGGTAACGTGAAGGACCTGCGTGAACGGATCGCCCGGGATGTCCGCCGGCGAAAAGAGAAGGATTCGACGGCTGAGCGGTTGCGTCCGTCCTGGGAAAGCCAGATGACGGCGCCAGAGAAGAAAGCCCTTGGGGAGTTGGGCCTTGTCCCTCTCCAAGTCCAAAAGAAGGCGGACCTGGCCGGCATCGTCGCTTGGGCCGACCAGCATCTCTTCGAACGGCGCTCGGTTGTGAACGACTTCGAACTGATGTCTGCCGCCCTGGAGCGTGGCCGGGGAGAGGATTTCAACCTTGGGGAGTTGCGGCAGGTGGTCGACGGGCGCGATTACTTTCGGGAGGAAGGCAGTCGGAAACTTACTTCGCGCGAGGTCCTGCGCTGGGAGCTTGAAGTGGTGGTGGCCGCACACGATGGCCGTGACCGGCATTGGCCCTTGATTCCCGACTACCGTGCATCGACCACCCTGTCAGCGGAGCAGGCCGTGGCGGTCGAAAAGATCATGCAGAGCGAGGATTTTATCACACTTTTCCGCGGCGGTGCCGGCACGGGGAAGAGCTTTGCCCTGAAAGAGGTCGAGCGAGGCTTGGTGGCCGTGGGCCGCCCGGTGGTCGTCCTGGCTCCGCAGTGCCAGCAGGTGCAGGATCTCCAGGAGGGTGGACTGGCGGCCAGTACCCTTGCCAGTTTCCTGCAGGAAGGTAAGCTGGAACAGCGCGCGGTTGTGATTGCCGATGAAGCCGGCCAGATCGGCGCCCGGGAGATGGGACATTTGATCCGCATCGTTAAGGCCAACGGTGGCCGGCTGATCCTCTCCGGTGACACCCGTCAGCATGGGGCGGTCGCCGCCTCGGATGCCCTGCGCTCCATCGAGAAACATTCGGGACTCAAGCCGGCCGTCATTCAGACCATCCGTCGGCAGGACCCGAGGCTCGGAGCGACCGCCCGGCAGCGGGCCTTTATCCGCGCCTACCGCAAGGCAGTGAAAGCAGCGGCAGGTGGTGACACCGCCAGTTCCTTCGACGCCTTGGACCGGCTGGGCTGCATCCGCGAGGTCGGGGGCAATGACCGGCGCGAAGCCCTCGCCTCGGAATACCTGGCCGCAGTCGGCCGAAGAGAGCGGGCGCTGGTCGTCGCCCAGACCCGCGAGGAGGTGCGGAGTGTGAACGAGGTGATCCGGGCCAAATTGCAGGAAGCCGGGAAACTCGGACCCGGCACGACCCTCACGACCTTTCAACCCGTCGATCTGGATGCGGCCCAGAAAAGGGATTCACGGTTTTATCAGGAAGGCCAGTTTGCCTGGTTCCTGCGTGGCTACGGGCGCTTTGCCCGGGGTGAGGCCTGTTCGATTATCGGGGCCAACGAACATGGCGTCCTGATCGAAAAGAACGGCCTTCGCAGCACGGTGAGCTACCGGTACACCGACCGCCTGATCGTCGCGGCCGCGAATCAAATGGCCGTCGCTCCCGGTGACCGGTTGCAACTCAAGTTCAACGGCCGGTCGGTCGAGGGAACCCGGCTCAATAACGGCGAACTGGTCACGGTCCGCGAGGTCGCGGGCGATGGCTCGCTCGTGGTCGACGCCGGCGCTGGAGCGCCCAAAACGCTCGCGCCGGCCCAAAGACTCTTCGTGCGAGGCTATGCCGTCACCTCCCATGGCTCCCAGGGCAAGACCGTGGACACGGTGATCCTGGCGGACGCCGCCAGCCGGGCGGCCACCGATGCCCGCCAGTGGTACGTTACTATCTCCCGGGGACGAAAGCAGGTGCTCGTCTTTACCCCGGACAAGGCCGCTCTCCGGAGCCAGATTCAGCAGGCCGGGACGCGCGAGCTGGCGTTGGATTTGAAACTGGAACAGGCTCCCTTGGTTCCCGCGCGCCAACTGGAGCGAAGCCGGCGCCAACTCGCTGTCGCCGTGCGCTTCCAAGCGCATCAGGCGATCATGGCCCGCGTAAACCAAAGCCGAGCAAACCTTCAACGGATCCACGTTTGAGGTTGGCTCGGGTTCAGTTTCGAGGGTGCAGGCAGATCGAATGGGACACGCCCCGGATCGCGCCTCTGTCCAGCAAGTCCCCTGCCCTAACGCCCGTTTCGGACTCAATAAGTGCCGGCGCATGGCCGCCGAGGTCAGACAAAAACGCAACGCGCGTTGCGTTTTTACAAAAGCAAACGCCGCGCAGTCGCAGGACTCGCGTGGCGTGATTGCGTCGTAACGGCGGTCAGCCTCGGGCGGGGACCTTCAGCTTGGCGCGGATGTGAGTCGAGGCCTCGCCAGGATCAACCGCCGCAAGCCGAGATGGGCTGCATTCCCGCGGCGAAGGAAGCAAGCGACACGACGTCGTTTTTCTTTTCCGCGGCGGCGACGGCCCGCGGCACGATCCCGAAAAACTTCTCGGCTTCTTCCGGGCTCTTCAGGTCGAGGTAGTGCTTCCGGATGATCGATTCGGAATTGCCTGCCTGCAGCGCCGCTTCTCCCATTGAGCGAAACTTGGCTACGAACATGGAAATGAATGTGTGCCGCATCACGTCGTGCGAGAGGTCGAACCGTTTCGCGATGGTCGCTCTCAGGTGTTGCATGTTTCGGGGTACAATCCGGACCTTGTCGACCGGGTAGGCCAGCAACCACGCCTTCAGGTTCGGCTGAATGGTGACATTCCGTTTCATCCCGGTTTTGGCCACCTCCGGTTCAACGTGTATCACACCGGTGTCGAGGCGGATGTGCTCGGGCCTTAGTTTCGAGATTTCGCCGGTGCGCACACACGGTCGGATGCCGGCGAAAAGGCTGAGGGCGAAGAATGGGACCAAGCGTCCGCCTTCAAAATCCTCCACGAACGCCATCAACGTCTGTGCCGTGGCTGACGTGATCGTTCGGGCGGAGCCTCGCTTGTGAGCGATGCGGTGATACGGGACTCTCTCGACCGGATTGCGTGACACCCAATCTTGTTGGGCGGCGAACTTGAAAAAGGTGGAAAGTATCCCTCGCCGGTTGTTGTAGGTCTTGAGCGAGGCGTTCCCGCGTTCACAGTAGCCAACCAATCCTGGCACGCAGAGGGAAGAAACCGTGTCCTTCGGAAAGTACCTTTCGAGCACCGCCAGCTCCTTTCGGATTGCGACAAGTTGACACTCGGACACCAGACCCCGCTCGCGCTCTTTTGTTTTGGTGGCCAGGTAGGAAGTAACGGCAAGACCGATTGTCTGCTCCCGCTCGTGCTCGCGATGGTTGAGAAGCGCATACTCGAGGTAGAACGCCAGCGAGCGCGGCCTTCCGCCGATACGCCGAAAAGCATCCTCCGCATCCCGCAACTGCGGATCTGTGAGGGTGGTTGCAGCGGCGCGGAATCCACCGTTAGCCTGGGCGGCGCGGACTTCCAGGGCGATTCGTTCGGCCCCGGCCTCCTCCCTGGTGGCAAAGTTCTTTCGGACACGAGCACCAAAAAGCCAACCAGACACCCGCCACGACGGGGTTCCGGAGGCGTTCTTGTACGGCTTGACGGCAAACGAACTATTTGTGGTGGGCATGCTGTAGTTGCCACGTCAACTGGCAACTCAGCCTCGCCCAAACCTCTCTCAGAGGGGAAAACTGGCGGAGAGGGTGGGATTCGAACCCACGGAACCTTTCGGTTCGCCTGATTTCGAGTCAGGTACGATAGACCACTCTGCCACCTCTCCGGGCGCAGGGCGAAAAAAGTAGGCCCCGGCCGGCAAAACGGAAGCGAAAAGTTTGGCCCTACCCCGGCGTTTCACCGTCGATTTGGCGGCTCAGGCGCCGAATAGTCCGGCCTTCGGATCCACCCAAGACAAGCCCGGTGGTTTCGGAAACCCGCGGCTGGGTCGCGGTTCTAGCGGCGGCGGGCGGCGAGAAGGCGCGGCCGGAGGCCGCGCTCCACCTCAGATGTTCTCGTCCTCGTGGACAAGGTCGCGGCGGTTGGCGGGAAGGTGCTGGGGAAGAAACGAGTAGTAAAGCATCAGCTGCCAGCTTCGTGACGACCGGTAGAACGCCACGGGCACGACCAGCGAGAACGCCACGGCGAGCACGATGGCCGCCGTATCGCCGATCAGTCCCGCATACCAGCAGAGCGCCACCGGAGCCAGGAACACCACCAGGGTGACGCCGTAGTTGAGCGACATGGCGCCAAGGAAAAAGCCCTCGTCTTTCTCGATCCGCAGTCCGCATTGCGGGCACTCCTTGTTGAGCTGGAAATACGACCCCGCGCGGAAAAGCGTGTTCCCGCCGCAGTTGGGGCAACGGTTGGCGAGGCCGCGCGCGATAATCTTGCCGTGGGTGACCTTCATGAGATGCGAGTTAACCACGAACGCCCACCCGGCCGCACGAACAATTTGCGGGTCGGCGGAGCCCGCGCGAACATCGCCCCGTTGAAACTGGAGCGCTTGCGGGCGGGTCGGACGTATGCGCTTGTCGCCCGCCCCGCAGGGTCCGGTCGCCCACACCGGGGTCAGCGACCCCGGCGACACCCGCGGGCTTCAATCGAAATTGCCCCACCGGGCGCCGGGCCACAAGCGAACCCGGAGTTCCGGCACAAAAAAGGCGCCTCCCGGCGGAAGCGCCTCGAACAATCGACGGGCCCGAGTCGTTCAGGCGCCGAGCTGGAAGCGGACGAACCGGCGGATCTGCATGTTCTCGCCGAGCTTCGCGATCTTCTCGGTGAGGATGTCCTTGATCGTCTTCTCCGGCTGCTTCACGAACGGCTGATCGATCAGGCAGACCTGGGAGAAGAACTTCTCCAGCTTGCCCTCGACGATCTTCTGGACCGCCGCGGGCGGCTTGCCGACCACCTGGGCCGCGGCGATTTCGCGTTCCTTGGCCAGTTCGGTCTCGGGAACGTCCTCGCGGCGCACGTAGACCGGGTTGGCTGCGGCGATCTGCAGGCAAATGTCGCGGCAGAACACCTTGAAATCATCGGTCTTCGCCACGAAGTCGGTCTCGCAGTTGACCTCGAGGAGCACGCCGACCTTGCCGCCGACGTGGATGTACGATTCGACCAGGCCCTCCGACGTGCTGCGGCCCGCCTTCTTGGCGGCGGAAGCAACCCCCTTCTTGCGGAGAATGGTCTCGGCCTGCTCCGAGTCGCCCTGCGCCTCTTCGAGCGCCTTCTTGACATCGAGCAACCCCGCCCCGGTTTTTTCCCGGAGCGCGGCGATCATCTGTGCGGTAACGGTAGCCATGTTGGTAAAGGTTCCAGTTCAGACGTCCTCGGTGCTGACCTCGGACTTTTTGGCGCCGGACGCGCGGGTGGTGCGCTTGCGGGCCGCGACGGGTTTCTCGACGGAGGCGACCACGTCCTCGTCGGCCACCACCGGGGCGGCGACTTCACCGGCCACGACGGGCGCGGCGGCGGCGGGAGCCGGGACGGCGGCGTCGGTCTTGTCGGCGGGACGGACCGTGTGGCGGGTTTCGCGCTGTGCGAGGCCCTTCTGGATGGATTCGACGATCGCATCGATGATGATGCGGATGGACTTGGTGGCATCGTCGTTGCCCGGGATCGGGTGCGTGAGGATGGTCGGGTCGGAGTTGGTGTCGACCAGGCCGATCGAGGCGATGTTCATGCGCTTGGCCTCGCGAACGGCGATATCCTCGTAGCTGGTGTCGACCACGAAGACGGCTCCCGGGAGCGCGGCGAGGTTGACGATGCCGTCAAAGTGCCGGGTCATGCGCGCCATCTCGCGGCGGACCGCCGACTCTTCCTTCTTCGGCAGCTTGCCGAGCTCGCCGCTCGCGTCCATCGCCTGGTACTTCTTGAACTTCGCGAGGGATTTCTTGATCGTCTCGAAATTGGTCAAGGTGCCGCCCATCCAGCGGGTGGTCACGTAGGGCATGTTGGTGGCGGCGGCGGCCTCGCGGATCAGTTCCTGCGCCTGGCGCTTGGTGCCCACGAGGAGCACGTCGTCGCCCGAGGCGACGAGATTCTCGACAAATGCGCAGGCCTTTTCCAAGGCGGCCTGGGTCTTCTCGAGATCGATGATGGTGATGCCCTGCCGATGGCCGAACACGTAGGGCTTCGAGCGCGGGTTCCAACGACGGGTTTGGTGGCCGAGGTGGACACCGGCATCGAGCAGGTCTTTCGGAGTGATGTTCATGATGATCTATGTATCGTCGATACACAGGCCGGCCAGTGGGCCGCCTTGCGATCGCTGACGGAATTGCCCCGCGTCGGGTCCACTCCTGTTGGGTGGTACGGGCGGGGCGGGTTGCGGTTGAGGATTAAAGGAACAGGAAGGGTCGAAAAGAAAGAGCGCGCCAACGGCTGGCAAGCCCTTTCGCGAACTTTGTCAAAATCGACATTGACAGGGCCGGATGCGATTCGCACGTTGCCCATTCCATTCACTGCAGGGTGGAGCAGCCTGGTAGCTCGTCAGGCTCATAACCTGAAGGTCGCGGGTTCAAATCCCGCCCCTGCACCCAATTTCGAAGTCCGGTGGCCAAAACCACCGGACTTTTTGTTTGGCAGGCAGATATGCCGCCCCGCCTCCAAGTCTATGTCCTCAGAAATCCGGCCAGCCGACTTAATATCGGCCTGAGCGAGGACGTGCCACGCCGCCTGGAACAGCATGATTCCGGTGTTTCGAAATGGACTGCAAAGTTCCGCCCCTGGGCGTTGGTGTGGACGAGTGCATCAATGAGCGTCCCGGAGGCGAAAAGCCTCGAATACCTCTTAAAGCGTCAAAAAGGAGGACGCGGCCGTTTCAAATTCATCGGCTGGGAGTTCCCTGGCTCATAGTCCCGCCACGGCGGGATCGCGGGTTCAAATCCCGCCCCTGCACCCAATATAAAGCCATTTCGCTGCTCGTTAGCATCTCTTGTTAAATAGATTACGCAATCTTTAGCATTCGGCCCGAAACTTCCGACCACTGGCTCCATCTGTCGGCGTGGAGCAACCTAACCGCTTTCCCCTTGAAGTGATTGAGCTTCCTGCGACCTACGCCAGGCGTCTCAGCGTCGTCGCCGCCGCGCCGATGGCCACAACCAAGGCGCCGAGGTACCAGGCCGTCGCTTGGCTGATGCCCTGCAGCGACCAAAGGAAACCGAACGCCACCGAGGCCAGCAGCCTCGCGATATTCGTGCCGGTGGCCAGAACGGCCAGGCCACTCGCGGCCTTCGAATGTGGCAGCACTGCCGCCGCCATCGCGGTCAAAACACCGTCGGTCGCACCGTAGTACATCCCCAAAAGCAGGATCGCGCCTCCCGCCAGCAGCCATCCTCCCGCGATCGGCAGCAACAACAGCGCATAGACAAGCGCGAGCATTGCGTAACCTGCCACGAGCACCCGGTTCCGGCCGACGCGATCGGCCACGCGGCCGAATGGAATCGCAAACAGCGACGTGCAAAATGACGTGGCGACGTAGAGCAAGGGAAACGCACTCATCGCCAGTCCCAGCCGGCGCTGCAGCATCAGGAACACAAAACTGTCGCTGATCGTCACGATCCCGAGCGCCAGGCCGGTCGCCACCACGGAGCGAAACCGCGGTTCGGCGAGCAGGCGCATCGCATCCTGGAACGACACGGGCTTGTCGCAGTGCGCGCCCGGCGTCGGGCAATTCCGACACCGCAGGAATCCGCCGGGTTTCAAAGCCTTGATCGCCTGCAAGTCTGTTGTGCTGCCTGGATCGGGAGCCGGCACAAACAGCGCGATTGCGGCCACTCCCAGGATCGCGACTCCGAAGCTGCAGATGAAGACCACATCAAATGCTCCCGGCAGGACGGCCAGCAGCGCAAACGCGACCATCGGACCGAGCATTGCGCCGGCTGCGTCCATCGCCCGATGGACGCCAAACGCCGTGGCCAGTTGCTTCAGGGGGCTCGACCGCGCGATCAAGGCATCGCGCGGAGCGGTGCGGATGCCCTTGCCGATCCGTTCGAGCGCAATTACCCCGGCGATTGCACCCCACGCACTGCCCGCGGCAAGAAACAGCAGGCGGCTGACCGCCGACAGCGCGTAGCCCGCGAGGGCGACTTCCTTGTATCGACGCCAGCGATCCGACAGCACCCCGCCGGCGATTCGGAACAAAGCCGCCGCTCCCTGGTAGAGGCCGTCGGCCAGACCAAACGCCAGGGGGCTGATCCCAAGGAAAACGACCAGGTAAAGCGGGAGAATGCTCGCCACCATCTCCGACGAAATGTCGGTCATGAGGCTGGTAAAACCCAACGCCCAGACTGTCCGGCTGACCGCAGGGAGCAGACGGCGAAGCCGCGAGGGCTCTGGGCCTGAGTCCGGCCTCTGGCTTGGATCAGCCGCCGGGATGGCCGCCTCCGGGCAAGGCGCCCTCGCGATATCGTTCGTTGTTGATCGGGCGTCCATCGTCAGCTTGTGCGGACCGTTTCAGACGGCCTGGAGGAATGAGACCGCGATTTGGCGCCTCTTTTAAACGTCGCGCCGGGCCGTTGTTTACGGCCCGATCCGGCCTCGTCCCGGCCGGACGAGTTCTGACCAACGTGGGAGGCGTGAAGCCCCGATGTCGGATCGGTGATCATGTGGCGTTGCTCGCCGATGGTAAGTCGGCGCAAATCCACGTAAAGTCGCAACCAATCACGCCGGTTCCCGTACACACCAAATGAACGCCGCAATCGCTGGCCATAAGACGGCGTACTTCGGCAAACCGCGCGAGTGGGCCGCCTTCCCCGCACACTCTCACCTTCGACCGATCCGCCGCTGCCAAGAGAGGTCGAAAAAATGTGCCACCGCCTCGATTCCCTGGATCGCTGCCGTCAGGACCGATGCTCGCCTTGATCGGTCGGCGCATCGCTTCGCACCCCTTAGTCCGCGGTCCGGCGAGGAGACCGGATCCCCGCGAGCCGGGAATGCGCGAACTGATCCGTGCGATCACGGGCTGCCTGGAATGCTTCAGCAGGCACGTGCTTCGCCGTCAATCTGCGGCCCAATTCAAACGAAGGTTGCAGAAAGTCCGCCTTCACTGAATCGGTCGCCATCCATCTGCATGTCGCAATGGGTGAAAAGAACCTTTGGCCGAATTGCCGGGGGAATTCGGGAGACGATTTTCGGCAGCCGGCCCGTGAATCCTTTCGCCTCAGGAACCAGATTCGGGAAATGGGGACTAAAGTGTTTTCTCGTTGAGCCGAACCGATCCCTAATGCTCTCGCTCGTGATCACCGTCCTCGCAGTACTCCTCTCAGCTGGAGCCGGCTTGGTGATTCATTTCGCTCGGAGCGCAGTCTCCGGATACGAAGGCGAGTTTGGATTCTGCGACGAGGCGGCGCCGGAAGAAAACGCTTCCTAGCGTTGGCTGCGGACGATTTTCCTGCAGGCAAAGGCCTGGAGAAAATTTCCTGAAACGCGTTTCCGCAGATTTTTCGGCAGCGATTTTGCGCATCGATCGTTCGCGGCACCCCGAATTTCCGGGAGCAACTTCGGCGGCATTTTCGAGGCAATTTTCGCCCAAAAACCCGAGTGTCGGAAAATTTATTTTGTAATCTGCTGCGCAGGCTGTCCCATTCCGAATGCTTATAGAAATACTAATGTATCCAATACATATACAGTCATTAACGGCGCCATTTTTGAGGGCTAAAAAATCCGCTTCTAATTTGTTACCAATATTTTCTGTAATCCCTACTAATGCCATGTGTAGATTAGTCTATCTAATCTTAGTGCTACTTTAAGGATACTAGGGTAATCTCCCTGTTTTGAATAGCGAGTTCTAGTAAGAGCGCAATTGAAGTTAAGTTTCTGCAACGTGGGTAAAAAATCTTGCAAACCGGGGTATCGAATCGGATTCTCCAGCTTCCATCGCGCCCATGACAATTTCTTGCAACAAGCAATGGCCCACTAAAAATTCCCCTAGCGAGAGGGAATTCCCGTTGTTTGATCGAGTGATTTCCGCCGCAGCGCTCACACGGAAAGCGAATCTTACCATCCTCAGGAGCAACGCTACTGCAGCATTTTTTCGTAACGAGGGCAGCTTGGCGCACTTTGTCGATGTTGACGCAAATTACATGCTTTCGACGCACGGCCGCGCTTCGACCATCCTCGCCCATTCCTGGAGATAAAGTCTGTGCAACCACTCTGGATACAGTCAAAAAACCCGTCCCAATCGCCAGCGAGCGAAAGGCACGGGGATGGCGGCAGCGTGGCGGAATTCGATAACAACTGAAGCACCCCGGCCATGAACTGGTATTGCATCCACACCAAGCCGCTCAAGGAGCAACACGCCGCGGCGTTCTTGGTCGAGCGCCTGGGGATTGAGGCCTACTTCCCCCGGCTGCGCCGGCAAAAAACCATTCGGCGGGTCCGTCGAGTCGTGACCGATCCCCTCTTCCCACGCTACCTTTTCGGCCGTTTCGATCCGGACGTGCACTTCCGGGCGGTCCGGTACTCGCCGGAGATTCTCGATGTCGTCAGCTTTGGAGGCCGGCCGGCCGTCGTGGCTGACGCGCTGATTGACGAGCTCAAGTCATGGGCGGGTGAGGCGGTAGACCTGATCACCCTGCAACCGGACTTTCAGCCGGGTGACCGGGTGGAGATCATTGACGGTCCGATGCGCGGGCTGCCCGCGGTGATCCTGCGCAGCAGCGACGACAGTGATCGGGTCGCCGTCCTGCTCTCCCTGCTGGAATGCGGGGCCAAGGTGAACATCAGCCGCTCGCAACTGGCGCGGGCCGTGTGAATCCAGCCGCGCCCCACTGATTCGCCACCTGAATTTTTCGTATATAATAAAAAGTTAGCTCCCGATAAAACCATGTACTCATCAAGCAATAAGCCACCTGGCGGGGAGAGTCCAACCCTTCAAAACCAAGGACGGGTTCCGTCGTGGAAACGCGCCTTGGACCTCATCTGCTGTCTCGCCGTCCTGCCCGGTCTCGCCTTCTGCACCCTGATTATGGCGCTGGTGATGAAGGTGGTTTCGCCCGGCCCCGTTTTCTTCCTGCAAGAACGCGTCGGCTACCTCGGCCGGCGGTTCAAGATTTACAAATTTCGCACCATGAAGGTCGGGGCCGAAACGGCCAACCACCAGGCCTATTTCAAGGAGCTGGTCGGCACCAACGCCCCGATGCAGAAGCTGGACGCCAAGGGCGACAGCCGGCTGATTCCGGGCGGCTGGCTCCTGCGCGCCTCCGGTCTCGACGAACTGCCCCAGCTGATCAACGTCCTGCGCGGCGAAATGAGCATCGTCGGCCCGCGGCCCTGCCTGCCGGCCGAATACGATCTCTATCTGCCCTGGCAGCGCGAGCGCTTCATCACGATGCCCGGCCTGACCGGCCTTTGGCAGGTCTCCGGCAAGAACCGCACCACGTTCGACGAGATGATCCGCCTCGACATCCGCTATGCGAAGACCAAGTCGCTCGCCATGGACCTCCGAATCATGGCGTCCACGCCGATTGCTTTGATCAAGCAAATCTACGACATTCGGGTCGGCCGGCTGTCGAAGGAACAATTGATGCAGACGCGCCCGCCGATGCCGGTTTCCCGCCTGCAGGTCCCGGAAGTCGTCGGTAATCGGTAACTTGCCGCTTTCCAGCCGGATCCGTAATTCTCGGCTTGGATTCTCTCCGCATTCAGTCAGGTTGCCAGATCAAGACGGTCTGGCGCTGGTGGATTGCCGGGTGATCCCGCGCAGCCTGGGCCGCGTCAACCAATCGGTCAGACACAACAAAAATCCATGAGCAATCAAACCAATGTTGGGGTCGTCGGCTGCGGATATTGGGGTCCGAACCTCATCAGAAACTTCCGGGGACTGCCCAACTGTCGCATGAAGACAATGTGCGACGTGAGTGAGGACCGGCTCAAGCACCTCCGCTCGCTCTACGCGGAGGTCGAAGCCATCACCAGCTACGAAGACCTGTTAAAGGACCCCGAGATCGACGCGATCGCGGTGGCCACCTCGGTGCGGTTTCACTATCCGATGGCCAAGGCCGCGTTGCTGGCCGGCAAGCATACGTTCATCGAAAAGCCGATGGCGTCCTCCACGGCCCATTGCGAGGAGCTGGTCGAGCTGGCCAAGAAACAGGGTCTCACCCTGATGGTGGGCCACACCTTCCTGTATTCGCCCGCCGTCCGAAAGATCAAGGAGATCGTCGACAATGGCGACATCGGGGAAATCCGGTACATCTCGGCCCGCCGCCTCAACCTCGGGCTTTTCCAAAAAGACATCAACGTCGCCTGGGACCTGGCGCCGCACGACATCTCGATCATCCTCTATATCATGAATGAGATGCCCCACAGTGTGAACTGCCGGGGCGCCGCGCACATCACTCCGGGGATCGAGGACGTCACCTCGATGAGCCTGACGTTTTCGAAGGAGCGGTCGGCCATCATCCAAAGCAGCTGGCTCGACCCGAAGAAGATCCGGGAAATGACGATCATCGGCAGCAAGCGGATGATCGCGTACGACGACCTCGCGCCGCAGGAGAAGATCAAGATCTTCGATGCCCGCGTCGAGCGGCCGCCGCACTACGACACCTTCGCCGAATTCCACTACGCCTACCACTATGGCGACGTCTACAGCCCGTACATCAAGCAGGACGAGCCGTTGAAGACGGAATGCGGGCACTTCATCGATTGTCTCCGCAACGGAAGGACTCCCATCACCAGCGGCGTGAAGGGCATGGAAGTCGTGAAGATTCTCGAGGCCAGTTCGCTGTCCCTAAAGGAAAACGGCGGGCCGGTCGTTTTTGACCGGACCCGGAGCGGCTATTCGGCGGAACCCTTCGGCTCCCGGGCGCCCCAGCCCAAGGGTGCCCCGGTGAAAACCGCCTAGCCCGACCGGCTCCGTCCAGGAACCTCCCCCGTCACAGAATCCCCGGATGGGTACTGACCAAGGCAGCTGGTTGATTTTTTGCCGATTGCCCAGACGATCCGGATCGGGCGTGCCGGGCGCGATCACTGCAGGAAAGTCGATCCATCCGCGCTCATCGGCGAAATCTGCGGCCGCTTGAATTCCCTCAACCCAACATGAGTTTCATCCCGTCACCCAACCAACTGGTCGCTCCGGACGTCAAAATCGGCGCCGGCGTGCGAATCTACGGTTTCGTCAACCTCTACGGTTGCGAGATCGGCGACGAGTCCAAGATCGGCACCTTTGTGGAGATCCAGAAGGGCGCGAAGATCGGCCGCCGCTGCAAGATTTCCAGCCACACGTTCATCTGCGAGGGCGTAACGATCGAGGATGAGGTCTTTGTCGGACACGGCGTCATGTTCACGAACGACCTTTATCCCCGCGCGACCAACGCGGATGGCAGCCTGCAGACCGACGCCGACTGGAAATGCCTCAAAACCTTGGTGAAACGCGGCGTCACGATCGGCTCGGGCGTGACCCTGCTTTGCGGGATCACCATCGGCGAGCGGGCGCTCATCGGCGCGGGCGCCGTCGTCACCAAAGACGTCCCGGCCGGAGCAGTTGTCATCGGCAATCCCGCCCGCGTGAGGCCGGAGAAGGGATGACGGGTGCGCGGTAAGCAATAAGCTTTAAGCAGAAAGCCCAAGGCCTTACACTACAGTTCGGAGTTTCAGGTTTCAGGTTTCAGGTTTCAGGTTTCAGGTTCTCGGTTTTCCCTGTCATCTCTCAACTTCCCGTCCCTTTCACTTTCACCCTCACTTTTACTTCACCATGTCCTCACAAAAAATCCCGTTCCTCGACCTGAAAGCTCATCACGACCCGATCCGGGCCGAGGTGATGGCGGCAATGAACCAGGTCATTGATGAAAATGCCTTCGCGGGCGGCAAGTACGTCACCCAATTCGAGAATGACTACGCGCCGTATTGCGACTCGAAGTTCTGCATCGGCGTGGGCAACGGCACGGACTCGCTCTGGCTTGCCCTCCTTGCCCTCGGGGTGGGAGCGGGCGACGAGGTGATCACCGTGCCGATGACCTTTATGGCCACGACCGAGGCCATTACCTACGCCGGGGCCAAGCCCGTGTTCGTGGACATTGAGCCCCGCACCTACACGATGGACGTGACCAAGATCGAGGCCGCCATCACGCCGCGGACCAAGGCGATCATCCCCGTCCACCTCTTCGGCCAATGCGCGGACATGGATCCGATCATGGCGATTGCGAAGAAGCACAATCTCTTCGTGATCGAGGACGCGGCGCAGGCTCAGGGAGCCCAGTACAAGGGTCGGAAAGCGGGATCCAACGGCCATGCCGGCTCATTCAGTTTCTATCCCGGAAAGAATCTGGGGGCGTGGGGTGAAGCCGGCGCCGTCACCACCAACGACCCCGCGCTGGCCGAGCGCGTCAAGATGTTTCGCGAGCACGGTCAGAAAACGAAGTACTACCACGATGTGGTGGGCTGGAACGCGCGGATGGACGGCCTGCAGGGCGCAGTCCTCAAGGTGAAACTGAAGTATCTCGACAAGGCCAATGCGGGACGGCGGCGGGTTGCGGCGCTCTATCGGGAGCTCCTCGCCGGCATCCCCGGCGTTGTTCTTCCGGTCGAGGCGGAATACGCCGGTCACATCTATCACGTGTACGCGGTGCGCGTGAGCCAGCGCGATAGCCTCATGCAGAAACTCGGCGAGCGCGGCGTCGGCACCGGGATCCATTATCCGGTACCGGTGCATCTGCAAAAAGCGTACGCGAGCCTCGGGCACCGGCGCGGCGACTTCCCGATCAGCGAGGCCTGCGCCGATTCCTTCCTCTCACTGCCCATGTTCCCCGAGTTGACCGACGCCCAGGTCCGCACCGTCGCCACGGAGTTCAAGGCTCTCGTTCCGGCGGGTCAGGGCGTGCCCGTCTGACCGCCGGCGGGACACCGCCGACGCTGCGGGGGCCCGGCCGATCGGCGAAGCGCCGAGGTCGGCGTTCTCTCGCCGCTCTCAGACCGGCGGGTTTTCACAGCGAAAACGCGCCCCACATGGCCACGACTCCCTTGCGGCCGGTCAATCCGCTCACCATTTCCGACTGGGACCGTCGGCTGCTGCAGGATTTCCCGTCGGCCACTATTTTTCACACGGCGGCGTGGGCGCGCGTCCTGGCGAACACCTACGGCTATACACCGCTCTATTTTCGAGCCGGTGACCCCGACAAGCCCACTGCCTTGCTGCCGTTGATGGAGGTCGACAGCTGGTTGACCGGCCGTCGCGGGGTATCGCTTCCATTCACCGATGAATGCGAGCCCTTCTGTGCGAATGCCGAGTTATTCCAAGCGCTCTCGGATACCGTCCTGACGCTTGGTCGGGAGCGCGGCTGGAAATACTGGGAGAGCCGTGGAGGACAGCCGACAATTCCGGGCGCCCGAGCTTCGACCATTTTTTGGGGACACCGAATCGATCTGCAAAGGGACCAGGCCGCGATCTTCGACAATCTTGACGACGCGACCCGCCGGGCGGTCCGCAAAGCGGGCAAAAGCGACCTGACAATTGAATTCTCCCGGGAACTGCCGGCCGTTCGCGCTTTCCATGAATTGCTCATCCGCACCCGGCGGCGGCATGGCGTCCCCGTGCAACCCTTCGCTTTTTTTCAGAACATCCAGCGTCACGTCCTGGCCCCGAACCATGGCCAGGTCATCCTCGCGCGGCACCAAGGGGTGCCAGTCGCCGGCGCGGTTTTCCTCCACTACGGCCGCACCGCACTCTACAAGTTCGGCGCATCCGACGAGCGACAACAACAATTGCGGGCCAACAACCGGGTGATGTGGGAGGCAATCGGGCACTATGCCGGCGGGGGCTATGCCTCCCTTGACTTTGGCCGCACCTCGCTGGGCAACGAGGGCTTGCGCCGCTTTAAGCTCGGTTGGGGCGCCAGCGAGCGCCAAATCGAATATTTCCGGCATGATTTTCGCACGGGAGGCGCGGTTTCGGTCCCCGATGGCTCGTCGGGATGGCACCATCGGGTATTCCGGCTGTTGCCAGCCTTCCTTTCTCGACTGATCGGCGCCTTGCTTTATAAGCACATCGCGTAGACAGCAGTAATTCATGGATAATCCCTTTCGACATTCCGAGCCGGCCCAGCCTGCGGACCTCCCGCGGAATGTTCGTCCCGTGCAGAGCAACACGCCCTTCATGCACGTGCCGCCTCCGCCGCCGCAACAGTTCAGCCTCTCGCTGGGCGACATCTATTACATCCTGTTCCGGCACAAGTGGAAGATTCTGCTTTGCTCGTTGGCCGGCTTCGTCGCAGCCGCGGCGCTTTATAAGCTCAAGCCGCCACCCTACCAATCCGAGGCCAAGTTGTTCATCCGGTACGTGACCGAGAGCAAGGCTTTGGGCCCGCCCGGGGACGACAGCGCCAACCGAATCTCGCTTGATCGCGGCGAAACCATCATCAATTCCGAGCTCGAAATCCTGACCAGCTTGGATCTGGCCATGCAGGTGGCCACCGCCGTTGGTCCCGAGAAAATTCTCTCCAAGCTCGGAGGTGGAAATGATCCGATGGCGGCCGCGGGCGCCGTAAAGTCGGGACTCACGGCGGAAGCCCCAGCGCACGGCAATGTACTGCGCATTGTCTACGAGAACCCAAACCCGGCCGTAGTGCAGCCGGTCCTTCGCGAGATCATTGACAGCTACTTCAAGAAACACCTGGAGATCCACCAAGCAGTCGGAATTCCGGGGGACTCGCTGACCCAGCAAACCGACCAATTGCGCGCCAGGCTGACCCAAACCGAAGAGGAGCTGCGCAAGGCCAATAACAAGGCCGGCGTGATCTCGATCGACGACTCGAAAAAAGGGTATGCCGATCAGATCGCGCGCCTCCGCCAGGAAATCTTCAGCGCCCAAGCGGAGCTCGCGGAGCGTGCCGCCGTGGTAGAGGAATTTTCCAAACATAAGCCGGGAACGGCGCCCATCGCGAGCACCGGTCCCGATCCGACGTCCGAGCAGATCACTGAATATCGAAATGTTGTCGCGCGACAGGAAAGCCTGCAAAAAAGGGAACAAGACTTGCTGTTATCGGGATTTTCGGAAGACAGCTCGCGCGTAAGACAGGTCAGGGAGCTGCTCGCCGACGCTCGCGCCAAGCGAAAGAAGCTGGAGGACGATTGTCCGACGTTGGTTCGATCGGGCGTAGCGATTGTAGGCGCCACTGGCGGTACGAATGCCGGTCCGGTTGATTTAGCCGCGGAAGGGGCGCGGTTGACTGCGCTCGAGGCCAAGATCAAGGTGCTGAATTCGCAGTTGGACGAAATCAGGGCCGAGGCGTCCAAGGTGGACCAGATGGAAGGCACCATTTCCGAACTTCGCCGCCGAAAAGAACTCGAGGAGGCCAATTTGAAATATTACTCGGCCCGCCTCGAGGCGTCGCGGGTCGACGACACGCTGGGCAACAGCAGCGTTTCGAACATTGTGCCGATCCAGAACCCGTCGCCTCCGGTGAAGAACTGGAAAAAGTCGGTGAAATTCATAGCCGCCGCCGGAGTTGGTGGAATTGTTTTCGGGTTGGCGTGGGCATTCCTATTCGAGCTCTATTTCGACCGGTCAATCCGCCGGCCCATCGATGTCGAGCGCATGGTCCGCCTGCCGTTGTTTCTTTCCATTCCAATTCTGGGCAAAACAGAACGCCGCCGGCTTACGGTCGCCGCCCAGGAGCGGTTGAGCCTGCCAGCGCCGGCCAACGACGTACCGGCTGAGACGACCAATGGCACCGCCCAGCCGGACCTCACCGTTTCGTTGGCCAACCTGGACAATGGCGAGTTGCTGCACCCGTTTCACGAGACGCTGCGCGATCGACTCATCAGCTACTTCGAAAGCAAGGGTCTGACCCACAAACCCAAACTGGTGGCGGTCACCGGGCTGGGACGAGGTTCCGGCGTCACAACGACCGCGGCCGGATTGGCGGGGACACTTTCCCAAACCGGCGAGGGCAATGTGCTGTTGGTCGACATGACCCTTGGCCAGGGCTCAGCGCAGCAATTCTACCAGGGCAAGGCGGTGGTCGGAATCGAGGGAGTTCTTGGCGCGAGAGACAGCGCCCAGATCCAGGACAACCTCTTTGTGGTCGGTGAAGGCACCGGGAGTGACAAGCTCTCGAGGATTCTGCCGCAGCGGTTCAACCAGCTCATTCCGAAGCTCAAGGCCAGCAACTTCGATTACATCATCTTCGACATGCCGCCGGTCAGCCAGCTCAGCATCACCCCGCGGCTGGCCGGATTCATGGACATGGTGCTCATGGTCATCGAATCGGAAAAGACCGATCAGGAGCTGGTCCGCCGGGCCACTGCCCTTCTCGCCGAGTCCAAGGCCCACGTCGGCGCCGTCCTGAACAAGACGAAGACGTACGTGCCCCCGCAATTGCACCAGGAGTCGCTGGGCAACCTTTGAGATGGGGTAATCCGGGTCAATTTGGCCACGGATCGCACAGATAAGCACGGATAGCGGCATTGGAGACGAGTACGAAGCCTCGGCTGAGCGCAAAATCTGACGGGCCCTTGCACCAGCATTTTTCTCAGTCCAGCCTCCAGATTATCCGTGTATTCCGTGCAATCCGTGGTGCAAACAGCTTGGATTGGAAAAAGGCGGGGCGGCGCGTTGAAAATTGAGACGGACTCATGCCGTTGCCCGGTATCTCTGCTAACCGGAACCGCTCCCAACGAATTGTGGTCATATCAGTTGCCGCTAGATCTCCCGCCGGCCTGCCATCCGCCATCCGGCGTTTGACTCAGCCGACCTGATTGCGGCAACTTGAAGCATGGTCGTCCAGAGGTTCTATTATGCGCTAAAACCATTCATCCCCTGGCGGGTGCGGATGGCGCTTCGGCGGGTCTCGGCGCGCCGGAAACGCGCGGCATCCAAGGCGATTTGGCCAATTAACGAAGCCGCTGGTCGAACCCCAGAAGACTGGCGCGGCTGGCCGGAAGGGAAAAAATTTGCGCTCGTTCTCACTCACGATGTCGAGGGACCCGACGGCTTGGAGAAATGCCGGGCGTTGGCGGAACTCGAGATGGAATTCGGACTACGCTCGTCGTTCAATTTCATCCCGGAAGGCACCTATGTCGTTCCGTCCGAGTTGCGAGACTGGCTGACCCGGAATGGCTTCGAAGTGGGTGTTCACGATCTCAAACATGACGGACACCTCTTCACCTCGCGTCGAGAGTTCCGCGACAAGGCTCTGCGAATCAACCGTTATCTGCATGAGTGGGGTTCAACCGGTTTCCGCGCCGGGTTCATGTTACGCAATCTCAACTGGCTGCATACCCTCGACATCCGTTATGATTGCTCGACGTTTGACACCGATCCGTTTGAATTTCAGCCGAAGGGAGCCGACACGATCTTTCCCTTCTGGATTCCAACACCTTCGGCGCCGATTGACACCCAAGTCCCATTCCCGCTCCCGCCTGATCTCAGCATCGCGGCTGCGCGCGGCGGCTACTTGGAACTGCCCTACACATTGCCACAGGATTCAACTCTGTTCCTGGTCCTGCAGGAAAAGACGGCGGATATCTGGACGCAAAAGCTCGACTGGATTGCGGAGCACGGCGGCATGGCCTTGGTCAACGTCCATCCAGACTACATCGACTTTACCGGCACCGGCGGCGGAAAGAAAGAATATCCGGCATCGCTGTATGCGGATTTTCTCCGTCACGTCACCTTGCGCCACGACGGCAGGTATTGGAGCCCACTCCCACGAGATTTGACAACCTGGGATCACAACATCAACGCAAGAGGCCTCGCAGGCTCCGTCACGCCGGAGACAACCGAGACGGACCCGGACGGGGCGGCAAAAAACCCGGATTTCCGCGGCAAGCGGGTCGCCGTGCTGCTTTATTCGAGCTATCCTTCCGACCCGAGACCGCGCCGCGCGGCCGAAGCCCTCGTGGCCCAAGGCGCCGAGGTCGAGGTCATCTGCCTCCGGCAGGATCCCGACGAGGCCACGGTCGAAACGGTCGCTGGGGTCCTGATCCGGCGCCTGCCGCACAAGCATCGTCGGGGCGGGAAGCTAACCTACGTCTGGCAGTATTCCGCCTTCCTGCTCGCCACCTTTTTCATCCTGGGCTGGCGAACCCTACGCCGCCGTTACGATTTGGTGCACGTGCACAACATGCCCGACGTGCTGGTTTTCTCCGCGCTGGTTCCAAAGATTTGCGGTGCCCGTGTCCTCCTCGACCTACATGACCCCATGCCCGAGTTGATGATGACCATCTTTGGCTCGGCCCGGGCGCGCAGTGGCATCGCGCTCCTCAAACGCCTCGAAAAATGGAGCATCGGATTTGCCGACCGCGTCCTGACCGTCAATATGGCGTGCAAGAAGATCTTTTCCGCGAGAAGCTGCGCCGCGGAAAAGGTCGCCGTTGTCATGAATTCCCCGGATGAGGAAATCTTCCGCTACCGGGAAGCTGACGCGGAGAACCCCGCCGGCGGCGGAAAGGCGCGGCCGTTTGTGATCATGTATCACGGCTCGATCGTCGAACGGCACGGGCTGGACCTGGCAGTCGAAGCTCTCGGGCAAGTGCGGCGGACGATCCCCAGCGCGGAACTTCGCATCTACGGCAACCGCACGCCTTTTCTCGACCAGGTCCTGGCCTCGGTCAAGAACACGGCGCTGGCCGAAGCGGTGCATTACCTGGGTCCGAAAAATCTCGACCAAATCGCGGCGGCCATCGCCGAGTGCGACGTCGGCATCATCCCGAATCGGCGCAGCATTTTCACGGAGCTCAACACTCCCACCCGCATTTTCGAGTACCTCTCGCAAGCGCGTCCGGTCATCGCACCGTTGGCGCCGGGCATCACGGACTACTTCGGCCCCGACGACCTCGTTTTCTTTGAGCTCGGCAACGCCACGGATCTCGCGGTCAAGATTGAGCATTTGATTCGCCACCCGAAAGAGACATCGGAAACCCTCAGGCGCGGACAAGAGATCTATTGCGATCATCGCTGGAGCAACGAACGCGCGCGATTCCTGAATGGGGTTGCCGAACTGCTAGGCGCTGAAGAACGCCTGCAAGTTGAGGCGCGTCCCGCGGCTGGCGCCGCCTTGGGCAAGAAACCATGATCGGCGTTGCGGCAGCGTCAACCGAGCAGCGAACGGCAGCGGAGTTCTTCGAATTATTCAAGACTCCATGGACGTTCGCAAATGAAGGTGAAAATTACGCTGTCATGGTGCGCACGGCGCCAGTGGCGCCCGGCGCCGGCGCAGACCTTTGCCTGATATTCAGTGCGGCCCTTTCGGAGGTCGATGATGGGCCCGTGGACGTCGCACCGACCGGAAGCGGAAACGCCACGATTACCTATGCCGGACACAAAATTCCCATCTATGGTTTGCTCGCAACGTTTCCGTCCTGCCCTGCCACCCTGGCGTGGGATTCAGCCAGTGGCAAATCGGCGGTCCATGCGTGGCGGGTTGGGCCCAAGACATTTGTTCGCGTCGGATATGATCTGTTTTCCGAAATCGAGCACCTGCTGACCGTTGGCCAACCGGCGGCGCAGGCGGCAGTCCCAACGCTTGAATTGCACATCGCGTTGCTGCGGGACCTGATCACGCGCGCCGGCGTGGCCGTGGTAGAAATCCCCCCGGTGCCTGCCGATTTCGAAATGATCGCCTGCTTGACTCATGACCTCGATCATCCCGCGGTGAGAAACCACGTTTTCGATCACACCATGCTTGGGTTTCTTTACCGAGCCACCTTTGGTTCCATCGCGAGATTGTTCAGTGGAAGGATGACCGTGCGTGATTTCGCTCGGAATTGGGCCGCGGCAGCCTCACTGCCCCTCGTTTATGCTCGAATCCTCCCCGATTTTTGGATGCGTTTCGACCGTTACCTTGAGCTCGAAGCGGGCTTGGGCGCCACCTATTTTGCCATTCCCAGAAAGGGTGACCCTGGTCGCCGCCGTGCGGGTTTGGCCCCGGGAAAACGCGCTGGCGGTTATGCCTTGTCGCAGATTCAGCCCGCGCTCAAAAATATCAGTGCGGCCGGCAATGAGGTGGGTTTGCATGGCATCGATGCTTGGTTGACCGCAGACGATGCCCGGGCTGAACGGGGCCAGTTGGCAGCCGTCGTCGACGAAACCAGCGTTGGTGTGCGCATGCACTGGTTGTACTTTGATGAGGACTCACACGCAGCCCTCGACGAAGCGGGTTTCACCTATGACTCGACCGTCGGCTACAACCAAACGGTTGGCTATCGTGCAGGTACCACCCAGGTGTATCGACCCATCGGCGCCAGTCGGCTGCTCGAACTGCCATTGCACGTGATGGACACCGCCCTGTTCTACCCGAGCTACTTGGCACTCGGCGAGGATGAGGCATTTCGACTGGTTTGCCGCATGATGGATTCATTGGCGCAGTTCGGCGGTGCATTGACGATCAACTGGCACGACCGGAGCCTCTTTCCCGAAAGGCTCTGGAATCGGTTCTATGCGAGGCTGCTTCAGGAGATGAAGAGGCGAAAGGCATGGTTCCCCACCGCAGCGGACGCGGTAGCCTGGTTCGGCCAACGCCGCATGGCGGCATTGGCGTGCGTCCATCTCAATGAGGACACGCTCGCTGTGAACGGCCGCGTGGAGAGATCCGGCGGGCTTCCGTCCTTGCGGATCAGGGTTCACCGGCCGTGCTTCCGATCGCCGGAAGAGGCCTTGGCGCCTGGGGCGTCGGCGAGTTTTTTGGATGTAAAGTTCGACAAATCAATGGAACACAGGATAAGAATTTCGCCATGAATCACATCGTCCTGGCCCAAATTGGCTGTGGCTACTGGGGACCCAATCTCCTCCGCAACTTCTCCTCGCTGCCCGGCACGTTGGTGAAGTACGTGGTTGATTCCAGCCCGGAACGGCGTGCGTTTGTGGAATCCAATTATCCGCGGACCAAGGCGGTTGATTCGACGGCGGCGGTCTTTGCCGATCCCGAAGTTAACGGAGTGATCATTGCCACGCCGGCGGGAACGCACTTTCAACTGGCCCGGGAGGCTCTCTTGGCCGGCAAGCATGTTTTTGTCGAGAAACCGATGGCCACCAAGGTGAGCGAGGTCGATGAGCTCGGTCGCCTCGCCGATGCCCGCAAGCTGGTGGTGATGGTCGGGCACACCTTCATCTACAATTCGGCCGTGCGCTATGTGAAGAAACTCGTCGACGACGGCGCGCTGGGGGAAATTCGCTACATCTACAGCCAGCGGTTGAACCTGGGGCGCATCCGTTCGGACATCGACGCGTTGTGGAATTTCGCTCCGCACGACATCAGTATCATCCAGTACTGGCTCGGCAACCCGGAGCCGCTCTCCGTCAACCGCCGGGGAATGGATTTCATGCAGAAAGGCGTCGAGGATGTCGTCTTCCTCAACATGACCTATCCCAACAAGGTCATGGCGAACATCCACGTCAGCTGGCTCGATCCGCAAAAGGTGCGGAAGATGATCATCGTCGGCTCGAAGAAGATGGTGGTCTACGACGACGTCGCCGACAACATGATCGCGATCTACGACAAGGGCATCGATAAGCGGGCCGTGCTGGGCGAGAACATGGATTTCGACAACCCGCAGCGGCAGGAATTCAGCTACCGCAGCGGCGACATCCTGTTCCCGCAGTTCAAGACCACGGAACCCCTCCGTGCCGAGGCCGAACACTATGTCGACTGCATCCGAAGCGGGCGCCCGTCGCTGACCGGCATCCCCCATGCGCGCACGGTCGTCGGCATCCTGGAGAAGGCCCAGGCCGCCGCCGCCAAAACCTGACCGCCGATCCCATGGGCGAGCCCACCTATTATCAAGCCAAGGTCGTCGACGTTGCCTTCGGCAACAACGTCAAGGTCGTCCAACCCGTCAATCTGTACGGCTGCACGATCGGCGACGACTGCTTCATCGGTCCGTTCGTCGAGATCCAGCGGAGCGTCGCGATCGGCGCGCGCTGCCGGATTCAATCGCACGCGTTCATTTGCGAGCTGGTGACGATCGGCGACGACTGCTTCATCTCACACGGCGCCATGTTCATCAACGACGTCTTTGCCATCGGCGGTCCGGCCAAGGGCAAGAAGGAGCTGTGGAAGTCAACTCTGCTGGGCAACCGGGTCAGCATCGGCACCAACGCCACGGTGATGCCGGTGAAGATCTGCGACAACGTCGTGGTGGGCGCGGGCGCGGTTGTGACCAAGGATATTACCATTCCCGGCATTTATGCGGGCAATCCCGCGCGCCTGCTCCGTCCCATGGCGAAGTAGGGCCGCATCTTCAACCGACCGACCAATTTCCCTCCGATCATGAAAGTACCGTTTGTCGACCTACACGCCCAGTACCTGACAATTAAGCCGGAAATCGACGCCGCCATCGCGGATGTCCTCGCCCGGACCGATTTCATCCGCGGCACCCGCGTCGATGCCTTCGAGCAGGCCTGGGCGGCGAAGCTCGGCGTCAAGCATTGCGTCTCGTGCGCCAACGGCACCGACGCCATCTACGTCGCGATGCGCGGCCTCGGCATAAAGCCCGGCGACGAGGTGATCACGACCGCCCACTCGTGGATCTCGACGACCGAGACGATCACGCAAGCGGGTGGCCGCGTGGTCTTCTGCGACACGGACAACGAAACCTTCTCGATCGATGCGCGGCAGATCGAGGCGAAGATCACGCCACGGACGGTCGGGATCATCCCGGTTCACCTTTACGGGCAGCCGTGCGACATCGAGGCCGTCATGGCCATCGCCCGAAAGCACAACCTGTGGGTGATCGAGGATTGTGCGCAATCCCACCTCGCCCGCTTCAACGGGAAGCTGGTCGGCACGTTCGGACGGGCGGCCACGTTCTCATTCTATCCGGGCAAGAATCTCGGCGCCTACGGAGATGCCGGTGCCCTGGTGACCGACGATGCGGCCCTGGCGGAGTGGACCGCCGCGTTTTCGCGCCACGGCGGCAAGGGCGAGCACTTGATGGAGGGCATCAACAGCCGCATGGACGGACTGCAGGGCGCCGTCCTCTCGGTCAAGCTGCCCCACCTCGAAAAGTGGACTGAGGCGCGGCGCCGCGTCGCGGCGCGCTACAATGAGCTCCTCAAGGGGGTTGGTGACCTTGTCCTGCCGGCGGTGGCCAAGGGCCGCGACCACGTTTATCATCTCTATGTGATCCGGACGGCCAAGCGTGACGCCCTGAAGAAGCATCTCGCCGACGCCGGCATCACGACAGTCCTAAACTATCCCAAGGCCCTGCCCTTTTACCCCGCGTACGCCTACCTCGGCCACAAGCCGGCCGACTTCCCGGTGGCCTATGCAAATCAATCCCGGATACTCTCGCTGCCGATCTTTCCTGAAATGTCGGATGCGATGATTGAATACGTTGTCGATTCGATTGGGAAATTTTTCGCGCGGCCCTAAGACGATGCTCGAGTCGCCAATTCCCGCCCTACAAGACGAGCATCTGTTTCCCGGCACACACCGCAAGCGGGCGTTCAATTTTGTCTGTGGAGGGCTTTGGGAACTCGAAGCCTCCAGAAGCTGCGGCTGTCGGGGAGATTTGTCGAATCGAGTCGTGCTCCGTTTCCCAACCTACCGTACAATAACATGTTGCAATCGGACGCACTGAGGACAGATCCCCGCAGGCCAAGAACTGGCCGACGTATTTTGCCAGTGACCCTTGCACTCCGGACCTAATCCGCATTCTTGACGGCTTGGGTGAGAGACTAATTTAACTATCTCCAAGAATGGGTTACCCAACTTGACTTCTCCAATCCAGTCGATCGCCGGCAAGGCCGCGCCACTGCCGGTAGCAGATCCGATCATTTCGGCGGGCGACCGGATTCTGGTGACCGGCTCCAATGGATTTATCGGCGCGAAGGTGGTCGAGATCCTGTTGGAATACGGATTCACCAACCTCTGCTGCTTCGTCCGGCCCTCGAGCAATCTGGGCCGATTGCACGAGGTGTGCCAGCGGTTCCCGGCCGGCAAGGACGTCCAAATTGTCGCCGGCGACCTGCTTTCGCGCGAGGATTGCGCCCGGGCTGCCGTCGACGTTGCGATGGTCTGCCACCTCGCCGCGGGATTCGACAAATCTTTCGCCGGCTCGTTCATGAGCACCGCTCTCGCCACCCGCAATCTGCTGGATGCCTGCCTTCAGCAGGGAAAGCTCAAGCGTTTCGTCAACGTCAGCACGTTCGCAGTGTATTCCAATTTCAAGCTCCGGCAAGGAGCGGCACTTGATGAATCCTGTCCGCTGGAGGATGCCCCGCTTGAACGCCATGATGCCTACTCTTTCGGAAAGTTGAAGCAGGAGGAAATCGTCATCGAGTATGGTCGCAAACACAGCCTGCCATTCGTCATCCTCCGCCCGGGCACCGTCTATGGGCCGGGCAAGGCCGGTCTCAGTGGTCGCGTCGGCATCGACACGTTTGGCGTCTTCATCCGGGTCGGCGGCTTCAACCGGCTTCCACTGAGCTTCGTCGACAACTGCGCGGAAGCGATCGTCCTGGCCGGATTGGTGCGGGGAGTGGACGGCGAGATAATGAACGTCGTCGATGACGAGCTTCTCACCGCCCGTCAGTTTCTCCGGGCCTACAAGAAACGCGTGCGCCCGTTCCGGTCGTTGTGGGTGCCCTATTTCGCCGCCTATCTCTTTTGCAGCCTTTGGGAATGGTACTCGCGGTTCTCGAAAGGGCAGTTGCCGCCGGCCTTCAACCGCCGCCGATGCTCAGCGGAATGGAAACGGAACCGCTTCCCCAATCGCCGGCTCCGTGAACGCCTCGGCTGGAAACCACGCGTGAACCTTGCGGCGGCCCTGGCCACGATGCGCCCGGCCGAAACCGCCGGCCATTGACCCATGCTCCGAATCGCCATTGTCGGATGCGGCAAGATCGCCGACCAGCATGTCGCGGCAATCCGTCGCATTCCCGGATGCGAGATCGTCGCCGTTTGCGACCGTGAGGTCCTCATGGCCGGGCAACTGGGTGAGCGCTGCGGCGTGAAAGGCTGTTACGGCGACCTCGCCGTCATGCTGGCGGAATGCAAGCCGGATGTCGTGCACATCACGACGCCGCCGCAGGGACATTTTGCGCTCGCGCAAATGTGTCTCCAAGCCGGCAGCCATGTCTACCTGGAGAAACCCTTTACCATCACGGCGGGCGAGGCGCGCCAGCTGACCGACCTTGCCGGGACATCCGGCCGCCTGATTACCGCCGGTCACAATCTCCAGTTCACGCTGGAAATGCTGGAAATGCGGCGGCTGGTCAAAGCGGGTTTTCTGGGAGGGACGCCAAGCCACCTGGAAAGCCATTTTTCCTACGGCCTCGACGACGCCTCCTATGTCGCCCCCATCCTGGGCAGTCGGAAGCATTGGGTTCGCCAGCTTCCCGGACAACTGCTCCACAACGTCGTGAGCCACGGGATTGCCAAACTGGCGGAGTTTCTCGACGATGACGCCGTCGTGCTCATGGCCTCGGCTCATCAAAGTCCCCGGCTGCGCAGTCTGGGTGGAGCGGAGGTGCTGGACGAATTGCGGGTCTTGATCCGGGATGGCAAAGGAACCTCGGCCTTTTTCTGCTTCACCACCCAGCTGAAACCCAGCCTGAACCTGCTGAAAATCTACGGCCCGAGCAATGCCCTGGTGGTGGACCATGCCTCCGGTTGCCTGATCCGCAATCGGAGTGTCACCTCGAAGAGTTATCTCACCTTCATCGTTCCCCCGCTGCAGGCTTCGCGGGAATACTTCCGGAACGCACGCCACAACCTGATGCACATCCTCAGACACCGGCTGCACCAGGATGCGGGGATGAAGGAATTGATCGCAAGATTCTACGACTCGATCCGCCTCTCCCAGCCACCCCCCATTCCGTATCGCGAAATTCTTCTGACCGCCCGCATCATGGATGATATTTTCGCCCAGATTTATCCCCCGGCCTCGCAGCCTGAGAACGCACCGCTGGCGGCTTCCACAAAATGAAATACGTCCTGATCAGCCCCGCGAGAAACGAGCAGACGTTTCTTGAGCAGACCATCGCCGCGGTCTGCGCGCAAACGGCGCGGCCGCTTCGCTGGGTCATCGTCGATGATGGGTCGACCGACCGCACCGGCGAAATCTGCGACACCTTCGCCGCGCAATACCCCTGGATCGAGGTCGTCCATCGCCCACGCCATCTGGACCGCAGTTTTGCCGGCAAGGTCCAGGCTTTCAATGCGGGCTGGGAGCGGGTCAAGGCGCTCGATTTCGACGTCATCGGCAACCTAGATGCAGATCTGACCTTTGAGCCGGATTATCTCGAATTCCTGATCGGAAAGTTTGCCGCGGATCCCGAGCTGGGTGTTGCCGGGACCCCGTTCCTCGAAGCGGGCTACGACTCGGCCCGCGACAGCTTTGAAGGCGAGAATCATGTGGCGGGGGGGTGTCAGATGTTCCGCTACCGCTGTTTTCAGGAAATAGGAGGATACGTCCCCAACCGTGCCGGCGGCATCGACTGGGTCGCCGTCACCACTGCGCGGATGAAGGGATGGCGCACCAGATCCTTCCCGGAAAAGCGCTTCAACCACCATCGGACGCTCGGCACCGCCGAGCGGAACGTCCTGGCCTCGCTCTTTTCCTATGGGGAAAAGGACTATTATCTTGGCGGCTCTCCCGTCTGGCAGTTGTTTCGGATTCCCTACCGTATGATCAAGCGACCGATCATCGTCGGCGGCCTCGCCCTGTTTTCAGGCTATTGCTGGGCCGCGCTGCGGCGGATTCCGCGGGCAGTCAGCCCGGAATTGATGCGCTTCCATCGGAAAGAGCAGATGAAGAAACTGGGGACACTGCTTCGCGGAATGCTCCGGTTGAAGGCCGTCGACAACTTCTCCCTGACGACCGGCAAGAAATAGCTGCGCGCGATGATGACCACAGACGAGCCCGTTTCGCCGGCAAACAACGTTGCCGAGGTGCTTGGCGGATTCGTCCGCTGGCTCGATGCCTACGGCGAGACGTCATGGGACCACCAGTCGTACTTCGCCGGTCCGATCGGCGGCCGGGCAAAAGCCATGTATTACCGCCGGGGGAAGCTGGGGCTCCTGGCCGTTGCCCCGATGATTTTTTCCGAGGCCTTTGTCCCCTCGGCTCGCCGCCTCTTTCACGAGCGCATCCGGTTTCCAATCGCCGATGCACATTATGCGATGGGGTTCGCCTTCCTGCACGAGGCGACCGCAAATCCTGCCTATCTGGGCCGGGCCGTCCATTTCCTGGAGGAGCTCGTCAAGAGCCGCGCTCCCGCCTTCCAGGAATATTGCTGGGGTTACCCGTTCGACTGGGTCACCCGCAACGGGACGATCCCGCGGGATACGCCCTTCATCACCACGCTGCCCTACGCGTGGGAGGCGTTCCTGCAGGTGCACCGGCTGGCCCCGCGCAAAGAATGGCTGAACGTCCTCGCGTCGATTGCCCGCCACGCCTATTCGGACATCAAGTCGTTCCCCTCGTCGCCAACCGCCAGCAGTTGCGGCTACAGCCCCGACGACACCAAGGGGGGCGTCCTCAACGCCTCGGCCTACCGGTCGTTCCTGTTGACGAGCGCGGCACAGGAGCTGTCGGAGGGCAAGTACCTGGCAGAGGCAAACCGCAACGTGAACTTTGTCCTGGAAAACCAGAACCCCGACGGCTCCTGGTTCTACGCCGTCGACGGCGTCCGGGACTTTGTGGACCATTTCCACACCTGTTTCGTGATGAAGGCGTTGGGCAAGATCTATGGGTTGACGGGCAACAAGGCCATTCATGCGGCCTTGGAACGCGGCGTGAAATACTACCTGGCAAATCTCTTCGATGCGACCGGCCTCCCAAAGCCATTCTCGAAAGCCCCACGGATGACGGTTTACAAGCGCGAGCTCTACGACTGTGCTGAGTGCATCAACCTTTGCCTGATCCTGCGCGGGAGCTTTCCCCAGTTGAATCCGACGCTGGACAGGGTGGTCGCGGAGATTCTCGGCCATTGGATCCAATCGGACGGGTCGTTTCGCGCCCGCCGGCTTCATCTGGGCTGGGACAACGTGCCGATGCACCGTTGGGCACAGTCACAGATGTTCCGCGCCCTCGCCTTCTACGTGCGCGAGGAAGCAAGCATTCGGCGGGCCGGGACCGGCTTGTCGCGCGCGCCGATCACCTGAATTCTCAACCCGCCGTCCGCCAATCGTACTCGCCACCCACTTGGCCTACGCTCTGCTCATGGGACGGAGTGGAAAGACCAGAAGACAACGAACCACGGGTCTCGCCCCATTAAGACACCATGTGCGGAATTACCGGTCAGTTTAACTATTTGAAGAATGACCCAGTGGACCCGGAGACGATCCGGCGCATGGCGCGCTCGATCATCCACCGGGGGCCCGACGACGAAGGCTATTTCTTCGCCGGCGCCCTTGGCTTCGGCTTCCGCCGCCTTTCGATCATCGACCTTTCCGGCGGGCACCAGCCGATGACCGATTTCGGCGAGACGGTTTGGGTGATTTTCAACGGCGAGATCTACAACTACAAGGAACTGCGGGCGGAGTTGGAGCAGCATGGGCACCAATTTCGAACCCAGTCGGACACCGAGGTCATCGTCCACGGCTACAAGCAGTGGGGCCCCGAGGTGTTGAATCACCTCAACGGCATGTTCGGCCTGGCGATCTGGGATGTCCGCCGGCGCCGGCTGGTCGTGGCCCGCGACGCCATGGGCATCAAGCTCGTCTATTTCCGGGATGACGGCGGGAAACTGTCGTTCGGCTCCGAGATCCGGGCGGTCGCCGCCGCGGACAACCGGTCGGCGGAGGTCGACCCGATCGCGCTCAGCCAGTTTCTCCAGTTTCGCTACACCCCTTCGCCGCGAACGATATTCAAGGGCATCCGCAAGCTCGCCCCCGGCACGATGCTGATCGCCGAAAACGGCACCTGCCGCGAGGAGCGCTGGTACAATTTCCACCCGGAGCCCTTCACCGAGCACAAGACCGACGAGCAGGCCCGCGAGGAACTGCTCGAATTGTATCGCGCCGCTGTCAAGCGGCACCTGCTCGCCGACGTTCCAGTCGGCATCTTGCTGAGCGGCGGACTTGATTCGGGCCTGCTGCTCGGCCTGATGGACGAGCAGGGCAAGGACTGGCACGCCTTCACAGTCGGCTACGGGACCAGTTTCGCGGATGATGAGTTGAAGGAAGCGGCGGAGTCCGCGAAGGTTTTCAACGCCCGCCATGTCCCGATCCAGCTGGACCAGGCTGAGTTTGAACGGACGTTGCCGAAAATCGTGGAGTTTCTGGAGGAGCCGGTGGCGTCGTCGTCGATCGTCCCGATGTACCACCTTTGCCGGCGCGCCCGGCAGGACGTGAAGGTGGCGCTGATCGGCCAGGGGCCTGACGAACTCTTCGGCGGTTACCGCCGGCACCTTGGAATCTACTACGGCAGCTACTGGCGGCACCTGCCGTCGGCGGTTCGCGCCGCCATCGGTGGGGTGATCAACTCGCTCAACCGCAATGAAACCGCCAAACGGGGGGTGTACGCCCTCGGCATCGAGGACCGCCTGCAGCGCTACCAGCATGTCTTCTCGCTGGCGCCGGCGGACCGCATTGACGGCCTTTTCCAGGACGGGCTGCTCCCCGCCGGGCAGTCCGACAAGCTTGTCGACTATTGGGACACCCTGCGGCCGGAAATGGAGCACCTCGACGAACTCGGCGGCTTCCAAATGCTGGAAATCCGGTCTTCCCTGCCGGACGAGCTCTTGATGTTCGGCGACAAGGTTTCGATGGCCCACAGCCTGGAGGTGCGCGTGCCGTACCTGGATCGCACCGTGGTGGAGTACGGCCAGCGGCTCGCGTCCTCCTTCAAGGTCCGCATGGGCAAGGGCAAATGGCTGCACCGGGAAGTTTGCCGGAATTACCTTCCGCCGAGCATCATCAACCGGCCGAAGCGCGGCTTTGGCGTCAACGTTGTCGACGGCTGGTTCAACTCCTCAATGGAAAGCCAGCTCTCGAGCGTGCTGCTCAACCCCGAATCGCTCATGTTCAAGCTGCTCCAGCCCGCCAAGGTGAAGCAGCTCCTTGAGGAACACCGCTCCGGGCGACAGAACAACCACAAGCTCCTTTTCAGCCTGGTGATGCTCGAGCAGTGGTTGCGCGGCGCGCAGTCCACGCCAGCCGCGGCCCGCGGCTAACGCAGGCGCCGGCCGCCATTGCCGGGCAGCTTGCCGGGTGTCGGTTGAGTATTAATTCACGAATTCTAAACGAATTCCGTCGGTAAACTGCTTCTATCTTGGCTGACGCGGCCCATGCTTGTCGGTTGCGAAACCCGAGGGTTCTCCCCGGGAATCCCCGCACCCATCAACCGATCCGGCGCCACGTCCATGAAAACCTTCCGTCCTTCCCCCCGGCTGTCGTCCCTCCTGCCCGGCGCCCTGCTCGCGGCGATTTGTGTTTCCTTCGTCTGCACCGCACTTGGAGAGATTATCAACGCCGACCGGCGAATCAACTGGACGCCGGGCATCCCCGGCGGAGTGCCGAGCCGTAACACGATTTTCGCCGACGTCACCCAGTTGCCCTACCTCGCCGACGACACCGGCGTCACGGACGCCTCCATCAAGATCCAATCCGCGATCAACGCGTGCCCAGCTGGAAAGGTCGTTTACATCCCGGCCGGCACCTATCGTCTGAACAACCAGCTCGCTATCCCCAAGGGCATCGTGGTGCGCGGGGCCGGCCCCAGCCGGACTTTCCTGCAATCCTACGCTGCTGCCCACGCGATCATCATCGGCAACTATCCGTCGGCCCCGGTGGCCACCGACGTGTCCGGCAGCCCGGCGAAGGACGCCACCTCCCTCACCGTCGCCAGCATTGCTTCGCCTGCACTCTCGGTCGGCGACTACATCGTGATCGACCAGATCAATGACGGTGTCGAGGTCATCAACGTGGACGACTTCAGCAGGGCCAACAACACACGCTGCCTCAGCCAGATCACCAAGGTCACCGCCATCTCCGGCACGGGGCCGTTTACGTTGACGATCTCGCCTTCCCTGCACCATGCCTACGCCGCCGCTCAGTCGCCCCAAGTCTGGAAGCTCAACCAGAATATCGCTCTGACCGTCAACGCGGGACTGGAAAACCTGACGATCCAAAGGATCAGCCCGATCGACAACGTCAACGGATACAGCAACATTCTCGTCGTCGGCTGCGTCAACAGCTGGATCAAGAACATCGAGAGTCGGCTGGCCGATTTCCGCCACGTCGACCTCGACCGGTCGATCAACTGCGAGGTGCGCGACAGCTACTTCAACGACGGGTACTTCCAGGAAACGGGCGGCTACTCTTACGGCGTCGTGTGTTCGAACCGCTCCACCGACAATCTGATCGAGAACAATGTTTTTCGCCACCTGCGCCACTCGATGGTGGTGAAGGAGGGCGCCACCGGGAACGTGTATGGCTACAACTACTCGTTCGACACATTCCAGGACGGGGGCTGGCTCGCCCCCGACATGTTTGTCCACGGTGCTCACGCGAACATGAACCTGTTTGAAGGGAATTACGGGACCAAGATCGACGCCGACTTCACCCATGGCAGCGGTTCGTACAACACCTATTTTAGGAATCACGTCACGCGCGCCTCCAGCGCGCAGCCCATTACCGGCGGCCGGTGGCCCGTCAACTACGACGTCACCCAATCCAATCCGAACTTCGTGGGCAATGTCCTCGGTCGGACCGGCCAGACCTGGACCGCGCTGGAAACTGGCACCACGCGCAACACGTCTTCGAACTACGTGTGGAGCTGGGGTTTTCGCGGTGACGGTGACACCAACCAGGACAGCACCACACCCAAGAACACCGCTTTGCGCCATGGCAATTACGATGCATTCACCCAAACCACGACCTGGGATCCCACGATCGCGGATCAAACCCTGCCCGCCTCCCTTTACCTGACTTCCAAGCCGGCGTTCTTTGGCAATCGCCCTTGGCCCTCGATCGGCCCGGACCTCAGCCCGATGGTGGGCGTCGTTCCGGCACGGGCGCGATATGGCAGCACGTCGATTGGAGACTTTGACGGCGATGGTCAGCCCGACGTGCTCTGGGAAAACATCTTAACCGGCGACCGCTGCCTGTGGCTGATGGGTGGGGCCTGTTTTTCATCAGCCGCCTATATCGGCAGTGTCAGCACCCAATGGCACATCGCCGGCGCCGCGGACTTCAATACCGATGGCATGCCGGACCTCGTTTGGGAAAATACCTCCACCGGCGATCGCTCCCTTTGGTTAATGAACGGAGGAGCGTTTTCATCCACCGTCAATCTCGGGAAGCTCTCCGTCCAATGGCGCATTGCCGGCATCGGTGATTTCAACGGCGACGGCCAGCCTGACCTCGTCTGGGAAAACACCTCGACCGGCGATCGTTACCTCTGGCTGATGAATGGCACCGCCTATTCGTCGTCGGTCTTTATCGGCAATGTCAGCACCCAATGGCGCATTGCCGGCGCGGGAGATTTCGATGGCGACGGAAAGACAGACCTGGTCTGGGAGAATACGGCAACCGGCGACCGCTGTCTCTGGCTGATGAACGGCCCCGCTTACTCGTCCTCGGTTTACCTTGGCAACATCGCGACCCAATGGCAGATCGCCGGCGTCGCCGATTTTAACGCCGACGGCCAGCCGGATTTGATTTGGCAAAACGCCGTGACGGGCGAGCGCTGCCTGTGGTTGATGAACGGCACTATTTTCGGTTCAAGCGAATTCATCGGAATCGTACCGGCCGCTTGGAGCATCGTGAACTGATCGCGACCTGTGCAGGTTCGCACTTCTTCGGCGACCGGCTGTGCCTCCGCTTAAATCGGGAAGGACGGCCCGAGACCCTTTGGTTGCATCTGCGCAGCTAACTTCATGCTTTCTCCCCGTTGCCTCGTTTGGAGACACTCGGTCGTTTCTGGAGGACCCCGGATGTTCAGTGGTTGAAACCCCCGGGTCATTTTTCCGCAATAGCCGAGAAAGCAGAGCGTGCCCCGAAGAATTTCTCGCTGCGCTCCCGGAATCTTCGGGTGGACACCGGACTGGCCCTTCCGCAATCCGCTTCCGTCGGTGTCGAACAGCGGCTGCCTGCACAGTCCCGCGGCGGAAGCTTGTCCCGCCAAATGTTGTTGAATATGTTCCGTGTGGGGCCCCCTGATATCCCAGCATCCAGCTCAAATTGTGATAATTCCTGCCGACCAGCGCGAACCTGCCGACCGGGCCCAAACGTTTCGCCGGAGTGACCGTCTTCCATTATGACCCGCGGGCGAAAGCCGGAACTGAAGCTCCGGATCAAGTGCGTCCGAAACATGCCTCCATTAATCGACGACCTTTTCTCGCGCGTCCTGACGGGCACATTGCTGCTTTTCGCGTCCCTGGGTTCGGCCCAGAATGTTTCCGCGGAGACCATCCCTTCGGAACGCCGGATCACCTGGCAGGCGGGTGTAGGCGGCGGGATCCCCGCCCGACCGGTCGTTTTTGCGGACGTCACGCAACCACCCTTTTCGGCGGACAAAACCGGGGCCGCTGACGCATCCGCGGCCATCCAATCGGCCATCGACGCCTGCCCGGTTGGGCAGGTCGTTTCCATTCCGGCGGGCACCTACCGGCTGAACACGCAGCTCAATATCGCCAAGGGGATCGTCGTGCGGGGCGCCGGGCCGACGCACACCTTCCTTCAGTCGTACGCAAACTGGCACGCCGTCCAGATCGGCAACTTTCCCTCCGCCCCGGTCGCCACCAATGTTCCCGGCAGCCCGGCCAAGGACGCAACCACCCTCACCGTCGCCAGCGTCACTTCGCCCACACTCTCGGCCGGTGACTACATTGTGATCGACCAGATCAACGACGGCAGCGAGGTGATCAATGTCGACGACTCCAGCCGAGACAACAACACCCGCTGCCTGAGCCAGATTGCCAGGGTCACCTCGATATCAGGCATTGGGCCCTACACGCTGACCATCTCGCCATCGCTGCACCACGCCTACGCCGCGGCCCAGACGCCCCAAGTCTGGAAGCTGAATCAAAACATTACGATGACCGTCAACGCCGGCCTCGAAAACCTATCGCTCGAACGCATTGCTCCGATTGCTCAGAATGGCTACAGCAACATTCTGATGGTCGCCTGCGTCAACTGCTGGGTCCGAAACATCGAAAGCAAGTTAGCCATCTTCCGCCATGTCGATCTCGACCGCTCGTTCCGGTGCGAAATCCGCGACAACTATTTTAACGACGGGTACTATCACGCGACCGGCGGCTACGCCTATGGGGTTGTTTGTTCGAATCGGGCAAGCGACAATCTGATCGAAAACAATGTCTTTCGCCACCTCCGCCACGGGATGGTGGTGAAGGAAGGCGCCACGGGAAACGTGTTCGGCTACAATTATTCCTTCGATACCTTCCAAGGAGACGGCTGGCTCGCACCCGACGTGTTCGTCCACGGGGCTCACGCCAACATGAACCTCTTCGAGGGAAACTACGTAACCAAGATCGACGGCGACTTCACCCACGGCAGCGGGTCCTACAACACCTTTTTCCGCAACCATGTCACCCGCACCTCGAACGCCGCGACCATCACCGGCGGCCGCTGGCCGGTGAACCTCGACGTCACGCACTCGTTCGCCAATTACATCGGCAATGTGCTCGGCGAGCCGGGACAGGCGTGGACGGCCGAGGAAACTGGCACGACGCGGAACACGTCGTCGGCCTACGTGTGGAGCTGGGGATTCCGCGGCGACGGCGACACGACGCGGGACAGCACGGTGCCTCGGGACACGGCGTTGCGCCACGGCAACTTCGACACCTTCACGCAGGAGACAAAATGGGACGGGACGATTGCCGATCGCGTGATTCCCCCCTCGCTCTACCTGCCCGCCAAGCCAACCTTTTTTGGCGGACTCGCCTGGCCGTCCATCGGATCCGATCTCACCCCCATGACCGGAAAGCTGCCCGCCAAAGTACGCTACGATGCCGGTATCCCGGCAATGGATGTTCGGTCCGCCAATGCGGTAATCGGGGTTACGATCAGTGGGTAGCGTTTCAGGCGGCGAATCCGCAAAGACCACCCTGCCGGGACCCTTTGAATACTGAAGGCTGCACGACTCGACGGCGCCAATCCACCGTTCGATCGAGGGCCGCAAGCTTCGGTACGGATGGTGTCCGGACCCTCAATTTTTCTTGAGTGACAAGGCGCCCGTGACCCAGGGTCGCATGAAAAGATTGAGAAAGCAGCCCGTGCACCGCGAAACGCGAAGACCGACGCAAACACAGCAAAAAAGTCTCTCGAATGGCGCGGATCCCAAATCGGCGTTAACGCTGGGGCGCCTTCCCGGCCTCACGCGAAAAATACTGTGGCCGTGAAACAATTTCCCGACACCGTAAAATGGGCCGATTGCCTCGGTTGACCCGAAGCCCCAATCCCTCCTGACTCTCCTCGATGGCTCCCCTTCTGGCAGCTTGTATCTTCTTCGGCTTCAATTTGCGCCCGATAAGTCGGGCCCGGAGTGGAGCTGGATTGAATTCATGCATCGCGAGTCGCACGTGCACCGCGTCCGGCCCCATGCGAACGGACCGAATTTGCTGTCACTGTCTGTAATCATCGCTTCCGCATGCCGCCGATCCTTGCAGCTTTTTTCTGCACCGTTTTCATACTTTGGCTCTTCCGCTGTAATGCAAAGGGCCACCCCAAACCCACGGGCGCATCTTGGATCGCAACAATTTGGGTGTACACCATTGCTTCGAAGCCAATTGCGGCATGGATCTACGGCAAGAGCTCCGACGGGGGACTCAGTTACGATTCGTCGGGCGAAACCATCGACCGGAATGTGTTGCTCCTCTTGATTTTTGCGGGAGTGGTCATTCTAAAACGCAGAAGAGTCAATTGGGGCGCGTTTTTTGCGGAAAACCGCTGGCTGTTGATCCTTCAGTTTTTCATGTTTATGAGCACCTTCTGGTCAGACGACCCTTTCGTTGCTCTCAAGCGCTGGATTCGAGTCGCGGGCGGGGTGGTCATTATCCTTTGCATCTTGACCGAAGAAGATCCGGTTCAAGCGATCAGACAGGTCTTTGTCCGATGCATCTACGTGCTAATTCCACTTTCCTTTCTGGTGATGAAATATTACCCGGAAGTGGGGGTGTATTATAACTATTGGACCGGAGCCGCGGCCTATTGTGGAGAAGCCACGGACAAAAACGCCCTCGGGCGCCTCGGTTGGGTTTCAGCCCTATTCTTGCTTTGGAGTTTGGACGACGCCAGGTATCGCAACTGGGCAGTCAGAATAAAGAAAGGATGGAGCGAGGCGCTCGTCCTTGCGCTCAGTCTTGCTATCCTCTTTAAGGCCAAGAGTGCGACCTCCCTGGCCTGTTTCCTAGTGGTAAGCGCCGTCTATTTTGGCTCGCGCGCGCGTTGGGTCAGATCCAGCCAAGGACTCCTGGCCTTCGGCGCCTCGTCGTTCATTATTGTTTCTCTGGTGTTTCTGGCCGTTCCCGACTTGCGCAAGATCGTCACGGGCAGCCTCGGCCGAAATGCCGACCTGACAGAACGGACGGAGGTCTGGGATCGCGCCTTGAAGCTCGATACCAATCCCCTCGTGGGCGAAGGCTATGCCAGTTTTTGGCTGACCCGCCACGGACGGGAACTAGGCGACCAACTCGAAGTCAACGAAGCCCACAACGGCTTTCTCGAGACTTATCTGAACACCGGACTAATTGGACTTTTGCTGGTTTTGGTCATGCTGGTTTATGCGGGCAGAAACACCTTGCGCCATTTGGTCAGCGGTTCGCCCGTTGGTTCATTGTACGCCGCTTTGTTTCTTGGCGGCATCCTCTACAACTACACTGAAGCGGCGATAAATGATTCCAGCCTGGTGGGCTTCCTTCTTTTTCAGCTGGCCATATGGTACCCTCTGCCGCCCAAGCCCGAATCCGCGTTGAAACCGGTGCAGAGCGCGTAGGTCGGACGTCAGACCGGTCTGCGTCTCAGATTGCAGTCAAACGAACACGGCCTAGACCCTCATTTTCTTTGGCAGGTCGGCCAAAACGGTGTTTTGTTGGTTCGCCTCTCCTCGATCCCACCTTGCGTTATCCGCACATTCGCGTGTCGTTTCCCACTGTTCCGACGATGACTCACCTTTCCCGATGACGCCATTAGTTTCAATTCTCATTCCAGCATACAACGCCGAAGCCTTGATCGGCGAAACGATTGAATCTGCGTTGGGCCAGACCTGGCCAAACAAAGAGATCATCGTGGTCGACGACGGATCCACCGACGGAACTCTAGCCGTTGCCCGTCGTTTTGCTTCGCAAGGAGTTCATGTAGTTTCCCAGTCCAATCAGGGTGCGGCGGCGGCGAGAAATCATGCCTATGCCCTGTCCAAAGGTGAGTACATCCAATGGTTGGACGCCGACGACCTCCTTGCCGCCGACAAGATTTCGCAGCAGATGAATCTCGCCATCGAGATTCAAAATCGGCGCACATTGCTCTCCGCGTGTTGGGGACATTTCTACTTTCGAAAAGAAAGGGCCCGATTTCGGCAAAATGCGCTTTGGTGTGATTTGTCACCAAAGGACTGGCTGTGCCGCAAGATGGGAGACGGCTATTTTATGCAGACTGCTACCTGGCTCGTCAGCCGCGAGTTGGCGCAAGCAGCGGGCCCGTGGGACACAACTTTGCTGGGAGACGACGATGGCGAATACTTTTGCAGGGTTTTGCTGGCCAGCGACGGGGTTCGGTTCGTTTCGGCTTCCCGGGTGTACTACCGCGAGACGGACAGCAGCCGACTGAGTTATGTCGGGAGGTCCGTGAGAAAGCTCGAAGCGCATTTTCGTTCAATGCAGCTGCATATCGGGTATCTGCGGTCGCTCACTGACGACGAATGGACTCGCAAGGCATGTTTGAGATATCTGCAGCGATACTTGTTTTATTTCTATGGCGAATTGCCCTCCATTGTTCGCCAAATGGAGTCACTGGCTGTTGAAATGGGCGGCACCCTCTCGCCGCCGCATGCTCGCTGGAAATACCGGTGGATTCAAAAGCTCTTCGGGTGGAATGCCGCGAAACGGGCCCAGTTTTTTCTGCCAAAGGTGAGGGCTACGTTGGCAAGAAAATGGGACAAGGCTTTGTATCGGCGAAAACCTCGTGGAGCGAGTCCGGTCCCGGCCCGATCACCTTGATCGAATTTGCCATTGGACTTGACCGTTTCTTCGAGCGTTATTGGCTCGGTGGTGGCTTGAATTGGGTCACAGCATTCGCGCATTGGTCGTTAGCCAAGCAAGATTCGCGTGACGTTTTTTACAACCGCACCTTTTCTCTTGAACATAATAATCAACAAACTTGGCGCTACCGGAGATGTGGTTCGCACCACAGCTCTTCTGAATCGTTTTTCTTGCCACGTAACCTGGATCACCGAGGCCAAGAATCTCAGCCTGCTTCGTGGTCTCGCCGGCGATCTGCGCTGCCTTGCGTGGGAGGAACGAGCTGCGGCAGCGGATCGCAAATATGACCTGGTGATAAACCTAGAGGACACGCTGGACGTTGCTTCGTTCGTCCAAGGCCTCAAATACCAACAACTCTATGGAGCGCTCGTCGATTCGAACCAGCGACTGAGCTATACCGAGGATTCCCATGCTTGGTTTGATCTGAGTCTGATCAGTGTCCATGGGCGGCAAAAGGCTGATCTGCTGAAGCTGCAAAACCGGCGGACTTATCAGGATTTGGTCTTCTCCGGCCTCGGATTCAAGTTCTCGGGAGAACCTTATCGGTTGCCGGTCCCGCCCAAAACGGATCTGGCAGGCGATGTCGCCGTGGCCCGCGAGGCTGGACCGGTCTGGCCCATGAAGAACTGGGCCTACTACGACCAGCTCATCGAGAAATTGCGGGCCGACGGATTGAGGGTGAATATTTTGCCCAAACGACCATCCTTGCTCGAACATCTCGGTGATGTCGCAAGTCATCGCTGTGTCGTTGGAGGCGATAGTTTGCCGATGCATTTCGCGCTCGGCACCAACGTCCCTTGTGTTTCTCTCTTCAACTGCACCAGCCCCTGGGAGATCTTTGAATATGGGTTGTTGAGAAAGATCGTGTCCCCGCTGCTCTCGGAATTTTTCTACAAGCGAAACTTTGACATCCGTGCAACGACGGCCATTACCTTGGACGAAACGTATCAAGCTGTCATTGCGCAACTTAAGCGAGCCGCCTGATCGACGAGTTGGCGGCGCCATCGGGGAAAACGGCAAATGGAATTCGCGCGACACTCGTTAGCGTCAACAGCGGGCGAAATCTCGCGGGCGGGGCAAACCGCGACGGAGGCGGCACGGGAACCGGGATCTATGCGCGTAGCGCTTCTGACAGGCGGCGGGGACAAACCCTATGCTCTTGGTCTGGCCGCGAGCCTTATAACCCAGGGAATAGCCTTCGATTTCATTGGCAGCGACGAGGTAGACGCCCCTTTCCTTCACGAGAGTCCGTTGGTCTCATTTCTTAATCTTCGGGGCGGGCAAGATCGCAAGGCCAGTTTGCCGGCAAAGGCCTGGCGCCTCCTCCGCTATTATGTTCGACTATTAACTTACGCGGCTGTGGCGCGACCGGCGATTTTCCACATCCTTTGGAACAACAAGTTCGAATACCTAGACCGTACAATAGTCCTTCTTTACTATAAGTTTTGCCGGAAGCGGATCGTGCTCACGGCCCACAATGTCAACATTCGCCGGCGCGATGGAAATGACAGCTTCGCCAATCGCTTCAGTTTGAAGATTCAGTATCACCTGGCTGACCATATTTTCGTGCATACCGAAGCAATGAAAAAGGAATTGGAGGTCGATTTTGGAGTTCCCGGAAGGAACTGCACGGTGATACCATTCGGCCTCAACAGCACCGTTCCCAACACCTCTCTCAGTCCAGCCGAAGCGCGACGCCACCTGGGTCTCGGACCGAATGACCAGGTCCTGCTCTTCTTCGGCAATATCGCACCCTACAAGGGCCTCGAGTACCTAGTCGAAGCACTGGCAATTCTTGTCAAGCCAAGCCACCGGTACCGGTTGGTCATTGCAGGACGCCCCAAAGGTTCGGAGGAATATTGGGCCGGCATCCGCCGACGAATTGTCGGGGCCGGGCTTCTCGACTGCGTCGTGGAGCGCATCGAATACATCCCGGATGAAGAAACCGAAATTTACTTCAAAGCCGCCGATGTCCTGGTGTTACCCTATCTGAAGATTTTCCAAAGCGGCGTCTTGTTTCTTGGGTACAATTTTGGTCTGCCGGTCATCGCCTCTGATGTGGGCGCCCTGCGGGAGGACATCATCGACAACGAAACTGGATTTGTCTGCCGTTCGAAGGATCCAGAGGACTTGTCCCGCGCCATCGAACATTATTTTCAGAGCGACCTTTACCGGGAGTTGGGATCGCGACGGGAGAAGATCCGACGCTATGCAGAACGCCGCTATTCGTGGGACCGAGTCGGCGAGATGACCCGGAGCACCTACGCTAAAGTGCGAAGCGCCTAAACCGCGCCGTCCGTTCGCGGCGAATCGTCCGTCCGCCGACAGCGGCTGCCATGGAAGGACCCCAATGCCAGCTAGACTCGACGGCCCGCGCATTGCATCCCTCTCGGTATTTAACCCGCCTGCCCTCGCTCACGTTGGCAATTTCATGCAAGTGCCGCACAGGCGCTTGATTCGAACGGAACGAAGCCAACTCACTTGGAATTCGAATATTTCATGAATATCTGCTCTTGATCGGGTTCTTGCCCGTTCATCCCGGGAAACGCCTTGCGGATCATGTTTTCTTGGCCTAGACAAAAATCCAATGAGATTACCTGTTTCGGTCGCATTCTTGCTCGGTTCAGTCATCGCGGTCCACGCCGCGACATTTACCGCCGTATCCCAACTCGCGGCAGATGTTCAATCTGCAATTAACAAGGCTGCCAGTGGCGATACGGTCGTGGTGCCGGCCGGAACTGTAACTTGGGACCTCACGGGCATCACCATCCCGAGCACAAAAGCAATCACGTTGGACGGCACTGGCGTCACAGTGGTGCGCGGGTTCTCGACAAGTACTTTTCTGGCAGTCACCACGAATGCTACCGCGATGACTCGTATCACCGGATTCACCTTCAATGAGGTTACCAACGGAAGTGATGTTATCGATATCGGCGGGGGCTTTGCCAATGCCCGATTTCGCATCGATCACTGCACTTTTTATTCCACCGCCTCGCAGACCATTTTTATCCGGGTGTCCAATGGCTGGGGCTTGATCGATCACTGTACTTTTAGCGGAGACGACGCTTCGGAAATGGTGCACAATGAAGCTTGGGGCGCGGGGGTGACAACCGGGTGGACCGACGTGATTACGCCGGGTGGACCAGACGCACTTTACATTGAAGATTGCACCTTCAGCAAGACCGACCAAACCGATCCTTATTATTGGGGCACCTCCGCAATTCAAAGTTATTACGGCGCGCGAACAGTCGTCCGGCACAATACATTCAACTACTGCCAGGTGGACCAGCACGGGACGGCAGGCAACGTCGGCGCTCGATGGTGGGAGATTTACAGCAACGTATTTACTATTCCGGCAAATTCCGGATCCAATACGCGAAATCAGTCAAATTTCATGGCCATTCGCGCCGGAAGCGGCGTGATTTTCAGTAACACCAAGACAGGAGGCCCGAACGACGGTTCGGGCTCCATCGAGCTTTATGAGGAGGATACTGGTTATCCTGCGTTGTACCAAATCGGACGGGGTCGGGATTCGGGTTCAGGAGAAGTCCTCGATCCGGCCTATTGTTGGTCAAATATGGTGACTGCAGGCTCGGGCAGCTCCAACGTCGTGGATGGCCGGGACTTTTTCTCGAATACCCAGAAGCCGGGATACACGCCGTACACTTACCCGAATCCGCTTGCCAGTTCGGTTTCGCTGCCGCCCGCGTCGGCCACAATTCAAGTCCAGGCCCACTGAGGACTCACCTGGTTCGTCCGACCCCAGAAATTCCTGCGGGACGCTGTTGCGCCGGCGTGGGTGACTTCGGAACACAACAGGTCCGCCTGAGATTTGGCAATCTCACGGCGCTGCCCCTTTTTAATTGCAGCGGGGTGCGTCCGAAAGTCCGCGTCATCGGAAATTGTGCCTCCCCCATGAGCCCGTGGAGAAATGCTGCCTCCCCTGCCGGCCGCCTGCGCGCACCTTCAGGCGCAGCCTAGATTTACATTGTCTCCGGGAAGCGGTCTGGTTCGCTTGCCTCACCGTTTTGCGGCCGCCCGACCGAGCCGCATCCACCAATCCAACCGTCCATGCCTCGCTTTGTCGTTACCGGCGCCGCCGGCTTCATCGGAAGTCGCCTCCTTAAGGCCCTGGCCTCTCGCCACGTAGCGAGCGATCTTCTCGCGGTCGATCATCCGTTGACCGACCCGAAGCAGCTTAACTTGGCTGAAAGCCCTGGCGTGCCATTTTTGGGTCACCACGTTTTCCTGGAAAAACTTGCGCGGAAAGAAATTTCGCCGGAGTTGATCTTTCATCTCGGAGCGTGCAGTTCCACAGTTGAAACAAACTGGGACTTTCTCGCGGAAAACAATCTCGGGTATTCCCAAAAGATCTGGCAATGGTGTGCTGCCAATCGAAGCCGCTTGATCTATGCCTCCAGTGCGGCCACCTATGGCGATGGCTCACATGGTTTTGATGATGAGCAGGATATCGGCCAGCTTCAGCCGCTAAACCTATACGGAAAGTCCAAGCACGATTTTGACCTTTGGATCGATGAGCAGCGGACAGCCGGGCGACCGCCACCGGTCCAGACAGTCGGCCTGAAGTTCTTCAATGTCTTCGGTCCGGCGGAAAGTCACAAGGGACGCATGGCGTCGATGGCTTTTCATGGATGGCGACAAATTCGCAAAGATGGACATGTCCGGTTGTTCAAATCCTGCCGGAGCGATTTTGCGGATGGAGGTCAGTTGCGGGATTTCATTTATGTGCGGGACACGGTCGACGTCATGCTGCGCCTGGCCGAACGTCCCGCCGTGTCGGGCCTTTTCAACCTCGGAACCGGTCATGCCCACTCGTTTCGCGAGTTGATCGAGGCATTGTTTGCCGCCCTCGGGCGCCCGCCGCGGATCGAGTACATCCCAATGCCGGACGACCTGCGGGAAAAGTACCAGTATTTCACCGAGGCACGGATGAAGAAGCTCGCGGCCGCGGGCGTCCCCTTTGAGCCGACACCGTTGAATCTGGCGGTAGCCGACTACGTGCAATGGCTGGAGAAACACAACGCCGCATGAAGCCGGTCCCCGACAGTTCGACCGCCCAATCGCTCCTCGCACGGAACCTCGAGGACTTGATCGGTGCCCTCCAGCAGTCCGGCAAGCTTCTCCCGGCGATCGAGGCCGCGGGTCGGGAGATCCGCGAAGCGATCAGGGCCGGTCACAAATTGCTCACCGCCGGGAACGGCGGCAGCGCCGCCGACGCCCTGCATCTTGCGGAGGAATTGGTCGGCCGTTTCGACAAGGAGCGGGCCTCCCTGCCGGCCATCGCCCTGTGCGCCGATCCCACGCTGCTGACGTGCATTGGAAACGACTATGGATTTGAATATGTCTTCTCGCGGCAGGTGGAAGGGCTGGGCAAGCCCGGCGATGTGCTGGTGGTCTTTACGACCAGCGGGAAATCCGCCAACTTGGTGCGCGCGCTGGATGCAGCCAGGTCCCGCGGCGTGAAGACGATCGCCGTTCTCGGGAAGGACGGCGGGGCGGCCAAAGGCCGGGCCGATCACGAGATAATCGTCCCAAGCCTGGTCACCGCGCGCATCCAGGAAGTCCATACCTTCATTTTGCACTCGTGGCTGACCCTCTTGGAGATGGACCTCTAACCGGCAAAATCAATGGCGCACCTTAAATGAAACCGAATTTGGATTTCTTCGGCCGAGTCTCGGTCCTGGTTGTGGGCGATATCATGCTCGATCGCTACCTCTGGGGCGATGTGCGGAGGATCTCCCCCGAAGCACCTGTGCCGGTGGTCGAAGTCGATCGGGAGACCCACACGGCCGGCGGTGCGGCCAATGTCGCCCTGAATCTTCGCGTGCTGGGTGTGAAGACTGAGCTGTTTGGCATCGTTGGAAATGACACCAATGGCGTCGAGTTGCAGGCCCTGCTGCAAAAGCAGGGCCTCGCCTTCGATCCCCGCCTGGCCCAGTCGAGGGCCCCGACCATCACCAAGACCCGCATCATCGCTCATCGCCAGCAACTTTGCCGCTTGGACAAGGAAGCGGACGGATCAGCCTACTCGATCGCCGAAGCGGGCCTGCTCGGCCTCCTCGCGGAGAAGGCGGAAAAATACGATGCCGTTGTTCTCTCCGACTACGCAAAAGGTGTGATCAGTCAACCGGTGATCGACACCCTCAAGCAGGTACGATCAAAGCGTGGAACGTTTCTCGCCCTCGACCCGAAGCCGAGCCGCACGCTGGATATTCGGGAAATGGACCTGCTCACGCCGAATCGCGGCGAGGCAATTCAACTGTCCGGCATACCGTCCCACACCAAAGAGGGACCCGGACTTGAGGAAATCGTCAACGCCATCATCCAGCGGCATCAGCCGAGGTGCCTCGTCGTCACCTTGAGCGAACAGGGCATGCTGCTTCGAATGCAAGACGGGCCCATCCGTCGCTTCCCAACGGCGGTGCGCCAGGTCGCGGACGTCTCCGGCGCCGGCGACACGGTAATTGCGACGCTGACGGCGGCCTTGGCGGCCAAGGTCCCCCCCGAGCAGGCACTCGCAATTGCCAATGCCGCCGCCGGAATCGTCGTCGGAAAGCTCGGCACGGCCACCGTGACACTTGCGGAGCTGACCGAGATGCTGGCCAACGCACCGGCTATTGAAAGTACCGGGGAATTCCCGCCGAATAAATGACGATCGTGGCCAGGGTTCCAGGCCGCCTCCCCCGGATTCAAAGCATTTCGCGGTCCGGTCAATCGACGGTTGGCCCGAGGCTGGAGAAGCCGGGTAAGTCGCCGGCCCACTGCCTTCATCAAGGGCGGACCCAACCGACAACCCCAACCAACGCACGGCTCCCGTTTTAGCCCCGAGCTCATGGACAATACCGGTGCCAAGCCACGGCTGGCGTTCTTCCAGCACAAGCAAGATGACACGCTGCCCGAGTTTCTGCTGCTGCACCGGCATGCCCACGTCCGGTGCCTTGAAAATTTCTTTGAGGTGGTCGTGGTCAACACCGACGGCGATTTCGGCGAGATATGCGACCGACTTCAACCGAACCTGGCCTTGTTCGAGCTCGGACTGAACCAGCTCACCTGCCGCAAGCCCAGGATTTCCAACCTCAAGTCGCGCCCTTCGATCCCCAAGGCGGCGCTCCACAACGCGGATGCGTGGTGCGATGCGCGGGCGGGATTTCTATCGGACGTCGAGGAATACGGCATTGAGACTTTCTTCGCCATTTCCGTGACGGCCGCCGAACACACGCCGGAGCTGGCGGACGGCCTGTTCGTCTGGCCAAATTGCATCGAGCCGTCCCTTTTTCATGACTACGGCGAAGCGAAGCGAATCCCCGTTTTATTCACCGGAGCAACGACCGCTCTTTATCCGTGGCGGTCCAAGATCCAGCGGATTGTCTCGGCGCAGTATCCGTCGCTGATCTGCCCCCATCTGGGGTACGACCCGCAAAGGTCGCCCGGACAGATGCTCTTCGGTGAAAGATACGCCCGGACCATCAACGCATCGCAGGTGGTTCCCACCTGCGGCACCGTGGCGCGGGAGGTCGTGCGCAAACATTTCGAGATCCCAGCAAGTCGGTCCTGCCTGGTGACGGAAAGGACGCCTGCACTGGAGGCCGCAGGCTTTGTCGACATGGTGAACTGCGTGTTCGCCGACGAAGCCAACGTCCTCGAAAAACTCAATCACCTGTTCAGGCATCCGGAAGTTCTGGAAAAGATAACCGCCGCCGGTTTTGAGTTGGTCCACTCACGGCACACCGACAAGCACCGCGACCAGATCTCCCAGTGGCTCCGCCTGAAGACCAACTTGAAGGCCGGCGAAAAAATCATCCAGCTGAATCCGTTCGCCCCCCTGACCGTGGTGAGCGCCGCCTCGGGCGGAAGGAGCCTGCACATCCATTGCCAAGGAGAACATCTCACGCTCCTTCGCCGGGGCGACGAGATGCTCTCCAGCCGGAAACTCGTCGAAGCCGAAGGGTTTTACCTCCGCAGCTTGAATCACGTGCAATGGATGCCGGAGCCAAAATTCCGCATTGCCCGGCTCAAGCTTTTCCAAGGGAAGGCCGAACAGGCCTTGGCCGACTTGGTCGCGTTGAACGAATATGTCCTGGTCAAATACCAAGCCGCGCATCCGGATCCGGTGGAGTGGGCCTATCTGATCATCGCATGCCTTTGCGCCGGCGAGGAAGCCCGGGCATTCGAGTGCGCCTCCGGTTTCCCCCACCTGCGTCACCCCGAGACCGATCGCGCGCGATGGGCTGCGATCGTCTTGAACAGCGGAGCGGAGGGTTCGCTGGCCGCATTTCCAGATGCGGCGACCCGGAGCCGCACGCTTCACCAGCTGCCTCCGGTTGATTTCCAATCCTGGTTTGCCGAAATCGAGGAGGTTTTGCTGGCCAATGGGCGCGACAACCTCGCGAAACGCCTGCGGGACCGCACCACGGGCGCTGTCCGGGATCTTTCCTATTTTCAGGAATTCACAAAGCGAGACACCGTCGGGTCCGGCCGGGACTGGTTCTCGCGTCGCTCGATCCGCGCGGCGTTGCCCGCCGCTCAGGCGGGGCGGCCGCGTCCGCGCCTTGTCCGCAGGCTCGGGTCGATCCTGCATCGGCTGGAGCGAAAGGTCGGCTATTTTCTGCCGTATGCGGTTTCCAGCATGCGGGACGACCCATTCTTCGCCTCCGTCAGGGTTATTGCCGAAAAAGAGGAGATTCAAGATGCCCTGATCGTCGGCGCATCACCTGGTCGTGGTCTCACCGAGTCGTTTCTGGCCGGATGCGCCCGCAGCCGCACCGCGCCCCATGTATCATGCATCTGCTCCTCGCCGCCGGCGCTGCAGGCGTTGCGCCGGCGAAAGCTCGGTTCTTCGATGCTGAACTGCCGCCTGTTTCCCCCGGCCAAGGTTGACCCGCCACCGACCCTGGGTGCCTTTGTCGGTGCCGATGCCCGTTACGATACCGTTGTGATTGACCCCTCGGAATGGGACCGCCACATGGATGCCGATCACGAATTCCTGAGGCATCTCGGGTCGGCGCGCACCGTCATCCTCGATGACGTAAATACGGATGTGGGATTCCGGATCCGTCGATCACTGACCGAGACCAGTCGTTTTGTCGTCGCGGCGGAGGATCCGTCCTTGCGGAATGGGTATGCCATCCTGCGGAGAGTTGACGGCGTGGCCCAACCATGAAGGAAGCGTGACAGCCGAACGCGCAAACGCCAACGTGCGAACCGCCGCCGCTGCCCGGCGATTCCCCGGAGATCCGGCCCGTGCGCCCCGAACCGTCGGCGGAATCAGCAAGGGACTGCCTCGTCCTGCTTTGCCTCAATCCCCCGATGCCTGAAGAAGCGAAGACCTCCTCACACGCCGAGGCCCTGAAGTCCACGTCGATTGTCGGCGGCGCAACGGTCCTCGTGATGGTCGTGCGCATGGTGCGGACCAAGATCCTGGCGATTCTGCTTGGACCTGGCGGAATTGGATTGGAGGGAATTTACGATTCGGCCCTGAGCGTGGCGAAAACGCTGGTCGATTTGGGGATCAGCAGCTCCGGCGTGAGGCAGATTGCCGCCGCTGTCGGCTCCGGCGATCAACGGCTGATTGCGACCACCATTGTCGCGCTTCGTCGCTCGTGCCTTATCCTCGGCATTCTTGGTGCCGGACTGTTCTTCCTGGCTCGCAGCGAAATCAGCCGCCTGGCCTTTGGCGACACCAGCCACGCGAGCGATCTCGGCTGGCTTTCGATCGTCCTTCTGTGGGGTGCGCTCGCTGGCGGCCAGGGCGCATTGCTGCAGGGCATGCGGCGGATCGGCGACCTGGCCCGAATGAATGTGCTCGGAGCCATCACCGGAGCGGGACTGAGCATTCCGCTCGTTTATTTTTTCGGGACACGGGGGATTGCCCCCTACATGATCGGGGCCGCGGGCGCGGCGGTCCTGTTCTCGTGGTTGTACTCGCGGCGAATCTCCGTTGCGCCGACAAATTTGTCATCGGGCGAAATCTCCGACGAAATTGGCCGGCTGTTGAAGCTGGGCCTGGTCTTCGTTGCGACCGGCTTGATGGCGACCGGAGCGCTCTTTCTCATTCGCACCCTGATCACCCGCAGCATGGGCCTGGTCGAAACCGGCCAGTTTCAAGCCGCCAGCGCGTTGTCGACGGTCTACGTGGGCTTTGTCCTCCAGGCAATGGGAACTGATTTTTACCCGCGCCTGACCGCGGTCGCCAACGACAACCGCCGCTGCAACCAACTCGTGAACGAGCAGGCGGAAATATCCATCCTGCTGGCGCTGCCCGGGGTGCTGGCGACGCTGGCGTTCGCACCCTGGATCATTCGCGTATTTTATTCGGGAAAATTCGACCAGGCTGCGGAAATTCTATCGTGGCAGGTGCTCGGCACCTTCCTGCAGGTTAATTCCTGGCCGATGGGATTCATCATCGTCGCAAAGGGCCGGGCGGCGGCGATGTTTTGGACCGACCTGGTGTCGTATTCCCTCTATGTGGGGTTGGCCTGGCTCGGGTTGAAATGGTTTGGGCTCCCCGGGGCAGGCATGGCATTTCTCGGCCTCTACGTTTTTCATTGGGCGGTGATGTATGTGATCGTACGCCGCGTCTCCGGATTCACGTGGACCCCTGCGAACAATCGGCTTTCGGCGATGGGGTTGATTGCCGCGGTCACCACCCTCTGGGCCCGCTTCGAACTTGCCGAGCCGTGGGCTACGCTGCTTGGTGGCGCCTTGGCGGTGATTGCCGGTGTTTATTGCCTGAGGGCGCTCGTTCGACACGCCGGCGCTGACCGAATAAAGCGATTCCTTTCGAAGATTGCCTCCCGATTTCGAACCCGGAGCTAACCTCCGCTGCTGCCAGCTGGCGCCACTCAACTCCACATTCCTTCCGGGAATGTTTGCTGCATGCACCGGACGGGGCAGCGAGGGTCGACTTGTGAAGAAATCACTAACAACCTAGTTAACATAACGTTAACTGGGCGATTGACGATCGGGCATTTGTTACAAAAAG
>Ga0265327_10000699_pt1 | contig 53339 bp, 34 predicted proteins | sample 41621metaG_FD_202089 | JGI IMG/M metagenome (GOLD analysis project Ga0265327, IMG submission 202089) | Rhizosphere microbial communities from Carex aquatilis grown in University of Washington, Seatle, WA, United States - 4-16-21 metaG | ecosystem: Host-associated > Plants > Roots > Rhizosphere... | reverse complement strand
TGATTGGTTAATTGCGCGGTTAGCTCAGTGGTAGAGCATTACCTTGACACGGTAGGGGTCGGAGGTTCGAAACCTCCACCGCGCACCATCTTTCATTCACCGCTATTTGTGTAGATTTTCCCCCGAAACCAGCAGCCGAACTGACAACAAACACCCCGCTATTTATTGGCGGGTGAGAATGTTGTTGGCAGTCTCAACGCAACTTCGCGAGTGGCCTCGGTGACTTAAATTTTTGAAATCCCTTCGTTCAATGTCAACACTGGCAATTTGGCCATGCCACCCAAATCGTTTATGAAAAATGACTCCGCGGCCAATCGGTACTTGAATCAACCTCATTAGTTCCGGTTGCAGTGCCATCGTGAAGATGATACAACTTGGGGTGAATACAGGGAGCGGCGCGAGTTTGCCGGCCGCATGGGCCAACCAGCTTTGAACATCAATGCTGGCTCAGATCAGAAATCAATCAGACCATGAAAACTCAAAAACAATCCTTGTTAATTCGTCGTTGCGCCGGTTTCACTCTCATTGAACTCCTGGTGGTGATTGCCATCATCGCCATTCTGGCGGCATTGCTGTTGCCAGCCTTGGCCAAAGCCAAGGAGAAGGGCAAGCGGGCGGTCTGTCTAAGCAACCTCAAGCAGATCGCCCTCGGCATGACGGTGTATGCCGGCGACAATGGTGATTATGTGATTCCTGCCCGTAACAACGTAGCGCAATATGTGCAAATCGCCTTGAACCCGGTTCCCACCGCCACGGCAAAAACCGTGGGGCTGGCAGTTGTGACCAATACTCCCAGTGTCTGGTCCTGCCCGGACCGCCACAATCTTCCGGCTTATGATTCAACCTACGACCAGTGGGTTATCGGCTACCAATATTTTGGCGGTATCGTCACCTGGTCCAACCCAGCTTTCACCAGCGGCACGCCTTCCCGCAGCCCGGTCAAGTTGTCCCTATCCAAACCCAGTTGGTGCCTCGGGGCGGACTCGGTGATGAAAGTCAATGGCAGTTGGGGTGGCGTGGATGTGTCGGCCGGAACCTACACCTACACCGACATGCCGCAGCACCACAATGGTGGCTTGACCCCGGCGGGCGGGAACGAGGCGTTTTGTGACGGTTCGGCGAGCTGGATCAAATTTCAGAACATGTTTTTCTTGCACTCCTGGGATCCCAGTGCCACTGGCAGCCGCATTGCTTATTTCTATCAGGATGATATGGGGGCGTGCGATACACCTGCCTACCGGTCACAGTTGGCGGCCAAGCCGTAAGCTGCGGCGAATTTTCTGAACGAGCCAGCCGAAGCTGGCCGAGACGATTCAATATTGGCTGTATGAACGGCAGGCGATTCGCCTGAACCGGCCCGGCTTGGCTCATCCCTCCATCGCACTATCAATGGAAGCAAGCGGAGACGGACGGTTTTGCGCATGGAATATATTGACCGCCTGGGCGCGGGAACGGACATGCAGTTTTTCATACATTCGGCGGATGTAATTATGGACGGTGGCGTAGCTGATGCCGAGGGAAGTGGAGATTTCCTTGTAAGTGTCGCCGCGGGCGAGCAGTTCGAGAACTTCCTGTTCACGGGGAGACAATTTGTCTGTCTCCTGAACGGGGATCGGCGCGGACTGGCGGAAGGCTTGCACAACGCGGCGGGCGATCTGGCCGGTCATGGGTGAGCCGCCGGCCAGCACCTGCTGAATAGCGGCCTGTAATTCCTCGCCCACCGCGCGCTTCAAGATATAGCCGCTCGCGCCCGCAGTCAGGGAGTCGAAGATGCGTTCCGTATCCTGATAAGCGGTGAGCATGATGATTTCGAGGTCGTGGTGTGCAGCCTTGAGCCGCCGAACGCATTCGATGCCGCCCATGCCCGGCATATTGATGTCCATCAGCACCACGTCGGGCTTTTCCCGCTCGATGCCTTCCAGGGCTTCCTCACCTGAAGCGAACAGACCGGCACACTGGCAACCCTCGAAGCGGGTAACCATCCGCTTGAACTGGCTGCGCAGGCGCTCGTCGTCGTCCACAATGGAGATGCGGGTCGTCATTTACTATTCCTTAAATTAACATGGAGATAATTAAGGTCATGTGGCCAATACTGGCGGCACGAATTCATCCTAAATTTTGGGGTGTGATCCGGAGTGCGAAGCGGCTGCGGCAGCCGCCAATTTTCAGGCAGGCTCTTAGCTAAACCTTCCCCCGATAGCGAGCGGGTGGCTTGGGGACAATTTTGGTCACATGCGCGTTCGTGTTTTGGTGCTATTCTTGGGATAGTCATGTTCGCCACATAAACCCCAACGATTGAAAGGCTGACCGCATTTTAACCAAGTAAACCGGCCATAGTTTGAGCACGGCTCCCGCTCGTTTGAAATAGTTGACGCTTAAATCTGGCCCTCCCAACAGCTTTGATGCATATGATGAACGCCAAACCATCCGGCCGGTCGAATCGTGGGCTGACTTCGCGTGAGCGGGAGATCTTGGTGCTGGCGGCAAAAGGTCTGACCCGTTCGCAGATTGCCGGGCAGCTTGGCCTGCAGCTTTACACAATTAGTTCGCATCTGAAAAAGATCCACCGGAAGCTGGGGGTTCATAACCGGGCGGCGGCGGTGGCGGTTTTTTTGCGTCAGGGAGCGGGAGATGGTTCCCGGTCAAAGCGGTTGCCGGCTTCCCAGGCGGACATGAGGCGCCGCGGTTTTCTGTCGCCGCTCCAGGTTGCTTTTTGCCCGCATTGTGGTGGCGGCCTGCCGGCAAAAGTCATGTGTGCCCCGCTTGGTAATGAAGCCGTTAAACTCTTCAACGAATAAGACCGGATTATTCGTAACTCCGGCCAGCCACCTGGCGGATGGCTGCCATGTTTATAGATTCTTTATATTCTTAAGAACGGTTATTATAAAAGAAATGAACCCTCATATAATTACCATTAAACGCAGTGTCCGCTGTTTCATTTGAACACTGAAGATTCCGCAAATCACCATGAACCAGAATCCAGCCGTACTACCCGCCAGTCAGCCCCGCGGCTTCCGCCGTTTGGCTTCCCCGGCGAACGCGGCGAAATTTTATCGAATCCTAGAAACGACCCTTTTGAATCCTGAGAATGAAAAATAAATTTCACAAAGTATTGTTCGGCGGCCTGCTCATGGCCGCCAGCCTTTTCCCGGGTTCGGCCCGCGCCGACTACCCGAACTTTCCTGACGTCAAAAGTGGTTCGGACATTTGCGTGCAGGAGCTGCGGTGGCCTTATTGGAATGGGGCGTATTACAACACCTGGGTGATGCAGTCTTTCACGAGTGTGGAAGGTACGAGCGGTTCTTTTTACAGCGGCGTGCCCTTGCCCTCGGCTGGTTCGCCCGCCCAAGCGGGAATCAATTATAGTTTCTGGAGCTTGAGCAATCCTTTGCATCCCACTGACACGGTCAGTTCCAAATACTCCAGCCCGACCACGTTTCCGCGCCAAACCATCGCCGAGGGCACCATCCTCGAGGACCCCGGCACCTGGTATTTCTGGCAGACGAACACGTGGTATCGGGTGGCGTTCCGCGCCTGGCAGCCGGCGGACGGCACGCCGCATCTAGGTTACGCCGGGGAATGGGTTCGCGACGGGGCGTCGGGCATCTGGTATCACACGGCCACGGTGCAAACGCCGTTTTCGATTACGGGTGTTTCTGGCTGGGGCGGTTTTCAGGAAGATGCCGCCGGCAGCAGCAGTCCGCAGCGGACGGATTATCGGCGGTTGTATTACCACTATAACGGGGTGTGGAACAGCGCCACCAATTTCTTTGATCAAAATCAAAACATCAGCGTTTCCTATCTTGGAGATCCTGGAATGGTGGACAACGCCGCTCTGATCACCAATAGCGTGGACGGCACCAATGCCGCTGTTTATGTGGAAACCTGCAACCATAACACCAATTACGTTGGCACTGTCGCCAATGGCGCAAGGTCGCCCACCTTCAGCATGAGCCAGCCAGCCACGCCCACGTTTTTTGATCCCATCCTGGTGACCAATTACAGCGGCAGTGTGACCGGCGGCCAATTGCTGGTGCAATGGCAGATCCTCAACACCAGTTCGCCTCAGTTTGCCTACCAAATCAACGTCTATACCAACGCCGGCTACACTGGCACGGTGGTGGCGACGTTTTATGACAACGACCCGGAAGTGCGGCAGAAGCTGCTGAACATTCCCACGGGCGTCACGCCCTATCCGCAGTTGACCATTGTGGATATTTTCAACCAGACCAACGCGCCGGTGAACGTCACGGTGACCAATGCCGTTTTGCTGGCATCCACCAACGTATCGGGCGTGGTGGGCGGTTTGAACTTTGCGTATTACGAATCGGCCAGCAACATCGCGTTGCAGACCAGCGGTACCAACTGGTCCTCCATGCCGAACTTTCCCTCGCTGACGCCCGCATTGCAGGGAGCCGTGAGCGGACTGGATTTGACGCCGCGTCGTCGTCGCGATGGCTATGCCTTCAATTACACGGGCTATATCAATGTGCCGAGCAATGGCCTTTATGCCTTCACGCTGAATTCCTGCGACGGCAGCAAACTGTATGTGGACGGCCAATTGGTGGTGAACAACGACGGCGAACACAGCCCGGCGGACTTGAGCAGTTGGGTGGGGTTGCAAGCCGGCTACCACACCTTGAATGTCCAGTATTTCTGCGATACGCAGCCTTATTTCGGCTACTACTTTGACTCGATTTCATTGTCCTATGAAGGGCCGGGCATCACGAAGACTGCCGTGCCGGTCACTGCGTATTCCCGGGTGCCGGGCGGCAGTGAACCCACCATCAGCCTCACCTCGCCAACGAATGGCGTGACCATTTCCGGCGCGGGTGTGCCGTTGAGCGCGGCGGTGACGGCCAATGGCAACACCATCAATAGCGTGTGGTTTTACAACGGAAACAACTATTGGGCGCAGGACACCTCGGCACCCTACAGCACCAGCTCATTGTTCTGGGACAGTAACACCAATCAAATCCACGCCCGGCTATATTATAACAGTACCAACATCATCGATTCGCCAGTCAATCTGGTGACTACCACGAACCAGACACTGGCACCGTGGCAGTTTGGGCAGGTTTTCTTCCATGATTATCCGAGCGGTGCGAGCATCCAGAGCGGCACCTATTCGATGATTGGCGATGGCGTGGACTTGCTGACGCGGCAGGTGAGCGGCGATTGCACCATCATCGCGCACTTGGCGGGCTTGCCCAGCACGGCGGCGGCACCGGATGGGTCGGTGGCCGAATCCGGCTGGCAGGCGGGAATTATTTTGCGCGGCACCACCAACCTGGTGCAGGGCTATCCGTGGGGAAAGAGCGGCAATGCACCTTTTGTGGCGGTCTTTGGCAAGGTTGGCGGCGGCACTTATTATCAGGATGAAGACATGGTCAACGGTGGCGGTGGATATAACCGGGGGGTAACGTCAGGAAACTGGTTCAAGCTGGTGCGGACTGGCGGGACGAATTTCACCAGTTTCGTGTCACCGGACGGCTCGACCTGGACGCAAGTGGGCAACACCAATCTCACCGATTTTCCCACGACGATTTATGCGGGCATGTTCACCTATGCAGAGCCGGATGGTAACCTTTCCGTTCCTTGGGCGAAATTCGACAACGTAAGCATTCTAGGAAACATTCTTGGCCCGCCCACGGTCAGCGTCACGCCGTCGTCGGCCACTGCCTATACCGGCCAGACCACGACCTTCACCGCGCAGCCTGGCGGCAATGCGCCGTTCTATTACCAGTGGCAGCTCAACGGGGTGAATCTCACGGGCGCAACCAATGCGGCCTTGACGTTGACGAATTTGCAACCGGCTAATTCTGGCATTTACAATGTTGTGCTGACCAACGCCGATGGTACGGCCAGCGCCACGGCTACGTTGAGTGTGCAGACACTGGCATCGATGACGACCCAAGTGCTTTTGCCGCTGGGTGACGCGTATGTGTATGACGGTTCACCCACAGGCAACTACGGGACGCAGACAAACCTGTTCGTTAAAACCAACAGTTCGGCTGGCTACTCGCGGAATGCTTATTTGATGTTCAACGTCAATGGGCTGACCAATGTCCAGAGCGCACAATTGCAGTTGATGCCGGTTTCGACGCAATACACTCTCAATGTGGACTTCCAATTGATAACCAATGACACATGGACCGAGTTGGGGATTACTTGGGCCAACCAGCCGACTGAAGCAGGCACTGACATTACCAATATGCCGGGCTTTACCGTAGGCTTGCCGGTATTGGCGAATGTAACGAGTCAGGTCATCAGCAAGGCGGGTCAGGACGGACTGCTTTCAATCCGCCTGCTTTCCACCAGCCCCGGTTCGGGTCAAGTCATGTTTGGCTCGCGCGAAAGCGCGCTCGTAACCAACCAGCCGCAGTTGATCTACACCTTGAATTCTCCCGGCGTGAGTTTGACCAGTCCGGCCAGCGGAGCGGCTTTTGGGGCGCCAGGCACGATTAACCTTGCCGCCAGCGGTGTGAATATCAGCGGCCATACGATTAACTACGTGCAGTTTTACAATGGGGCGACGCTGCTGGGTGTTTCAAGCAACGCGCCTTACAGCCTGGCTTGGACAAATGCGCCCGTGGGACAATACACCGTCTATGCCCTGGCAGTTTATGATGTGACGAACACGATGAGTTCGGTGCCCGCGTTCATCACGGTGAATCCGCTCCCGTCTGCGCCGGCCACGATTTCGCCGGTTGCCTTGTCCGGCAATCTTGTCAACGTCAGTTGGCCGGCGGCAACGAATGCCTCGGGCTATGTTTTGAGCCGGAACGGAACGGCCATCGCCTGGCTCGCAGGAACCAATTATGCGGACCTTGGCCTGGCCGCAAACACGACCTATTCGTATTTTGTGGTGGCGACGAACCAGTGGGGCAGTTCTGCCCCGAGCGTGACAAATTCGGCAACGACCTTCGGTTCGGGAGGAGCATACTGGTGGGACGCCGGTGGTGCGTCAGCCGGCGCACAGGACGGCAACGGCAACTGGGGTGGCAGCGCGACCAACTGGTGGAACGGCTCGGCCAACGTGGCTTGGACGGACAACAATCTGGCCATCTTCGGCAACGGCACCACGACGAATTGTACCGTGACCATCACCAATAACGTCACGCCCGGCGGAATCTTGTTCAATGCGAACAGCGGCGGCACGTACACGCTATCCAGCAGCGGCAGCAGCCTGGTGGTTCTTTCCGGCACACCGGCCATCACCTGCAATGACAGCGCCACCATCAACGCCGTGCTTCAGGGCAGCAGCGGTTTTAGCAAGACCGGTCCGGGAACGCTCACGCTCACCGGTACGAATACCTATACCGGGGCCACGACCATCGGCAGCGGTGTGCTGACGGTTGGCAGTTCGGGCCGGTTAGGCAGTGGCAGTTATGCCGGGAACATCGCTGATAACAGCGCTCTCAATTACAACAGTACGCTGGCGCAGACGTTGAGCGGCGTCATCTCCGGCACGGGCTCGCTTGCCCAGCAGGGCGCTGGCGCGCTCACCCTGTCTGGTGCAAACACTTATTCCGGCGGCACAACCGTTGTCCCCAACGGTGACGTAGTTGGATTGGTGGCCGCCAGTGCGTCGGCCTTGGGCACCGGCTCTGTGCTGGTGAACGGCGGACAACATTATAGTTACTCGCTCACCGTCAATACCGGTTTGACCGTCACCAATGCGTTGACCCTGAAGCCGGGCGCAGGCGGAACCGGGAATGCCTATCTGGGACTGGCCAACAGTTCAGTCTGGAGCGGACCTGTCACGGTGGATAACAGCCTGGCCAACGGCGTTGCCTACATCGCCAGCAGCGCCTCGGCTGGTAATCCGAGCATTGTCTCCGGCACGATCGGTTACAGCACGCTCGCACCCGGTGTTTCCCTCGGCTTCCGTGGTAGTGGTGGTTATCAGAAGGTAACGGGGCCGGTCTCCCTGTCCACCGGAGAGATTCAGTTGGTTGATACTTCCAAAGTTGAATTCAGCAATGGCGCCAACACCTGGGGCCAGCTTGATGCAGGTAATTCCGGTGCCATCATCTATGTCGGCGCGGCCAACACGCTCTCGTCCAGCGGCATTGTTTCATCCAGTTCGGGCGGCACGTTCCAAATGAACAATATGGCCGGCACCGCCGCCTACAACCAGACCATCGCGGGCTTGAGCGGAAACATCAAGGTCGCCCTGGCCACCGGTTCAGCTACCCTGACGCTGAACGTGCTGGCGAATCAATTCCAGACCAATGCCATCTCCGGCGCGCTCGCGCTCGTCAAGACCGGGACAGCGACCCAAACCCTCGCCGGCACCAACACGTATACCGGCACGACCACGATCAATGCAGGCACTTTGGTTATGGGTCCCACCGGTTCCATCGCCACCAGCCCAAGCGTGGTCATTGCCAGCAACGCGACGTTTGACGTATCGGCACTGGCGACCTTTGCCTTCACCGGCTCCAGCCCGGTTCAGACCTTGGCCGGCGGCAGCCCTTCCGGCACGGCAAACCTCACCGCTACGGGCCGGACCGTGACGTTAAATTCCGGCGCGCAGCTTTCCTTCCAGGCCGGCAGCAACACGGTGGGCAAGCTCAGTGTGGCGGGGAATCTGACCCTGAATGCCAATGCGGTAACGGTGAATGTGAGCGGTGCCGCGTTGGCGCCGGGCACCTATCGGTTGCTGGATTGCACTGGTACGCTGGCCAACACCGGCACGTTTGGAACGCCCGTCTTTACCGGAATTCCGCTGGTGGGAGCCACGGCGGCCATCAGTGTCACGCCGGGAGCTGCCGGCCACATTGACCTCGTGGTCCAGGCCAACACCTATACGCTCACCTACAATGCCGGGGCCAATGGCAATATCAGTGGCACCTCGCCGCAGACGGTGAACTATGGCGCCAGCGGCACGGCGGTGAGCGCGGTGCCGAACAGCGGCTACGTCTTCACCAATTGGAGTGATGGCCTGGCCGTCAATCCGCGCACGGATGTAAATGTGACGAACAATATTTCCGTAACGGCAAACTTTGTGGTGACCGCGCCCGTGGTGGTTCCCCCGGTGGTGCCGGTGATCACGAATGTGAATATCGCCCTCGACCGGACATCGTTTACGGTGGCGGGCTTGGGCGGGACGAACGAAAATTATGTGTTGTGGGGTGCCACCAACCTGCCGCCCGCGTGGATGCCATTACTTACCAATTTGACCGATGCCAACGGTGTGTTCCGCTTCATCGACTTCCAGATGACGAACTATCTACAACGGTTTTATCGCGTCCAGTCGCAACCCTGAAAAGCGAACCAGTAGAGCTTTTGAAGAAAAACTGGAGTCGGTTTGGAGCGAGGATTTTTAAAGCTGGGCGAGGCTGAGCGAAGGCGCAGGTTCAAGGAACCCTGTAACTGAGCGAAAACGAAGTCCAGCTTTAAAAAGACCGCTGCCTGCTCCCGTACACCAAACGGCCACAGTTTTTATTTAAATGCTCTAAGTTACCGCTCCGGTGTCTTTTAATTTGATGCAACGCGCTTTTCACACAGGTTTACGCTAGTGCTCGACAAAGGCCTCCGGTTCCGGCAAACTTTTTCCTGCCAGGGCCTGTGGAGTGTGGACTTACGAACCCCGCCAGGGCCGGAAGGCAGCAACGGCAGTATGCTTTGCAATTGCCGCAGTCACCCTGGCATCTTTCCATTTACAATTCCGTAAGGCGATTTACGATTTGCCTTCGCAGTTGCATTCCGCGTCCAAATCGTAAATCGTAAAGCGCACATGTCATCGTACCAGGTCATCGCCAGAAAATACCGGCCGCAGCGTTTTGCGGATGTCGTCGGGCAGGAACACGTCACGCAGACGCTGGGCAACGCCATCACCCAGAAGCGCATCGCCCACGCCTATCTCTTTTGCGGCCCGCGTGGCACCGGCAAGACCACCATTGCCCGTATTTTTGCCAAATGCCTGAATTGCACCGGCGGCCCCAAGGTGGAGTTCGATGATGCCGACCCCCGCGTGCAGGAAATCACCGAAGGCCGCTCGCTGGACGTGCTCGAAATCGACGGTGCCAGCAACAACGGCGTGGAGCAGGTGCGCGAACTCCGCGAAACCTGCAAGTATGCCCCGGCCAATTCGCCTTACAAAATTTACATCATTGACGAAGTTCACATGCTTTCCACGGCGGCGTTTAACGCGCTGTTGAAGACGCTGGAAGAACCCCCGGCGCACGTGAAATTCATGTTCGCCACCACGGACCCCGAGAAAGTCCTGCCGACCATTCTTTCGCGCTGCCAGCGGTTTGATCTACGTCGTATTCCCAGCGCGCTTATCACCAAACATCTGGCTGAAATTGCCGGCAAGGAAAAGGTGACTATTGATGCCCCGGCCCTGCACGCCATTGCGCGCGGTGCCGATGGCGGCATGCGCGATGCCGAGTCCACGCTCGACCAGCTCATCAGTTTTTGCGGCGATAAAATTGAGGAAGCCGATGTGCTCTCCATGTTTGGGCTCGCCGCGCAAAACCAGATTCTCAAACTCAGCCATGCCGTGTTATCCGGCGAAATCTCCATCGCGCTCACCCAACTGGACGAACTCGCTCGCGGCGGCAAAGACCTGGGCCGTTTGCTTGGCGATTTGTTGAATCATTTCCGCAACCTGCTCATTTATCAGGTTTCCAAGGGCGACCTCAATCTCCTCGAAGCCTCCGAGGCGGAAGTGGCGGCCTTGAAAGAGCAGGTTTCACTTTCAAACACCGACACTCTTACGCGCATTCTGGAAGTGCTGGCCGACGCCGAACTGCGCCTGCGCGATGCGGCCTCCAAGAAAATTTTGTTGGAAGTATCTTTGCTGCGCGCCATCGAAGCGCGCAATTCGTTGCCGTTAGACGCCGTATTAAAACAGTTAAATCAATTGCGCAACCAAGCCGGTTCCAGCGGGCAGGGGACTCCAATGGCCTCCGCCAGCGCAGCCCCAACTCCGGCACCGGCAGCCCCCAGGCCAACCCCGGCCGCGCGCGTGGAACAACCGCCTGTTCCGGCCGCGAGCCATAAACCTGCACCGGCGGCAGCGCCTGTATCTGTACCCAGCCCGGTGCCTGCGGGAAATTTGTCGGCTCTGTGGGACAGCCTGCTGGAAGCCGTGGGCCGGGCCAGTCCGTTTACGCGCGGTTACCTGATTGACGCGCATCCCGTATCCTTTGAGAAAAGCGTGCTGGTCATCGGCTTTGACCCGGAATTTGAAGATCACCTTGGGCTCGTGGACAATTCGCGCAATCATACCTTGATCGCCACCAAGCTTTCCGAACTGGGCCATCCCAACTCGATGATTAAATTCATCAAGGCTGAAACCCCGGTCGGCTGGGTGCGCAAGCCAGCGGCTCCGCCCGTGCCGCCGCCTGCCCCGGCCAAACCGGCATCTGCACCAGCCTCAGCCCCGGCCGCCGCGCCCGGTAAACCAGCGGACCCCGCTGCTGCCGCGCCGGTGCCCGAGAAGAAGACCACGGCCGTGCCGTTTAACAAGGACGATTTCAAAAACGACCCGTTGATTCAAAAGGCGCTGGAGGTTTTCAAAGGCACCATCGTGGAAGTTCGCGTTTAAATAGTAACACGCCACTAACGAGCGGTTTACCCGTTGGCGGTGCCTTGGCAACGCGCATGGATATTTTTGATCAATTGTACCTGTTCGGCCAGTTGATGTGGCTTGATGAAAAAATCCCGCGCACCGAGATGTTTTGCCTTTTGAATGTCGTCGTCGGGCGCTGAAGACGAGAAAACAAAGACCGGCAGTTTTCGAAGTTCCTTGTTCAACGCAATCCACACCAGCACATCAAAGCCGTCCAGCAACGGCATTTTCAAATCGAGCAGGCACATTGCTGGTGGCGTGTGTCCCGCCAGGTAATTCACGGCTGCCTGTCCATTGCTGACAAATACCAGCGGGTTGGGCAGCCCGGCTTTTTCAAAAGCCAGCTTCCAAATCAGCCGGTCGGTCTCTTCATCATCCGCAATAAGAATAGGCAATAATACGTCGTCCATCCTTGTGCTATTGTCAGCGCATGCCACGGGGAGTTCCACCAAAAAATTGCCTTCGCCCGCAAGCGTTATGCGGTCATGGGATATCAACCTGGCGCGTCAGGCAGCGTGCAAAATATTGGAACCGCACTGAAAATAACCTGACACGAACTCAGCCGTGGCTTAAACTGGGGTTCAATTAAATTACTATGTCGAGCATTGGCAAATTAATGAAACAGGCTGCAAAAATGCAGCAACAAATGGAACAGATTCAGGCCGACCTCGCGGCCCGCACGGTGGAAGCCACCAGTGGCGGCGGCGCGGTGAAGGTGACCGCCAAATGTGACGGCACCCTGGCGGCCATCAAGATTGACCCGCAGGCGCTGAATCCCGCCGACGCTCAAATCGTCGAAGACATGATTTTGTCCGCCGCGAACCAGGCGTTGAGCCAGGCCAAGGAAATTTCCAATGCGGAGATGGGCAAGGCCACGGCCGGCTTCAATCTGCCCGGATTGATGTAAAGCCAGAAGGAAGCAGGCTGAATGAAGAATTTTTTCGTGCCCGGCACCCAGCCTCGTTGCTTCGTCCTGATTCTTCATTCCCATTATGCTGCCTGAACCCATTGTTGCGCTGACGGCTGCGCTCGCCAAGCTTCCCGGCGTCGGTCCGCGCTCGGCGGAACGCATCGCCTTGCATCTTGTGCAAGCGGAAGCCGCGCAGGTGCGGTACCTGGCCGAGGTAATGGTGGCGGCGCGTGAGCGGATTCGCTTCTGCGAAATTTGCGGGTCGCTCACGGAAAAATCACCGTGTGCCACCTGCGAAGACACGCGGCGCGATGCCTCGCTGGTGTGCGTGGTGGAACGGGCCGTGGATATTTTAAGCATCGAAAAATCCGGCACGTATCGCGGCAAATTTCACGTGCTCGGCGGCAAAATCTCACCGTTGGACGGCGTGGAACCGGGCGACTTGCGCATCACTGAACTCGAAAAACGGCTGGGCACCGAGCCCGTTCACGAAATCATCATTGCCCTGGGTACGGATGTGGAAGGCGACGCCACGAGCCATTATCTGGCCAAGCGCCTGGCGCGGCCGGGCATGAAAATTTCGCGCATCGGTTTTGGCCTGCCCGCCGGCAGCGGCCTGGAATTTGCCGATGAACTGACCTTGAACCGCGCCCTGGAAGGGCGTCGGGAAATGCACTAACGAATTAACATGCAGCCCGTACTTATTTTTGACCTTGGCAAAGTGCTGGTGGATTTCGACTACTCCATCGCCGCCAAAAAAATTGCCGCGCGCAGCAAAAAATCGCCCGCGGATCTACACGCTTTTCTCGGTGGCTCGCCATTGTTACTGGAATACGAATGCGGACGGCACACGCGCCAGGAATTTTTCGAGGCCATTCGCGAAGCCATCGAATTTCAGGGCGACGTGGCGGAATTCGGTGGATTTTTTGCCGATATCTTCGCCGAGATTCCGCCCATGGTATCCATGCAGGCGGAACTCCGCCGTCGCGGCCTCAAAACCTACATTTTCTCCAACACCAACGACCTCGCGACCGAGCACATCCAGCGAAATTTTCCGTTCTTCGGGAACTTTGACGGCTACATTTTGTCCTACGAAGTCGGCGGCATGAAACCGCAGCCCAAAATTTACGAGGCCATGGAAGCCATGACCGGCCGGCGCGGTGCAGACATGGTTTATCTCGATGACCGCCTGGAAAATATCGAGGCCGGCGCAGCGCGCGGCTGGCAGGCCATCTTGCATGAAACCCCCGAAAAATCCCGGCAGGCGTTGAGCAAACTGGGGTTGCTTTAGGGTTTTAATCCGAAGTGCGGTTTTTACCGCGTTGGCGGCACCACCCAGCGGCCTTCGATAAGGCTGGCTGAGACTTGGCCGGCATGCTGGATTGCCGTTTCGGAAACGGCTTGGATTTTTCCAGAGTACGGAATCGCAATCAGATCGGCAAAAGCGCCGGTGGCAAGTTCGCCAATCTTTCCTTTCAGGCCCAAGGCGCGCGCGCCATTGACGGTGGCCATTTCCAAAATTTTCGCCGGGGACAAGTTTGGTTCTTTGCCGGCCAGCGCCCGCATTTCGGCAAACATATCCAGTTCAGGTTTTTGCCGGCCGGTTTTGCGCACCGTGGCCAGGCTGTCGGTGGCCAGGCAGATATTCACACCCGCATCGGCCAGCCGCGCGCGTTGAAATGCCGGGTGCTTGAAATAATCATGGCTGCGCGGGCAATGCACCACGCTGGTCTTGTTTTTGGCCAGCAACGTGGCGTCGCCGCGCGCGAGGCAATTGACATGGATGGCCAGCACGTTTTCGCCGAGCAATTTCTGGCGGGCCAGATGGGCCACGGGTGAGCCCAGGCCGCAGTCAGACGGATCGCGTTCGTTGCGCTTGAGCCAGTCGTGCATGTCGCCGCGCGCATGCTGGAACATGTCGAATTCCTGCTGCGATTCCGCCACGTGCACGCTTACCGGCCAGTTGCGTTTTTGGGCGACGCGCGCGGTCAGTTGGAGCAGTTCAGGCAGGGTGGAATAGGGCGCATGCGGCGAGAGCAGGGCACGATTGCGGGCGTGCGGCAGTGAATCAATTTTGTCAATTGCTTCGCGTAAAATGTCTTTAGGCGCGCGGCGCGACTTGATGCCGGTCATCTCGAGGAATGAAAACACGCGCAACGGCGTGGCATCCCAAACCTCCGGCAGCAAATCAGGCATGGCCTCGATGTCTGCCACCGTCGTCACGCCGGATTTAATAAGTTGATGCGCGCCGTTCAGCCAGGAGCGGGCGTAATCGGAATAACCCCAGCCGGTTTTGGCGGCGGTGATGGCGGCAATCCAGTCGGTAAACGTCTTGGGCGGAGACAATTCCCCAGCCATGTCCGTGTAATCCAGATGGCAATGGGCGTTGACCAAGCCCGGCAGCAGGAGAACTTCACCGAGGTCGAGGGCTTTTTCGCGCAGGTGCGGGCGCAGTTGTTTCCAGGGCATGACCGCCCGGATTTTGCGCCCGGCAATAAAAACCGCGCCGTCTTCAATGGGCGGCGCGGTGACGGGAAAAATGGCCTTGGCCCGCAGGATCATTCGCCGCTGGCTTCCTGACGGGTGCGTTTGGTGCGGGCGCCCACCTTATGCTTGCGGGCCTTGTGCTTGCTGTGACGTTTGCGGATTTGCTGCTCAATTTTCTTGGTGACCATGTCAATGGCCGCATAGAGGTCGCTTTCGATGTCCTTGGCGAACAAATCGGGGCCACGTACGCTCAGGCGCATCGAGCAACTGAACTGTTTTTGGGGCACGCGGGTATGATCATGTTCCAGCGTTACCCGCGCAGAGACAATGCGTTGGTCCATATGGTCCAGTTTATCGAGCCGGGCAATCACATGTTCTTCAATCGCTTTGGTAAGAGTTACGCTATGTGGAATTAAGATCAGCTTCATAAAAAAAGGATGGCCCAGATTGCTGAAAAATCCAGTTTTTCCTTTTACAAAACATTAGTTACTGGAAACAAAGCGAGATTCGTGCCAAATTTGCTTGAGAAATTGCTGAAATCACTTAAGATTACCGCCGATGGGACCTGGTTTACAACTCTCGCAACGACTGACGCAATCGCTGGTGCTTGCGCCGCAGCTCCAGCAATCCCTCGCTTTGCTCCAGGCACCCACCCTTGAACTCAAGGCGCTCGTCGAGGCCGAGTTGCAGCAAAATCCTGTACTGGAAGAAGTCATGGACCAGGACATGGAGCAACGTGAAAAGGCCAATGACAATGACGAGGGTGATTCGACCGAAGTCACCGATTTTGCCGAGCCGCCGGAGGATGTAAAATTTGATTCCGCCACCGAAAAACCATCCGCCGAGCCGGTGGATGATTTTCAGGCCGAATTCGAGAAGTTGGTGCAGATGGACCAGGACTGGCGCGACCATTTTTCTCAAGCCAATACGCCCATCCGCTCCTCGTCCGAGGAAGAGGAACGACGGCAGTTCATGTTCGATTCCATCACGGCCGAGACCTCGCTCGCACAGCACCTCATTGAACAGGTGCGCGACACAAATTTGAAGGGCGATGAACAGGGGTTGGCGGAATTGATCATCGGCAATATCGATGATTACGGCTATCTGAACACCACCCTCGAGGAACTGGCCACCTCCACCAGTTTACCCCTGGAAAAAATTGCCGAAGTCCTCAAGGTTGTCCAAACCTTTGAACCGGTTGGCGTGGGCGCGCGCGATTTGCGCGAGTGCCTGATGCTGCAGCTCGAACGCGTGGGCCAGCAGGACACCCTCGAGTATCGCATTGTGCGCGATTTCATGGACGCATTGGGCAAGCGGCGCATTCCGGAAATTGCCCGTGGCACCAACCAGAGCGTGGAGGAAGTCCAGGAAGCTTTGGCGCGCATCGGCCGTTTGGAACCGCGTCCCGGCCGGGCATTTCTGCCGGTTGTCGAGCAATACGTGGCACCGGAAGTGTTCGTGCAAAAGAACGGCGAAGATTTTACCGTCACCACCAACGACGAACAGATTCCCCACCTGCGCATCAGCAACGTTTACAAGGATTTGATGTCAGGCGACGGCGGGAACAACGCCGAGGTTAAAAATTACATCCGCGAAAAGATTCGCGCCGGCAAGTTTCTCATCAAAAGTTTGCACCAGCGCCAGGCGACCATCGCCAACATCGGGCGCGAAATCGTGAAGCGCCAGCGCGACTTCATGGAGAAGGGCGTGGCCCATCTCAGGCCCATGACCATGGCCCAGGTGGCCGAAGTGGTGGGCGTGCATGAAACCACCGTGAGCCGCGCCGTTTCCGGGAAATATATTGAGACCCCGCAGGGCGTGTTTGAAATGAAGTATTTCTTCACCGCTGGCCTCCAAAATGCCCACGGCGAAGACGTTTCCAACACCAGCGTCAAAGACATGATCGCGGATATCTTCAAGGGCGAAAACCCCAGCAATCCGTTGTCCGACCAGGAAGTCGTGAAAATGCTCACCGCCAAGGGCATTACCATTGCCCGCCGCACGGTGGCCAAGTATCGCGACGAACTGGGTATTCTGCCCTCGAACCTCCGCAAAGTTTACTGAGCCTTGCTTTGGCTGAGCCCTTGGCCTTTAAGCGGGAAAGGAGTGATTTAACAGCTCTCGGTAACTGACTCCCATTTCATCGGCTTTGCTTTTTGTTCTTTCGTTTGAGGATATAAATACCAATTGCCAAGACTGCAAATAAGCCAACAACCAGCCACTCTCCCTGTTTTCCTGCGAAGCGGGCAGCCGCATCTTTGATTAATAGTGCTCCGGCCAATAAGAGAGCAGACTTCAATCCTGACTTGCCGTAGAGAATGAACACTACGGCGGACAGGATTAAAGCTATGGGAATCCAGATCATCGTTTCCATGCCCGAATCTGCGCAAGGTTTACTGAACCTTTGCGCTGGTTGGACATTCGGCCCGTTTACGGACGCCAAGTGTATTACGCAATTTTCCGCAGCTTGGTAACGCGGCCAACTTCCACCCATTCCACGACGAAGATGTTTCCTTCGTGATCGAAATAGGCGCTGTGCGGGGCCACAAACTGGCCGGGCGTAAAGGCGTCGCGCGGTTTATCACGCAATCCCTTGTAGCCGGGGCCCTGGCCGAGATGCGCCACCAGCTTGTTGTTCTTGTCGAAGAGCGTCACGCGCGATTCCAAATCAGGAATCACCATTAAATCACCGCGTGTATGGAAATGACACGGCGCGTGCATTTCGTCGGTCACAAAACTGGTGTGCTGGCCGTCGAGCGTGAAATATTGCAGGCGGCGGTTGGCGCGGTCGGCCACCACGAGCGAAGGCTGGTCGCCGCGCGGGTCCACCATCAAACCATGCGGACAATCCGTCTGGCCGGCTTCCTTGCCCTTGCCGCCAAAACTGCGGATGTACTTGGCGTCTTTGTCGTATTGATGAATGAAGCTTTTGCCGTAGCCATCCGCCACATAGAAATCGCCGTTGGCCGCAATCGCCACGTTGGTGGGACAAAATTCATCGGGCATCGTATAACCCGTGCAGGTTTCCGGGGCCCATTTGCGCCAGAGTTCCTTGCCCGCGAGCGTGGTTTTGGCAAAGAGATGGCGTTTGGGGTCGCACAGGTAGAAAAACTCTTCGCCACCTTCGCGGCTTAAATGCAAGCCATGCGCGCCGCCTTTGTATTCCTTGCCCCAGGAACGGACAAATTTTCCGTCGGCATCAAACACCACCACGGCATCGTTGATTTTTGCGCCCGCGCCAACGGTATGCTTGATGTGGATATTTCCTTGCGCATCCACCGCCACGCCGTGCGTGTTCCCATATACATGTCCAGCGGGCAGCTCGCCCCAGTCGTGAATGGCTTCGTATTGATGGTCGCCTTCGCCCAAGATGGGCGGGCGATTGCCGGTTTTATCGCCGGCCAAAACATAAGGGGCCACGGCGGCAAACGCGGCGGCGGTACCGGCTTGTTTCAAAAATTTACGGCGGTTCATGGGATTAGTTTTCATGGGTAAACGAGTTTAGACAATCAAATTATCCACCACGCTGGCGGGCACGACACCCGTCAGCCGCTGGTCAAGTCCTTGGGAACGGTAGGTAAATTTCAGATGGTCGAAGCCCATCAATTTCAGTGCGGTGGCATGAAAATCATGCACGCTCACCGGGTCGCGGATGATGTTATAGGAGAAATCATCGGTTTCACCGTGCACGAGGCCGGGCTTGATGCCGCCGCCAGCCATCCACATCGTGAAACAACGCGGATGATGGTCGCGGCCGTAATTGGTCTTGCTCAGTTCGCCCTGCGAATAAATTGTGCGGCCAAATTCACCGCCCCAGACAATGAGCGTCGAGTCGAGCAGGCCGCGCTGCTTCAAATCCTGCACCAGCCCATAGCACGCCTGGTCAATGTCCTTGCACTGGTCAGGCAGACGGCCGGCCACGTTCGAGTGCGTGTCCCAGTTGTTATGATAAATCTGCACGAACCTCACGCCGCGCTCGATCAACCGCCGCGCCAGCACCGCTGTGTTCGCAAAGCTGCCGGGCTTTTTGGCTTCGTCGCCGTAAAGTTTGTAGGTGGCCTCGGGTTCGTTGGAAACTTCCGCCAGGTCCGGCACGCTCGTTTGCATGCGGAACGCCAGTTCGTATTGGGAAATGCGGGTGTGCGTTTCCGGGTCGCCCACGACGCGAAAGTTGATTTCATTCAACGCCTTCAAGCCGTCGAGCGTCTTGCGCCGTACCGCGGCATCCACGCCCTGCGGATTATTGATGTACATGATGGGGTCGCCCGCCGTGCGGAATTGCACGCCAGCGTGTTCGCCCGGCAAATAACCGGCGGACCAGAGCCGGTTGGAAATGGCCTGCAATTGTTCGGTGTTGGTGGACTTGGCAATCAGCACCACGAACGTGGGCAAATTTTGGTTCAACGTGCCGAGTCCATACGACACCCACGAGCCAAAGCACGGCCGGCCGGTGATTTGATTGCCCGTCTGCATGAACGTGATGGCGGGCTCATGATTGATGGCCTCCGTGTTCATGGAACGCACAAAGCAAAGGTCGTCCGCCATTTTGGATGTCCACGGCAGCAACTCGGAAATCCACATGCCGTTTTTGCCGTACTGCGCGAATTTGTACTTCGAGGGCGCAATCGGCAGGCGCTTTTGGCCGCTGGTCATGGTGGTGATGCGCTGGCCCATGCGCACGGAATCCGGCAAATCCTTGTCGAACCATTCGCCCAGCTTGGGCTTGTAGTCGAACAAATCCAGTTGCGACGGTCCGCCGACCATGTGGAGGTAAATGACCTGCTTGGCCTTGGCCGGAAAGTGCGAGCCCAGGGCACGCAGCATGTTGTCGGCGTCCTTGGCGGCGGCGGCTTTTTTGTCATCTGCCATCAGCAAACCCGGCGCGAGCATCGCCAGGGCGGCGGTGCCCATCAAGCTGGCACCGCGTTTGAAAAACTGCCGGCGCGTTTCGTAACGAACGTAATCTTGGAGCAGGGGATGCGGATTGAATGGGGAATGGTCGCTCATGGGTTTATTTGTTCAGGACTTCGTCCAGGTTCATCAATTCGTTGGCCACCATGGTATAGGCAGCAAGCTTGGGCTGGCTGAGCTTGGGGTCGGCCATAACCTCGCCAACCGCGAGCAACTTTTTCACTTCATCCGGTTTCTGCTGGTAGTGGGCCAGCAAATCGTTGGCGTTCGACGCAATGATGCTTTTCTCTTTTGCAGTCAGCGGCCGCGCAAGCAGTCGTTCGGCCATGAAATCAAACGCATCTTGTTTTTGTTCCAAGCTTTCCTGCGCCAGATGGCGCGCGGCCTCGATAAATTGCGGGTCGTTGAGCGTGACCAAAGCCTGCAGCGGCGTGTCCGTGCGGTCGCGCCGCACGGTGCAGGTTTCGCGCGAGGGCGCATTGAAAATTTCCATCGAGACCGGCGGTGCCTGGCGTTTCCAGAACGTGTACACGCTCCGGCGGTACAGGTTATCGCCATGATCCTGCATATATTTGCGCGTGTCGCCGCCCGGCATGCCCACAATATCCCAGATGCCCGGCGGTTGATACGGACGTACGCTGGGTCCGCCGACTTTTTCCACCAGCAGGTCGCTGGCAGAGAGTGCGTAATCGCGCACCATCTCGGCATCCATGCGGAAACGCGGCCCCCGTGCCAGCAGTCGGTTTTGCGGGTCGCGCTCATTCTTCTCGGGCGTGGTTACGGATGACTGCCGGTAGGTGTCGGACATGACCATCAATTTAAAGAGGCGTTTAACGTCCCAGTTATGTTCGCGAAAATCCACCGCCAGCCAGTCCAGCAATTCCGGGTGCGTCGGCATTTCGCCCGCCACCCCGAAGTCGCCAGCGGTTTTAACGATGCCCGTGCCAAACAGTTCCTGCCAGAAGCGGTTGACCGTCACGCGCGCCGTGAGCGGGTTCTCCGGTTCCAACAACCATTTGGCAAAGCCCAGGCGGTTGCGGGGCAGATCAGCAGACATGGGCGGCAGGAACGCGGGCGTGGCCGGTGTCACATGGTCACGCTGTTTGTCGTATTCGCCACGATAGAGGACATACGCCTCGGGTGCATTGGTGCGCTCGTTCATCACGTACGCGACGGTGCCGCGATTGCGAATGCCCGTTTGTTCCATTTTTAAATCATTGCGTGAGCTCACGAGCTGGCGATAAGTGGCATCCACCTCCGGCAGCCAGAGCGAAAACAGTTCCTGGACGTCGGGCGCGGTGCGTTTGTCGGCAGGTTCAGTGGCCAGCCATTTCAAGCGGGGAATGCGCATCAACTCCGTGATTTCATCGGGCTTGAGCACCCGGTTGTAAATTTTTAAATCTTGCAAGGCGGAGTTCATCGCGGCCTGGCCGACGTTGCGCTGGCCCAGCTTGAACGGCACGGTAGTGCGGATGGAACCTTTCAAGTTGTTGTTATTTATTTCCATTTCCTGCAACTCGCCGTTCACGTAAATCTTCACTCCCTTGCCCTTGGAAGAGCCGTCATAAGTCACGCACACAAAACTCCAGCGGTCCTTCGGCAACTCCTCCTTGCCGGTGACCTTGATGGCGTCCTTGGGCCATTCATGAATGATGTGAATGGCCGGTTTGCCATCAGCAATCCACAAATCCCAGCCGCGATACGTATTATCGCCGTCCGACATGCGGGCGAACATCGCGCCGGCGCTATCGGCACCGCGTTTGACCCAGGCGGAATAGCTAAACGCGTTCGTGCGCTCGAAATCGCCAAATTGCGGTATGGTCGGGGCATTGGTGCCGCTAATCGTATAGGCCATTTCCGCCACGGCACCTGCCTGCCAGTTGGTATTGGCGCCGATGTCCACCACTTGATTGGAGCCAGCATATTTGAAGCTAATCCCGGTATTGGTGCCGCCCTCGTTTAACGGGGCGTAAAACAGCAGGCCCATCTCGGTGGGGTTGCTGGTAAACTTGCTCAAATCCGGTGCCTTCATCCAGTTGGTGAAATCCACGCCGGCGGAATCTTTGCGCACGGTAATGGCCTTTTCCGCTGTGGGCACGGCACTGGCCAGTTCATCCCAGCGTTTCTGGTCCTGCGCCAAAGGCACCGCGATGATCGGCGGCGTGTCCTTGATATTACCGTCCATCGCCTTTTGCGTGGTATTGTTGAAGAACGCCGTGAGCGAATAGAAATCCTTCTGGCTCAGCGGGTCGTATTTATGGTCGTGGCAAACGGCGCACCCGGCGGTAAGCCCCAGCCATGTCTGGGAAGTAGTCTCCGTGCGGTCGCGGGCATAAAGCACCAGATATTCTTCCGGAATGAGGCCGCCTTCGTTGGAAGTAATGTTGCAACGGTTGAAGCCGCTGCCGGTTTGCTGGTCGCGCGTGGCGTTGGGCAATAAATCGCCGGCCAGGTTTTCAATGGTAAATTCATTGAACGGCATGTTGGCGTTGAACGCGTTGATGACCCAGTCGCGGTACGACCACATTTCCCGGTAATTATCGTAGTGGATGCCGTGCGTATCGCCATAACGCGCCACATCCAGCCAGTAGCGTGCGCGATGTTCGCCCCAAGTTGGCTCGGCGAGCAGCCGGTCCACCATTTTTTCGTAGGCATTGGTGGATTTATCGGCCACAAACGCATCCACCTCAAGGGGCATCGGTGGCAGGCCGGTCAGGTCCAGCGATACCCGGCGGATGAGCGTGCGCCGGTCGGCTTCCTTGTTGGGCTTGAGTTTTTCCTGTTCCAGCCGGGCGAGGATGAAGTTATCAATCGGATTCTTTACCCATTGTGAGTTTTTCACCTCGGGCAGCGGCGCTTTTTTGGGCGGGACAAAAGACCAGTGTGGTTCGTACTGGGCTCCGGAGGCAATCCAGCGTTTTAGCAACTCCTTTTGGGCCGGTTGCAACGGCTTGTTCAACTTGGTCGGCGGCATCTGGTCATCGTCGTCCAAAAAAATGCGGCGGATGACTTCACTTTTTTCCGGATGGCCGGGGAGGATGGCGATCGCGCCGTCATCCAGCTTGTTGGTCACATTTTCGAAATGGTCGAGGCGCAAGCCCGCCTTGCGGGCGGCGGAATCGGTGCCATGGCACGAGAAACAATTTTCGGAAAGAATCGGCCGGATATCGCGATTGTATTTCACCTCGCGGTTGTTTGATGCTCCGTGGGCTGGCAACCCGGTCAAGGCCAGCAACAGCAACTGCGCGGCACAAATCCGATTACGGTGGGGTGATCGTGCTTTTATCAAAACTTCAAATGTTCAGCGTTTATTTTTTCCGGCCAGTACTTCATTTGTCCTGTCGAATGACAAAATGCCGGGCCAAGCTTTAAGGCTGGCGGGCGGATAAATTACTAAATCCAATGCCAAGCCTCATTACTGCTTATCAACACAAGATGGGAAATTCCCCTGGGTTATCTCGCGTTAAATTGTTGAGACGCACCAGCCGGAAGCCTGGTTTCAAGCAAATTATTTTTGCCAGCTTTTTTACGTCAACGGTGTGCGCCGTGCTTTTGTATTATGACACTATTCAAGCCAGCCAATCGGTTTGGAAAAATTCCAGTCTGCTGGGTGGCTATGGTTGGAGCTTAACCCCATCGGGCAAAATATGAAAAGTAAAATATACCATATTTGTGGTACGACCTAACCCATTCAGGGGAGGCTCTGATTGTCGATGGTTTTTGAGGAAACCGCAGCCGCGATTGTTTTGAAGACGCGTCTTAAAGTTATCCGCACAATATACCCTGTAAAAAAGACTCGTTAAAGCCGTCTGGCAAAGGCAAAAATGTAATATCACGTTCTGAACAAATATCAACAGTGAACCAAATGAACGCCCGTTTTTTTAATTGTTCAATGCGCCCCGCCAAGGCGTCCCTTGTCGTTGCAGCCATTACCACGTTAGCGCTCCCATTGCTGGCGGCGGAAGGCCAGTCCAGTAGCGCCAGTGGCAAGTCCATCGAGATCGTCACGGCGCATTCGGCCTTGGATTTGCGGATTGGCGCGGAGAATCGCATTTATCAGGTGCGTTATGGCGCGGTAAACGGTCAGGCTCCCGGCGCGGGTTCATTGCCACTGGAGACGGAGTTTTACCCGCAATTCGGCGACGGTGCCATTTTGGAACCGGCCATTCAGGCTACCCATGCAGATGGCAATACTTCCACGGCTTTGGCCTATCTTCGCCAGGAAACCACGCAGCTCGATACGAATACCTCTTTGACGCGCATTGAATTGAAGGACCCCGCTTATTCCTTTTATGTGATGCTCTGCCTCAAGGCTTATGCCGCCGAGGATATTATCGAGGAATGGACGGAAATTCGGAACGAGGAAAATGGCCCGGTGACCTTGCTGCGTTATGCCTCGGCTGCGCCGCATTTCAAAGCCGGCGGCTACTGGCTCACGCAATTTCATGGCGATTACACCACCGAAGCCACCATGGTGGAGGAAAAGCTCGGCCCCGGTTTGAAGATTCTGGACTCGAACATTGGCGTGCGCGCCACGCAATTCGGGTTTCCCTCATTTATCTTGTCGTTAAACGGGCCGGCGGATGAGGAGCGGGGCGAAGTGATTGGTGGTTCATTGGAATGGTCCGGCAGCTATGAGCTTGCCTTTGATCTCGACTGGAAGAACCGGCTGCGGGCGTTGTGCGGCATCAACCCGCTGGGCGAGCAATACCGGCTGCAACCCGGCGAAACCTTCGTTACGCCTGCCATGCTCTGGACTTGGAGCGGGCAGGGCAAGGGGCAGGTGAGCCGGAATTTTCATCGCTGGGCCCGGCACTACGGTCTTCGGGATGGTGCCAAGCCAAGGCCGGTTTTGTTGAACAACTGGGAGGCCACGGGGTTTGACTTCGATGAAAAAAAGATCGTATCGCTCTTCGATGGTGCCAAGGAAATTGGCGCGGACACGTTTTTGCTGGATGACGGCTGGTTTGGCAATGCTCATCCGCGCAACGACGATCATGCGGGGTTGGGCGACTGGCAGGTCAACAGCAACAAATTGCCCCACGGCCTCGCTTATCTGGCCACGGAAGCCAGCCGGCGCGGGGTTAATTTTGGCATTTGGATAGAGCCGGAAATGGTCAACCCGCGCAGCGATTTGTTTGAACAACACCCAGACTGGGCCATCCGCCAACCGCACCGGGAACTCCGGTATGGCCGCAACCAGTTGGACCTCGATTTGAGCCGACCCGAAGTACACGATTTTGTCTGGGGCGTGGTGACCAATACGCTGGCCACACCCGGCGTTGTATTTACCAAGTGGGACGCCAACCGCTATGTCACGCAGCCCGGTTCAACCTACCTGCTGGCCGATCAGCAATCCGAATTGCTCGTTCGCTATAACTTTGCGCTCTACAATGTGATGAGCAACATGGCGAAGGCTTTTCCCGGCACCATGGCCATGGCGTGCGCCGGCGGCGGTGGCCGCGCGGATTACGGCGCGTTGAAATATTTTCATTCGTTTTGGCCCAGCGACAATACCGACCCGCGTGACCGGGTGAGAATTCAATGGGGTTTCAGCCACTTTTTTCCGGCGGAAGCCATGGCCGATCACGTGACCCGGATGGGCGGCCGGCCCTTGAAGTTTACGTGTGATGTGGCCATGAGCGGGGCGCTCGGTGTGGACATGGATTTGCGTAAACTGCCTCCCGACCAGGTCCAGCAACTAGCCCGGACGATTGCGTTGTACAAGCAGGAAATTCGCGAGGTCGTGGAGCAGGGCGACTTGTTCCGGCTGGAATCGCCGTATGACCATCCGCGCGCGGCCTTGGATTATGTGTCCGCCGATCTTTCCCAGGCCGTGCTCTTTGTTTATCAGCTCGCTGATGCCGATGCCCAGCCGGTGAAACCGCGCGGGCTTGACCCGCAACGGAATTATCGAGTCCGCGAAGTCAATCTGTCCGCCGGTCAAAAATCCAATCTGTCGGCCGACGGCCAGTCCAAGACTGGCGCGCAATGGATGCAAGACGGCATCGTCCCGCCGTGTCACCGGCAATTTGAAAGCGCCGTCATCGAGTTTATTCCCGAAAAATAGACGGTGCCATGGATTATTTTGAATCCGGGACCGGCTTCAATTGCAAACCACGGAGATGCATCAGCTCCAGGCCATGCAATTCAACCGGCGCAATTTTGATATAACCAATGCCTGCTCCAACGCTCACGGTGCCGAGTGAGTCAGAGCGTCCATTGCCGGCCATCACCGTGCCTGGGAGCACTGGGCCGGTGGCTGCGGATTGACCGGCGGGCACCTCAAAAGACACCTGAAATGTTCCGCCTGCGGATTCTGCCGCCGCGTCATAGTTAATAATCACTTCATATTTAGTTTCACGACTGGTTCGCACTGGCCAGGTGATAAACTGGCTCACAGCATTCCAGTTCATGACCACGTCATCGGTTTTTTTACCGGGACCAAACTTCAAGCTTTTGCCATGCAATTCGCCGTCAAATGCGCGCAACGTTTCCACCGGATAGTCTGGTTGCAACAGGCGATTGGTGTCGGCCTGGATTTCGCCTTCGCATTGAAGCTTGAGCACGGAATCAACATTATTTGGCGCCGCCCCAGAAACCTTGATGACCACGTCCAACGGGTTCAAACGCGTGGCTGGAAAAACGAGCGGAGCCGGTCCAATTGCCTGGGGCGGTATGTGCAAATCAACCAACGGCGTGGCATTCAACGCTTTTGATTTCAAACCGCCGACCACCAATTGCCCATTCGTTGGCCAGTTGAAAACGTGCAGGTAGAGGGTGTTGCCTTTACGGGTGGATTCGCCCCAGGTCTGCACGGGCAAAGGCGTGCGCGTGGTGCCACGGATGGATTCGCCATTTACCGCCCACCAATCAGCGATGCCTTTCAAAATCGTGACGTCCTTGGGATCAATTTCGCCGTTGCCCATCGGCCCAATGTTCAGCAAGACATTGCCGCCGCGGGCTGACGCCTTGGCGAGCAGTTGAACGAAATGCGACGGCGGCTTGTGCGACGTATCAAACGGGTTCCAACCATAGGATTCGTCTGTCGTGGGAATGCCTTCCCAATCGCCGTCATGCGGCGGGAAATTAGCGGGCCGGTCGGTTGTGTCGTCATAATCACCCCAGCCATGGACCAGCCGGCCGCTGATGACCACATTCGGGTCGGCCTCGCGCACGGCTTTCATGATCCGTAAATTTTCGGACGGCGGCAGTTTGCCAGCCGTATCAAACCATAAAATGGCCGGGTGATATAATTTGATGAGTTCACGCAATTGCGGAATGGCCTTCGTATCCACATATTTCCGTGCCGAGGCCATGAATTCCGGCTTGGTTTCCCACCAATCCACGCCGCCAATTTTTTTATCGCCACCGGGATTGTTATATTCCCAGTCATTCCCTGGCGCATTGGAGTTGCCCCAGTCAAAAGCCTGCGAATAATAAAAACCGAACTTAATCCCGTACTTGTCGCAGGCAGCCTTGAGATCGGCCATGGGGTCATGGTGCCAGGGTGTGGCATCCATGATATTATAATCATTCACCTTGCTCGGCCACATGGCAAAGCCGTCGTGATGCTTGGCCGTGATGACGATGTATTTCATGCCGGCGTCGTGCGCGAGCCGCACCCATTCATCGGCGTTGAAATTGGTGGGGTTAAAATTGCCCGCCACTTCCTGGCGATAGACGGGGATCGGAATTTTTAAAACGCGCTGAATGTGTTCCGCGTAGCCCGCACCTTTGCGCCCGTGGAACTCGTTGCCCAGCCCGGAGTAAACGCCCCAATGAATGAACATGCCAAACCGCGCATCCCGCCACCACGCCAGCCGCGCGTCGAGGTTCGTTTGTGAGTCGCGCCACCACGCCACGCTCGGGTCGTTCTTGTCCGGCAACGTGAAGGTGTAAGCAGAAGTATTTGCGGCCGCTGAGTGGAATATGGCGCTAAACATGGCCGCTGCCAATAACGCGCCCAACTTCCATCGTGAATGCGAGATGATCATGGTAAAATTATGCTATCGTGTTATTTGGTCCATTTCACCACGGCTGCTGAAGCCGGTGGCATTTTAATTTCAGACCCATTGGTCACCGGTTGCCATACGCCGGACCAGCTTCCATTGCTTTCAATTTCAGCGCCGCCAAGAGTTTCGCCAGATTTTGCGGCCACATCATTTTGCGGTGCCATCAGAAAAATAATCTGTGCTTGATGGATGTCCTTGCCGTCTTGTGACAGCGAGACTTTTACATTGCGCGCGTCGGTGCCGTGTTCCTTGTTGATGATGGTGCAACAGACCGTGTTGTCATCGCCGCGCACCGCATAGATGCTCAAGTTAAGATTATCCGGGTTGGAAACTGAGGCCGGGACAAAACAGCCGTGACTGCCCAGGTCAAACAGCTTGATGCCATAGCCCAACGGTCGTACTTGATAACCATTGGTTGTCGAATAAAAGGCCGTGTATTTGGATGGTTGCAACGTGTTGCCGGCGGCCACGCGGTCACCGGTATGGAAATTCAGGCCCGCAGCGTCATGGGCCGCCCACCAGTACATAAAATCCAAACCCCACAAGCCCGCGGCAAAGGTGTTGCTGACATTGGTGGCGCCGCCGTTAAAGTAATTGTTCACTTCTTCCAGACGATAGGGCAACCCGTTCGCCCTGGCCTGCGGAACGAAACTGGCATGTAATTTTTCATACACGCGCACGAAACCATTCGAGAGCATCCGGTCGCGGCCAATTTCTGGTGTGGGTACCTTGCCGCCGGCCCCGCCGGGATACAGATGTTCCGTGATCAGTGCCACGTGGTTTGATTTGGCAAAGTCGGCCATGAACTTTTCCGCCCAGGTGCCGTTGTTATGCACGCCCGGCCCGGCAAATTTCACGTCCGGCACGGCGGCAGCAATGATGTCAGCAAATTTTTTCCAAGCGGCCGCATAGGCGGGATATTGGTACTTCTCGTTGGCCGTGCCCATACGTTCAGAAATGGGCCGCTGGTCGTTTTTTTCCACCGGATACGCACTCGGTTCCTGGCCAATCGAGAAACAATCCATCTGCGCCGCATAGTGTGTCATGATATATTTGGCCGTGGCGGCATCAGTTTGCGGGTCACCGTTATGCAAGCGCAGGCAATAAATCACCTTTACGTCCGCCGCCCTGGCAAATTCAAAGAAGCTGTCCAAATCCGCCTCCGCCGGCAGCCGTCGCGCATCGCGGTCAGAAGTATTCCCACCTATCCGCAAATTTTTAATGCCGAGGGTGTGGAACAAGGCAATTAAAGGCGCATTATCCGGCCGGAAATAATGAAGGCCATTTTCTCCCGGCAACAACAACGAAACCTCAAAGCTTAAACCCGCGAAATCTGGCGCAATAGCCGCGCCGGAATGTTGCGTGTCTATGGCAACCCGTACGGTGGCTGGACTGGCGGGTTGAGCAATGGCTGAGCTGCCCAGGCTCGCAAACAACACCAGGAATAATGCGGCTTTAATCATTGTCGGAACCGCGCACGCGCGTGCCATATGAACGCAGCCTCTGTTCACGGCGAAATTTTCACGAGTTCCGCGCTATGCGGCGCAACCGGCATGGAAAATTCGTCAGTGAACTTGCCGAGGTCCTTTTGCCGCCACAAATCGCGCACGGTTTCGCTGCCGCTAATTTTTAAATCACTCCATTTTACCGTCACCGTCATGGTGCCATTGGTGCCCGTGTTGAACAGGCCAACGGCTTGCGAGCCGTCTTCCATTTTCTTGGCATAAACCCGCACCTCGCCATTTTGGGCAATTTGCACCGCTTGATCGCCCAGCGAATCCTGGCTGACCGCGATGACCTCGTCATTCTCCAACAGGTTGCGGGTGAAGGCGTCCATCTCGCTCATGTCATTGGCCAGCAACAAGGGCGAGCAAACCAGGCACCACAACGTCATGTGCGTATATTCCTCGTTGGGCGTCAGGCCGGGTTGGTTGCGTTCCTTGGTGGCGATCTCGAGCATGTCCGGGTCGTTCCAATGTCCCGGTGCGGAATACTTGCGCCATTTGTCCTGGCCAAAGCCACGGTCGCTCATGGATTTCCAGTTTGCCTTGATGTCACCCGTGGTGCGCCAGCTATTGGCCAGGGGCGTAACCGATGGCGCGTTGCTGGGGTTCAAGTTATTCGAGAGGCTGAAAACAATGTCGCGTCCACTGTTGCGCAAGGCATCGCCCATTTCCTTGGTTTCCGGGGCTTCAATCGGGTTCCAGTCGTATTTCAAATAGTCCACGCCCCACGCGCCCCATTGGTTGGCATCGTTGGTGTAGAAGTGATACTGCGCAATGGCCCAGGGCAGCACCTTTTTGTTCACGCTGCCTTTCTTTTCAACGGTCGGCTTGCTCCACTTGCCTTCGGCATTTTCCGAACTGCCGCCGGGAAAAGTGGCATACGATGTTTCCCAGGGCGTTGAATAAATACCAAACTTTAGGCCCATGCCGTGAATCTGGTCGCACAGCTTTTTGATGTCGGGAAATTTTTCGTTGCCCTGCAAGCCATGAAATTCGCCGCCGCGTTCGCCCTGCCAAGTGTCATCAATGTTCACATAACTCCAGCCGTGATCAATCAAACCGGACTCCACCATCGCCTTGGCATTTTGTAGCACGATGTCCTGGGTGATGCGCCCGGCGTAATGGTTCCAGCTATTCCAGCCCATGGCCGGGGTTAGTGAAATCGTTTCGCCGACCACGATCTTGAAATTTTTGTCGCTCGTGCCCAAAGAATTTTTGGCGTGGAACACAACCTTGTACTCGCCCTGGTCATGCAACGTGCCGGTGATATTTCCGGTCTTGGAATCAAGGGTCAACCCCGCTGGTAATTTGTCGGCGGAATATTCCATCGGCCGGTTGCCGGTCACGGGAATGTGATAGAGAAAGGGATGATCGGGCCGCACACCGAAAACGGCGGCCCCGTTAATGCGCGGCGTGGGGGCGGCGGGAGGCGTGCGGATTTCCGGGGTGTCGTCAGCGCGGGCTGAGTTCAAGGCGAGCGCGACGCCGCAGGCCAGGAGCGGCAATATTTGTTTGAGGCGGGTATGGTTTGATTTCACGATTTTAAAGTCACTGGTTTGCTAGTGTATCTGGGAGGTGCCAAGGTTACGGAAATTTGTTTCACCCGGACGGGTGACCCAAAGCAGCGGCTGGGTGACGGCCATATTGCGGCGTACTTCCAGGTTCATGGGAGCAGCGTCCAGCCGGTTCCACAGGTTGAAATATTTTGCATCACCAAATTCGGCGTAGGCAAAAATCAGGCAGGGCTGCCGTACGGGCCAGTCATCCCAGTGCATTACATCCTTGCCGCGTCCATCGGCGAGCCACTTATTTTTATCGGCGAGATAAGGCAGAATAAAATCGACCGCCAGTCTTGGGGTGCGTCCGTCGGGTAAGGTTAATTTCCATAAATCCTCTTCCGGCGTGGAAAGCAACACGCACAAGATGGAAAGATTGTCCGCCTGAAAAATGGAATAGCCATACGGCTTCGTTCGCTTTAGTTCCAGCGGAAAGCTGCCGTTGTTGGTCATCTGGCGCGGGAACAAAACCTCTTTGAAACGCGCGCGGCAAAACTGCAAGGTGCTCTCATCGCCCGTATATTTCGCAAAGCTCGCCAGTTGCACGAAATAAGCAATGCTATGATTGTTTGCGTTGTTCATTTCCTTCACGCCATTGGTGGCGGTCTTCATCCAGCGCATATATTCCGTGAACCATTGCTTCAGGCCCGCATCCACGGCCGGGTCCAGCGCGGGCGATTTCTCCAGGAACGGCATGGCCACTGCCAGTTCAGCCAGATGCAGCGTATCGATGACGCCGTAAGGATTTCCGGTCGAGGCGCCGAGCACCGCCTGCGCATATTGCAGGTGCGGGTTCATCTTCGTCTGTTCGTCGAGGAAGAACACCTTGATGAACTCGGCGGCCTTACGGACGTACTTGTCATCGCCGGTCAACGTATAAGCTGCCGCCAGCGCCGCCACAGCATCCTTCATGTCTCGCATCGCCATCCGATGATAACTGAACACATCCGGATTCGATTGGCCGTCGTGCCCTACGAACGGCAAACCGTTAGGCGTGGCGGGGTTTGGCCATTCATAGTCGGCTTGCGAAAAGAAATCATGCGGACCGCCTGCACTATTGGTGGCAATATGGTCGGTGATGGCCGGCGGTTTCAGTTCCAACGCTTGATTGGCTAGCCGCAAAATGCGGTCGCGGTCAATTTTGGCGATGGTGGCCGCCAGTTTGGAGCTGTCTGCCGCCTGCAAGTTGATGACCACGGTCAGAATTGCCAAGACCATTCCCACGCAAGACAATCGTTTGATCGCCCTTGAAAACAGAGGCGCGTCGGACTGGTGTAAAATGGGTTTTTGTAAGGAGGCTCGCATGGGGGTTGGTGGTCAATGCTCGGATTCACCCGGATTTTCCGGCACGCCCGGGTCATCCAAAATTTGCACGGCGGTTGCGGGGCCAAGGTCCGCCCAATCTTGTAACACCCAAACGACCTGCTTCTCCGGATTGACCTCAACCAATTGCGGGCCTTTGCCGTTACCCCCGCGTGAGCAAATGATGGTGTTGCCGTTTGCGAGCCGGGTGCAGGTTTGCGTATTAATAAAACGACATGCCTCGGGCAAATCTTCCGGCTTCAATTCCCAGACGGTCTCGCCCCTGGCATTCACCTCGCGCGTCAATTTATCGGCCTCGTCGGTGATGAGGGTGTTGCCATTCTTCAGTCGAACCGCCGCCCACGGCGTGCGGATGTCATAATGCCAGATTTCCTTGAAATTTTTGTCGTACTCTACCACGGCACCGTTGGTGCCCATGCCCAACTCCGGCACCAGGTACGTTCCCTGCGCCGTATAGCGCACGCGGCGATATTGCGGATGCACCGTCTTTTGGTCCGTCAAACTTCGGGCCGGCAGGGGATGTTCCACCTCCACGGTGCCGGTCTTGATGTTCATGACCATCAACTTCGGCGGCAGGCCGTTCAACACAAACAATACCTTGTCCAGACCGATGGGCTGGCAGCAATGCACTTCCGTATTGGTGGGGCAGTCGAAACGCCAGATGACTTTTTTACCGGGCGTGATCTCAGCCACGTACTGCATCCGGCTGAAAAGAATATTGCCGTTCGATAACATCCAGGCGTCATCGTATTCGTAGCCTTTGCCGGTGGAATAGGTCCAGATGACCTTGCCGCCATTGACCAGAAACATTTTGTTATAGCCTTCGCCGAGGTAGAGCATGGGATGCTGTGCGAGCCCCTGGCCGGGCAGCCCCGCTGGCGTGGGCGCATTCGTCCAATGACCCGAAGGTACTTCAGCTTCGGCGGGTCCCAGCGTTGGAACATTCGCTGCGGTGAACCGGCCCAGGACGTCTATGCATGGCGTGGCCGATCTTGCGTTGCCAACGGAACCATTGGTGGAACAGCCTGCCAGCATGGCGAGACCGCTCACAAAAACGGACATCAGCAAAAGGCTTTTGATATTCATGAAGTTTATCCGTGTCAGTTAAATTTACCGGTCATTTCACCCACAAAACCGGCTCGGTTATCGCAATATTCCGGCGCACCTCTTCATTCGTTGGGTCGGCTGGCAGTTTTTTCCACAGGTCCAAATATTTCTCTTCACCGAATTCCAGCCCCGCAAATAACAGGGATGGCTGCCTTGCCGGCCAAGCTTCCCAGGCATTAACATCCGGCTTGCGCGGCCATTTGGATTTATCGGCCAGAAATGGATACATAAATTCCACTGCCTTGCGAATGGTGCGTCCGTCCGGCAGGGCAAAATGCCAAAGGTCATCGTCTTTGGTGGAGAGCACCTGACAGAGTGTCACCATGTTATCGAGCTGAAAAATCGAATAACCATACGGCTTGGTGCGGCGAAGCTCGGCGGGAAAACTTCCGTCCGCCGCCATTTGCACCGGCACGAATATTTCTTTGAACCGTCGGCGGCATTCAGCGAGATTTTTTTCATCGCCCGTGAATTCGGCAAACACGGCCACTTGCAGCCAGAAGGCCACCGCATGATTGTTGCCTGCCTTGGCCTCGTCCTGGCCGTTCTTGCTGGTCGTCATCCAGTTCACGTAATCGGTAAACCATTTTTTCAAACCGGTGTCCACCTCCGGTGTAAATGCAGGCGATTTTTCCATGGCTTCAATGGCCTTGGGAATTTCCACCAGATGCAGCGTATCAATAATACCTATGCCGCGCCCCGCCGAAACTCCGGGAACCGCCTGCGCATATTGCAGGTTTGGGTTCATGCGCGTTGCCTCATCGAGAAAGAAGACCTGCAACAACTCCGCCGATTTTTTGGCGTAACGATCCTCGCCGGTGATTTTGTACGCCGCGCCGAGCGCGGCCACGGCATCGCTCAACTGCCGGATGGCTTGTCGATGCGCCACGAAGTTGTTCGGGTTCGTCTCGCCATCGCGTTGCAAGTAAGGCAGGCCGTTGGTGGTATTGGGGTTTGGCCACCAATAATCGCCGTTCGAGTAAAAATCATGCGGCCCACCGTCGCTTAATGTTGCATGATACGCCGTGATGGTGATCGGCGACTGGTTGAGGGCAACGGCAGCGGCCTTCAAAATGCGGTCATGATCAATCTGGCCCACCTCCACCGCCGGGGCGGCCATGGCCGCCACGAGTGAGAGAACGAGCAGGGGAATAATGACGCAAACCTTTTTCATGGGTGATCGTTACGATGCTAGAGACGCCTTGGATATGCAACCATTGAACAAACGTTCAAGTCGGGAAACCTTGACCCCATGAAATGCGTCCTCACCATGGTAGCCAGCACCAATATTATGAAGAACCTCCCAGCCTGTTTCGCATTGTTATCGTTGTCGTTTGGCATTTCAACCTGGCCGGCCAGCGCCGCTCCCGCCAACGCCACCAGCGAGCCGGCACCCTCGTTTTCCTATTCGAGCGCCACGGATACCAATAACCCCGCGTTCGCGGCGTGGCAGAAAGAGTACGGCGCATCGCACGAACAGCGGATGCAATGGTGGCGCGAGGCGCGGTTTGGCATGTTCATTCACTGGGGCGTTTACTCGGTACCCGCCGGTGTTTGGAACGGCACCAATGTCACCCGCCATGGCGCGGAATGGATCATGAACGGCTCTGCTGGCCGGATTCCCGTGGCCGATTACCAGAAGCTGCCCGCCAAGTTTGACCCGGAAAAATTTAATGCCGATGAATGGGTGTCGCTCGCCAAAAATGCCGGCATGAAATACATCGTCATCACCGCCAAACATCACGACGGTTTTGCGATGTTTCATTCGCAGGCCAGTGCGTTCAATATTTATGACGCCACGCCGTTTCATCGCGACCCGCTGAAGGAACTGGCCGATGCCTGTGCCAGGCAGGACATCAAACTCGGCTTCTATTATTCGCAGGCGCAGGACTGGAATCATCCCGGCGGCGCGGCCAGTGGCGGTCACTGGGACCCCGCGCAGGATGGCGACATGGATAAATTTATTGATGACGTGGACATTCCGCAAATCAAGGAACTGTTTTCGAATTACGGCAAGGTCGCCGTTGTCTGGTGGGATACCCCCGTCGGCATGACGCCCGAACGGGCGGAAAGATTACTGCCGCTGTTGAAATTGCAGCCGGACATCATCAGCAACAACCGCCTGGATAACAAAAAAATGACCGGCGATTACAGCACGCCCGAGCAACGGATTCCCACCAATTCACTCGCGGGCGACTGGGAAACCTGCATGACCATGAACGGCACCTGGGGTTATCGTTCTTACGATAATAAGTGGAAGCCCACGGACACGCTCATTCACAATCTCGTGGACATTGCCAGCAAGGGCGGGAATTTCCTGCTCAACGTCGGCCCGACCAGCGAAGGCGTGATTCCCGCGCCGTCCGTGGAACGGATCAAGGAGGTTGGCGCGTGGATGAAGGTAAATGGCGAGGCGATTTATGGCTCCACCAAGAGCCCGCTGAAAGCGCAGCCCGCCTGGGGCCGCGTCACGCAAAAAGGCGATACACTGTATCTGCATGTCTTCGACTGGCCGGCGGATGGTAAAATTGTGGTGGCCGGATTGAAAAATGAAATCGCTTCTGCCACGCTAGTTGCCACCGGCGCTGAATTGAAGACCGCAACCGATGAGCAGGGCGTGACCGTCTCGGTTCCTGTAACCGCGCCGGATAAAATATCGTCCACCATTGCTTTGAAACTAAAAGGCAAACCGGAATTAAGCGCGAACTAAGCAAATGAAATTTCATCCCAAGGCCAGCATTCGTTTATCATCATTCAATGCCAGTTTAATTGTAGCTGCCACCATCGGCTTTGGTTTTAAGGCAGGCGCGGCAGACATTCCCCTGCCGGCGCCGCCGGAAGATACGCCGATCACCGCCAAGACCGATGTTACGAGCGCCCAAAAACTGGCGTGGTGGAGCGATGCCCGCTTCGGCATGTTCATTCACTGGGGACTTTATGCGCAATGGGGTTGCCATTATCCCGGCACCAATGGCGAATTGCTCAATGGCGGCAGCGAGCACATGATGCTTCGCCTGAAGATACCGCTGGCCAAGTACGCGCAAATTGCCGATGTCTTCAACCCCACCAATTTCAATGCCAACGAGTGGGTGGCCATCGCCAAAAACGCCGGCATGAAATACATGGTCATCACGTCCAAGCATCACGATGGCTTTGCCATGTACGACAGCGCCAGCAGCGATTACAACATCGTCAAGCGTACGCCGTGGCAGCGTGACCCCATCAAGGAACTGGCCGATGCCTGCCAAAGGCAGGGTCTCAAGTTCGGTGTTTATTATTCGCTGGGGCGTGACTGGGCCGATCCCGACGTGCCCACCAAGGACGGCAATCGCAGCAATACCTGGGATTATCCGGATGAAAGCAAAAAGGTTTTCGCCCGCTACTTTGAGCGCAAGGTGAAGCCGCAAATCACGGAGCTGCTCACACATTACGGCCCCATTGCCGTGCTCTGGTTTGATACTCCCGAGCAAATCCTCGCCAATGAAAGCCGTGAACTCGTCGCGCTCATCCACAAGTTGCAGCCCAATTGCATCATCAATTCACGGGTGGGCAATGGCCTCGGCGATTACGGCGTTTCCGAACAAAAAATTCCCGGCAATGGTAATGCCAAGCCCTGGGAAACCTGCATGACGCTCAATGGTCATTGGGGTTATTTCCTTGGCGACGACAAATGGAAACCCGCCGACACCGTGATTCGCAACCTCGTGGACATCGTCAGCAAAGGCGGTAATTATCTGCTCAATGTTGGCCCGACGGGCGACGGCATTATTCCGGCGGGCGCGGTGAATGATTTGCAGCAAGTGGGTGCGTGGATGAAAGCAAATGGCGAATCCATTTACGGCACGAGCGCCAGTCCCATCAAGGCCCAGCCGGCTTGGGGCCGGATCACGCGCAAGGGCAGCACCCTTTACCTGCATGTTTTTGACTGGCCGGCAGATGGGAAATTATCCGTGGCGACGGCTGGCACCTCTGCTCATTTGCTGGCAGACCCCGGAACAGAATTGAAAGTGACACCCGGCGAATCAGCGGGCACCGTGACCATTAATCTTCCTGCCAAGCCCCTTGATGCGATAGACACGGTGGTCGTGCTGAGCAGCGCCCATTGATTAAGCACTGTTTATCAACGACTGGCCTGGGCGCTCAGGCCGTTGACAAATACAATGTAAGACGTGGCTTTTTTCACCGATGGATCATCGGTGTTGGAACCGAGTGTCAGGCTTTCATCAGCCACGGCATGATGCTCAAAAAGAGTCATGTTCTGTCCGTCGATCTTAAGGCTCTTGGTGGTGCGATGAAACTGCTTGGTGAGCCATTCCGGGGATGCCAACCGGTCGTCATGCGCTACCGCCACGGTGCTGCCGGCCTTCACGGCAATCTGCATCAAATCGACGGCGCTGTAGGTGCTGTCGCCATTGGCGCTTTGCACCCAGTCCGCGCCAACCAATTCAGATGGCAGGTCCGCAAAAATCTGGGTGCGATCTACAAAAACATTTTTGCCGTCCGCCGCATTTCGTTCCACATGCACGACAGTTGTCGGCCCCGAATAGGAAAAGGCGGTGATAAAACGGCCAGCCGGGTCGTGGGCGGACGCCGTGGCTGAAACGGGTTCTACATTGAGACGAAGTGAACCCGTCCGTTTTACAACCATCACCGGCCATGACGGCGGTTCGCTGGTCACGCCGTTTTCAAGTGGTACAGGCACGGATGAAATAGAGATACTGGCTGGTTTCAAGCCGTCACATTTGGCGGTCACGACGATGGTGCCCGGCTGCAAGGTCGAGCGCACGGCCACCCGGTTGATGCCGCATTCCAAATCGAGATATGAATTGTTGACGGAACCGGGCTTGCCGCTGTTATAACCGCCGCGCCACACGCCGGGGCCGGTGCAGGCAAAATCAACCCGCTGCTGGAAGGTCGGACAACGTTCGCCGTTTTTGTCCACGGCTTCCACATCCAACAACGCCACATCGGAGCCGTCTGCCTGCAATCCGTTTGGACTGGTAATAGATGTCACGCGCAGCGCCACGGGTTCGCCGGCGGTGCGGATGGAGTTCGTGGCCGCCGGTTGACCTTGATAATAGGCAACGGCCGTGATGTTTCCGGGCGCGAACGAAACATTGTCAAACGTGTAAAGGAAACGATCCGAGTTTTTGCCATGGCCAATCGATTTGCCATTCACCGATAACTCCACGTCGCCGCAATTGGACACCACGTAAATGGTTTTCTTGGTGCCTGCGGGATAGTTCCAATGGCCAATGATATGTACCTGCGGGTCATCGCGGAACATCGCCTGGCACACGTAATAAGCCTCCTTGGGCAGGCGCACACCGTCCACCTCGCCGCTGGTGCGGGATACTTCCGTGGTGTTGCGGCCGCCGCTGGTGGAATCCGAAAAAATCCAGTTCGCGCCGCCGGAATGTCCCGGCTTGAAAATCTTGCTGAAGTACTGGCTGACCTCGTTCACGGCATATTGTTCCGAGGTGAGTTGATAGGTCTGGCCCTTGGCCTCGGGATAACCAAAGTTCGGCGGCGAAAAATTATCCCACACGCGGCGCGGCGATTCTTCGCGGTCATATTCGCCTTCCACCACCGGCAGGCTGGCGATTTCGCGTCCGCCCTCTGTACCGATACCAACATCCATGTACTTGGCATCAATCGCACTTGCCCGGCGATGCGAATAAGCGCGTTCGCCGTGCGGGCCATATTGATCCATGATGCCGCGCAGTTCCTGGACATGCACCAGCGAAACCTTTTGGTTGCCGCCTTCCCAAATCATGATGGAGGGATTGTTCCGGTAATAAATAATCATGTCGCGAAATGCGGCGACCCGGATTTTCCACGCCGCACCGACGGTGTCGGACTCGCCATCCACGCCGGGTTGTTCCACCATCAGGCCGAGCCGGTCACAACTTTCAATCTGCGCCGGGCCGGCGGCGCAATGGCCCCAGCGCACCCAGTTGGCACCGGCTTCCTTCATCAAGTTCAGTGTGTAAAAATGCAGCCAGTCGGGTTGCGCATCGCCCAAGCCCGGCCATTCATCAACGGGTTTTTGTCCCCAGCCGCGCAGCCGCAGATGCCGGCCATTGAGGGCAAATCCGTTGTTCAAATCCCAATGTGCCGTGCGAATGCCAAAGGGGACTTCCTGCGTATCCACCACCGTGCCATGAACATGCACCGAACAAATCGCGCGATAAAGATACGGATTATCCGGCTGCCACAAATTGGGGCTTGGCACGGTCATTTCCAGCGTGGCCTTGGTGGACGCACCGGCTGCCACGGTGGCATTTTTTGACAGGTTCCCAATCGAAGTACCATGGATATCCACGATGGACAGGTTCACTTCGATGGCTTCATCCGTGGCACGCCCGTTCTCAATTGGTATTTCGGCGTGGACCTTGGCTGAATTTGCCGACACGTCCGTCGTGTAAACATACGTGCCTTCGGTCTGCAAAAATTCGTACAGTGGCAGGGAAATATGCAACGGGTCGGTGACGTGCAAGATTACATTGCGATAAATACCGCCCATGGCCGGGTGCCATTGCGGACTGTTCCAGGGAATTTGGTCGGCTTGGATGGCCGCCACGTCGTCAGGTATTTGCGCATTGATCTTGGTTTCAAAGGCCGTGAGATTTTCCGTGCCTGTATCACCGGCATTGCCCGACGGCATCGGGTTCTTCAGGAAACGGTTGTCGCACATCACGGCCAGCACATTGGGCGCGTCAAATTTCAAATGCGGCGTGAGGTCAAAGCCGAACGGAATGAAGCCGTTCTTGCAAATGCCCAGGCGTTCGCCGTTGAGGTAAACTTCGCCAAACTGCCGGACGGCTTGAAACTCGATATAAACTTTTTTGCCGCGCCACGCTTCCGGGGCGGTAAAGGTTTTGCGGTACCAGGTGCGCCCGCTCCACTGGTTCAGTTCACCGCGCAAACCCGGGAGGGCCAGGTTGTTGAAGGTATCCACATCATTGAACGTATGCGGCATGGACACGGTGCTCCAACTGCCGTCATTGAATGCCGGGGTGGCGGCATCGGCCGGGTCGGATTTGGTGAATCGCCAGTCGCTGTTGAAATTCAGGTCCTGCCGCCCGCCCCAGGCGGACGGGGCAAAACCCGCAAGGCAGAGCGAGCTCAAAACAAGTGTGAGTCGTAGCGATACGGCACGGAAATGACACCAGGCTGGCATGGATACCTATATTTACATGGGAAACAGATCAGGCGAAATAGAACGTTTGTCTTACTTCAAATTTGGTTGCGGTTGTAACTTTTGTGTTAACCTCGCGTCTTACCGGCCGTTAATCCAATTAACAAATGCTCTCGCTCAAAATGTGGTTTCAGTCTGGCCTGAATCTGGCGGCGGTGTGTCTTGCCGCGGAACTGGCGGTAACGGCTCATGCTGCCCAACCCGATGGCACTCCAGCAAGGGTATTTCTGGCTGACGCCCAGACTCTCGCCGCCAGCAAGGCCGCGTTAAAAGCTGGCGATGTCCCGCTGCAATCTGCGCTGGACCAGTTGCTCAAGGATGCGCGTGGCCGGCTCGACCAAAAGCCCTTGTCCGTCATGGACAAGCAGCAGACTCCGCCCAGCGGCGACAAACATGATTACATGAGCCAGGCTCCGTACTACTGGCGCGATACCAATTCACCCGACGGCAAGTACGTGCGCCGGGACGGCCAGCGCAATCCCGAGTCGAAAGATGATTCCGATGCCGGTCGCCTGGGCAATGTGTGTTCGAGTGTTCATACGCTGGGACTTGCCTATTATTTTACCGGCGATGAAAAGTATGCGGCCAAGGCAACCGAACTCACCCGCGTTTTCTTTCTGGAGCCCGCCACCCGCATGAACCCCAACCTCAACTACGGCCAGGGCATTCCGGGTGAAACCGAAGGCCGCCCCGCCGGTCTCATCAGCGCGCGCGGGCTGGCGGATTTTGTGGATGGCATTGGCCTGCTGGCTGGTTCGAGTTCGTGGACGGCGGATGACCAGCAAAAAGTGACCGCCTGGGTGGCGGATTATTTTCACTGGCTGACCACCAGCAAAATTGGACTGGGCGAAAAAGCCGCTTCGAATAATCACGGCACATTTTATGACGTGCAGGCTGTAACCCTGGCCCTGTTTCTGAACGAGACGAATTACGTGCGCAAGGAACTGGAGGCGGCGCGGACTTCACGCATCGCCAAACAAATCGAGCCAGACGGCAAAATGCCCCGTGAACTTGCGCGCACATTGTCGTTTAATTACAGCCTGTTCAATCTTCGCGCGGAAATGGACCTCGCGGACCTGGGCCGCGTGGCCGGCGTGGATTTGTGGCATTACCAAACGCCCGATGGCCGCAGTATTTTGAAGGCCGCAGAATTCATGGCCCCGTACTACGATTCCAACAACAAATGGCCATACCAGCAAATCCACAAGGGCAACCCGGCGGAACTGGGCGAACTGTTACGGCGCGTGGCGGTTGAACATCCTGAAAGCCAGCCGGTCATGGCTGCGCTCAAGTCGGTCAGCGGGGGAAAAGGGAGTGCTACGCGGTTATACGTCCGGCAGATGGCCCAGCCTTGAGCCGTGATGGGGCAGGGCGCGGGATGGGTTTAGTGCCCGAGGAATTTGATGACTGCCTCCGTGCGGGACTGGACGTGCAGCTTTTCGTAAACCGTGTGCAAATGCGCGCGCACCGTGCTCAGCGAGATGCCCAGTTGATCGGCAATTTCCTTATAGAGAAAACCCTTGGCCAGCAGCGCCAAAATTTCGTGTTCGCGTTTCGTCAATTGCTCGGTGTCGGACTTGGGCATTTTAATCTGCTGGAAATGGTTCACCACCTTGCGGGCAATCTGCATGGACATCGGCGCGCCGCCCGCGTGGACCTGTTCGATGGCCTGGATCAACTCCGTCGGCGGCATGTTCTTTAACAGGTAACCGCTCGCGCCTTTGCGCAGCGAATCAAAAATTAAGTCTCCCTCCTCGTACGTGGTCAGCATCAACACCTGGGTTTTAGGCAATTGCTGCTTGAGTTGGGAGACGCACTCGATGCCGTTCATCTTGGGCAAATTGATGTCCATCAACACCACGTCGGGGGCGTCCGTGGGAATCTGGCGGATGGCGTCTTCACCGGTTGGATGAGCGCCGACAAAGCGGAGCGTGGGGGCACGGGTCAGCAGTTCGGTCAGGCTTTCGCGGGTGCCCCGGTTGTCTTCAACGATGGAAACCCGGATACGCATGTCAGGCTTCAGAGACTTTGCTCCAGTTTTAGTATTCATGCAATTGAACGAACGTTCGACTTATTTAAGTTCCGGCCATGGCAGGTGCAGGTTGATTTTGGTGCCCTTGCCGGGCTCGCTTTCCACGCGGAAATCGCCGCCAATTTCCGCCATGCGCTGCCGCATGTTGCGCAAGCCATCGGCCAGCGCGTCATCCGGCGCACTCGTGAAGCCACGGCCATTGTCCTCAATATAGACCTCGAGTGCCTGCGGGTCCACGACGGCGCGCAGCCGCACTTCCGAGGCATTGGAATGTTTGAAAATGTTGTGCAACGCCTCCTTGATCACGAGGAACAGGTTGTGGCGTAAATCCGTGGAAAGTTCGCGCTCGGGCACTTCCGTGGGAAAATCCAGCCGGCAGCGAATGCCAATCAACCGCAGGTAATCCACCGCAAACTGCCCGGCATAGTCAAACAGATGGGCCAGCGTATCGTTACGCGGGTTCACGGCCCAGACAATTTCATCGAGCGATTTCACCGCCTGCCGGGCCGTGGCCGAAATTTTCCGGATGCGTTCGCCCACCTGGTTCGGGTCCTCGCGGTCCTGGTTCGCGAGTTCGCCCAGATACGCAATCTGCGTAAGGTTCGCGCCGAGGTCATCGTGAATGTCCTTGGCAATGCGCGTGCGTTCGCGTTGCAACGCGGCCTGTTGTTCGAGCAAGCGCAGGCGCGCATGCAGCCGCTTGAAGGACACATAACGCACCACGGCAATGACGCAGAAGGTGAACGTCAGGACCGCCAGCAAGTTAAACCACCACGTTTGCCAGAAGAACGGCGAGACTTTCAGCGTGATTTGGGCTGGATGCTGGTTCCAGTCGCCATCGCCGTTGCACGCGGCCACTTGGAAATTATATTCGCGGCTCGAGAGTTGCGGATACGTCACGTCGCGCAGTGGGCCGGGGTCGCCCCAGTCGCTTTCCAATCCCTGCAACCGGTGCCGGAACAAGATGTTCTCCAGGGCATTCACGTCAAATGCGGCATATTCAAATTTGATGCTGCGGTGGCCCGGCGGCAGGTGCAGTTCGGCTGGCCCGGCGGTCAATTCAATGATTGTTTTTGGAGGGTTAACGGGCTTCGGCAGAATGCCACGATATTCGGCCACCACCTCGTTATCCACCCAGACACGGGTCAACAACGTCGGCGGTGGTTCCGAGCGTTCATAAAGTTTGGCCGGGTCCGCCACCACAAGGCCGGTTTGCATGGGAATCCACAAGCGCCCGTCATGGCTGCGCAAGACATCGGGTGAATCGCCAAAAGTTCCCTGCAAGCTTGGCAAACCATCGCCCCGGCCATAATGCACCGACAATACGCGGGAACTTTTGCCAGCCGCCACGTCCTCAAAATCTTTCAGCCGCACTTTGAAAATACCTGCATTGGCGCCAAACCAAAGCCAGCCCTGGTTGTCCGCTACGATGTGCGATATCCAGTCACTGAACAAACCCTGCGCCGAATTAATCTCGGTATAATGCCCGTGTTTCAGGCAGCCCACGCCCCAGCCTGCATAACCCAGCCACAACGTGTCATCCGGCGTCACATAAAGACAACGAATGGGGGCCAGGTCATCTGACGCGTGCGGTGTTACCTCGGTGATTTGGTCGCCGACGATGTGCAACAGGTTGCCCCGCGACGTGCCCACCCAGACGGTGCCCGCGTTGTCTTCGACCATCGCGCGAATGATGCGGTTGGCCGGGGAAATTGGAAATTCCTTCACCTCCCCGTTGCGGAGCCGGAGAATGGCGCTCGGCGTTTCCTGGCCAATCCACAAGTCGCCATTTTTACAGGGGAGCAGCGTGTGGATGGTTTGCGATTGCAAATTGCTCGGGCAATTCCAGTCCACAAATTTACCGTCGCGCCAGCAATACAGGGCATGTTGACGCGTGCCCACCCACATGGTGCCGTTGGTCGTGGTGACCACGCACGTGGCTTCGCCGGGCCAGTTGGTGGTGGCGGGAACAGTTTCCCAGCCGTCGCCCGTTTTGTAAACGAGCAGGCCGTTGGCGGTCACGGCCCAAATGGTTCCGTCCGCCGCTTCGCAAATGGAACCAATGGCCGGGTAGGGGAGACCGGTATCTGTGTTTTCCAGGGTAATGGCCCGCCGCCGGATACAATTCAAACCGCCGCCGAACGTACCCGCCCAGATATTTCCTTCGCGGTCTTCGGTGAGACTCAGAATCGCCTCATGACTCGTGGAAATGGCCTGAAAGCCCGCTGCGGTCAAACGGTAAACGCCGCTATACGACGTGCCAATCCAGAGGTTGCCGTCTGCATCCTCCAACATCGCGTTGGCCACAGTGCCAATGTTTTCCGGGTGAAATTCGCCGAAGTCCCGCAAATGTCCCTGCACGTCGCATTTATAAACATGATGGCCGCAACAAATCCAGATACTGCCGTCATCTGATTCCGCCAGGCGCATGGGTTGCGCGTCCAATTGGCGGATTACGTGGCACTGGCCGTTGGTGAACACGCCGACCTGTCCCGCCTTGGCGTACCAAAGCCGGCCATGGCGATCCGCCGCCAGCGCGCAAATATCCAGTCCCGGCGGCAGGCCCTGTGCCTCGGTAATTGGAGCGATTTGATTGTTCGTCTGAATCCGGTAGACCTCGCCGCCCCGGTAGCTAATCCACAAATTATCAGCGGCATCCTCGGCCATGTTACCGGGAATCTGGTTGGGCAGGTCTTTGACATAGGACCGCGACGAATCACCCGACAGCCGCACCACCGCCCCGCGGTCCATGCCCAGCCACAACGTGCCGTGCCGTCCCCGCAACATCGTAATAATGCCGCGGTTGGGATAAGCAATGACGTTTGTCAGCGAAATCGTTTCAAACTGCGAGCCGTCGAACCGGGCCAGGCCCGAAGGCGTGCCCACCCAGAGAAAGCCATCCGGAGTCTGGGCCACGCCTGCCACGCTGTTATCCGGCAATCCCTCTTCCGTCTGCCACAAGCGCGCCAGCCATTCATCATTGGTACCGGCGGCAAGGAGCGCCGGGGCCAAAACCAAAAGCAATCCCGCCAACAGCACCGGGCGGCAGGAAAGGCAGATTGGAAACACGCAGCGAGAATAGCGTCCCCTCCGTTTTGAATCAAGCGAGGCCAATCGTTCTCACGCGAATCAGCCCCCGCCGTGCGCCGGCGCTGTGAGCGGCGGCACGTCCTAGTTTAACCTGTAAAATTTCTGTGCTCCAGAAATGCCGTTGGTGACCGCATTGTTAGTGTTGACGACCACTGGTGCCGGTAAATTGGTGTTCCAAACCGGCGAAAGCAGATTGGTGGCAAACTCCAAATTGAAACCCGCCGCGCTGGCAGGCCACATCAAAACGACATTGGTGCCGGAACGGACGATGGTTAGCAATGGCGCTTCGGGTAGCGCCACGGTAAGCCCGAACACCGTGCCAAGGTTTGCCGTGCCGTTTGCACTGGCCGTGCCATACAGGGTGCTGCCCGATAAAACTAAGCCGGCCAACGGAACACCTCCGTCGATGTTCGTGGAAGTATCGGCATCTGGCTCCGTGAAATTATAGACATTCGTAAAAGCCGAACCATCCGTGCGGAGGGCGAACACGGTGCCCGCCCCCCCGAGACCGCCCCCATTGGCCGTGCCATACAGGGTATTGCCCAATAAAAATAATCCGGCGCGAGGATTGGCTCCGTCGCTGTTGGTTTGGTTGAATTGTTCATTGTTGGCGCCCGCTGAAAAACTATACAGATTGGTAAAACCCACGCCATTGGTGCCGATGGCGAAGACGGTGCCATTGCCCGCGCTGCCGCCGGCAAACGCCGTCCCATACAGGCTGTGACCCGCCACCATCAGGCTGGCTTCCGGTTCCCCGCCGTCGTTGACATTGGTGAAGGCATACAGGTTCGTGAACCCCCCGCCGTTGGTGCCGATGGCAAAGATCGTGCCGTTGTTTGCGGCACCGCCGGCTGAAGTTGTGCCATAAAGCGAGTTGCCAGCGGCAGTCAGGCCGCCTTGCGGATTGCCTCCGTCGATGGCAAAGGCAAAATGATGCAGGTTGGTGAATCCCGTGCTATCGATGTTGACGGCGAACACCGTTCCGTCGTTGTTGCTGCCGCCGGCATAGGTCGTCCCGTAAAGAGTATTGCCCGCCAAAATTAAACCGGCATTGGGATGAGCGCCGAAGGCAGTGCCCACAAACCGGTAAAGATTGGTATAACCCGTACCGTCCGTCTTGACGGCGAATACCGTGCCATTGTCTGAACTGCCCTGGCTCGTCGTTCCGTACAGGGTGTTGCCCGACAAAATTAAACCGCCAATCGGATTTCCTCCGCTGCTGCCGGTGGGATCGCCTCCGTCCGGGCCGGTAAAATCAAAATTATAAAAATTGGTATAGCCCGAGCCGTCGGTGTGGATGGAAAATATTGTGCCGGCCCCGTTCACGCCGCCTGCCTCGGTGGTGCCGTACAGGGTGTTGCCGCCCAAGACCAAATTACCCTGCGGACTGTTTCCATCGCTGACGCTGTAATATTGGCCTTTAAAATTATACAGGTTCGTGAAGAGCTGCGCGGTCACCCGGCCGGGCAGGAGCAAGCCAAGCCCGGCAATCAACACCGGCAGGAGGGAACGTTTTGTAATGTAAAGGTTCATGATACATTTAGGGTTCAATTCGCCTCGTTTGGCTGTCGTTGGTATGCGAATTCTGCTGGTTTACTCGTTGCCCCGTTGAAATACAATTCAAAACGCTGCTTCACTAAAATCCATCGGCCACGCCCGAAGGCCAGGTCAAAGACCACATCAATGAAGGAGGTGTATTCACATTAGCGAGAAAATGGTGTGGGGGCCAAAGCAGGCATCGCGATCCCCCGCTGCCGGAAAAGCAGAGGCCTGACGGGGAAAAAGGAGTTGCAAACCTATGGGGAAGGAAGAGAATCACGAGACAGGCTCACTCCGGTCGTAAACCAGAAACCAAATGGGAAATCCCGACTTTTATGAAAACGGCATTGAAATTTCACGCCTAAATATTTCTGGTTGCCGTGATGCCGGTCATGGCTTTCGCCCGGGACCAGCCCACGTTGAAGACCTCGTTCGCGGGACAATTCCTGGTGGGCGCCGCGCTCAACGAATCTCAGTTCACTGAGACGAATTCCCCTGAGGCCGCGCTTGTAAAGCGGCAGTTCAATGCCATCACGCCGGAGAACGTATTGAAATGGGATCACGTCGAACCGCATCCCGGCCAGTATAATTTTGGCCCTGCCGACCGCTACGTCGCCTTTGGCGAGGCAAACAAGATGTTCATAGTCGGCCACACCCTTGTCTGGCATAGCCAGACACCGGGCTGGGTCTTTCAAAACGCCGACCGCGCGGTTTTGCTGGAGCGCATGAGCAACCACATCCAGGCCGTGGTCGGTCGTTACAAGGGGCGCATCAAAGGTTGGGACGTGGTGAACGAGGCGTTGAATGAACACGGCACGCTAAGTGATTCACCCTGGCGCAAAATCATCGGCGACGATTATATCGAAAAGGCCTTTCAATTCGCGCACGCGGCGGATCCGCAAGCGGAATTATATTACAATGACTATTCGCTGGAGACTCCGCAAAAACGCGCGGGCGTGCTGGCTTTGGTGAAAAAACTTCAGGCCGAAGGTGTCCCCATCGCCGCCGTCGGCACCCAAGAGCACATCAATCTGAACTGGCCGGCCATCCAACTGGTGGATGACACGCTGACCGAGTTGGGACGGCTGGGCATAAAGGTCAACATCACAGAACTGGACGTTGACGTGCTTCCCCGCGCCAGCAACGACACGAGGGCGGATGTCAGCCTGAGCATCGCCGCCAATCGCGCGCTGAATCCCTACCCGAACGGCCTGCCGGACTCGGTACAACGATCACTCGCGCACCGCTACGCAGACTTGTTCTCTGCCTACCTGCGTCATCCCGGCGTGGTCGGGCGCGTGACTTTCTGGGGTGTGACCGACGCGGACTCATGGCTCAACAACTGGCCGGTTGCAGGCCGGCTGAACTATCCGTTGCTTTTCGACCGGGCAGGAAACCCCAAGCCTGCCTTTGCGAGCGTTAACAATCTGCCTGGGTTGAATCGTGGCGTTATTCCAGATAATAGATCAGCCAGTTTGAAGCCATAGTACGCAAGCCTTACGAAAGCCATGTCAAAGACCAGCCTTCGCACGAAAGACGAAGCCATGCAAATTTTACATTTCAAAACATCGGTGGATTTCCGGCGCTGGCTGGCGAATAACCATGTCCAATCCGAAGGGCTGTGGCTGCGGATTGCCAAAAAGGCTGCGGGCGAAAAATCCCTGACGTATGCTGAAGCGCTTGACCAGGCACTTTGTTATGGTTGGATTGACGGCCAGAAAAAGCCCTTCGACGAACTGTCCTGGCTTCAGAAATTCACCCCAAGACGTTCCAAGAGTGGATGGTCAAAGCTCAATACCCAGCACGCCGAACGTCTCACCAAAGCCGGTGCCATGACCCCGGCTGGTCTGAAGGCCGTTGAGGCGGCAAAGGTAGATGGCCGGTGGGCAGCCGCCTACGCCTCGCCCAAGCATGCGGGTCCGCCCGAAGATTTTCTGAACGCATTGGCCAAAAATAAAAAAGCGAAGGCTTTTTTTGAAACCCTGAACAAAGCCAATGTTTATTCGATTGTTTATCGCCTCCAGACGGCAAAGAAGCCGGAAACGCGGGAGAAAAGATTGAAGACGATTCTTGCGATGCTGGAGGCGGGCAAAGCCTTTCACCCATAGCCGAAACAAGGCAGTTGGCGTGCAGAGGAGCGTAGCCGCCCCGGCTGCTGTTCGGTGCGCCCCCGCGCCGAACCCGTCCACCTGGAGTACCCCAATTGGTTTGCAATTTTGTGCCCCCGTGCGGGCTGCGAGGGCGCAACCCGCTGCGCCCGAGGCGGGCGCGCTCCTGTTTCCAATTGCATCGTTCCGTGTAGGTTCACCGGAGTTGTTCACCGGCATTGCCGGAGCAAACCGATGGCGCGGATTATTTACACGCCTCGCCGCTTGGGAGCCTGGCGCTTTTGACCTTCACTGCCGTTTCCCATCACCATGACAAACCATGTCTATCACCACCGTGCTCGCAAGAATCAACACCTCATCCTCCCCGTCGGCGATATCCACGCCATAAGTATCCGAGAACGAAAACCACCGTTTTGAAACTTCCGCCACCTGCCGGCCACCCCGCGTGAACGTATATTCCATGTCCAGAAAGCTGCCCAGCGCCTCAATGTCATCCGGTCCCGGCACATCCACCGTAAACGCACAGCGGAACAAAGTGAAAAGGTGCTTCTTCACCACCGCCGCCAGTTCACCGTCCCGGTAAATCTCATACGTCGGCCCCCACGACAACAGCTTTTGCTGAATGAACGCAAGTTCCTTCCCCTGCATGTCTTGAAACGATAGTTTTTGCCCAATGGTAAAGACCTTGCCATCCACAAAAAACGCATCGTCACCCGCCTCATTTTTGATGGCAAAATCATCCCCAAAACAAAAGAGCTTTTGTTTCATCAAGTAGCGCATGCGGAAAAATTACCAACGAAACCCGTGCGCAGCAATGCCGCATCGCATGGCAAAGATCCCAAAAGAGCCGGCCGGCCGGCCTTGCTGGTTCGCCAGAGGCGATCTCATCAGCGTATATTCGACCGAAAAACAGGAACACAAAAATTCTTCATTTCTCTCCTGGTTGTAATAGCGATCCCACTGGTGCTTGGGGATTCTCTGTTCGTTCACGGAGAATTTCTTCCAGCCGCTGCTGGCAAACCCATGCCTCAATTTCGTCCCACGTCAAAACGCGGACGCCGTTCGTGTCGCGTTTGGATGAGTTATTTGACGCCACGCGGAACTGCCATTTGTCCAAATCCTTTACGCGGTCGAGCGCGCCGAGAATCCGCAGTGATTCAAACGCGGCGATGGTGTCGCGGGTGCTGCCGTCAATGTGATACTCATTGTAGCCGCCTGAATCAGGAGAGGTGAAAAAGCCTTTGCCGGCGTGACGTTTCAAAATTCCCTCGATGCACGCCTCGCGGTCAATCTTTCCCAGCCCGCCGAGAATTTCCAGCGCGGCGAGGGAATTGTAAGTGTCCTGCAACGCGGGAAAACAGGGTGTAAAAAACAAACCGCGAATGTCGCGCCAGTCGTGAATCGGCGGATTGCCTGGAGGATTTGCGGAAAGTGTCTGGACGGAGGCGATTTGTTGGATGAGTTTTTCCCGATCAACCAAATCGAGCGAATTTACTTCACTCAAAAAAAGCAAGTCCCATACACCCCAATTTTGAATCCGCATCACATCGTAATGCTGTGATTTAACCCATGACCATGCATCGCAACGCGATAAGAAACGATCCCAATTTGTTCCTAAAAATGCTCCAGAGTAAATCAAAGAACGGTTTGTGTGCAAAAACGCTTTGCAATCGGCGGGTTGCAAGTTCAATTCTGACCAGCTAACCCAACCTTCGTAAATCACACGATGATACTGGCTGTTCACAAATAATTGCAGACGCCTTGGATTTTGCCGCCACTGCTCAAGGTCGTCGCTGCCAAGAATTGTCGAATGCACCGCCTGCAATCCTTGCGTTGTAAACAGGTTTGTTCCTGGCAGCACCAAACAACCAAACAAGGCGTCGCGGGGATCCCACGCAAATCCCTTCTGGGTAAAGCCTTTTCCTCCGCCAATCAAGTTTTCGGGAACAAGCGGGTTCGGATTGGTGCTGACCAAGCTCATGAATTCATGTACTTGCGCCTCGGTGATTGAGACAGGCTTCATCCCGTCCAGCCTTGCCATCCAAGTTGCTGGCAAGAATCGCAGCAGCATGGCCGACAACATCAGCAGCATGGATGCGCCGATTAAAAACCGCCACCAGCGCATGGACTTGGAGCGGGAGGGCGGCACCAGAAAAATGTCGGTGTCCGGCAGGTCGCCCACCAGACGCCCCGCCGCCAAAAAATTCTGGTTCCGGAATTCCCACCATGCTTGCCCTACATTTTTTTTGACAAGGCTTTCCAATTCCTCAAGGTCGGTAAGCTGTGAAGTAGTTAGCGACGATAAATTGTTGGCATCGGGTTTGCCGCAGTGGGCGGTAACCGTCCCATCCCAACCCAATTTAATGAAAGAGCAATTCTGGCTTATGGGGGGCAAGAATATGCTGGCCATGTTAGTGAGAAAATGGCTGCCGACCGGCGGCAATCGCAGCGCCAGTCCGCTGGTTTCCCAACGGAAATTGGTTGCGAGAAAGCGTGAACCCAGAAAGCGTGCAAACGCCAGCAACTCTTGGCGCTTAAGCCGGCTTGTATTTGGCGAATCATCCGGCGTGTCGGCGAATTTAAGGAGGCCGTGCGCCGCCCGCAGAAACAAACTGTAATCCATCCGTGCCGGGCGTTTTTTGAAAATAGCTAAAAAGACCAGAGTGGCGGCAAAGATTGGCATGCCCGAGAGGTTTTGAGGAATCCAACCCAGGGCCAATGCCGAAAGACCCACTGTGATAATTAAACAATAGGCAAACATGCCGACTTGATACGCGTTACGGCAAATCGTCAACGAGCGGGCTGAAACCATTATCAACAGCAAGGAAAAGCCGACGAGGACGAGCTGTTGGGTTTTGATGCCCCAGGCGGCCAGGGCTGACTGATTGAAGATGGCAAAGCCTATGAGCAGCAATGGAAATCCCCAGATAAAGCTGCGAAAAAAGCGACGGTGCAGTTCCGGGCGGAAACCGTCCGTGTCGCGGAAATTCTGCCGCTCTTTCCGCACGATGAAAGACACGATAATCAGACTTGGGAGGTTCACAATCACCGAGAACAAAGGCGCCAGCCACGCGAACAAAAATGTCTTGCCCAGCACCGACACGATTTTTGCGCCGACCCCAACGGCAACCGTTCCGCCCGTAGCCGCCTTGGCGGAGGAGGAAGCCAGCACGGCGGCCATGACGGCGGGCACGAGTGATTTGGCCGGTCGTAGTTTGGTCAGCGAGTCGGCAAGTTTTTCTTCCAGTCGTTCGCGCATCGCGGCACGGGCGCGATGCAGGCGCACGCGCAGGGCGGCCTCGGTGATTCCCAGTGCCGCCGCCGCTTCCGCGCCGCTCTTGCCTTCGAGATAAAACAGCACCAGGCATTCGCGATGCGAATCCGGTAATTCCGCGAGTGTCTGCCGCAGGGTTTCTGGTGTGGGGAGCGAATCAGCTCCGGCGTCGGCATTTTCTCCGGCAAAATTGGCTGAATTTTCGAGTGCCCAGCGTTCGCGTTTGTGGAGTTCGCGCCGGTGGCGCAGGCCAAAATTGATGGCGACGCGGCGGGCAATGGTGTTGATCCAGCCGGAAAATTTCGCGCCGTCGCCCAGCAGCCACAACCGCCGATACGCGCGGATGAACGCCTCCTGCGTGGCTTCTTCCGCGAGCGTGGCGTCGCCGAGGCGGCTCCATGCGACGGCAAACACACGGCGTTCATGACGTTCGACGAGTTCGCGGTAGCGTTCCGCATCGCCGCCACGAACGGCGGTCACGGCGGATTTGTCCTGTTGCGCGGTTGAATTGGCGCTGTCTGTCATTTCGGGTGGCGTCATTTAACAGCAAGACAACAACAAAGGAAAATTGTTACAGAAGAGTTCTAGAGCGTTTTAAATAAAGTTATAGCCACAGGAGGCGAACCAGTTGAGGGCGTCCTGGGGTGTGACCGCCGCCAGTGCTTGGCCAATGGCCGACAGGAGTGCCGGTAGC
>Ga0265327_10000698_pt1 | contig 53455 bp, 54 predicted proteins | sample 41621metaG_FD_202089 | JGI IMG/M metagenome (GOLD analysis project Ga0265327, IMG submission 202089) | Rhizosphere microbial communities from Carex aquatilis grown in University of Washington, Seatle, WA, United States - 4-16-21 metaG | ecosystem: Host-associated > Plants > Roots > Rhizosphere... | reverse complement strand
TAATCCATGCCGCACATGAAGCGAACCATGCTGTTAATAAGGCCTATTCCGGCAAGGGAGGGACTACACTGTCGGTGGTTTCCGTCTCGAAAAACGGCTGCATAAATGGGATTAATATCGGGGATAGCAGAATATATTTTTCAAGCGAAACCGACTTTCGGCAACTCACAAAGGACGACACAATAGCTGGGCAGTTTTCAAACCATGATGAACCATCCCATCTCAGCAGAGAACTATTACAGTATATTGGAATAGGGACTCCTCTAGAACCAAACATTGTCGAATCATCCGCCCTAGACAGATCTGGTAAATTCATCATAACCACCGACGGCACACATAGCGTCGGATTCGAAAACCTTAGGAAGATTATAGACAACTCGCCCGACCCCTTGACGACTTCTCGAAGATTACTTGAATTGGCCAGGTGGCACGGCGGCCGAGACAATGCAAGCATCGCTGTCACATCGCGAATCGACGACCTCATCCAAAAATCGTCAATGGCTCCATGTGGCCTTGTCGAACTATGGGATCCTTACGGCGACCTACAGATCGTATTACTTCATACAAATTCACAGCCAACCACAATGGCTAATGATTCGGGGGAAACGCACAACTCAAGATCCAAAAACAAAAAAGACGGCACAACAATCAAAAAAATTGCTTATCGGACCACCAAAAAATACAACGCCAAACGAAAGACCAAGTCAGATCTCGCCACCGACCAGACAGAACAATCCATATCGAAACCGGCGCACAGCCCAAAATCCACCGAACCTCAGCTCAAGATAGATTTCGAGTAGGAGCGCTATGATTATTCCAACTAGATACGAACCCACGGGGGGTGAAAATTCGGGAGGGTCGGCGGACATACTTCACTACATTGACACTCATCTAAGCAGAACAGTGGCAATCAAAAAAATTCGCGACCAAAATGACAAAAATCGAATTTTCGATGAAATAAAATCCCTGCTGACCTTGCGATCAAAGCACGTAGTTCAAATATTCGACATAATTATCGGCACGGACAATGAAATCGGCATCATCATGGAGTTTATCCACGGGCGCGACTTGGATCACGACACCATACAAAATTTGGATCCTAAAGAATGCTTGAAACTCCTCTGGCAGATCGCATCAGGCATCAGCGATATACATGCCGTAGACTTTATCCATCGCGACATCAAGCCGGAAAACATGAAATTGGACAATGAAAATGTCCTCAAAATTTTTGACTTTGGCCTCGCTCGAGAATCAGGAGCAAAAGCAGAGACCACCGGGTTCAAAGGAACTCCTGGTTACGCAGCTCCGGAATTATTCAGACATGGCACGGTATCCTTCACCAAAGCCGTTGATACTTACGCGTTTGGCGTAGCCTGTCTCATCATCGCAGGCGGTCAAATGTCTAAGGAGCTACTTCATTTCCCTCCTCTCCCTGCAGCCAATAGCATATTTTCATCGACGAAAATCGTTGAACACCCAGAGCTCACTGCCATACTATTCAAATGCTTGGACCACGTCCCGGAAAACCGCCCTGCAATGCCACTCGTTAGAGATACGATATCAAAGCACGTGCTTAAAGGGCAACATCAGGCGCTAATTGTAATGAACGGGAAGCACTATTATATAAATACACAGAACCCCCGGGCCACTCTGACCGGAAATTCTTTGGGCCGGTTTTCAATTATCTATGACGGCATCAATTTCACTTTAAATAATATTACTGGAGAAGTTTTCATAAATGCTCGAGAAGCAACAGATGGCCTCATCCTTCCGGGATCATCTGTCGTCGCCATTGGGGCCGAGAGCAGAGGAGCTCAACGATCTTACGCTACCTTCGATATTTCAAATCCGGAGGTGACGCTATGAATGGCCCTTATGACTTGGACGACGTCATTGGAGACCGATATCGAATCAAAGGATTCGTTGGCGAAGGAGGCATGCAGTTTGTGTATCGAGCCGAAGATTTAATCTTACAAAGAGACGTCGCCCTCAAAACCCCAAAAATACTTTCTGCGGAGAAACGATTTAAACGGAGCGCCATCGTCTCAGCCCAAATCAATCATCCTAACGTCGCTAAAACTTTAGATTACTTTGAGACAACTTCTCGAGCTCATTTGATCGAGGAGCTAATTGATGGCGAAGACCTTTACAAATGCCTTTTAGAGAGACTTGATTGCATTGACCCCTATATGGCAGCGAAGGTCTTTCATCATTTAGCCAAAGGCCTCGCCGCGTCGCACCATGCTGGAGTTCTCCATCGGGACTTAAAGCCTACCAATATCATGGTCGGCGGCGGCCTTCAGTTAACCAGCATAAAGATTACCGATTTCGGTATTGCCAAAATGGCAAACAAAGAAATCGAGGATGCTGCATTAGGTGGGACGGACACGATTTCGGCATCTGCCACAGCTGTAGGTGCTTTGCCTTACATGTCACCCGAGGCCATCGAATTCCCTCTTGAGGTGACACTCAAATCTGACATTTGGTCGATTGGAGCCATGATTTATGAATTAATATCTGGCACAAAGCCATTCGGACAAGGCCTGAAAGCAGCACACAGCATTATAGAGGCCAAAATGCCCGTGTTCCCAGAATTCTTGACGAGCAACCCTCAATTTTCGCCAATCAATAGTAAACTTAAAGAAATCATAGCCTCTTGCTTTGCCAAAGACCCGAATTCACGCCCGTCTGCAGATGCATTAGTAGCAGAGTGCAGCAAAATATGCTATCCAACTGCCCCAAGATTTACGGGCACTATCAAAGCGGTCCAGTACGGGGCTTTTGGATTCATATCTTCCAAGCAGATGTCCGACACATTTTTTCACATGCAAAGCGTATACGGAAGACGCCCTGCCGAGGGCGACCAAGTAATATTTTCGAAATTCAGCGGAGGAAAAGCTGATCGAGCACATCCCGTAGTTTGCGCAAAACAAACCAAATAGGATGTAGTGTAAAAATTCCTGAAAGTGGTTGGACCCCGTATTGTAACATTTCCAACGAGGCGCGACTCTTGAGCTTCATCCATCTCAACCTACCCCAACTCCTCCTCCATAAACCCCAGCACGAGATCAACAAGCTCGTCCATCCCCTCGAAGAGCTCTTCCTCGATGGTGGAAAGGTATTCCTCTTCGGTTTCGCTGTAATCATGCCGATCCTCCGGGCGCGTCTGGCACCAGCGGCTGGCATTGAGCGAATCGACCAGAGCGGTGGCATCGATGAGTTCGAAGGACTTGATCACCCGCTGGTGATTCACGTCGCTCTGCCAAAACCCGTGGAGACCATCCTCCTCTTCCAGCAAAGCGACGGTTTCATAGACATCCATGACCGCCCGCTCCTCGCGGTTGAGAGCCCGCCCGGCCGATTCGCTCTCAAGGCGGTCGACCAGCGCCTCCACTTCATCCGGCCACTCGATTGGTTCATGTGCAAACATCGCGGGCGGGCTTAGAACGAGGGAGCGATCCTTGCCAAGTGAAACAATGGCCGTTCATCCAATCCTTCCTCACCGGCCCGTCTTCTCCCTCAATTTGTCCTTCTCCCGGAACGAACCGGAATCCCACTCCTTGTCAGTGATTCCGTCTTCAAACGGATAGCCAAGCTGGGTACCACCCCAAGGCCAGCCCGAGTGCCTAATCCGGATATCGGTGTCGCCGAAATCGAGCAGCGTCCCGTCCTTGGATTTCAACTTCGTCCCTTCCAGACGAAGGTCAGAATCGCCGTCCAAGCCGTAGCTCACGATCCGGCATTTCGCGTCCAGAATCAGCAACGCCGGATGACCTCGTGGCGGAGGACTGTCTTTCCCTTTGGCTGATGATCTCAGGAAGAACGCCTCGGCAATGTAGTAGCGCTTCCCGAAGCGGGTCACATAGCCGAGGTATTCGAGCGAGCGCAGATGGTAGGAGGTATTCCCCGAGACTCTTGGCGTAAGAAAATCGATCTTCGACTCCCCAATCGCCTTCGCCACCTTGATGAGAACCCCCGGCTCATCCAGCATGTCTCCCGCGTCTTCCCCGCGCAGCGGGAGAGCCGGCATGATGAACAACGCCAACGCGGCCACGACGAGTCGGCTGAAGAAACGAGAGAGGGCCATGCGCCGGACATTGGTGGAAGCCGGCGCAAAGGGAAGAGAGAAGCAACTTCTGCCGGACCAGAGCGTTTACTCAAATAGCCCCCAATCCCCTTGCTCAAGATTCATGAGAACCTTTTTCACCATCGCCCTGCTACTGATCCCCGCCTCGGCCTTCGGCGAGATCACCTCGTTCCCCATCAAACCCTCCGCTACCGACCCCGCCATCAAGACCTTCGACGACCCGCACTGGCTCTATGTCAACCGCGGGATCGTGGTGGAGCGGAAGCCCGAGCTGCCGAAGGACCGGCACCAGCTATTGCTGTGGCTGACGGGGACGGGCGGCAAGGGCCAGACGGCCATGGGCTTTTCCAATCTAGCCGCGGACCTGGGGTATCACGTGGTGACCCTGATGTTCCCGGATGACGTGCCGGCGACAACTTGTGCGACGGATGCCGATCCGAAGGCGTTCGAAAATTTCCGCATGGCGATCATCGCGGGCGGCAAGGCCCGCAGCCACGGCGGCACAAAGGATTTCCCCATCGAGCGGGCGGAGAGCATCGAGAGCCGCCTGATCAAGCTGCTGGAGCACCTGAAGACGATCCGCCCGGCGGAGCATTGGGAACAGTTCCTCAACGACGATGGCACGATCAAGTGGGAGTCCATCACCGTGGCTGGCCAATCCCAGGGCGGCGGGCATGCCGCGCTCATCGGCATCCGCCACAAGGTCGCCCGCGTGATCGCCTTCGGCGCGCCGAAGGACTACAGCAAGAAGCTCGACGCTCCGGCCGCTTGGTATGCCCACGAGTCGGCCACGCCGAAGAACCGCTTCTACGCCTTCAACCACCACCAGGACCCCAAAGGTTGCACCCCGGAGCAGTTGCTGAAGAATCTGAAGGCGCTGGGCCTCGATGCCTTCGGAGCCGTGGCGGAAGTGGATACGGAAGCCGCGCCCTTCCACCATTCCCACGTCCTCTACACTGGCTTCCCCAACGTCACCATCGACGGCCCCGAAAGCGATGGCGCGAAAGCCGCGCACACCTCCGGCATCAGCACGAAGAACGCCGAACGCTGGAAACCGGTGTGGACCTATCTGCTGACCGACGAAGGAGAACGCGAAGCGAAGTAGAGCGAAGGTCCTCCTTCGCTTGCTGGGGAGACGTCGTCGCCGCAATCGCCAGCCCTTGGTCATTTCGGTGCCATGTCTTCGTAGCGGGCGCGTTGGTCGCCGATCTTGTAATCGGTGCCGTAGATCGTCTTCGAAGTGGCGTCGGGCTTGTCGGCGGCGAAGACGGTGCGCTTGCGCTCGGTATCGAGATGCCACTCGGGGTGATAGATTCCGGATTTGAAGTAGGGGGTGTATTCGGTGCCGATATCGGCATAGACGTTCGGGCCGCTCTTTTCGTAGAGGATCTTCCCGTCTTTCCAGATCTGCACGAGGCCGTCGTCATGGGGTGACCACTTGGCATGGATGACCCATGACACCCAGGTGCCGGGCTGCATCGGAGCGACCTTGTCGGAGGTGCGGGTGGGTGCCTGGTGGGCCGTGCCGAAGTTACGGCGGACATACCAGGAGTCCTCACCGATCGAGATCTCAAGATTGGGAAAGGTGGCCTTGCCATTGCCCGGGACGGCGTGCCACTGCATGACGATGTCATTTCCCTTCGAGTGACGTTCGATCACCCACTCCTTGGGAACGAGGAGACGTCCTGCATACCAGCGTTCGTGAAAGCCCTCTTCGTGAGGCAGGGAGAGTTCGGAGCGGAAGGAATCCGGTGCGCGCGGAACGAAGAACCGGATCGCCTTCCGGCCAGCGGGTGAGTCCGGGGCATCGACAACGCGGAGGCGCGCCGGCGTGTTCGTCGGGAGACCGTAGCGATCATCCTCAGCAATTCCCCAGCGGACGATGGAGCCGGATTGGAAGTCATCCTGGAAGATGACCGGCTGGTCGGGCTTGAAGACGTTCCCAGCCTCGGGGCTTGCCTTGGGAGCGGCGTGGAGAGGCATCCCGAGGAGCGACAACGCAAACATGGTTTTGAGCGGAGATTTCACGGATTCGGGTGGGGTGTCCGGCCGACCTCCCAAAGTGAGAGTCGACCACAGGTTGAGATACTACGCAGATTGAAGAGCCATCCGATCAAGCCTGCCTGTCTAAAATGGAATTCGGTTCGCTTTTGCCGTGAGCAGTACGTCCGCTATCGCGAGACTTCCGGGTGGCATCACCGCCACACATTCTTCCTTGCGCCATAGGCCCGGCGTGGCAAATGTCACGCTCCTTCATCCGCTCCGGGAGGTGACTTTTTCAATCAGGGCGCTCAAAAATCAAACCACTTCGAATCATGGGAAAACACGGCTACAATCACGGCGACATCGGCTGGACTCAACTCACGAGCACCAATGCCGCGGAAGCGCTGTCCTTTTACAGCAGTCTCGTCGGCTGGGAGAGCAAGGGCGAGGCGGTGCCGGGCTATCATATCTTCGGCCGCGGCGATGAAGCCCTCGGCGGCATCAGCCAGCCGCAGGGAGATTGCGGCGGACCACCACAGTGGATGCCCTACATCACCGTCGATGACCTCGATGCCACCCTGGCCAAGGCCGAAAGTCTCGGCGCGACGATCATCCTGCCACCGATGCCGCTGCCGGAAGATTCCGGACGCATCGCCATCATCAAGGATCCGCAGGGAATCGCCACCGGCCTCGCTCATTACACGAAGAAAGAGTGCTGATCTCTTTCTGACGCAGCGACTTTGAAACACCGAGCCTGCGCCCATCCGGCGCAGGACGCGGGAAGGCTTATTCCGTGACCTTTTTCACGAAGCAGGCCTTCAGGCCGATGGCCAGGCCGTCCATCTTGCAGGAAATCTCGTGGTCGCCCTCGACCAGGCGGATGCCCTTGGCCTTGGTGCCGGTCTTGAGGGTGTGGGAGCTGCCCTTCAGCTTGAGGTCCTTGATCATGGCGATGGTGTCGCCATTGGCCAGCACGTGGCCGTAGGCGTCCTTCACGACGCGCTCGGCATCCGGGACATCGGGCGCTTCTTCCTTCGGCCATTCGTGGCCGCAGGTGACGCACTCGAAGTGATCGGAATGGTCGAGCACTTCGGTCATGTCACAAATCGGGCAGGCAGGGGCGCTCATGAGATCCAGAAGACGGCAGGAAGTCCCGGAACTCAAGAGAAGACGGATCGGACGGAGGAAGAAGTCGGATTCTGTTCAGCAGCGAGGTCTTCAAGCGCCACAGGCGCGTCCCATATCAGCCTGGGCCGCGAGGCCCAGGTCACGGCGAGGCGAGGTTCGAGGGCCAATGGCCCGATCCATGGCGGATCAATCCCAAACGTAGCGTTCGTCGAATTCGATCCCGTAGTTTTTAAGGAAGGCGCGATATTCGTCCTGAAAGGTTCGGGTCCGATGGTGCTCTTCCTGCCCGTCAATATAGGCAATGACGGTTTCAAGATCGCGCGGACCGACTGAAAAAGCGCCATAGCCCCGCTGCCACGAGAATTGGGAAAGCATCGGTGAACGTTCCTTCAACCACCTCGTTGAAGAGGTTTTCAGTTCACTGACCAGATCGGCGATCGAAACGGTGCGGGAGAGCCGGATGACCAGATGGACGTGATCCGCTACGCCGCCGACACGATAGCATTGTCCGTCACCATGCCTGGCGATACCCGCAAGATAGGCGTGCAGAGCCGGCAGGATGTCCGGTGTTAGAAAGGGGACGCGATCCTTCGTGCTGAACACGACATGAAGAATGGCGAGGCTCAAGGACTGGGGCATGTCAGTGAGCAGACCATATGGAACGGGCCTTTGGCCCTCAAAACAATAAAACGCCCCCACCTGGGCCTCACGGCCCAGGCTGGTATGGGACGGGCCGTTGGCCCTTAAACCCGACACCGTTAGATCGCGGCGAGGATCGCGTTGAGGGTCTCGCTGGGGCGCAGGGCGGCGGAGGTCTTGGCGGTGTCAGGCTGGTAGTAGCCGCCGATGTCGACGGGCTTGCCCTGGACCGCGATGAGTTCCTCCACGATCTTGGTCTCGTTGTTAGCGAGATCACGCGCGGCCTTGGTGAAAAGGTCCTGCAGGTCGGCATCGCCGGATTGGGTGGCGAGAGCCTCGGCCCAGTAAAGGGCGAGGTAGAAGTGCGAGCCGCGGTTGTCAATCGTGCCGAGCTTGCGGCCCGGCGAACGGTCTTCCTGGAGGAAGCGGCCGGTAGCGGCATCGAGGGTGTCGGCGAGGACCTTGGCCTTGGGATTGCCGAAGGTTTCGCCGAGGTGCTCGAAGGAGACCGCGAGGGCGAGGAACTCCCCGAGGGAATCCCAGCGCAGGTAGTTTTCCTCCACGAACTGCTCGACGTGCTTCGGCGCGGAACCACCGGCACCGGTTTCGAAAAGACCGCCGCCGTTCATGAGGGGAACGATCGAGAGCATCTTGGCGCTGGTGCCGAGCTCGAGGATCGGGAACAGGTCGGTGAGGTAGTCGCGCAGGACATTGCCGGTGACGGAAATGGTGTCCTCGCCCTTCTTGATGCGCTGGATCGAGAAGAGGCAGGCCTCGGCAGGCGGCAGGATGCGGATGTCCAGTCCGGTGGTGTCGTGGTCGGCGAGGTAGGTCTTCACCTTCGCGATGATCTGCGCGTCGTGGGCGCGGGCTTCATCGAGCCAGAAAACGGTCGGCGTGCTGGTGGCGCGGGCGCGGTTGACGGCCAGCTTCACCCAATCCTGCACCGGGGCATCCTTGGTCTGGCAGGCACGCCAGATGTCACCGGCTTCGACGGCGTTTTCGAGCAGGACGTTGCCAGCGGCATCGACGACACGAACCGTGCCGGCGGCGGGAATTTCGAAGGTCTTGTTGTGCGAGCCGTATTCCTCGGCGGCCTGGGCCATGAGACCCACGTTCGGCACGGTGCCCATGGTGCGCGGATCGAAGGCACCGTTCTCGCGGCAGAAGTCGATCACCACCTGATAGATGCCGGCGTAGGAGCTGTCCGGAATCACCGCGAGGGTGTCCTGAAGCTTGCCCGCGGCGTTCCACATCTGGCCGGAGGAACGGATCATCGCGGGCATGGAGGCGTCCACGATCACGTCGCTCGGCACATGGAGGTTGGTGATGCCCTTGTCGGAATTCACCATCGCGAGGGCCGGACCGGCGGCGTAAACGGCGGCGATGTCGGCCTCGACGGCGGCCTTCTGGTCCGCCGGGAGCGACTGGATCTTGGCGACGAGATCACCGAAGCCATTCTTGAAATCGATGCCGAGCGGGCCGAGCACGGCGGCGTGCTTGGCGAGCACGTCCTTGAAGAACACCTCCACGGCGTGGCCGAAGATGATCGGGTCCGAGACCTTCATCATGGTGGCCTTCATATGGAGCGAGAGCAGGAGTCCATCGGCCTTGGCGGCGGCGACCTGCTGTTCGAGGAAGGCCACCAGCGCCTTCTTGCTCATCACGGTGGAATCGATGATCTCCCCGGCCTTGAGTGGCGTGCTGGCCTTGAGCACGGTCACCGTGCCATCGGCGGCGGTGAGCTCGATTTTGACATCGGTGGCGGCGGGGACGGTCACGGACTTCTCGTTCGAGAAGAAGTCGTCCTGGCCCATGGTGGCGACGCGGGTCTTGGAATCCGGCGACCACTTGCCCATCGAGTGCGGGTTGGTGCGGGCGTATTCCTTCACGGCCTTCGGCGCGCGGCGGTCGGAATTCCCCTCACGCAGGACCGGGTTCACGGCCGAGCCCTTGATTTTGTCATAGCGGGCCTTGGCATCCTTTTCGGCGTCGGTCTTCGGATCTTCCGGGCAGTCGGGAATGTTGTAGCCCTTCGCCTGGAGTTCGGCGATGGCGGCCTTGAGCTGGGGCATCGAGGCGCTGATGTTCGGCAGCTTGATGATGTTGGCCTCGGGCTTGGTGGCCAGTTCGCCGAGTTCGGCGAGGGCGTCGCCGATGCGCTGCTCGGGCGTCAGGTTTTCCGGAAAGGCGGCGATGATGCGGCCGGCGAGGGAAATGTCCCGGGTCTCCACGGCGATGCCGGAGTGCTTCGTGAAAGCCTGGACGATCGGCAGGAAAGAGTAGGTGGCGAGCGCCGGGGCCTCGTCGGTCTGCGTGTAAATGATGGTGGGCACCTTGGACATGGGCGTGAAGTCGGATTCCGACGGGCAATGGGCTAGGCGATCCCCCTCCCCGGGTCAATCCCTGTTGATAGAGAGGGAGAATCGGGCCACGGAGAATTCACCACGAATATCACGAATGGACACGAATCGGAGGAGTTGACGGACGCCAGAGGGCCAGGGGTTCAGAGTTTCTTCAGCCGCAAAGAGGCGCAAAAGGCGCAAACTGGAAGAGAAGATAAGAGAACCGGGCAGGACGCCCGCGCTCCTTGACGTCAGGGAGCATGGCCACCGTGGGCCTCGCTGTCCTCGAAGCCGAATCCGCGGCGGACGGCGGCCATTTCGGCAGTCAGACGGCCGTTTTCATGCCGGACCATGAGCGGCGGCTCTTCCACCGTGGGACCGGCGGCCTCCAACTGGCAGGCGAAGAGGGTGAACAGCGCCGGCAGGGTCTCCCGCGGAATGACGTCCCGGAGGCGGATGGTCTTCAATCCCGCGGCGGCGATGCCATCGAGGGCGCGCTGCTTTTGGCGGGTGGGAAAGCAGAGCACGAACCAGCCACCGGGAGCCAGGTGCTTCACGGCGGCGCGGGCGTAGTCGGAAACGTCCCCGCGAAGCTCGAACCGGGCGTGGGCCTTCTGGGAGTCCTGAGGTACCACGCCGGCGTTGGCCGGGAAATAGGGCGGGCTGCCCGTGACGAGCGGGAATTTCTCCGGCAGATCCAGGTCGCGGAGGTCGCCATGGGAGCAATCGACGCGCGGCCGCAGGCCATTCGCATCGAGATTGGTCTGGAGCAGGCGGTAGCTGATGTCCTGGGCTTCGACACAGGTCAGGCGGGCGTGGGGGCCCATGCCCCAGAGCGTGAGCAGGCCGACGGTGCCGATGCCGGTGCCGAGATCGAGGTGGCGGGTGACCGGTGGGGAGACCTGGAGCGCATACCAGGCCGTGAGCACATCATCGGCGGAATGGCGGTGACCTTTCAGGCGCTGGACGATGAGCCAGCCAGCCGGAGCGCCGGAATCGTCGTGAAAGGGCGTATGCGCGGGCAGTCCATTGGGGCCGGTGAGAGCGTCGAGGGTGATGCGTTCGCCCAATTCGGTCTGGAGGTGGTGGCGGGCTTCCTCCCAGCGCGCCATCGAGACTGGAGCGGAGGGATCATCGGAAGCGGACTCGGTCATCGGGCGGGCAATCTCCCCTCACCCGCCGGGTCCGCAAAGTCCGAAATGATGCAGGCCGGAAATGCGGCGCGTTTTTCGTCAGGTCGCGACCTTGCTTCCGCCGGGAGAGCGCGCTTTCATGGCGGAAGCTGTCTGATGAGTTTTCGAATCCTACCCATGGGCGACTCCGCGCTCGTCATCGAGTTCGCCGGGAGCAACGGATCCCCGTCCCAACAGGTGCGGGCGGCCTGCTCGTGGCTGGCGGCGGCGGATCTGCCCGGGATCCGGGAATGGGTGCCGGCCGCCACGACCGTCGGGGTATTCTATTCACCGTTGGACCTTGTCGCGGCAGGCTGGCCGATCGACGGGCTGGAAGCGCACGTGACCGAGGTTCTGCAGGATCTGCTGATGTCGATGCCGTTGGCCGACGAGGCGGAGCCCGGGCGGCTGGTCGAGATTCCGATCTGCTACGAGCGGGAGTTCGCGCCGGACCTGGAGGAAGTGGCCGCCCGCTTGAAACTTTCGACCGCCGAGGTGGTGGCGCACCACAGCACGGCGGAATATCGTGTGACGCAGTTGGGCTTTGCTCCGGGTTTCCCATACCTCGGAGGCCTGGCGGAGGCACTGCGGCTGCCGCGGCGGGACATCCCGCGCACGGCGGTTCCGGCTGGCTCGGTGGGCATCGCGAATGACCAGTCGTGCCTGTACCCGGTCTCAACGCCGGGTGGGTGGAATCTGATCGGGCGCACGCCGGTGAAATTGTTCCGGCCGGAGCTGGAACCGCCAGTACTGCTGGAACCCGGGGACCGCGTGAAATTCCACGCGATCTCGGCGGCGGAATTCCATCAACGGGAGGGAATCCGATGAACGTCGAAGTTCTCAGAGCCGGCTTGCAATCGACGGTGCAGGACACGGGTCGGCCCGGCTACCAGCGCTTTGGCGTGGTGGTCGGCGGGGCGGCCGATCCGTTCGCGGCGCGGGTGCTCAATCGCCTGGTCGGCAACGATCCCGGATTGGCGGTGCTGGAAATGGCGCTCACGGGTCCGAAACTGCGGTTTTCCGATGAAACTCTGATCGCTTGGGGAGGAGCGGATTTCGAGGCCACCTGCGAAGGGGCGCCCTTGCCGAAAAACCGGCCAGTGCTGGTGAAGGCGGGGGCCGAAGTGGATTTCACCGCCGCACGGCATGGAACCACGGCGTGGCTGGCCGTGGCCGGTGGTATCGCGGTGCCGATGGTGATGGGCAGCCGCTCGACCTATCTCGCCGCCGGCCTCGGAGGCCTGGACGGACGGACCCTGGCCGTGGGCGATGTTTTACCACTCGGTCCTGCCTCGGAGTGGGCCGGTGCGATGGCGGGATTGTTGAAAAAATCCGGAAAGCCGGCGGGCTGGGCAGTGCCGCCCGATCGTCTCGGATTCGCCATGCCGCGCGGCATCCTGCGGGTAGTCCGCGGACCGGAGTGGAGCTGGTTTTCCAAGGAGGCCCATGGCCGGTTCGCACGACCGCTCTATCAGGTCACGAAGGACAGCAACCGGATGGGGCTGCGACTGAACGGCGAGCCGCTGCGGCTCACCGAACCCCGCGAGCTGGCATCGGCGGCGGTGAACCATGGCCTGATCCAGGTTCCACCCTCCGGCCAGCCGATCATCCTGGGCGCGGACAGGCAGACCCTCGGCGGCTATCCACGGATTGGCGCGGTGGTGTCGGTGGACTTCGGAGCCCTGGCGCAACTGCGGCCGGGTGATCCGGTTTGCTTCCAGGAAATCCCGATGGCGGAAGCGCACGCCTTGCTGGAGCGCCGTGAGCGGCATCTGGCCATGGCCACCATCCACCTTTCGACGCCAAGGGCATGAGGATCGACCTGAACTGCGATCTGGGGGAAGGCGCGCCCCATGATGCCGAGCTGATGCCGCTCATCACCTCGGCGAACATCGCGTGCGGTGCTCATGCGGGCGATGAGGAAACCATGCGCCGGACACTGCTGCTGGCGAAGGAACACGGCGTATCCGCAGGGGCGCACCCGGGTTACATGGATCGGGAAAACTTCGGGCGGCGCGAGCTTTCGCTATCCCCTGCGGAGATCTTCCTGCTGGTGCGGGAACAACTCCGTGCACTGCGTACGCTGGCAGCCGAGCAGGGTTCAAGGATCACTCATGTGAAACCCCATGGAGCACTCTACAATCAGGCGGCACGCGACCGGCTGATCGCGGACGCCATCGCGGAAGCAGTGCATGACGAGGATCCGTCGCTGATGCTGTTCGGCCTGGCCGGAAGCGAGTCGATGGCAGCGGCCGGAGCGTGCCGATTGCAGGCGGTGGCGGAGGTTTTCGCCGACCGCCGCTATCGACCGGACGGATCGTTGGTTCCGCGCACGGAAGCAGACGCCATGATCACCGATCCCGCCGAATCGTGCGACCAGGTCCTGCGATTCATCCGCAAAGAAAAGACAGACACCGTCTGCCTGCATGGCGATGGACCGCAGGCGGTGTTGTTCGCACAAGAACTGCGATCGGCGCTTCACAGAGCGGGCGTGGACGTGCGATCATTGCGGGAATGATCTACCTCAACCTGATCGGCATCCTCGTTATCGCGGTGGGATTCGCGTGCCGGATCAACACGCTGCTGGTGGTGACCGTGGCCGGGATTCTCACCGGTCTGGTATCGGGGATGTCGCTTTACGAAGTCCTGGAACTGTTCGGGAAGCTGTTCGTGGAGAACCGCTACATGACACTCGCGGTGGTTCTGATCACCCCGGTCATCGGGCTGTTGGAGCGCAACGGACTGCGGGAACGGGCCGAAGCGCTGATCAGGCGGGCACGTGGAGCCACGGCGGGAACGGTCATTCGTTACTACTGCGCGATCCGCCAGATCAGTGCGGCTCTTGGGATCAACATCGGCGGTCACGCCGGGGCGGTGCGTCCCATCGTCGCGCCCATGGCGGAGGGCGCGGCACACGCGAAGCATGGGGCGCTGCCGACGAAAACGACGGAGGCCATCCGGGCCCATGCGGCGGCGGCCGAGAACGTTGGGAATTTTTTCGGCGAGGATGTGTTCATCGCCGTGGGGGCCGTTCTGCTGATGAAGGGATTTTTCGATACGCAGAAGATCACGGTCAGCGTCTGGTCCCTCGCGCTGTGGGGCATTCCCACCGCGATCACGGCTTTCGCCCTGATGGCATGGCGCACCCGGGTGCTGGACCGGCGCATCAGTCGGGAAGTCGGGGTGGCGAATGAAGAACGGAAGGAGGAACCCACATGACGCTCCTGTCACTCGATGTCCTCTATGTCATCGCCGGCCTGATGCTGACGTTTGTGGCGGCGCGCTCGGCACGGAATTTCACGCATCGTCACTGTATCGGCACCACCTCGTTCTGGGGTGCGTTGGCCGTGATTTTTATTTTCGGGAACCTGCTACCGGCGGTGGTTGTGGGTGCCATCCTCGTTTGGCTGGCGGTGCTGGCTGCGGCAAAACAGGTGGACGCTCCGTCGGAGCCGCCTGTGTCCGCCGAAAAGCGCTCTGCGGCCGCCGATCGCCTCGGGAACCGGATCTTCATCCCGGCGCTGGCGATCCCTGCGACGGCGGTCCTCAGCACCCTCATCGTGACCTGGATCCCGCTCGGGAAGGTCCAGTTGTTCGACCCGAAAAATCCGACGCTGGCCGCACTCGGGTTCGGCGCGATCGTCGCCTTGGTTCTCGGTCTCTGCATCACCCGATCCAGGCCCGTGATCGCATTGAACGAAGGAAGCCGCCTGATTCATACGATCGGCTGGGCGCTGCTGCTGCCACAATTGCTCGCGGCGCTGGGCGGGATTTTTGCGAAGGCAGGACTGGGAAAGGTCATTGCCGATGTGGTAGAAACCGCCTTTCCCACCCAGTATCCGTTTGTCGCTGTGGCGGTCTATTGCCTCGGCATGGCGTTGTTCACGATCTGCCTTGGCAATGCCTTCGCGGCATTTCCGGTGATTACACTGGGCATCGGGCTGCCAATCGTGGTGCACCGGCATGGCGGGAATCCGGCGATCATGGCGGCGCTGGGGATGCTCAGTGGCTACTGCGGCACGCTGCTCACTCCGATGGCAGCGAACTTCAATCTGGTTCCCGCCATCCTGTTGGAGCTGCGTGACCAGAACGCGGTGATCAAGGCCCAGGCCCCCATCGCCGTGGTGCTACTGCTGGCCAACATCCTCATCCTTTACCTCTGCGTCTTTCGCTTCTGATGAAAACCGTGCTCCTCACCGGCTTCGAGCCCTTTGGCGGTCATGCGTCCAATCCCTCGCAAATCATCGCGGAGCACCTGCGCGACCGTGTCCTTCACAAGCACCGGGTGGTGGGGGCGACGCTGGCCTGCGAGTTCGGCAAGTCTCTCCGGCAGTTGAAAACGCTGATGAAGGAGCACCAGCCCGCACTGGTGATCTGTCTGGGGCTGGCCGGCGGACGCGATGCCATCACGCCAGAGCGGGTCGCGATCAATGTGGATGATGCCCGCATTCCCGACAATGCAGGCGTGCAGCACGCGGGCAAGCCGGTGGTGCGGGGCGGCCCGGTCGCGTATTGGAGCACCCTGCCTGTAAAAGCGATCGCGTCGGCGTTGATGGAACGTGGGATTCCGGCCGCTGTTTCACAAACGGCGGGGACTTTCGTGTGCAATCATGTGTTCTACGGGCTGATGCACGAGCTGGCTAAACAGCCCGGATCCACGCGCGGCGGCTTCATTCACGTGCCATATTTGGCCGGTTCAGGCGAGTCCCCCGCCCTCTCGCTGGAGACCATGGTGGACGGGATCGCCTTGGCGATCGGGACGGCGTTGCGGCGGAAGAAGGACCAAGGTGACGCCGCAGGATCCCTCCACTAATAGATAGAATGCGGATCCCGCCGCGTCATTGACGAAACGAAGGGCTTTCGATAGGATCGTCCGCGCCTTCACTCATTGGTTAGTTATGAATAAGCGAATCTTCCTTTTGTCACTGTTCTGCTTCAGTCTGGGGATTTCAGTTCTTCGTGCCGCCGATCCATTAGCCGGCACTCCTCAGCAATTCAAAGCGACTATTGGAGGTTTCTTCGGTGCCAGCTACTGGGTGGAATTGAAGGACGGCTCAATCTACTACACTGTCAAACGCGCCGACAGCACCAAGAAAGACGATCCCGTTATCATCAAACCGACCGATGCGCAATGGCAGGAATTCGGCAAGACTCTCGATGGCCTCGGCGCTTGGAAGTGGCAGCCGTCCTATCGATCCGACGCGTTTGACGGGACTCAATGGACCCTGGATATCGTCATCGGAGACCGAAAAATCCAAGCCAAAGGAAGCAACAGCTATCCTGAAGCAGACGGAAAACCCGGCAAGGGCACCCAGCAAACCGCCACGTTCAATTCCTACCTGGCGGCTGTCCAAAAGTTGCTCGGCGGAAAGGCCTTTCGCTGAGCCTCATTCCGGTCGAGAAACAAACCTGGAACAAGCATTCCGCCAAGCGCCCCAGTCGCAAGCAGGAATGCTTACGCTACTTCGCTTCGCGTTCCGAGAGGGCGCGTTCGATGCGACGGTCGGGGACCAGCCAGATCAGGGCGACGCCCACGTAGAGCGCGATGGCAATCCAGGGGCTGAGGAAGCCGAGCGGAATGGCGGAGCAGTAGAAGACCGGGGAGAGCTTGCCCTTCCAATCGCTGCCGAGGGCATTGGCGAGAAACGAATCGGGCCCTTGGTGGTGGATGATGGTTTTCTGGAGGATGAAGTAGGCGATCGCCGCCATCAGAAGGATGAATCCGTAGACCGCCAGCGGCAGCGGCGCGAGGTGGTTCTCTCCGACCCAGCCGGTCACGAAGGGGAACAGCGAGAGCCAGAACAGCAGGTGCAGATTCGCCCAGAGGACGGCACCGGTGACGGTTTTGGTGGTCTGGAACAGGTGGTGGTGGTTGCTCCAATAGATCCCCACGTAGATGAAGCTCAGTAGATATCCGAGGAACACCGGCAGCATCGGGACCAGGTCAGCCGGAGTGGTGCCATGGGGGACTTTCAGCTCCAGCACCATGATGGTGATGATGATGGCGATGACGCCGTCGCTGAAGGCTTCGAGCCGGTTCTTTTCCATGGGGCGACCCTAGCAGACGGGCGGATGCGGCTGAAAGCGGAAGACGCGCCGGTTCTTGCATTTCCCGGACGGGTGGCAAAACTGGGCCCATCGCCGCCGTGAACCCGACTCTCCGACTCGTGACGTCCCCCACCCGAACCCTGCTTCTGGCCACCACCCTCCTGCTCCCCGGTGCCCTGCTGGCAGCGGAGGAGTTTTCCTTCGATACGCTGCGCGCCAAGGCCCGCACCCTGGCCGCGGGGCCATATGTGGAGACGAAGCAGAACCTGGCCGACTATTGGAAAAACCTGACCTACGACCAGCACCGCGATATCCGTTTCAAGATGGAGTCCGGTCTGTGGTGGGACCAGAAGGCTCCCTTCTCTGTCGACTTTTTCCACCCCGGTTGGACCGCCACCAAGACCGTGCCGATGTCCGAGGTGGCGAATGGCAAGGCCGAGCCGCTGGTGTTCAACCAGAGCCTGTTCAACTATGGCAAGAATGAGATCCCGAAGGGAACGCCGGCACCTCCCGGGTATTCCGGCTGGCGTGCCCGCACCCATTTGAACTCGCCGGATTACATGGATGAATTCCTGGTGTTCCTGGGCGCGAGCTACTTCCGGGCGATCCCCGCGCATGACATGTATGGGGCCTCCGCGCGCGGGCTTTCGGTGAACAGCGGACTGCCGGGCGTGCCGGAGGAGTTTCCGGACTTCAGCGAATTCTACCTCCAGAAGCCGGAGAAGGACGCGAAGTCGCTCAAGGCCTGGGCGCTGCTCAATGGCCAGAGCGTGGCCGGCGCCTATCAGTTCACGATCACCCCGGGAGTGGAGACGTTGATGGACATCGAGATGGAGCTGACGCTGCGCCGGCCCGTGCAACAGCTCGGACTGGCTCCGTTTTCGAGCATGTTCTGGTTCGGTGAGGGAACCTTTCCCCGCCCCTACGATTTCCGCCCCGAGGTGCATGACAGCGACGGGGTGCAGATGGAGCTGGCCAGCGGCAACCTCCACTACCGGCCGCTGGAACATTCGAAGGACCAGTTCCGCCACTGTGTGTTCACGCTGGAGAAGCCGCGCTCGTGGTCGCTGCTGCAGCGCGACCGCTCGTTCGCCTCCTATCAGGACGTGGAGGCCGGTTACCACCTTCGCCCAAGCGTGCGGGTCGAACCGATCGAAGGCTTCGACCTCGGCAAGCTGCACCTCATCGAAATGCCAACACCGGATGAGACGAACGACAACGTGATCCTGCTGTGGGAACCGCAAACGCTCGAGGTGGGCCGCGCCTATCACTTCCATTACCGCCTGCGCTGGATGCATGATCCCGCGCCATCCGGCCAGTTCGTGGTGAAGGCGACTCGCTCGGGTACACCGGTGAAGAAGCCAAACCAGATCCTCATGGCAGTCGATTTCGCCAAGCCTCTGCAACCGGAAAAGAAGGTAGGCGACCCGAAGTGGGATGACGCGACCAAGCTGAAGCCGGTGGTGACCGTCAACCAACCCGGCGCGAAGCTGATTCACGTGGGCTTCACCGACATGAGCATGGCGAACGTGGATGACGTGGCGGTCGGCGACGGCCGCAGCCCGGACCGGCACATGCCACAGGTGCTGCGGGCATTCTTCGTCGTCGAACCGGACGCCGATCTCAACGACATCGACATGACCTGCGAGCTGCAGGATGAGACCGGCAAGGCGGTTTCCGAGCGGTGGCTTTATCTCTGGAAACGGCCGAAGTGAGACTGCCGTTGTTCGGATAAATTCCGCCCTCGTTTCTTCAGATTTCCTAGCCGCAAAAAGGCACAAAAATCACAAAATAGAGATGTCCCAAAACTCTCATTTTTGCGCCTTCCGCGCCTTTTTGCGGCTGAATTCTTAGCTTTGGTTACGGGTCGCGACCGAGCCACTTGAACGTGATGGGACCGAAATATCCCTACTCCCTCGTCAGGCAGGCGCGCAGGCGATCGGTTAGAAAAAGCTGCTCCTGCTTTACGGCCGTGAGCTGAAGGGCGCGGGTGAAGGACGCGGCGGCGGCTTCAAGCTGGCCGAGGCGTTCCTGGAAATCTCCGAGAACGGCATGAAAGAAGTAGTAGCCGTCAAGATGGCCCTGGTCGCGGATGGCTTCCAACTCGGCGATGCCGGCGGCGGCTCCATGGACCTGCCCGTAGGCAACGGCGCGGTTGAGCGCCACCACGGGTGAGGCGCTGATTTCCAGCCACCGGTCGTAGTGGGCGAGGATGCGTGGCCAGTCGGTGTCGTCGTAGTCGGATGCCGTGCTGTGACAGGCGGCGATGCCTGCCTGGAGGTGGTATTCGGTAAGATCCCGACCGGCGGCGGATTCATGGAGATGAACCAGGCCGCGCGCGATGAGAGACCGGTCCCAGCGCGTGCGGTCCTGATCCTTGAGAAGAAGGATATTGCCACGCAGATCCTCCCGGGCAGGCAGTCGCGCCGCATTCAGCAACATCATGGAAAGCAGCGCGTGCATGCGCGGATGATCCGCAGCGGGATGGGTCGCCAAGGATTCGGCGAGACGGATCGCTTCCTGGCAAAGCTCGCCGCGCACCACGCTATCCCCGCTGGAGGCGCTGTAGCCCTCGTTGAAGAGCAGATAGAGAATCCGCAGCACGCCATCCAGGCGGCTGGAGAGTTCGGTGCCTTCCGGGATCTCGAAGGGGATGCCGAGCTCGGCGATGCGCTGGCGGGCGCGGGTGAGACGCTTGGCGATGGCGGCCTCGGTGGTGAGGAACGCGCTGGCAATCTCCGCCGGGCTGAAGCCGCAGAGCGTCTTCAAGGCAAGGGCTGTCTGAGCATCTTGCGGAAGGTCCGGATGGCAGCAGGCGAACATCAGGCGCAGACGGCCATCCTTGATCTCGTCATCGAAAGGCGGCGTTTCTTCCTCAGGCCACTGCTCCAGGGTGGCGGTGATTTCGGGTAGATTTTCGCGGAAAAACTTCTCGCGCCGGATCAGGTCGAGGGCGCGGCGCTTGGCCGTCTGCATCAGCCAGGCCGCAGGATTCTCCGGAATGCCGTGATAGGGCCACGTTTGAAGAGCCCGGACCATCGCTTCCTGCACGACATCCTCCGCCATCTGCAGGCGATGGATGCCAAAGATCCCGGTGAGGGCGGAAACCAGCTTGCCCGCTTCATGACGGAACAGATGGTCCGTCAGTCGCGGGATCTCGGTGGGAGCCTCCGCGCTCAAGCCGTGGCGTGGGATGGAGCGGAGACTTCGTCCACCATGCGGTCGGCCGGGCAGCATGGCGCGACCGGGCGCACCTCCACGATGATGCCGTGACCCAGCGCCGGACACTGCTTGGCGATGGCGACGGCCTCGTCCATGCTTTCGACATTGAGGAGAAAGTAGCCGCCGACGGCTTCCTTCGACTCGGCGAAAGGTCCGTCCGCCACGCTGCCGGTCTTGGTGGAAACCACGCGGCCCTCGTTTTCGAGCGGGCTGCCGGCGATGAGCTTGCCTTCGTTCTTCAAGCCTTCGAACCAATCGTTCCAGCGGGTCATGATCTGCTGGATCTGATCGGGGGAAAGGTCCTTGTGCCAGTCTGTGCTCTTGAACAACAGCAGGTGACCGGAGGTGTGGGTGGGAGTGATGGTGGCCATGAGTTTGGATTCAATGTGACAGAAATGCTTCGAGGCGTTCGAGGGACTGGCGCCAGCCCTCCTGCATGCCGGAAAGAAAGGGCGCGCTCGCGTCTGTGACCTCGCCTTCAAGGCGGGCACGGACCGTCAGGGTGCTGCCACCGGCGGCAGGCTCGACAATGACGGTGGTGACGAGTTCGAAGATCGGCTTTCCGGAGTCATCGAGCGGGGAATTGAGAAAGACCAATTTGTGCGGTGGATCGATTTCCCGATAGACGCCCGACATCGGATAGACGGTGCCGTCCGGCGAGGCCATATCGATGTGGATGACACCGCCGACTTTGACATCGATCTCACAGACCGGATTGGTAAAGCCATGCGGCCCCCACCATTCGGCCAGTTGGGCTTGATCGATCCAGGCATCGAACACCACTTGCGGCGCGACCGGAAGGGTGCGCGTCAAGACAACCTGCCGGAATTTGAGGTCGGCGAGATAGGCATCAAGGCGGTCGAAACATTCGCTCCAGCCTCCCTGGTGTCCGTCACGTGATACGGGAGTCTGGAAAGGCCCTTGGCTGAATTCCATCCGGGTATCACCGTCCTCATCGAACAGGTGAACCTGAACCAGGGACTCGGGACCACGGCCGTGTTCTTCCTCCCAGGCGTGGGTAAACGAGAGGCGCTCGCCGCTGACGATTTCCTGATAGACTCCGCCCAAGCGATGTTCCTCGCCATCGGGCGCGACCATCATGGACCGCCAACTCCCCCCGGGACGAAGATCACCCTCGGAGAATGGAATCGTGAACCCCTTTGGCGCGGACCATTGATCCAAATGCTCCTTCTGCGTCCATGCCTCGAAGACAAGGTCGCGCGGCGCGTCGAAATGGCGGGTGATGGTGAAGTTCATGACTCCTGGTTCTCAGCGGGATCCATGTAGAGCAGATCCCAATTGTGACCATCGGGATCCTGGAAATTGTGGCTGTACATGAAGCCCTGGTCCTCCGCTCCGTCGAGCGGAGTGGCACCTGCGGCGTAGGCCCTGGCGGCGAGATCGTCCACCTCTTCCCGACTCGCACAGGTGATGCACAGGAGCACCTCGGTGGTAGTGGTCGCATCGCAAATCGCCTTCTTCGTGAAGTTCTTGAAATGCCCATGGGTCACCAGCATCACGGAGATCGTATCGCTGACCACCATGCAGGCACCATGGTCATTGCTGAACCGAGGATTGAAGGTGAAGCCGAGGGCGCTGAAGAAGGCCTTCGAGCGCGGTAGGTCGGCAATGGGGAGGTTGAGGAAGATGCTGCGGGTCATGGTGGGTGAAGAAAGGAGCAAGGACATTACTGTCCTTGTGCACGATGGGGGCGGAAATAGGGACAGGAATACGGCGGGAGCGAAAGCGACCTGAGAAAAATGGCGAAGCCGCAACTAGGATAGCCGGAGGCAATGTCCCTGCTCCTTATTTTACCGAACGAGACCGCCAAAGGCCTTGCGACCGTCCCAGAGGAGGTAGAGGGCCATGACGCAGATGATTGGAACAATTGGCGGCGACCAGAGCATCGCTCCCTTCGCGATGAAGACGTGAAACGCGAGGATGTTCAGGATGATCGGGCCGAGGACGAGAAGCCCGAAGTTCCGGAGCTTCGGAACGGCCACCAGAATTCCTCCGGTGAGTTCGAGCACCTTCACAAATGTCATGTAGCCCGTGGGCATCATCGCCGCCATGAAGGAACCCATCGGTGTCCCGGCAGGAGGCGGATCCTGCGGGCCCACTTTCATGAAGAACATGAGACTGAATGCGATGAACATCAGCCCGAGCAGGCCGCCGACGATACAGGGGACGTATTTCATAAGAGGGATTTATTTTGCTTCAACGATAGGCTTCAGGTTGGCGAGGCCGCTTTCGAATTGGCCGCCGACCATCTTGTCCATGTCCATGAACAGGCAGACAGCCTTCGAGATGAAGTTGTTTTTGCCGGTCATGGTCCAAGTGAGGGTGGTATTGGTGCCGGATGGCTTGATGTCGAAAACGGCATCGTTGGTTCCTGCCATGGGTTTGAAGAATTCGAGTTTCATCTTCACCAGTTCATCGGGCTTGCTCTCGGTGATGGTCATGCGGCCTGAACCCACGTTGCTATTGCCGTCCCAGGTGGAGACGGACCCGGTGCCCGTGGCGGGGCCCTCGTAGCCCTGCTTCATCGCGGGATCGAGCTTCACCCATGGCGACCACGCCGGCCATTTGTGAAGGTCGTTCAACTGGGCGAAGACCGCCGACGGCGGAGCCGCGTAGGTGGCGGAGCGGGTGACCTTGAAATCCCCCGGCCGGGTGGCGATGAACACCACCAGGATGAGGAGAATCACAACGAGGGCGACGAGGATTTTTTTGAACATGACGACAGGTAATCGAATACGGATACAGGATCGGATGGAAAGGCTCCCAGCTCAAGACCGCATCGACCGGCGTGCGACAAAATTGCGAATTCTCCGATAGGTCAGGACGAACAGGGATGCCACGCAAAGAGCGACAAGCGCCTTCTGCACCACGGCGGCAACGGGCAAAGACAGGCCGATGCCGCCGATCAACGCGAGGTAGGCCGCGAAGCAAAGCGGGCATTTCGGGATCAGCGCAAGAATCGCGCCCGGCACGGCCCAGCGAATGACCTCGATGACCCGACTCTTGCCGGTGCGATGACAGCAGGTGCCCATGGAAATCAGCTCTTTGCTCCACACCCACAGCCCGTTTCGGCTGTGTCATATTTATCATGGTGACGCAGCCACCCGCTGCCGGGAGGACCGTCCTCGCACCGGCCTTTCGGGGTGAGATCGAGGAAGTGGTGGGTGCCCATCAGATTGTCGAGACCACGGGCGTAGGCGGAATAGGTGTGGAAGACGTTACCTTCCTCGTCCTTGTAGAAAACGCTGATGCCAGGGAGTTCGTCATAGGTCGGAGGCTTGTCGAAGTTGTAGTACGGCTGGCCGGCCTCCTGCTCTTCCTTGCTGAAGGTGACTCCGTAGTCCTCGTTGAATGAGGTGCCGCCGGAGGACACCCAGTTGAACTTCCAGCCCATGCGCTTCTTGAACGCGTTGATTTCATCCAGCGGCGCGCGGGAGACGCAATAGAGGTTCACGTCCGCCTGCTCGATGTGGGGCCGGGGCCCGTCGAGCTGGTCGCCCATGTGGGAGCAACCCACGCAGCCTTCGTCCCAACCGGGGGCCAGCATGAAATGATAGACGATCACCTGGCGCTTGCTGCCGAACAGATCCGACAGGGTGACCTTTCCCTCGTTACTATCGAAGACGTAGTTCTCCCTCACCCGTTCCCATGGCAGGGCGCGGCGGGCAATGTTCACCTCGTCGCTGAGACGGGTGAGCTCCTTTTCCTTTTCCATGAGTTCCTTACGAGCGGCGATCCACTGGTCATGGGAAACCACGGGATGGTTTCGGATCGGCTCGTCCACGGTGTGGGCATCTGGATTGTTCATGGTTTCAGGAGGTTGGGTCGAAACATCAACCTAGCTCATTTCACGCGCCGCGCACTTCCGGTGACGCAATCGGACCAGGAACCGTCGTCCATCTGCATGGAAGTGGAGAAGGTCTTGTGATCCGCATCCACCAGGCGGAGGACTTCGCGGAAGCGGCGGACCTCTCCGGAACCCATCGGACAGGTGGTTTCGCATTCCAGGGTGAGGGTATCGCCGGTGACGGTGCCCTCATAGGTCCAGAGCTTGCCGTTCATGTTGTCCACGCGGGAGCCGACATATTTGCCGAGGGTGGGATCGTAGCCCACGGTGAAAATGTGCTTGTAGGGGATCTGCGGATTGAGGCTTGCGACCTCGGAAACGATCCAGAATCCGCCAAGGCTGGTGACGGTTTCGCTGCCGTTGTTCTTCATCGGCGGTGAGCCGGGGCCGCAGTTCAGGACGACTTCGGACTCCCAGTTTCCAACAAGCTGGTCGAGCCAGGCATGTTCTGCGACTGGCGTGGGGCGCTGCATGGAGGTCGGGCAGGATTCGGTGGCGGTGGTGCTCATGGTGGTAGGATGGTGGTCGTGGATTTGATTCGCTTTACACCCTATCGACGGATGGCGAAAGCGATTGAAGACAGGGATTGTGATTTTTTTTGGAAAAAATCCGCCCATCGGTCCGAGCCCGATTTCTCCCGCCGAAGGCGTAGTAGCGTAAGTTTCCAAATTTGCGATCCGGTGGAGCGGACCTTTCCCGGAGTTCCGACCTAAAACAAAAGTCCGCTGCTGCCGGTTCCACGCCTTCCCGCCAAGCCCCCTTGCCATTGACGCCGCCTCCTGCCATGCATTCCCAATGTCTCGCCTTCTCCTTGTGGCCCTGGCTGTTTTCCCGACCCTGATCGTTTCCTCCTGCATAGAGATACCGCATGACCGGATCAGTTACTCGGCGGATTGCAATGAGGCTCGCTTCAACGCGAGCGGCACCTTGTCGTTCGAGAAAAGCAGCTCCAGGACCCTTGCCCATCTGCATTCCCTGGGAAGGCGGGAAGCCATCAGTCTCGATTGGCCAGTCTCAGCTCCTCCTCCCAAAACCATCGATCCGGCCAAGCGCTACGAGGTCGAATATCTGGAAGCGACCATCAAGACGTCGCCTTCGACTCCGGATTGGGTAGATCGCACGCTGCTCCGACTCGGATCAGATGGAATGCTCATCTTCGATGGTTCGGTCTGTGCGGTTCACGATCTCGCCATGAAACGCCAGCTTGAAAACGGAGTGGGAGGGGGTATCCGCCGTCCTTTTTTGAAAAAGTGCAGGCGAAAGCATTTCCAAATGATGGCAAAGCCTACCTACTCTGCGGATCCGGAATCCGACACATGACCTGGATTTGCCCGAAGTGTTACGAAGCTTCCGAGAATTGGACAAAACATCACCCGCCTAGGGCTCTGTGAGTAACGAGTCAATCGGCAAGACAATCGCTAACGCTGAACCCGTTTTAGCCGGAGCAAGATGCTCCGGTAACGGACTAAGCGAAACCTCCCGCCCTTACTTGATCGACGGCACGCCAATCGCAGGATCCGTGTCCGCGCTGTAGTCGACGCCTTCCAGACCAAATCCGAAAAGGCGCAGGAAGCTGGACTGATAGCCGGTGAAATCACCGAGTTCGGCGAGGTTTTCCGTATTCACTTCCTTCCAGCGTTCACCGACGAGGGCCTGCACGGCAGGAGCCATTTCCCAGTCGTCGACTCGGATACGACCAGCCTCATCGGGCTGCGCGTCGCCGCTATAGAGGCGGTCGCGGAAGAGGCGGTCCATTTGCTCGATGGTATCCTCGTGGGTGCCATCGGCCTTCATCACCTTGTAGAGTAGCGAGATGTAAAGCGGCACGACCGGGATGGCCGAGCTGGCCTGGGTGACGAGCGCCTTGTTGACGGACACCCACGCCTTGCCGTTGAGCGGGGCGAGCTTGGTGTCGAGCTCGCGCTGGACGCGCTCAAGGTCCTCCTTGGCCTTGCCGATGGTGCCGTTCTTGTAAATCGGCCAGGTGACTTCCGGCCCGATGTAGGAATACGCGACGGTCTGGGCACCTTCGGCCACCACACCGGCTTCGAGCAGAGCGTCGATCCAGAGTTCCCAATCCGCACCGCCCATCACGGCGATGGTTTGCTCGATGTCATCGCCCTGGGCAGGTTCGATGGAGATCTCGTTGACCACGCCGGTGGTGGTGTTGAGATTCTTGGCGGTGTAGGTCTCGCCGATCGGCTTGAGCACGGAGGAATAGACTTCGCCGGTCTTCGGATCGGTGCGGCGGGGCGAGGCGAGGCTGTAAACGATGCAATCGACCTGGCCGAGGTCTGCCTTGATGGCCTCGATCACGGTCGATTTGATCGCATCGGAAAAGGCGTCGCCATTGAACGAACGGGCATAGAGACCGGCGGCGGCAGCCTCCTTCTCGAAGGCGGCGGAGTTGTACCAACCGGCGGTGGCCGTGCGTGTTTCCTCACCCGGACGTTCGAAAAACACGCCGATCGTGGCGGCATTCGAGCCGAAGGCGGCGGCGATGCGGGAAGAAAGTCCGTAGCCCGTGGAGGAACCGATCACGAGGACCTTCTTCGGGCCCTTTTCGTTCACACCACCGGCTTTGACGATGGCGATCTGGTCGGCGACATGCTTGGCGCAACCTTCGGGATGAGCGGTGGTGCAGATGAAACCGCGGACCTTGGGAGAAATGATCATGTTGGTGAAGACGGGTTGAGGGACCGGACAGGCCGGCCGTTTCCTCGTGACGGGGGCATCCTGAACCGGAACCGGGGTGCAGATTCAAGCACCGAACGCACCGACCACCGATTCCGCGCCTTCCCCCGGCTCGCCGTTCAGGGCACCACTACCACCCTGGCCTTCCTGAAGGCCCGCCAGGCCAGCCCGGCTGCGGCAAGCGACACCACACCCGCCCCGAAAAACGGCAGACCGGGAAGCTGGAACGAGCGCTCCGGCGAAATGGCGAAGGAAAACAGGAAGGTCCAAAGGATCGGAGCCACGATCCCGGCGATGCTGGCAATGCTGTTGAGCGCCCCTTGCACGGCTCCTTGTTCGTCGGCTGGCACCGATTGCGAGATCATCGACTGGGTGGCAGGCGATCCGACGCCGCCGATCGATCCGATCAGGATGATGCCGAAAACCATCCAACCCTGGGTCGCGAAACCGTAACAGAACATCGCCACCGCCATCGCCAGCAGCCCGAGGTAGATCCCGCGGCGTTCGCCGATTTTGTGGACGATTTTCCCGGCCAGACCGGCCTGCACAATGGCGGCCATCACGCCAACCAAGGCCAGCGAAGCGCCCACCTGCTTAGTATTCCACTGGTAGCGGGTCCCGGTGTAGAGCACCCACAGGCAGGGATAAATATTTCCGGCCAACATGCTGAGGAAATGGGTGCCCGCCAGTCCCAACACCAGCGGCCAGCGGCTGAGAGCGGTGAGGGCCTTGATCGGGTGGGCGCTCGACCAAGTGAACGACCGGCGGTTTTCCCGAGTCAGGGATTCCGGCAGAACGAAGGCCCCGTATAGCCAGTTCAGGAGGGTGATACCGGCGGCGACCAGGAAGGGAACCCGCGGACCGAATGTCCCCAACAAACCGCCGATGGCGGGTCCCGCGATGAACCCGAGCCCGAACGCCGCGCCGATCATCCCAAAGCCGGCCGCGCGTTTTTCGGGCGGCGTGACATCCGCGATGTAGGCGCTCGCCGCGGAAAAATTCGCCGCCGTGACCCCGGACACGATCCGGGCCAGGTAAAGCCAGCCGATGGTCGGCGCCCATGCCAGCACCAGGTAATCCACTCCCGAGCCGAAAAGGGACATCAGAATGACCGGACGGCGTCCGAAACGGTCCGAAAGGCTCCCCAACACCGGCGAAAACACGAATTGCATCAGCGCATACAGCGCCCCCAGCAGCCCCACCGAATGCGCTGCCGCCTGCACGTTTCCACCCTGGAGTTGCTCCACCAGCTTCGGCAGGACCGGCACGATCACGCCGATCCCGAAGATATCGAGAAACAGCGTGATGAAGATGAAAATGATCGCGGGCTTCGGGCGGGCCATGCGCGGACGATACCGATCCCGCTCCCGTTGGAAACAAGGATCAGCGGCGGACTGTTCACTTCGTCACCGGAGCCACCACGTCGGCCATGCGCCGCATCCAGTCCACCATCAGGGGGGAAACATAGGGCCCATAGAACGACATCGCCCGTGATTCGTACTTGGTGTAATCGTAGTAGTGCTGGGGCACCACGTAGCCGATGTAGTCACCGTTGAAACTGGTGATCGTGGCATGATAGCCGCGCAGTTCCAAGGGGGCCTTCAGGTCCATCGCCAGCTCGCCGCTGAAATCGCAGGGAGTGGAAAACCACAGCATGTCCCCGAGGCGGACGGCCTGCAGATGGGTATGGTTTTCGACCGGAATCAGGGCACCGGTGACGGTGGGCCGCAGACGCCAGGTGTCCAGCACGCGGACCTGGGATTCCGGCAGGGCGAGATCCAGTCCCAGAGCCCCGAGCGTGGTGGTGGGGGAAAGCTTCGTGTCCGGAAGCCGATCAAGCACCTCCTTCGCCAAACCTTCGCCCATTTCCTGAGCCCCCTCGAACGAGCGGTAGCCGTAGGCCGGACCATGGCTGCCCACGGCACCCGCCAGATACATGGCCATGCCGCCGGTGGATTTCTCCACCTGCCGCTCCCAGTAGCCGGGATAGTCGGCGCTGAGTTCCATCACCTCGTTCGGCAGGACCGTCGCGTGAGCGTTGTAAACGCCGATGACGGCGGAGCTTCCATCCTCATGGTGCAGCATCAGGTAGCTGAATTCATTGTCGACACGGCCGCGGTCTTTCGCGAGGCGGTTGCGCACGAACTTCGGTTCGGAAAACCGCCCGCCACCGATGGAGGCCGGGGCCATCCTGGACATGGCATCGTCCACTGCCGCCACCAACTGATGCTCGAACCACACGGCAACTCCCGGTTGGTAGTCCCCGGCGAAGGCCCAGGAAACGCGATCCTTCCCCCAGCCACCGATGCCGGAGTGGGTATGGGTGGCCGAGAAATAGACCTCGTCCTGACCGAGCGAGTATTTCGCGGCAAGCTGGGCCAGCACGTGTTTTGAGACATCCGGCGGGACGATCAACGCATCCAGGCTGAGCATGACGAGACGCTTGCCCTCGACTTCCATGGCCACGGCTTTCACCCATAGCTCGTCGTGCACATCCGTGGCCGGCTTGCTCTTGCGCTCGTTGTAGCCGGCCATGGGAAGGGCCTTGAACTGGCCATGCTCGGGATCGTCCACGGCGGCCCCGAGGACCGGGCTGAGCTTCGCCTTTCCGAAGCCAGCGCGGAGTGCACCGGTCACTGGCTTGTAGGCCGCCGAGCGGGTGACAAAGTCATCCTTGGTAGTGTCATAGTAGCCGGTGGTGAAATACGGCGTGCGGTCCACCGGCTTCACGCTCAGCGCGATGATCACGACCAGCACCCCGATCCCCCATGCCGTCAGACGGCCCAGCCACCGCAACCACCGGCGGCGGGGGCGGGCGGCCGTGGCATCGTTTCCGGAAGGATTTGCTTCAGTCTCACTTTTCACCGCGGCAATCTTCTCCGCCTGAGCTTGCCAATGTCCACCGCAATCACCGGCTGGAAATGTCTCCCATGATTCCCACGCCCGAACACCTGACCGCCTATCACGAGGCGGGGCATGCCGTCATCGCCCTATCGCAGGGGCGGATCGTTCAGGAGGTCAGCATCATACCTGGCCCCCAGCGGCTGGGCCATTGCGGGGTGGGAAAAGGGACCGCGCGCAAGCTGAAGGATAGTCTCGAAACGGATCTGCTCATCCTGCTGGCCGGCTTGGCCGCTGAAGCCCGCTTGGCCGGGAGATACCACCTTCCCGGAGCCGCCCAGGATCTCCGCATGGCCGAGCGTCTGGCCCTGATGCGCGCGCCGAACGAACGCCAGGCCCAACGCCTGCTCGAGCGCACGCTCGCCAAGGTCGAACATCTGCTGGCGGAAGCCGGCATCTGGAACGCGGTGACAGCCCTGGCCGAGGAGCTTCTTCGATCCCAACGGCTCAGCGGGCGGGCGGCCCGTCATTATTATGAGTTGGCCGTGGCAAAACGGTCGTGAGGCTGCTAGATTCACGGTCCCACTCCCGTTACCGGGAAATGAAGCTCATGAATGCATCCCTCCGGTTGATCCCACTGCTGTCCCTCGCTCTGTTCTCAACCGCTCATGCCGACCCGACCGCCCTGCCGACGGAAGCCACCAAATCCGTGCCGGCGTCATCGGCCAAATGGGAGCCGGACATCCGCCGCTTCGAGGACGCCGACCACGCCCATCCACCTGAAAAGGACGCGGTGCTGTTCGTGGGAAGCTCGTCGATTGTCAAATGGACCTCGCTCGAAAAGGACTTCGCCGGCACCAAGGTCCTCAACCGCGGCTTCGGAGGCTCGGACCTTTCCGATTCCACCGCCTTCGCCAGCCGCATCATCGCACCCTACCAGCCGCGCCTGATCTTCCTCTATGCCGGTGACAATGATCTGGCCAACGGCAAGACTGCCGACACGGTGTTCAGTGAGTTTCAGGACTTCGTCAAAACCGTTCGCGCCCTGCTGCCAAAGACCCGCATCGGCTTCATCGCCATCAAACCAAGTCCCTCCCGCATCGCCCTGCTGCCCAAAGTCATTTCCGCCAATGAAATGATCAAGGCTGCCATCGCCAAGGATCCCTCGTTGTTCTACGTCGATATTTTCACTCCCATGCTGGACAAGGACAAGAAGCCCCGCCCCGAACTCTTCACAGCGGACATGCTGCACATGAATCCCCAGGGATATGCGATCTGGAAGGACTGTGTCATGCCATTGCTGAAGTGAGCCGAAGTCCGTGGACCTTCATCGCCTCCGCACGCGGAATGATCGAAAGTCCGCACCTCTGATGATTCTCCCGCAATGGCTGCTTGTAGATGGCAGGACCGGCGTTAGGAATGGATTCTGTGTCGCTGGAATCCGTAAAAATCTCTCCGCTGCCACACCTTGACCTCACGTTGCAGGGTTTGGTGAATCAGATCCGCGCCCTGCTGGAGGATCACCCCGACTGCCCGCCGGAACACGATCTTCAGGAGGTAGCGAAGGTCCTGTATGCCTCCAGTTTCCTGAAGGAGGAAGGTCGGGCGGTCAGGGCACGCGTCCTGCTGGCCCCGCCGTCTGCCTTCACCTCCGCGCAGGGACCGCCCGAAGGCGCGCACGCGATCCGCTTCAGCATCCCACACCCGCTGACCGCCAACGAGATCAAGCGCCTCAGTCCGGCCGCCAGTTTCTTCCACTCCGTGGTGGCGATCTGGCCCGACCGCGACCGCGGCTTCCGCATCTGGGGTGTGCTTAATACCGGGCCGCGCTGGCAAAACCTGGCCGCAGGCGGGCGCAAGCCCATGAGCCAGGATGTCCCCTACCCGGTCATCCACGTCCGCGACCCAGGCTGGCTGCTCTTCTACCACGGCTACACCTTGCTGGCGGAATGGCGCGGCACCGAGTTCCACGGGCCGCGCATCGACGTGTTCCAGTCCCGCCTTCTCTACGAACGCTTCGCCGAACTGCGGCGGAACATGGTGGCCGAGCTGGGCACCGGCTGTCTGCCAGAGACCCTGGATACCGATGGCTATGCGGAACTGAGCCGCCAGATTTCCCTGCAGTTCGTGAAACGCATCATCAACCTGGTGCGCGGCAGCGGTCATGGCGGCAGCATGGTGGTCCTGCCCGAAGGCCAGGAGGGCTTCGACGCGGCCACGCGCTGGATCGATTGCAAATACTCGGCGGAACCCGATGCGACCGACCTGCGATTCCGCCATCTCCTCCAGTCGATGATCCGCCGCGTCGGCCAGCTCACGCCGGAGGGTTCCACGGCCGAGCAAGCGTGGCACATCTTCCGCACCAGCCGCGATCCGGAACTCGACCGGCTCGAAGAAGCCTTCTACGAACTCGCCCGCTTTTTCTCCGACCTCATGCAGGTGGATGGCGCGCTCGTTTTGGACCAGCGGCTCCGCGTGATCGGCTTCGGCGGGGAAATCCGCGTGGACCGCAACGTCCTCCAGGTAGGCCAGGCCCATGACCTCGATGGCACCCACATCAGCAGTTGGAACGTCCAGGGCGATGGCACCCGCCACCGCTCGGTTTATCGGCTCTGTTCCGTGGAACCCAGCGTGATCGGCTTCGTCATCTCCCAGGACAGCCAGGTGCGGATGATCGCCAATGTCGATGAATCGGTGATCTTCTGGTCGCACACGATGATCTGACCAGCGTCAGTCATCGAACTGATGCCAGCCAACCTTGCTGGCGGATGTCTGATGGTCCGACTCCCAATACACGTCCTGGGTGATCTCCGCGGCTTCCGGACTACGGCTCTCGTCTGCGAATACCCCCGCTGCCTCCGCTTCGGACTTTGCAGACTCTCCGATAGCCTTGGCAGTCGCATCATCGAGAACGCCCTCGCGGACGAGCTGCTCATGCCAGCGCAGGATCGGGTCGTGGTTCAACTTCCGCTCTTCGATGTCGGCAGGAGCCCGGTACAACTTTTGATTCGCATCGGCTATCGTATGGCCGAAAAAACGGTAGGTCGAAATTTCCAACACTGTCGGACGGCTTTCACGCCGTGCCCGCTCGAAGGCGGGTTCTGCCTTAGCGCGGATTTCGTAAAGGTCATCCCCATTCAGAATGTCCCACTCGATATCATAGGTTTCGGCGCGTTGAGCGAGGCAGCTCTTGAAGGCGGAAGACCGTTTCACCGACATGCCCATGGCGTAGCCGTTGTTCTCGATCACATAGATCACCGGGAGATCGAACAAGCCGGCAAGATTGAGCGATTCATGAAAGCATCCCTGGTTGACGGCACCATCCCCCAGGAAACAACACACCACGCCCGCCACCTCGCGATACTTCAGCCCGAATGCAAGTCCCGCCGCCAACGGTGTCTGGGCTGCCGCCACGCTGTGCCCGCCCCAGTAGTTCCGATCCGGCGCGAACATCCCCATCATCCCGCCCTTGCCCTTCGAGGAACCCGAGGCCTTTCCGTAAAGTTCCGCCATGCAGACCTTCATGCTCATCCCTGCAGCCAGCGCATGCCCGATGCCACGGAAGCCCGTCAGGCTATGGTCGTCTGCCGTCATGAGTGACCTGAAGGCCACGGCAATCGCCTCCTGCCCGATCTGCAAGTTCAGCCAGCCACCCATTTTCCCCGCGCCATAGTAGGCAATCCCGCGCTTTTCAAACCACCGCGCCCGAACCATCTGCCGATAGAGTTCGATCTTCTGCTCCGGACTCAGCGTCCGGTTGATCGTCGCATCGGCATAGGTCCAGGGAGGTGACATGATTCAAGGACCGGTTAGCACTCCATGGATCGCCGAGAGAAGAGACTTGTCGCCCTTTGCATCCGAGTCCACCGACCAAATCATCAATCCGCCCAACGCCTGATCGACGACGTAGCGGGCCTTTTCCCGGATGGTCGGGACTCCGTTGTACCAAATCGTCGACCCTACCTGATCAAGGTTCTCCGCCCCCGGGTAGGTGGCCACGATTTCGGCATAGGAATAGCCGTCGTTGCGGAAAGCCTTGCCGAATCCGTAGCCATAGAATGGAACGCCCAGAACCGCCTTTGACTTCGGCAAACCGCGATCGAGCCAATAGATGATGCTGGCTTTTGCGAATTCCACCGAAGAATGCTGCCCTGGTACCTTGGGTTCCCACGGACCGGTGGCATCGTAGGCCATGATATTGACGAACTCGAAGCTGGCAAATGCCGCGTCAGGCACCCGGTCACCGCCATTTCCTCCAGACAGTGCCGCCGTCAGCGATTTCCCCTTGGCCGAAAGCGCCTTGGAGAGTTCGGCGATGAACGCGCCGTAGTCGGCATTGATCGCATCCCCCTCCAGATCCACGTCCAGTCCATCAAAGCCATGGGCCGTCACATAAGCGACCAATTGCCCGACGAACGCCGTTCGCTTGCTCTTGGAGATCAGGCGGAAGTAACGGGCCCGCTGCGCCCTGTTTTCTGAAGCTGAGCCGCCACCGATCGAAACGAAGACCTTCACGTTCGCTGCCTTGGCCTTGTCGATGAGAGCCTGGTCTTTCGCGTTGAATGAAAGATCTCCGCGTTCGTTGAGCGGATTCTCGAAGGCAATGTTGAGATGCGTAAGCTTCGGAAAGTCGATGCTGCCGGAAAGAGCAACGGGGTCACCCCAGTTGGGTGCGTAGGCCACCACCCGCTGTGCGGCTCTCGCCACCGGGGCCAGCGCGAGGAAACAGGCAACCGCAGCCGATGGCAGGAATTGGGACCCCGGATTCATGGGTCTATCGTTCCTGAACTGAGCAGGAATGGGAAGGCTGGGAATCGAATGCCCGCCAGGAGCTCCCCCGGAAATCCATGGACATTCGCCGGACCGATGCTTTTATACTCTTAGGTATGAAAGCCGCGAAGTCCCCCGCCCCGCAGGGTCGCCCGCGCCAGTTCGATGTGGACACGGCGCTCGACCAGGCGCTGGGCGTGTTTTGGGAAAAGGGATACGAGGGAGCTTCCCTCGCAGACCTCACTCAGGCGATGGGCGTCAATCGTCCGAGCCTCTATGCGGCGTTTGGCAACAAGGAGGAACTGTATCGAAAGGCGCTCGACCGCTACGAATCGTCCTATGGCTGTCATGTGCAACGCGCGCTGTCCCAGCCGACTGCCCGGGAGGCGGCCGAGCAACTGCTGCGTGGCGCGGTAGAACTTCTCACGAATCCCTCGACCCCCTTCGGATGCATGATGGTCAGCGGCGCACTGGCGTGCAGCGGCGAAGCCGAGCCGATCCGGCAGGAACTGAATGCACGCCGCCGTGCGGGAGAACTCGCGATCCGGAAACGGTTCAAACAGGCGGTGGCAGACGGCGATCTAGCGTCCGATGCGGATGTGGCTGGCTTGGCGGGCTTCGTGGCTACCCTGCTGCGCGGCTTGTCAGTCCAGGCCGCCGGTGGTGGCACGCGCCACGAACTGATGCGGGTGGTCGATCTCGCCATGCGAGCGTGGCCGGGGTAATTGTCAATTTTAGAAAGCACGGGTGATTCAAAAGACCCCGCCTTGATGACCACTGATTACACTGATTTTTCAAAGAGAAGAGCTCTCCTGCTCATTCTTCAATCAGTGCCATCAGTGTAATCAGTGGTTTCCTTCGCCGTTGTCCGGAAAGGCCACCTTGTTTATCGAATTTGCCGCGAATCATCGCGTGACCGTGCCGGCTTCGATAATCTGGCGGTAAAGTTCCGCTTCCGCCGTGGCCACGCGGCGCAGGTCTGTATCCTTGTCGAGATCGACAAAATAGAGGCCGAAGTCCGTGTTCGGATCGAAGGCATGGCCCCACTCGCGGTTCGAGGTGATCGACCAGAAATTGTAACCCGTGACCGGCACCCCCAGGCCGATCGCCTTTTCGACCTGGGCGAGATGCAGGCGAAGATACTCACTGCGGCTGATGCCATTGGCCACCGGCACGCTGCCATTTTCCACGATGAAGACTTCCTGGTCCGGGAACCAGCGGTGGAACCTCCGGAGGGCATGGAACAGCCCTTGAGGCCAAACCGGAGCCTGAAGAAAACGTCCATGCGCGGCATCTTCCAACGACCGGAACCGGTGCAGCTTCCGCGTCGGTAATCCCCAGTAGTAATCCAGTCCGACGAAGTCCTGCGCCCCGACGGCCTCCTCGGGGCAAAGTTCCACCGGCAGCCGTCCCGAGGTGCCCAGATACCACCAGTTGGCATTGGCGATCAGGCTGGTGGTGCCCCAGAACCGCCAGGCCCAGTTCAGCCAGCCCGATTTCGATTCCAACACCGTGGACCGCTCTCCCGGCCGGATTGGCACAATTTCCAACAGCGTTTCATCGCCCATCACCTCATAGGCAATTCGTCGCGCGAGCTTCACCTCGAGGCCCTCGCCTTCGCAGGCGGGCGAGACTCCATGAGCATCCATCCGCAGTCCGATCCGGATTCGGCCCCGCTTCCGCAGCTTCTTCAATTCCCGGCTCGTGCCATGCTCGTGGGACTCGTCTTCCCCCACTCCCAGCACCTCATGCAGCGAGACCGGTCGGGGCGCCTCCTCCGCGGTCACGGCGGAGGAAATCCAAGGCATATGGCACGCCAGAGTCACCTCCCCGTGAAACGCCGCCACCGCCCGATTCACCCGTGCCAACAGCCCTCCGTGACCATGGGGAGCCATCACCACGTAGGCTTCATCGCTGAGGCCCGTTTGGAGAAACCTGAATCGCTCGGGACCGATCAAACCGTGCGGGAGCAAATACAAGGCGTCGCCGTATACGGCATCAACATCCCCTGCTGCGAGTGCGCTACGAGCTTCATCGTAGTTCGCGAATATCTTCTTCCGGCTCGAACCCGGCAGATCGCGCTTCCACGAGGCCGGCTGGTTGCCGATGCCCAACACCCCGACCTTCGCATCCGCCAATGAGGAAAGTGCCTCTCCGGAATACTCCGCCATCACCAGCACCGCCTTGCCCGTTTTCAGATAGGGATCGCTGACTTCAAATCCGGTCTGGTCACCTGCCGTGACGCCGCCGATCACCAGATCCACCTTTGCCTTTTCCCGCACCAGCGCCCGGTGGGTGGTGAACTTGAACAACGCCTCTGAAAACCGTCGGTGGCAGGCCGCCCAGTCCATCAGCATTTGCAGCCAGGTCGGGAATCCCGTCACCAGCGGATTGACCCCCACCTTGGCGTCGGGATGACGGGCCTTGATCGCCTTGCGCGCGCGCGCATTGGCCAGAAACAATCCCGGCACCAGGCGTCCCACCGCCGCCGCCTCGGCATCCACACTGGAACCCCGCGGCAGCCCGGGCGGCATGTAGTAGCGGTTCTGCCACCAGGGCTTGATGAAGCCGAAGGTCAGTTGGGTCGGCTCGTTGAAGGTGATCCAGTAGTCCACCAGATCTCCGAGCGCCGCAGCCACCTGATCGGCATAGCGGGCGAACAGCTCGGGAAAGCGACTGCCTATCATACCGCCCCGGTCGCGCTCCAGCCACACCGGCCAAACGAAATGATGCAGCGTAAGCATCACCTTCATGCCGTGGGCGCGGACGCACTCCGCCACGCGGCGGTAATGCGCCAATGCTTCGGCATCGAAGACCCCTTCCGAGGTCTCCACCCGCGCCCACGCGGTCGAAAACCGGAACAGCCGGCAACCGAGTGCCGCCGCCGCCGCGATGTCCTCTTCATACCGGTGCCAGAAATCGGTGGCCTGCCCGCGGGTGGTCAGCCCCTGGCAGCGTTCCCATAGATCCCATACGTCCTCACGCTGCGGATCGTGCGCTTCCACCTGGTGATCGGCATTGGCCGTCCCAAACAGGAATTTCAGCGGAAAAGGCATCGGAGGCAGCAACAAGGCGACGGCAAAGTCACCACCGGATCAACCTTCTTCTTCCGTCACAGGAGGCTTCACGACGATGACCTTCGTCTTCGCCCACTCGTCGCCAAGACGCTTGCCATGGTCCGGCTTGTCCTCACGTGACAGCAGCATGTAGATCTCCACGAGGATGAAAAATGGGATCAGCAACACGCCATTGCGGATGCCTCCGGTCTGCCAGTCGCCCGCCAGGGATTTCCCGGAGATCGTCACCGCCTGAATCCTCATCGCCTTTTTCCCGACGCTCTGCCCAGCCAGGAACGGCAGCGAGTCACGGGTCAGCAGATAGGCAAAGCCAACCAGGGTGCCGAAGGCGCTTGGCAAAAGCCAGTCGACCCCGACTGCCAGCCCCACCATCACCACCGTATCGATGATGAACGCGACGGCACGGGTATTGAACGACGCCAGCACCTCCCCCGGCTCTCCGGTTTCCCTGGAACCGGTGGCGATGTGCACTTCCACCCTTGCATCGGGTGCCGGTGGTGGCGGCACGTTCGGCCTCACCGCGTCCATCGGCGAGGGTGGTGGCGGCGGCGGCGCCACCAGGCTCGGGGGTGGAATGAAGGTCGTCTTGGGCTTTTCCGGTTCCTGATCCATGAGTGACGCTTTTCGATACCATCGCTTGGCAAAAGATCGAGAGAGATTCCCATCACAGTCGAACTTTCCGCAGTCCTCGGATTTTCGAGCCGGATGAAATTCCTGCGATCAACCGGCAGTAGAAACTACGGGCTGGAAATTCCTGCCGCCCTACCCGATCTGTCTGAATCCCCTCCGTCCCATGATCCGCCACTTTTTCGTTAGAACCATGGCCGCCCTCGCACTCACCGCCCTGGCGACTTCCGCCGCGCCTGCCGCGGAGGAAAAAGCCGCCGCCCGTTGCTACGAACTCCGCACCTATCACGCGGCCCCCGGCAAGCTCGATGCCCTCCACGCCCGCTTCCGGGACCACACCATGGCCCTGTTCGTGAAACACGGCATGACCAATGTCGGCTACTGGGTACCGAAGGACAACACGGCCAACGAGCTGATCTACCTGCTTTCCTATCCGGACAAGGCCGCCCGCGACAAGTCCTGGAAGGACTTTCAGAACGATCCGGACTGGAAATCCGCGCAAGCCGCCTCAGAGACCGGCGGTCCGCTCGTCCAGAAAGTGGACAGCCGCTTCCTCACTCCCACCGATTTCTCGCCCGAACCGAAGGGCACCGCCGAGGGCGCTCCCCATGTCTTCGAGCTCCGCACCTACACCGCCACGCCCGGCAATCTGCCCCTGCTCCTGAGCCGCTTCCGCGATCATACGCTGGAGCTCTTCAAGAAGCACGGCATGACCAACTTCGTCTACTTCACGCCCTCGGCCGGGGAACCGGGTGCGGACAACACCCTGATCTACCTGCTCCAGCACGCTTCAGCAGAAGCGGGGGCGGCCTCGTTCGAGGCCTTCCGCGCCGATTCCGAGTGGATCAAGGCGAAGGAAGCTTCCGAAAAGGCCGGTGGCGGCTCCCTCACCATCCCGGATGGGGTGAAGTCGGAATTCCTCATACCCACCGACTACTCACCGGTGAAGTGAGCTAGGGCAAGTCGGCTCCGCTCCGATCCCTGAGAGAGGATTGGCACCTCTCCATCATCAGCCCTGAAGGGGTGAAATGAGATAGACCAAGGCAACGCCTTGGGTAGGTCGGACTAACAGAATCGAGCCCTGAAGGGGCGTAATCGATGCGGTCGGTCGACATCCTCCGGCGACCACGATACCCAGGACGGTGATCGTCGCTCATCCCGCCCATTTCAGGGCTTGAAATCGTGAGGCCCGAAACACCCCGGGCGTTGCCCGGGGCTCTCTCATCACGCCTCTTGGAGGCCGAGACACTCCTCGTGAATCGCCATGCCGGAAAAGACATGGGCGTCCTTCCAAAAAAATCCACCGGCTCCCCGGCGGGCTTTGAAAGTTGATGCGGGCAGTTAGCCCGGAGGGCTTACTTGTCCTCCTTCTCCTCTTTGTCCTCCTTCTTCTCCTCTTTCTTCTCTTCCTTATCGGCCTTGGCGGTCGGCTTGATGCTGTCCATCAGCTTGGTCAGGTCGGCCTGGTTCTTCTTCTCACCTTCAGGGGAGGCCCAGTAGATCACCAGGATGCCCTTGTCCGCGGTGACGCCGATGACCACGACGCTGATCTTGCAGGCTCCGTCCTTGTCGGTGCCGTCCCAGGAGAGGTTCACCACGTCCAAGCCGTTGAGCTTGCCTTCGGTGGTCTTGAGCGACTCCTCCTTGGCCTTCACACCCTTGCCCTTGAGATACTTGATCGCCTCGTCCATCGAAGCGGCCACTTCCTCCTTCTTGATGTTTTCGATCGCGATGTAGACCTCGCCGTCCTCGGAGGTCGCTTCCACACCGCCGTCATATTTCTCAGCTTCCCACTTGGCGGGGAAACTGAAGCCAACGACGGGCGATTTCTCCGGCAGCGTGAAATCCGCAGCGGAAGCAACGGAGAAAAGGGCCGAACCAAGCAGAATAGCAGACAGATACTTTTTCATGGGGTCTACCTTTTGTAACGCCAACTTGTCAGGGTCAATTCGAATCGAATCCAAAGCCTGAGGAATTCAAAACCTCCTCGGAATCCCGATGTCCCGCGCTCATCGCGACGACGGGGTCCAGACTGAACGGGAGACTCGTGTTGCCAAGGTCGTCGAGTTCAAGAGCCTCAAGCACCGTACGGCCATCCCGGCATACGAAGACCGCCCACGTTTCCGGCCGAGGCGACCGCTCCACTACCGTCGGCTTTTGAACCGATGCCGTTGATCGGAGGGAGGGAGGACGCCCGAGAATAGCCAGACCGACAACCAGCGTCGTGATCATCGCCATTCCAATGCCCAACGTTCTGCGTCGCCGCCATTTGCGGGTGTGGCGCACTTCCGCTGAAATCCGGTTCCACACGTCATCCGCTTCGCGCTGAATGTCATTCATAGGATCAATAGGGGTCGGGATTTTTCAAACTCCTGCGCAACTGGCATCTTAGCCGGGCCAGCTTCGATTCCACCGCTTTGACGGTGATGCCGCTCGCAACGGCCAGCTCCTCCTGCGTCCAGCCCTCGATATAATGCCGGGTCACGAGCGTGCGGCCTGGCTCCTCAAGTTCGCCCACTGCCTCGCGCAGCCTGTCGCCGGTTTCGTCATCCGGCACGGTTTGGCGGCCTTCCTGCCAGTGCTGGAAACACTCGCCAAGCCACGACCGGCGACGCGATTTTCTCGCCAAGTCGATCACCTCGCAGCGCGTCAGGCAGGCCAACCATGCTTCAAATGCGGCGGATTCCCGAAACACCTTGGCATGGCGCATCACCCGCAGATAAACGCCTTGCACAACCTCCGCCGCTTCACTCTCGGCGGTGCCACGGCTGATCGCACGGCCCCGCAAGGTCGCAAAATAGCGCTCATGGAAACAATGCCATGCGCTTTCATCGCAGTTCGCCAGACCGCGGGTGAGATCCGTGATTTCCAAGTCCATCACTTGTCATCATTTACCGGAGCGAGTGGGATTTCTCCAGCCTCCTTTTCCAGAGCGCCGGGCGGCGCGTCTTTATTCAGATCCTTCAGCAGCACGGCGGTGAAGTCGGTTGCATCCTTGGCGTAGAGCAGGAAGGGAACCTGCGAAGTGCTCAGTCCGGACCTATCGAAGACGTAGTCATAGCTTTCGCCCTTGGCCTGCTCTTCGACCAGCTTGCGGATCTCGTTGAGGATGCCCTTCATGCGCTGCACCATCGTCTCGTTGAGCGCCTGATTCTTGCGCTGGAGGAATTCGCGACGCTCGCGGTCGAGGGCGATGCCTTCGTTCTGCTGCATCTGGAAGTCGCGGAACAGAGCCTGCTTCCTGGAATCAGACATCGCCGGATCGTCAAGTTGCTTGTGAAGCCCTTCGAGGCTGGTCTGCAGTTCACGGATGTGCTGCAGGCGGTCGTTGTTCTCCTTCTGGATGCGCGCGCGCTCGATGTTGATCTGCTTCTGGGCGTCGTTGGTGCGATAGTATTCCTTGAAGAGCTGCTGCATGTCGACCGTCGCGAATTTCAACCCGCGCGCCGGGATCGGTTCCGGCTCGGCGGTCAAAATCGCGGGCAGCATCAGCAAGAGGCAAAGGGGAATGATCTTCATTTCACCCCTTTAACGCCCGTCAGCGAGCCCACCCCTCGGAGCCTCGATTTTATTATTTTTTCGGGGGGAATCTCCGCCCGCTCAGGCCGAAAGGTCCTCGTTGAAGTAGACCTTGATGTACTTCATCTTCTTCTCGTCGTCGTAGCCGCGCTCGAGGAGTGAATCGGCTTCGTCGCTCAGATTGGACTTCAGGTGGATTTCCACGCCGGTATCGAGCTTCATCACCGAGGCGATCTTCTTCTTGGCCTTGTTGACCGCCTTCTTGGCGATCTCGAAGGCCTCGTCGAACGCGTGGCCCTGCTCGCGCTCGATGGCGGCTCGGTGCTGCTTGAATTTCTCCGCCGCTTCCGGCGTCTTGAGCACCTGCTCCTCGAATTCGTGGAGGCTGAAGCTCTCCTTTTCCTCGAAGTAGGAAATCGCATCGCGGGCCGCGGAGTGGCCACCCCACGGCGGGGTGTCGTCGGACTGCTCCCCCGCCGGCTGCTCCTTGCGGGCTTCCTTTTTCGCCTTCTCTTCCTTCTTCACGAAGGAAACCGCCATGTCGGCGTACTTGTTGGTGAGGAACGCCGGATCGCTCACCGGCACCACGCCGAGGAAATCACGGACCCAGAAGCGCGACTCCGCCCCGGAACGGTCGAAGGTCAGGATGTAGTAGCCCTTGTGCGGGTGGTGGTTGAGGATGAGGCAGCCCTTGTCGATCTTCTCGGGATTGATCCCTTCTTCAGTGTGGAGCTGCAGGTCACCATCCTTGGTGGAGATACTGAGGAAGGGAACCACACTTTCGGACTTCAGGATGCAGATGCCTTGGACGAGGTCGCCATTCACCTCGATGTCGCGGATCAGGGAAATGCACAGGTCGCCCGACTTGATGTTCGGGTGGTTCGACTTCGAATAGAGACGCTTGGCGATGTCGCAGCCACGTTCCAACAGGCCATCCGCCGAGGCGAAGATCGCCGTCGCGAGGCCATTCATCTCATGCTGGTCCAGCGACGAGTGGTGGTTGAAACGGTGGCCGGCCAGATTCTTGAACGGCTTCAGAAAGATGGCCGTGAGCGCCTCCTGATCGGCTTCCTCGACCTGGAACACCTGCTTCGAGGTCTGGAGCGGCTCATCCCGCTGGGGATGGCCGACTTTGGCGAGAACGAGGCTGGAAGCGGTGGCGGAGGTGAAGCGGATCTTGGCAGACATTGCGGGACGCGGAGGCTAGGCAGGTTCCGGATTTTGGGAATCAAAATTGCAGTTTGTTGGAACGGGCCGTTGATTCTCAATCGGTGGCGGACCGTAATTCCGATATCGCCTTTGGCGGCCAATGCGGAACAATGGCCCGATGAAAGCACGCGCGGGCCTGTTCCTGATGATGACGATGATCGCCGTGGCAGCCGCAGAGCCCCCGGCCGCGACGGACGCCCCTCCTGCTGCATCGCCCTACACCACCTGCCCGGCTTCTCCGGATGGCACCGGCAAGGTCTTCCACGGCCGGGAAATCGCCCAGGTGATGGGCCACCCCGCGCTCGGCTGGCTGGAACGGGAAAACCGCGAGGACGAGGAAGCCCCGTCAAAGGCGATCGCCGCGCTGAACCTGAAGGAGGACGCCGTGATCGCCGACGTGGGGGCCGGCTCCGGCTACTACAGCTTTCGTATTTCACCGAAGGTGCCGAAGGGCAAGGTCATCGCGGTGGACATCCAGCCCGAGATGCTGGATTTCCTGAAGAAAAAATCCAAGGAACTGGGTGTCACCAACGTGGAGGCCCACCTCGGCTCGGTCGACGGGCTGAAACTCCCGGCCGCGTCACTGGACGCCGTTCTGATGGTGGACGCCTATCATGAATTTTCCCAGCCGGCGGAGATGCTGGCCTCGATGAAGCTATCCCTGAAGCCCGGCGGCCGCATCTTCCTTTTGGAATACCGGGCCGAGGACGCGAAGGTGCCGATCAAGACCCACCACAAGATGACCGAAGCCCAGGCACGCCTGGAACTTGAGGCGGCGGGATTCAAGTTCATCTCGAACTCCGCCGTTCTGCCCTGGCAACACTTCCTGATCTTCGAGCGGCCGTAATCGATCCGGCGGAGACCGTTCTCCTCATACCATTTCCAATATAGATGGTGACATCCACCCTGCGCTTTTTCTGCAAGTCCCCGAGGGACGACGTAATTTAGCCGGTTGGCGCAAGCCACCGGAACTCACGCGGAATGTTTCCAAGCCCCGGTAGGGGCGACGCCGCGAAGTCGTGGAACGATCCGTATGCCACCGACGATTGCCGGAAGTGGCGTGTCTCCGCGGACACGAGCGGCTTTCTCCAATTCCACCGTGCGAGCAAAGGCAGCGTCGTCCCTGCGGGACTTGAATCCCTCCCGAACGGTTCCGGTGGCTTGCGCCAACCGGCTAAACTCCGTCGTCCCTGCGGGACTTGAAATTCAAACCCGAAGCTCCACGTTATTTCGGACAACTGGCATCACTCCCTCAGCCGCTGCATCTCATTCGCCATGGCTGCCGCCATCGTTTCGAGCTGCTCCTGCCGTTCCAGAGCGGCGTTAACGCCGAGCCCGTGCAGGGCAAAGCCGATGGCGAACAGGACAGAGCCCCCGGCACTGCCGAGCATCAAGGCCCCGATGACAATTTCAAAGCCCATGCCCGACGAGTGGACATTCGCGAACCCCACAAGCGCCCCGATCAATGCGACAAGAGGGCCTAGAGTGGAGAGTCCCACCCCGACGGCCATCAGCCACCACCCCTTCCCCTTCCGTTTCCTCATCGCCATCACGCCGATCCATTCGGCCACAAGTGCGAGCAACGCCGGGATAAACCCGAGAATCCCTAACATTCCAAATCCCATTCCTGTTGCTATCAATTGAAAACCGGTGCGGCAATCCTGATTCGGGCATGGGAAAGCCGGAAACCGCCCCCCATGGAACGTCAAGAAGGCCCCGAAGTTCCCGGAGCCGGACGTGTGTCATTTCCCTACGCTTTCGCCGCTCTTTCCCCTTCCCACCCATGCGCCGGATTCATAGAAGGAGGCGCAATGCCTGAATCCACTCGTCCTGCCAAACTGCTGGCCGCGAACCGCGGAGAAATCGCCATCCGCATCTTCCGCGCCGCCAACGAACTCGGCCTGCGCACCGTTTCCATCTACGCCGAGGAGGATCGCTTTTCCATCCACCGCTTCAAGGCCGATGAAGCCTACTCACTCGACCGCGACAAGGGCCCGGTTGGCGCGTATCTCGACGTCGAAGGGATCGTCGCCACCGCGAAGTCGAAGGGCGTGAAGTTGATCCACCCGGGCTACGGCTTCCTTTCCGAAAACGCCTCCTTCGCCCGCGCCTGTGCCCGGGAAGGCATGATCTTCGTCGGCCCGTCGCCGGAACTGTTGGAGAACATGGGCGACAAGACCGCCGCCCGCCATCTGGCGGCGAAATTCAACGTCCCTACCCTTCCCGGCACCGAGGAGCCGATCACCGATACCGACCAGGCCCTCAAGGTGGCCCACGAGATCGGTTTCCCGCTGATCATCAAGGCCGCCTTTGGCGGCGGTGGCCGCGGCATGCGCGTGGTCGAGAAGGCCAGCCAGCTCCAGGGCCTGCTCGCCGAGGCCCAGAACGAGGCCCAGAACGCCTTCGGCAATCCCGCCGTTTTCCTCGAACGCTACATTTCCCGAGCCAAGCACATCGAGGTGCAGATCCTCGGTGACCAGCACGGCAACGTCGTCCACCTCCACGAGCGGGATTGCTCGGTCCAACGCCGCTACCAGAAGGTCGTGGAAATCGCGCCCTCCATCGGACTCGACCCGGTGCTGCGGAAGGACCTCTGTGATGCCGCCGTCGCGCTGGCCAAGGGCATCGGCTACAACAACGCGGGCACGGTCGAGTTCCTCTACGACATGGATCGCCACGAGTGGTTCTTCATCGAGATGAACCCGCGCATCCAGGTGGAGCACACCGTGACCGAGTGCGTCACCGGCATCGACCTGGTCCGCTCGCAGATCCTCGTCGCGCAGGGCTATTCCCTGTTCGGAGATGAAATCGCCTTGCCGCAGCAGGCGGATATTCCCTGCAACGGCTACGCCATTCAGGCCCGCGTCACCACCGAGGACCCGGAGAAAAACTTCGCACCGGACTACGGCCGCATCCTCAACTACCGCTCCGCCGCCGGCTTCGGCATCCGCCTCGATGCCGCCTCGGGCGATGCGGGCTCGGTGATCACGCCCTTCTACGACTCGATGCTGGTGAAGGTCACCGCCATGGGCCGCAGCTTCGAGGTGGCCTGCCAGCGCATGGACCGCGCCCTGCGCGAATTCCGCATCCGCGGGGTGAAGACGAACATTCCGTTCCTGGAAAACGTCATCCGCGACGACACCTTCCGCAGCGGCCAGGCCCACACCAAGCTCATCGACACCAAGCACGAGCTCTTCCGTTTCAAAGCCAAGCGCGACCGCGCCACCAAGACCCTCTCCTATCTCTCGGATGTCACGCTCAACGGCAATCCCGTCGCCAAGGGCTGGAAACCCGCCGCCATCCTGCCGCCCGCGCGCCTGCCCGCGTCGATGGTCATCGAGCACCACGCCGAAGTTCCGAAAGGCAGCCGCGATCTGCTGTTAGACCTCGGTCCGGAGAAATTCGCGAAGTGGATTCTCGACCAGAAGCGCCTGCTCGTCACCGACACCACGCTACGCGATGCCCACCAGTCGCTCATCGCCACCCGCATGCGCTCGTTCGACATGCTGCGCGTGGCCGAGGCGATCGCCCACCGCACCCCGCAGTTGTTCTCCTTGGAAAACTGGGGCGGTGCGACCTTCGACACGGCGATGCGTTTCCTCAAGGAATGCCCGTGGGACCGCCTGCGCCGCCTCCGCGAGAAGGTGCCGAACCTCTGCTTCCAGATGCTGTTCCGCGGCTCCAATGCCGTCGGCTACTCGAACTACCCGGACAACGTCGTCGCCGGCTTCGTGAAACACGCCGCCGACAGCGGCATGGACATCTTCCGCATTTTCGACTCGCTCAATTTCCTGCCGAACATGGAAGTCGCCATGGAAGCCGTGCGCGAGCACGGCAAGCCACTCTGCGAGGCCGCCATCTGCTACACCGGCGACATCCTCAATGAGAAGCGGGACAAGTTCAACTTGCGCTACTACGTCGCCAAGGCCAAGGAGCTTGAAAAAATGGGCGCCCACATTCTCTGTATCAAGGACATGGCCGGCCTCTGCAAGCCGCAGGCCGCCTACAATCTCGTCCACGCCCTGAAGCAGGAGATCGGCATCCCGATCCACTTCCACACCCACGACACCTCCGGCCTCAACGCCGCCTCGGTGATCGCCGCCTCCAAGGCAGGCGTCGACATCGTCGACCTCGCCATCGGTTCGATGTCGGGTTCCACCTCGCAGCCAAACCTCAACTCCGTCTGCGCCGCCCTCGCCGGCAGCGAGCGCGATCCGGGCCTCGACCTGGAAGCGCTCAACGAGTTCTCCGATTACTGGGAGGAAGTCCTCGCCTTCTACAAGCCCTTCGACTCCGCCCCGCGCGCTGGAACCGCGGAGGTTTACGAACATGAGATGCCCGGCGGCCAGTACACCAACCTCCGCGAGCAGGCCGTCGGCATGGGGCTCGGCCACCGCTGGCGCGAAATCGCCCGCACCTACGCCGAGGTCAATCTTCTCTTCGGTGACATCATCAAGGTCACCCCGTCCTCCAAGGTCGTGGGCGACATGACGATGTTCCTCATCACCCGCGGCATCAAAGCGGCCGACGTGCCCAAGCTGAAGCCGGGCTCGATCGACTGGCCCGAAAGCGTCATCGACATGCTCGCCGGCGGTCTCGGCCAGCCGGATGGCGGTTGGCCCGCCGACGTCCAGAAGGTCGTCCTCGGCAACCGCAAGGCCACCACCAAGCGCCCCGGCGAACTCGCCGAAAGCATCGATCTCGACGCCACCCGCGCCGAGCTCTCGAAAAAGATCGGCCGAGCCGCCGACACCGACGACCTCTATTCCCACTTGATGTACCCGCAGGTCTTCGCGGAGTTCGATGCCTTCCGCACCAAATACGATGACCTCAGCGGCCTGCCGACGCCTGCTTTCTTCTACGGTCTCCACAATGGTGAGGAGATCGAAATCGAAATCGACCCGGGCAAGACGCTGATCATCAAGCTCATTTCCATTGGCGAAGCGGACGATGAAGGCCACCGGGCGCTGTTCTTCGAGCTGAACGGCATGCCCCGCGAAAGCGTGGTGGCCGATCATTCCCTGAAATCCACCTCCAAGGCCGCCCGCGTCAAGGGTGACCCGGCCAATCCACACCAGGCCTCGGCTCCGATGCCCGGCATGGTCACCGAACTGGCCGTTTCCATCGGTCAGGAGGTCAAGGAAGGTGAAAAGCTGATCGTGCTCGAAGCGATGAAGATGCTGACGACCGTCAGCGCGAGCACCGACGGTACGGTCAAAACGATCCTCGTGAAAAAGGGCGACCAGGTGGACAGCGATGATCTGCTGGTGACTTTGGATTAAGCCCGAAGCCGATCACAGGATTTGCGCAGTTTTTGTCAAAAAAAGGAGCCCCGAGGGGCTCCTTTTTTACGTTCCAACGAGCCACGCTCGACACCCAAAACCCCCAAAACATTGATTATCAATTATTACGTAAGAAGATTTAGGCCGCAAATGCAGAAATTTAAAAAGTATTGATCACTTTTTAAAATTTGGTAGCGTAGTGCCGCTGTTCCCCTCTAAACCCCAATGAAAAACTCACCAAGCCGACCCCCTATCGGTGGACTCACGCTCGCCCTATTGGCGTGGCTCTGTGGTCAATCGGCGCACGCCGCGGAAGCTCAAGTAGCCAATCCGATCGGACGCGTGGCCCGCATGTTCAATTCACGCCTCGTGGAGGTGGAAGACCGTGTCGCCTGGATCGACCGACGGATTTCATCCCTGGCCCAATCTCAGGAACATTCGCTCAAATCCGGCAGTGGCTGCCGCCTTGGCCGCCTGAATCCGGGAGATCCCGATCCCTCGATCATTCTCGATCTGGGGGAGGAAGTGCCTCTCGACCAAGTCTATCTGGTACCTGCTCAGCGCGAACCGGCCGAACCGGAAGGCTTGTTCCCGCAGCGCTTCACCCTGGAGGCTTCCAAGGATGCGGATTTCAATGGCAAATCCATCATCTACGCCTCAGGCAAGGCCCCTTACCCGAATCCGGAGCTTTCCCCTGCCAAGTTTTCCGCGCGCGGCATCTCCGCGCGCTACGTGCGATTGCAGATCCATACCGGCCGAGATCGCGGTGTGGCAGACCTGTGCACTCTTTCTGAAATTGTCGTGCTTTCCGGGAACCGGCCGGTGTCATTCGGAGCGCCGGTGAAAACCGTCGGCTCCCTGACGATTCCCGGCTTGTGGGCTCCGGAGTATCTCACCGATGGCCGCACGCCGCTTGGCATCTGGCAGTCGGGGGCCTGGAGTCCCAACCGCGGCGACTTGGTCGAGGTGAAGAACGTGACCGATGCCATGGCTTGGTCGATGGATCTGGGAAGCCGCCAGCCGCTCGACCAACTGGTGCTTTTCCCCTACGAAGTCTCTGAGCTTTCGGAAGCCTCCGTGCTGCCCGGTGATGTCTCCGTCTGGATTTCGGACGATGCGGATGGCAAGGATGCCCACCGTGTCGAGGGCTTGGTGATGCCACCCAACGATGTTTCGGGCAAGGTTCCCTTTGTGATCCCGATGCACGGCATCAACGCCCGCTATGTAAAGGTCGTGAGCAACCGCGCGTGGCAACTCGGCGACCGCAATCTCCAAGGCATTTCCGAGATCCAGGCTTGGGCCGGCGGGAACAATGTGGCCTTGGGCCTGCCGGTAACCCGCCACCAGGCCAATTCCACCGAAGTCGTCACCACCCTGACCGATGGCTATGCCAGCCGGCGCCAGATCATTGGCGTGGATGTCTGGCTCTCCCAGTTGGCCGAACGCTCGCGCCTGGAACATGAGGTCGCCTCGCTGCTGCCGATGCGCAACGTGATGGCGTCCGAAAGCGAACTCAACGCCACCTGGGGCTCTGCCGTGGCCCTTGGCCTCACCTTCCTGATCCCCGTGGTGATCGTCGAACGCCGCCGCCTGATTTCCAAGAACCAGCTTGATACGCTTCGCAAACGCATCGCCTCCGATCTGCACGACGACATCGGCAGCAATCTCGGCAGCATCTCACTGATCGCCCGCACCGCGAAGAAGGACCTCGTCCGCCTGCACGGTCCGGAAGAGGTGCTCGAAGACCTCGGAGAAGTGGAGTCCATCGCCCGCGAAAGCTCGCTGGCGATGCGCGACATCGTCTGGCTGCTGGAACGCCGCCAGGACTCGATCGGCGACCTGGTGCAGCGCATGCGCGAGACCGCCGGCCGCCTCCTGCGCGAAATGGATTACACCATCGACTGCCAGTCCTCGAAGGTCGCCAGCAAGCTGACCCTCGATGCCAAGCGCCACCTCTTCCTCTTCTACAAGGAAGCCGTCCACAACATCGTGAAGCACTCGCACGCCCACAACGTTTCGATCCGCCTGGCTGACCAGGGCGAGCGGCTGGTGCTGGAAGTGCGCGATGACGGCATCGGCCTGCCGCCGGAGGGCGATGCCCGCACCGGCACGGTCCAGAAACTTCAAGAGCGGGCCCGCGTCCTCGAAGGCCAGCTCCAGGTTGAATCCCAAACCGGTGTCGGAACCCTGCTCAGGCTGGTGGTCCGGCGTGCCCATCTGATCGCGCGACCCAACATGTCATGAACCCCACCGCCGTGTCCACTGAAGTCACACAAGTCTGGATACTCGAAGACCACCAGGTCTTCGCGAAACATGTCCGCCGTCTCCTTGCGGGAGAGCCCGACATCGACTGCCCCCATCATTTCTCCCACCCGGACGAGCTGTCCGACAAACTCAAGTTCACCACCGAGCGGCCCGACGTGCTGCTGCTGGACCTCGGCCTCCCCGGCCGCGATGGCCTGCAGGTGCTGGACGAAATCCGCAAGCTACTGCCGGAAGTGAAGGTCCTCATCCTTTCCGCCTTCGACGACCGCGAACGCGTTTACCGCGCCATCTGCAACGGCGCCTCCGGCTACCTTCTCAAGACCTCCGATCCCGATGAAATCCTCAGCGGCATCCGCGACGTCGTACATGGGGCCTCTGCGCTGAGCCCGGCGATCGCCAACATGATTCTTCAGGGCTTCGCCCGCTACGGTCCGGTCCAGAAGCTGGAACCCCTCACCAACCGTGAGGAGGAAGTGCTCCGCCTGCTCGTCCAAGGTTTCATCAAGAAGGAAATTGCCGACCACCTCGACATTTCCCAGCACACGGTCGACATGCACCTGCGCTCCGTTTACCGAAAGCTCCACGTGCGCACCCAGACCGAGGCGGTGTCCAAGGCGTTGCGCCAGGGCCTCGTCTGAAGGCGGTCTTCATCTGACAAGTTTTGTTCGCGTGATGTGACGGCGCGGTTTCCGAAAGGAGGCCGCGCCGTTCCGCGCAAAAAGAGTGGGCGCTCCCCTCTCGCGCCTATGGCGACCGATCGGATCGGTGTCGAGAGTGGCTGGAGGTCCACCTTGGGAAAATGACCGTGGGTGCCGGATCCCTTAACTTCCGGCACCCACGGGCCCTCTGGGGGGGGCAGTGCTATCCCTTACGAATGAGAGATTGCCACGGACCCGCCGACTCCGCCACTCCATGATCGCGTAAGATGGAAATGGCCGAAATTGAGACCCCGCGCGGCGGATCCCCTGCGCCGTAACTGGGAGCGGCGGCATTCCTGCCGCTGTCACTGCAAGCGCGGATGACGAAACGACCTTCGAATAGAATCGCGCAGCGACCCGGGGTAGTCTTAACACAATCCTCAACGCCATCGGGATCGCAACGAAAGCCGGGGGTCAAGGAGCCTCTGGCGACGATACCCCCGGTGAAAAGGCCAATCGATTCGACCCCGGAGGCGTCGCACGTAGGGAGGCCGCCCCAAAAATCAGACATTCTCGCCACCTCACCTTTCGACCCCGATTCAACCGCCGCCGGCGAAGTCGCGCCGAGCTCCTGCTCCGCGTGCTTCTGGCGGTGCTTTCGAGGACAGAGGGGCCTTCCCGAGAAGACCGTCCACCGAACACATAGGGAAGCGCCTTGAATCCACCATCGAATCCCTGTAAGCCAACAGACATGGGAGAGGCTGATCCGGAACCAAACGCAAGTGGCCGACGCGAAGCTCAGATCCCGAGTGACCGAAATTTTCGATCACCCCTTTTCAAAAAGGTCAAGAAACTGGAGAAAATGCTGAAATGAGAGAACCGACCCCCTTCAGGCCAGATAAAGAAGGGCAAACTCAAGAAAAAATAAAACCATGAAACTTACATTTTCAACGATCTGCACCATTTTGATTGCGTTGATGACAGTTACTTTTGCGGGCGGGGAGCAAAAGCCGGATGCGATGGAGGGGCAAGATGTTAAGATTGTGATAAAAAAGGTGGAGCCTACAGGTAAAATTTCAGTAATTTACGAAGGTCACGATTATTTGGTTACCTTGGCCGGAGTTAAGCCGGCGTCCACGATTGACAATCTGGTTAAGGCGGAAAGCGATTTTCTCGCGGGCAACGAGAGAGAATTCATCCTTCGATTGGACTCAAGGAATGGCACTAACGTGACTGGCCAAATTTACTCTTATGGGCATATGGAGCGAGATCAAGGCAGGCAAAAAGAAATAATGTCAGCGGTCAAAAAGGGCGAGGCTAGCACCAAGCTTCGATGGTTTGGCATGAATCTCAATATCCACTTGATCGAGTCGGGAGAAGCCCTATACGACGATGGATCCGCAACGAATAGTGAGGCGCTCTTTCTCCAGCTTGCGAAATCTGCCGCCAAATAGACATCATGGCATTCGGTTAGTCAACTATGACACAAGTTGGTTTTCGAATTTTCCGACACGGATCCCTGATTTCTGTATCTTTCGCAACTATGGCGCAACGGCGGAAATGACCACAATTTTGAAAATCCATGTGCTCGGGAGGGTGAGAATCGTGGTGATCGGGGTCAGTTACGGTGATGGATTCAAGGGATTTTTACGCGATTTTTGAGCTGGCGAGGTAGGCCGGGTTGAAGGGCTTTCCGGACCGCAGGATGCCGAAGATGAGGTGCAGGAGCTTTGTCATGATAGCTCCGATGATGACGATGGATTTCTTACCCTTGTCCTTGAGTCGGTCGGCGAAGGTCTTGCAGCGGGGGTTGTAGGTCATCGCGCTCATGGCGGGGAAGAAGAGGGCTTTTCGCAGCCGCGATTAGCCTGCCTTGCTCATGGGCGTGTGGGATGAGCCGCTGGTGCCGCTTTGTTTGTGCCTGGGTGTGACACCGGCGTAGGCGGCGAGATCGCCATCGGCCAGCCCGACAAATACGGCCTCGGGGGCCAGGTCTCGCTACATGTTTACAACCTCGTGGAGGAAATGGATGCGCCCGGCG